>Ga0210405_10004098_pt1 | contig 13836 bp, 27 predicted proteins | sample IncBWH11MmetaG_FD_155492 | JGI IMG/M metagenome (GOLD analysis project Ga0210405, IMG submission 155492) | Forest soil microbial communities from Barre Woods Harvard Forest LTER site, Petersham, Massachusetts, United States - Inc-BW-H-11-M | ecosystem: Environmental > Terrestrial > Soil >... | reverse complement strand
GGTTGCCAGCAGTTCATATCGATCCCCGCAATTCCTCCATCAGCCGCGACTGGCCGCCGCAATATAGCTGTTCGAGGTCCGTGATTTTCCCGACTAATTCCGCAAGAAACTCTTTGACCATGACCTCAAGTTGCGCTATCATTAAATCGTCGCGCTCGACGCGGCGCAAGAATATGCGCATTGGCTCCGGGACACGGCGGTCATAAGAGACAAAATCCCACCATTGACGCTGTGTGCATCCCATCGTGAATTGAATTTGCGTGGTGTGCTTGGCTGGAATTGTCCCGCTTAACAATGTCTCCAGATGGGTCGCGGTGTTTGGGCATTTGATCTCGATGCCGCCGTCACCCCCAACTAGCCCGTCCGGACTACATCCAGCCATGGCGATCGTCGGATGCGGCACAAAGCCAATAAGTTCGACGTCTGAATCTGTGCGGAATGAATATGCGGCGCGCGCCTCCGATTCCATCTCTGTGCCGTATTGCATGGGGGCGCTAATATAATGCTCGGCGGGGGTGCCGGTCAGGCGTTCGCAAAGCAATTCGGACATGTAATTGGCGCGAGACGCTCCCCAACCAGTTTTTGTCCGCGCGATCATATCAGAAATCCGCGATGCCGTAACCTTGCCAAGGCGTGCGGCTTTCCATTCCTCGCTCCCCTGAATTAGATTGCGTGGATCAATCGGCGGCACTTCGGTGTTATCGATAGCTAGCATCATAATCATCTGTCGCCATTTTCTGCTGGGGAGCGTCGCGCCGCCTGGCATTATTTTGAATAGCCGAGATAACGTCACGATACCGCTTAGCGGGGGTTTCCGCGACGCTCCGTAAGTTCATATATTTCAGAAATTTCTCTTTATTTGTCTTGGTGTCTATGATAAGGTTTTCAATAGTGGCGATTTGCTCATCGGTGATATAGGCGCCACCAGCCGCATTGCCGTCGTCATCGTCTTTCCCGCCACCAATCGCAAGGTTGAAGATCATCTTGAGGAGATAGCGCATTCCATATGTTGCTGCGCTTCCCAAGGCGTGCGTCTTGGTCATCACATCGCCGCCCTTGGCCCCCTTGCCGTCGGCCGGCATTGGAATATCGTAATCGCGGGCAAAGCCGCACTTGTTCCCGACGCGGCAATTGATGCGGATCATTTCGGAAGTTCCTGAAATCTCCTTCGCGGAAAAACTTAGGGTAAATCCGTGCTTCGTATAAATCGCCCTGATCGCTTTATCGAGCGCATAATACGAGGCGTAATCACTTCTGGTTTGATCATTGCGCCTATCGACTGCGATTGCTCGCATTTCCCCCTGCGCGGAAGACATCGCCGCATCAAACTCACGTTCACGGACTTGGTTTTCCATTTCTCGATGCATCATGAAAAGGCGTTCCATGCGATCAAGATCGCAACGCGGGTCCATTGCCGCCCGATAGATAACAGCAAGGAGTGAATCAGCTCCGCGGTCCTCGACGGGCGCGAGTTGCCCATTGGGGAACATTTCGGCTTGATCCTCTCGACACGGCTCTATGTCATTCATTTGTCATTTCCTCCATGATTCCATCGAGCGTGGTCTTCTCACACGCAAGCCAATCCTCGATTGCATCTTGAATATGCTGGGCGAGCTCTGCCAACAATCGCTCTGCCTGCGGTGATGGCAAATCCTCGGGCAGAAACCACGCGGCAAGGTCGTGACATTTTGAGTCGTAGCTCACGGCGCGAGTTCCTCGGCCTTGGCGATGGCGGCGCGCAGGGCTTTTGCGGTGGGTCCATCATTGGGCATGAATGTGTTAGCGGCGATACCGGTGAGAGCCTGCTTCGCCGCCGCGAGCAGCGCGTCGTGCGAGGCGCGGAGGCGGACCACTTCGGTGTTTAAGGTTACGAGAGCGATGTTTATCCGGGACGCAGGAAGTTCCGCGTGTTTTTGTTTAGGCTCTTCTTCGGCCTCGGCTAGTCGCTCAGCTCCGTCGTCCGGCTCGGTTGTTTTCCGATGATCGTAAAATCCTCCGGCGCTGCTCATCATGCCGCCGCCCTCCGTGCGAGTTGGCGTGCCTTGAAACTGTTCGCCTTCCAATTCATGAGTCCATTCTCGCCATGTCTCTGGTAGCGTCCGACGACTATTGCCGCCTTCGCGTTGATTAGCTTGATTGGCACAAGCTCAAAACGAGGCACGGCTCCCTCAAGCCGTAAGATTTCTTTCGCGAACGCGATAAGCTGGCATGGCGTCATCAGCGAGCCTTGCGCGAAAAATCCAGTATGCCAGCCGAGGAAATCGAGCTGTTTAGGCTCACGAAGATAATCCCTAGCCCGACCTTTGAGGACGCGGCAGGCGGTGCGCTGGGCCTGCGCTCTGAGCGCGGCATAGGCGGCGTCGCGGGCGGGAGAGTGTGTCATGACGTGGCCTCGATCGTAACATCAGGCCAATAAACAACCATATCTCGCCCCATAGCATCGGTGCGAGGGATTGGAGGTCTTAAGACATGCTCAAATGCGTCGGTTCTCGCTAGAGCGTACCCAATCTCAAACAGATCGAGCACATCGGCAACTATCGCGAGACATTCGGCTCGATGCATTCCGCGCCCTGAATAAGGGCGAACTAGAAAATTAAAGTCGCCAGAGTCCAGCAATTCTTGTAATCCGTCGCGTAGAGTCTCTGCGTCGCGGGCGGGGGAGGGGCGCGCAGTCATGGCAGTAACCTCCCGCGCCCAGCGTCGCGCATAGCGGCGCGGTATGATGGGCTTTGCGCGGCGGCTGTGGGATGAGTGGCGTGCGGTGGGCTGGTCGCTCTGATATGCTGCGCGTCGAACACGACGCGCGAGCTGTCAGGAAATTGGACGGTTGCCCGATGTTCGCTGCGCATAGTGACGATCTTCGCCTTGCGCCAGCCGTCGAGGGGATTCATCCACACCTCAACTTGCTGCCCTTCGTGAAACTGGCTCTGCCCAGGCTCATTGAATTGATGATCGTCGCTCATTTTTGCTCTCCATTCCTGCTTCGCGAGGGGCCGACTGGCCGCCCTTGGCTGCTACTGCCAGGCTTGTCCCTCCCGCTTCAACCGCGAATGATGGAGACTGTACAGGAAAAAAAATCGGAATGCAAGAAAAAAAATCATGCTGTAAAAGATTTTTTATCCAGCTCGCCCATTTGGCGCTTGTCACAAAAATTAAAAATGTTAACAATTGCGCAAGAACAAATGCTCAGGGGGGGGTGGACACGAATGGGGATGTCGATCCGGAAGGCCGCTATTTCCGTTGTAGACCAACGGCTTGCTGAGCTAAATATTTTGCGATCGCGCGGGCACGTTCCAGCGGATTGGGAGATGGATCGCCGTATTCTGGTGTATCAATCACTTTTAAAACAGTTACAGCAAGCGCCTGAGCCATCATCTGATCATGGCCCACGCCCTCGAAGGCTCCCTCTAGTGCTCCTCTGAGCACGTCACGCCCAAAATCCTCAAATCCCAGCAGCTCATTCGGGCTTCGACGAAGAACTTCCGCCAACTGCGCCAACTTTGCAAATTGGGTGGTGCTCTTTCCCTGTCGAATCTTATCGAGGGCGCCGGCACTCATGCAAAGCAGGTCCGCGATATCCGCGGCCGGACGAGGATCGTCCTTGACCGCCGCGTCAATGCGGTCGCCGATTTCCTGTTCGAGACGCTCTGTGTCGCTCGTAATTGTCATCGAAGCCAACGAAAATGTTTCCTATTTATAAGCTACTAATTGATTTTTAAAAAGAGATAAAAAGTCTTGACGAAAGAGAAAATTAATCGTACAAGGGCTGCATGTTCAGCATCTTCAAAAAGCTCGGCGGGGAAAATTTATCCCTTGACATCATTGCGGCGGCCAGGGGCAAGCGGCCATCGGCCGACCTCCTTAACAAGTGGCGCCGCGAGCGTCGCATCCCGCCTATCCGGGCCGTGGTGCTCTTGGATGAATGCGGGCGGCGTGGCATTGCGGCAAGCTACGGTGAAGATTGCGTTTCCCCTCCGGCTCCAGAGCAAATACTTACCGAGGCGGCTGAATGAGCAGCAACTCAATAAACGGCTTCCGCAAGTCCCAAATGAGTAAATCTCCCGCGGAACGAGCGCGGCACCGCGCGGCGGCGCTAGCACGCAGCCCATGGACGCCGGAAAAGATAGCCCAGCTCACAGAACTAGCCGACGCTGGCCGTACGGCGCAAGAGATAGGGGAGGTTTTCGGGGTTTCCCGACAAACCGCTCGAATAAAGGCGACAAGAATTGGCCTCAATCTAAAGCAGGGGAAACGCGGTAGTCCGCAGGGTCGCAAGAACAGCAAGGAAACCATCGCCCGAATGTCAGATGCGCAGCACTGTTGGCGCGAACTAAGAAAGTGGCCATCACTAGCTAGAGGTTGAAGCGTTTCCGGTGCCGTTTTGCTCTCTTTCCGGCATCGGCCTTGCGGGTCTTCTGATCTCCCCCGCAAGATAACTGGCGGCCTTTGGCATAGCCTGGCCGTCCTCTTTGTTGCCTAACGGCGCGCCCGCGCTTTGGACGCCTCGAAAATATGGAAGGTTTCGGTTAGCCCCGTGTCTTGAAGCCGCGCGGGGCTAAATAGGGCGCTTTTTGCTCATTTTTAGCGCCCGGCGGCGCGAGCGGATTTCCTCCCTAGCTCGCGCCGCTCTTGAGCAACTAGCTTGAGGGGAAACGCCAATGAAGGACGACCTTCGCAACCTTTCCGATGAAGAGTTGGCGCGCCGTCTCCGCGAAGCTGCGACGGCCTGGTGCAACAACTCAGAATTGCTGATGCTTGAAGAGCTGATTAGGCGCGCCAGCGTTCGGCGGAATGCATTGTTATGAATCCGCGTCAAGACGATCCTCCCCGGCAGCCGCGTTCATCAACGGGCTAGGGTTCAAGGCCCTACAAGGTAAAGCACGGTAGTCTTGGCGCGAAGCGAACATCGAGCCGCGATGCTTTGCAAGGTGAACAACTAACCAGGTTTTTCGCTGGATGTCAGTGGTGCGTGCCACATAGCGGAGAATTTATTTTCATGACGGCGTTTCGCGCATGAATACACTTCCGCCTCTTATTGCATTGGCTGATGGGCGCAGAGTCCGCCCTCGTCGCGCCCCAATAATCCGGCCAAAAGAAATCGAGCTGCATATGACCGTCGCAAAACTTTTGCGCGAGCATTGCTTAGAAGGCTGGGATTGGACGCACGTTGCCACGGGCGAGCTAGAAAATATGCGTAAGCCTGGACGCATGAAACAACTCGGCGTTCGACAAGGGTGGCCTGATTTCATTCTCTTATCTCCTAGTGATCAGCCACATTTTTTAGAATTGAAGCGCATCGGAGAGTCATTGTCTAGTGCTCAGCATGAATTTCGGCTAAGGCGTATTGCGCACGGAACTCCATTTGCAATTTGTAATACAATAGATCAAGTATTAGCTGCCTTTGACTTGTGGAAATGTACCCGCTTATCATTATCTGATGGAGCGCATTTATGGCAATCCTAACGGCAAGTCGCGTGCGTGAATTGCTGCATTATGATGATATAACAGGTGTTGTTACGCGCCGGACGGAGCGACATGGAGTTCGCAACGGAGGCATAGGTTGCAGAGCTGGGTCTTCCCATAGTGCTGGATATCGAGAAATTGGAATTGATGGTCGTCACTATCTTGAACATCGCATTATATGGCTTTGGAAAACTGGCGAATTTCCGAAAAATGAAATAGACCATATCAATTCTAATCGCTCTGATAATCGGTGGTGTAACCTGCGGCCTGCAACACGATTACAACAAATGGCGAATACGCCACTTCGTAAGGATAACATTATCCGTCTTAAGGGCGTTTCCAGACATCACCGCGGTAAATGGATTGCAAGAGTTAGATTAAAAGGAAAACTTGTTTTTCGCGGCACATTCCACACGCCGGAAGCAGCTCATGCCGCCTATTGCGCTGTGTCCTCTTGGCATTTCGGAGAGTATGCGCGATCCGGAGCGCAGCCATGAGTATTCGAAACGACCAGCATATTTATGTGACACAAAGCGAAAAATTAGAGCGTCTCCAGTTGTCGCACGACGCGCTGCTCGCGGCGGCGAAGCAGGCTTATAAAACTCTTTGCGTATACATTGATCCACTCAGCGATGTTACGCAAGCTCTGAAAGCCGCGATTGCCAAAGCCGAAGATATTTCCGGAACGCAGCCATGAGAACGCCGTCTTGCATATTTCCTCCATTACCATCCCAGCCAATCAAGTCTCTTGATGAACGGCTAGCCGAAGCTGACGCGGTTTGTCAAGATGACCCCCCTCTAAGAAGACAGATTAAAAAGGTGATCCGCAAAAGTGCCGCCACAGAGTGTGGTGAAATCGCATATGACCAACCCATCAAGCAACCCAAGATATCTGATATTCAAAAGCTAGTTGCTCGTCATTTCGGCGTAAATATCATGTATCTTATTTCCCATCGCAGGACCGCAAACGTAGCTTTACCGCGCATAATAGCTATGTATTTATGCGCGCAATTAACTACGCGCACAACCACGGAAATCAGTCGGCATTTCGATGATCGTGACCATACGACCATCCTCAATGCCGTGCGAAAGATAACACGATTATTGGAAACAGACAAGCGGCTTGTTGAGGAAATCGCAGCTCTGCGCGGGATGCTGGAATTATGAACTGGAAGCACTCAGAATTGTTCTTAGGCAAGCTATATCTTGGGTGCGTGATGCGTATTGTTCCGGAGGGCTGGCGCGAGTTTTCTTCCTACAAAAAACCATATGACGGCAAGGAAGAATTCATAAAAAGCAATATTGAAAAATCTAGAAAATATTACGAAGCAAATGAAGCGGCTCCGTGGCGTGGTTGGATCATGTCAAGTGAAGACGGGGAAGAGGTCGGCAAGTATGCATTTCGCGAAGATGCTATGGCCGCCCTCGAACACAAGGCCAACGAGTTGATGAAAGAATAGCGATGAGTAGGTTTTTCGAGCCTTGGACAAAAGAATCGGCGCTTCGCCTCGGCAGAATGGCGGCGATTGGATATACCTGTGAAATGGCCGCTCAAGAACTTGGGCGTACACGTTCAGCTATTGCCGGCAAGGCAAAGAGGCTCGGCATTGCATTTAAGGGCGGCGGTGCCTGCGGACATAAGCAAGATTTGGAGACGCGCATCAAAATCGGAGCTGGGGTTCGCGCGGCTCGCCAGAAACGGGCATCGGCACAATGAGCGAGCCGCGCACATTTCTCAACGGCCGCGTCATTTTGCACGCAGGCGATTGTCGCGAAATATTGCTAGGAATGGCGGATAACTCTGTTGATAGTGTTGTAACTGATCCGCCTTATTGCTTAACATCGATTCAAAAGCGGTTTGGCAAAAACGGATCTGCTGCTTGTAAGCACGGGAAAGACGGCTCATTCGCGAGGTTGAGCGGCGGTTTCATGAATTCGAAGTGGGATGATGACGTTGCATTCCATACAGAACTTTGGGTCGAAGTTTTGCGCGTGCTCAAGCCAGGTGGCTACATCATGGCGTTCTCTGGATGTCGCACATACCACAGGATGGCATGCGCTATCGAGGATGCTGGATTTATTACGCATCCGATGTTCTACTGGGCATTCGGGAGCGGATTTCCTAAAGCGCATTCGGTTAGTAAGCAGATTGATAAGGAGCAACGCAGAGAATATGTCCAGGCGGCAATTAAACTTGGATTAAATATTCCTGGTAACAGCTTGCACGATTGGACGAAGGCTGAGCATTCCCCTTCAGATAAGTGGTGGGAGAAATTCAAGGCGTTTTTATCCCATGAACAATGGATGCAGATCGAACGTGGTGTTGTAGGCCACATCGAACGCGGACCGGGTTGGTTTACGGCGCAGAACGGGCATGACATCACCGCCCCTGCCACCGACGCTGCGCGCGAATGGGATGGCTGGTTCTATGGAACCCAAAGCCTTAAGCCTAGCGTTGAGCCGGTGTACTTCGGTCAGAAGCCGTTTGAGAAGGGACTTAACGGCGCGCAGAATGTCCAGAAGTGGGGAACTGGCGCGATAAATGTGGGGGCGTGTAAAATTCCAAGCGGTGACAAGAGCAAATTTCCTGCTGGAGTGGTTAGCGATACTGAGTCAGTGTTTGGGAATGGAGTTGGGCTATACTCAAATTCACCGCGTCCAGCCGATTGTGATCCTACCGCCCGCTGGCCTGCCAATCTTATCCATGACAACAGCGAGGAAGTCCTGGCGTGCTTTCCGGAGACGATACAAAGTGGCAACGTAAAACCTCACGCCAATAATGGGCATGGGGAAGTTAACTTTACACATGTGGAAAATAGCACATCAACACATAATGCAGACTCCGGTTCTGCTGCGCGATTCTTTGCGAGCTTTCCGGAAGAAGGGGAGCGCGAATATGTAAGAAATAATGTTGAATGTAATGAAGGATATAAGCGGCCTGAACATTCGATGTTTACCGACAAGCCGAAGGATAGGAGTGGCCCAGATAATGGCGGCTCACCAGCACGCTATTTTGCCTCCTTTCCGCAAGACGTAAAACGCATTTGGTACGGTTCGAAAGCGGATGCTGACGATCGGCTCGGCTCCAAACATCCAACCGTAAAACCACTTGCGCTTATACAATATCTAGTCCGGCTTGTCACGCCAAAAAACGGAACTTGCCTTGATTTATTTGCCGGCACAGGAACTTTAGGCGAATCCGCCTTTCGCGAAGGTTTCCGCTCCATCCTAATTGAACGCGAGGCAGAATATATCGCCGACATCGAGCGCCGGATGAGTCTTGTCATGGAAGGCCAGGACACACGCGCATATGCAAGCATGAAAGCACGGAATAGGCCAAGAGATGACGGGCCGCTGTTTGGCGGGAGCGGCGATGTCGGTATTGATCGGCGCTCGCTCAATGCTATCGATGGCAGTTTGGATAAGGACAGGCATGTACGCAAGCATGTTGCCGGTGGTTATGACGAGGTCGCCAAATGACCGCCCAGCTGCGCAGCACCTCCGCAATCGAAGCGGCAACCCAAGCCGCCATTGGCTCGATTATCGGCTGGATAGTGTGTTTTGCCGTTGGACTCCTCGACCTGTCTGCCGCCGCGGCCGCAACATTGATTGTCTGTTTGATGTTCGTTCTTTCTGTTTTACGCGGTTATGTCATCCGTCGCTTATATGAAGGAAGGCGCATCCTATGAATGCTGATCGCATTATCTTTGGCACGTTAAAAGTACTGATTTGGTCAACTCCGGTCGTGATTATCGTTGAATTGTGGCGTGATCTGACATGACCTACCGCAAACGCCTTTGGTTAGCGCGGCGGTTCCCGCTATGGACACATCGCTGGTTTTTGTCACGCGAGGAAATCCTAGCGTGGAACGAACAAGCATATAACGATTGGCGTGAATTGGCAGGACTTCCATTCACTAAGCACTGAATGTGGCGTCATGACAGATTGGTTATTGCGGAAAACTTTCATGATGCACAGCGGTGAAACATCCGATTTCAGGATCGAGTGTGATGCGCTTACTGACGGGGAAATTAAGACTTTTGCAATGCTGATCTCGCGGCGGTTCCAATTCAAGGGCGTTTCAGGAATCCCGCGCGGTGGCTCCAGAATAGCCATAGCGCTAGAACAATTCCGCGATCCTAAACAATCTAGATGGATGATTGTCGACGACGTATTGACGACTGGCGATAGCATGAACAGGTACCGCCTTACATCCTCGGATATCGGCGTTGTGCTGTTTGCGCGCGGGCCATGTCCGGATTGGGTGCATCCGGTATTTCAGCTTTGGGGGGCGTGAAATGTATTATCACTGGGTTTTCAAAGAAGGCGATTTGTGGTGGTGGGAGGAATCCGAGTTGCTATTCCCAGGCTATTGGGGGGCGTGAATGAGCCATCCGTGGATGCCTCTTTACATCGGGGATTACGCCAAGGACACGCGGCGCTTGACTACGCTTCAGCACGGAGCCTACATTCTCTTGATTATGGATTATTGGTGCAACGGTGGGCTCCCGGACGATGATGGAATGCTTGCGCGGATCGCCGGGTTGTCGGACGAGGAATGGCGATGCGTTCGCATTGCGATTGCCCCTCTTTTCAGGCCAGGGTGGCACCATAAGAGGATAGACGAAGAGCTGAAAAAAGCAAGCGAAAAATCGAGAAAAGCAAAGGAATCTGCTTGTAACCGATGGAAAGATAAGGTAAATTTGAAAAATGCGAAGGCAATGCAAACGGAATGCTACACTAGCATTCCAAAGGCAATGCTACCACAACCATTATCAAATATAAAAAAAGAAAAAATATATAAAAAAGAAAAAGTTTTCAAGCACGAGTTGCCGGAGGGCTGGCAGCCGGACGAGAGCGACCTCGCCTATGGCAAAAAGCTCGGCCTCTTGAATGGCCACTTTGAAGGCCAACTAGAGGCGTTACGCCTGTGGGCAAAAGCCAACAAAATCCTTAAGGTTGACTGGCATGCGACCTTGAAGGGATTTTTACGCCGAGACGCGGAAAAGCACGGAATTATGGCAACTGCTAACGGCCACGATCCGACCGCCGATCCTTTCGCCGCCCAGGTCGCCTATTGGCGGAAGGAGGGGCTTAGCGAGGAACGCATCGAGGAACTCAAGGCGCGTCTAAATGGTTGACATTACACGAGAAAACTTCCATAGTGAGGTCGTGGAATTTCGTAAACGCTGTCCCGACAGCTATGTCATGATTAGGCCCGATCGGCCGTTCGACCAGGAAGGGCATCGCTATCACAGCGACGACGAGCGGCGCAAAGGCAACATCGTGATGAAGGCCTGGTTTGAATATCTTGCCGCGAAAGGGTTTGTGACAACCTTCAATTCTTGGCGTGCGATCCTCAAGGCCGGAAAGTCGATTGCGGTTGTATGCCCGGACCCAATCGCGTTCGATATGAGTTTTATGCCGCCGTCGAAGTCTGTTTTGGCGCCGGATTTCTGGGATGAATTCGAGCGCTCACGCGCTTCAATCGATCGCCGTTACGATTCTCCGGAAAACCGTGCACGCCTTGCCAAGATTGCCAGAGATTGCGCTTATGAGATGCGCATGGTTGCCGCAAAGTGCACGCCAAATATCGCGCCGCCGGTTCGGCCATTGCGCGAATGGAAATCTACGCCGCTAAAAGATATCGATGCAACAAATCCGATTCCGGAATTTTCTGAAGAGCTACGGGCAAAGCTTGGATGCGGAGCGCGGGAGGTTGCGGAATGAAAATTGATATTCAAGACTTTAATTCAGGAACTGTGCGTTATAAATTACCCGCATTTGATAAACTACCAAACCTAGCAGCGCGTCTTGGCGTCGATCTTTGCGCAGATACTAAAGGAAAGTGGCTTGCTGTTACTCCGGGTGGTGAAGAATATGACATCTTCGAGATTTTAAACAAATTATTGGATCGTTTAGATGTGGCGCGGGAGGAAGCGGCCGAATGAGTGTGCGCATCATTCAAGGTGATATTCGCACAATATTACCGACATTGCAAGCGGATTCGTTTGACTGCATCGTGACGAGCCCTCCGTACTACGGTTTGCGCGATTACGGGACGGCGACCTGGGAAGGCGGCGATCCGGCGTGCGATCACGTTGGACCGCCTATTATGAGCGACAAAACTGGCCTTAGCCATCCGGAACTAAAGAGCCGAGAGAAATTATTAGCTGAGCCGTACCGCAACGTTGGCGTTCCTTATCGCAACGTCTGCGCCAAATGCGGCGCTCGTCGCGTCGACGCGCAGATAGGCCTTGAGCCCACGCTCGCCGCATATCTCGAAACGATTGTTGCCGTATGCCGCGAGCTGCGGCGCGTGCTCAAGCCGAGTGGAATTATGTTTTTGAACATAGGCGACTCTTATGCTGGCAGCGGCAAAGGTGGGAACCCGCCAGAAAGCAAGCACAAGAAGCAGGCCACGAATGCTGGAAGCCTTATTAAGCGAGGTCGCAAGAAGACACTAGATTTCGGCGATATTGTTTGGGAACATGGGCCGCCGCATGAAGGTCCGATTGACGCACGCGCACGAGAATTTGGCATCAAGCAAAAAGACCTCATGCTCGTTCCCGAGCGCCTTGGCATTGCGCTGCAGGCCGATGGCTGGTGGGTACGCTCGCACATCATTTGGGCCAAGAAAAATTGCATGCCCGAGAGCTGCGCAGATCGCCCGACTAGCGCACATGAAACTGTCTGGATGTTAACCAAGAGGGCGCGATATTTCTGGGATACCGAGGCGGTGAAGGAAGAAAGTGCTGGGCCTGGTAAGATATGCGGACCAAAAAGTGATGCAAGCCGGAATGATGGGGACACATGCGGGACAGTTAGGGGCGATGGGCAATCCCGCAACCTCCGCAACGTCTGGCATATGGCCTCGTACCCATATCCAGACGCGCATTTCGCAACATTTCCGCCGGATCTCGCAGCGCGCTGCATCAAGGCCGGATCGAGCGAGCGCGGATGCTGCCATGAATGCGGCGCGCCGTGGGTGCGTGACAAGCAAGAGAAAGCGTGCTATAAATCTCGGCATGTTCCTATGCAGGAAATGCAACCGAACGCTCCCGCGGGAATCGTTCGCAAACGACAGCCAAAAGATGGATGGCCGGAGACGGCACTGTCGGGAGTGCGATGCAGTTCGGGGGAAGATGTCTCGGTTGGTGGACCCGATGCCAGCGAGATTGAGAGCAAAGAAGTATCGCGAAATGCACGTCGAAGAGACGGCGGAGCGGAAGCGGAAATATCAAGCTGCCGAGGGCAAAGAGTTGATGCTTGCGGCCGGTCGCAAATACCGGAAGACGAAGAGGGGGCGCGAGTTAGCCCGCTTAGCCCAACAACGACGGGCGAAGACGGAGGCGGGGCGGATTGCTGGTCGGATGAGATGCAGCAAAAGGCGCGCGATCCTTATCGGTGCGCAGGGGGCATTTTCGAAGGAAGAGTGGCAGGCGACAATCCTGCGTCAGAAGAAACGATGCTTCCACTGCAAGAAGAAGTTTTCTCCTCACATACAACCTACGATGGACCATATTATCCCACTCAGCAAGGGAGGGGCTCACAACCAAGCGAACATCGTGGCGGCGTGTCGGCCATGCAACTCGCGAAAACACAACCGCCTAACACATCTGTTATAGGATGGCATCCCTCTTGTGCATGCACACCAGCGAATCCGGTTCCCAGCAAAATCTTAGATTGTTTTGCCGGTGCCGGCACAACCGGCCTCGTTGCGGATCGCCTCGGCCGCGATTGCACGCTGATCGATCTTAACACGGAATACGCCGAAATGGCGCTTAATCGCATCAAGGACGATTGCCCTATGTTTGCGGAGGTTGCGGCGGAATGACTGACGGAGATCTCGATTATGGGCTGGCAGACGAAAAAATGTCCTGGATGTTAACGGGTGAAGAGAGATGGATTGTGGCAAGCGCATTATCGCGGCAAATCGGAATATATGAACAGAATTCAAACCTACCACAATTCAACGATGAAGACAAGGTAAATATGGAAAGATTGAAAAATATGCTTTCCATGGTTTTGGATCGTCTGCAGGAAAAGCCGAGGTGACTTCGCGGGTTGATCCGGCTGCAATCCGTGATGCGGCGGGAGATGTGGAACTAGGGGACGTGTTCAGAAAGGCTCAGAAACGGCCGGTGGCTGGGGAAGGCGAGCAGCCAGGCTACCGTACTGGCCTGGAAGAAGCCAGGGCCTTCCCTGGCCTCCCTAGGCGGCTCCCTGTTGAGCGGCGATGGATTGCAGTTGAACGAGGCGGGGAAATAAGGCAGGTTTTGGTGGAACGGGAGAAAAGGCGTGGGCGGAGATGAGCCAGATCATTAAAGTTGGTGAAACTGATGTGGTGGCGTTAATGGCTCCGCCATATCG
>Ga0210405_10004096_pt1 | contig 13837 bp, 10 predicted proteins | sample IncBWH11MmetaG_FD_155492 | JGI IMG/M metagenome (GOLD analysis project Ga0210405, IMG submission 155492) | Forest soil microbial communities from Barre Woods Harvard Forest LTER site, Petersham, Massachusetts, United States - Inc-BW-H-11-M | ecosystem: Environmental > Terrestrial > Soil >... | reverse complement strand
TGCCACGGCGCCGCCCGCATGTCCGATCTCGATCTCCGGCAGCCCGAAACCATCCTGAAAGGCGGTAAACGCGGACCCGCGATCGTTCCAGGCAAAGCCGAGCAGAGCCTGCTCTACAAAGCCGTGAAGCGTGACGGCGACCTGCAGATGCCGCCCGGGAAAGTCGCGCTGACCCCTTCTGAAGTTGAAACCCTACGCGCGTGGATCAACGCCGGCGCCAAATTGGAATCGAGCCCCGTATCCCAACCCTCCTGGTGGTCTTTCCGCAAGCCAGTCCGGCCGCCGCTCCCAGCCGTGAAGAACGCCTCCTGGGTGCGCAACCCCATCGACGCATTCATTCTCGCCAAGCTCGATCAGCAAGGGTTGACCCCAGCGCCGCCCGCAGACCCCCGCACCCTGGCTCGCCGCGCCTATTTCGATCTGCACGGCCTGCCGCCAACCCCTCAGGAAGTCGACCAGTTTGTCAACGACAGGTCCGACAACGCCTACGAAAAACTGATCGATCGTCTTCTCGCTTCCCCGCGTTATGGAGAGCGTTGGGGCCGCTACTGGCTCGACCTGGTGCGCTATGCCGACACATCCGGCTTTGAGACCGACCACTTCTACGTCTCCGCCTGGCGCTACCGCGATTACGTCATCGAGTCCTTGAATAACGATAAGCCCTACGACACCTTCGTTCAGGAGCAGATCGCCGCCGACGAGCTCTGGCCCGGCAACCTCGACCTGGAAGGAACAGACAAGTTGTCCAAGGAGAAATCCGACAACGTCCGTCGGCGAATCGGCACGAGCCTGTTCACCCTCGGCGCCTTCCCCATCGAGTACACCTATTACGGAGAGCAGTATCGCGCGGAATGGGAGGCCGATGCCGTCGATACCGTGGGCGCGGCGTTTCTCGGACTCACCGTGGCCTGCGCCCGCTGTCACGATCACAAGTTCGACCCCATCAGCCAGCGCGATTATTACCGCATGAACGCCATCTTCGCCGGCAGTGAGGAGCGCGAAATTCCGCTGGTGAGCCTGTTCACTATCCAAACGTACACCCGGCAGTTTCCCCTCATAGCCCAGGCTCAAAATCTGAAGCAGATGGTTGGACGGGGAAGACGCCGTAGGTCGGCGGACGATCAGGCCGACGGAACACCTGCCGAGACGCCCGCGCCACCAGATCCAAAGCGCGCCGCACTCTTGCAACAGCTCGGCCAGGCCTATGCGTCTCTACCCGAGCGCTATCCGACCGCTCAGGTCCTGGCGCATCAGGAAGTCGTTCCCGACACCTATATTCTTTCCCGCGGTGATTTCAAACAGAAAGGCCAAAAGGTGGAGCCCGGCTTTTTATCGGCGCTCAATCCAGCTCCTCCAATTGAGGAGCCCAAGGACATTCTCTTCGTACCGCAGCGCCGAAAAGCTCTAGCCTTGTGGTTGACGTCCCCCGACCAGCCGCTGCTCAGCCGCGTGATGGTGAACCGCATCTGGCAGGGTCATTTTACTGAAGGAATCGTCCGAACGCCCAACGATTTCGGCCGCCAGGGCGACCCGCCCACTCATCCCGAGCTGCTCGACTGGCTGGCCGTCGAGTTCGCCTCGCGCGGATTCAGCATCAAGCAGATGCACAAGCTGATCATGCTTTCGAATACCTACCAGCAAGCCTCTAGCGTCGCCGATGCAAGTCCCAGCCTTCAAAAGGATCCCGAGAATCACTATCTCAGCCATATGAATCGCCATCGCCTGGATGGTGACTCCATACGCGATACCGTCCTCGATGTCGCTGGAACCCTGAACCTGAAGATGCGTGGTGTCGGAGTGATCCCGCCGCTTACCAAGGAAGAGTTGCAGGCAGCCCGCATGAAGCAGATGTGGCCCGCTCATCCTGATCCCTCCGAGCACGTGCGCCGCAGCATTTATCTGCAGATGAAGCGCTCCATGACTCTGCCCGTCTTGCAGATTTTCGATGCGCCGGATACAGCCTCGAGCTGTGCCCGCCGCGAAACCGCAACGGTGGCGCCGCAAGCCCTGGCTATGATGAACGGTGAGTTTACCCAGGCTCAAGCCGAACAGTTCGCGGCCCGTATCCGCAAACTAAATGCCGATAGTCCGGAAGCCTGGGTAGAGAACGCGTGGCAGATTGCCTTTAGCCGCTCCCCGTCGCTGGTGGAACGCCGCACCGCGGAGGATTACGTCCGACGCAATTCTCTGGCCCGTCTGTGTCTCCTGATATTCAATATGAACGAGTTTATATATGTGGACTAACGCATCAAGGCGACACTTTCTTCAGACCTCCGGACTAGGTATCGGCTGGCTAGCCGCTTTGGAATTGTTCGGCGCCGAGGAGCCTGCCAATCCATTCGCTCCCAAAAAACCGCCGCTCCCCGCCACCGCCAAGAGCGTGATCCATCTGTTTATGCAGGGTGGTCCCAGCCACATGGACACGTTCGATCCGAAGCCGCTGCTTTCCAAGCTCGACGGCCAGCGCACTCCCGCCAGCTTTGGGAAAGCCGACTTCATGGACGGCCAACTGGAAACTTCCGTTCTCCTCGGCTCCAGACGGACGTTCCAGAAGCATGGCCAATCCGGACTCGAAGTCTCGGATCTGTTTCCCCATGTCGCTCAGCGCGCCGACGACTTGGCCGTAATCCGGTCCTGTTTCCACGAGGGTTTTTCACATTCACAAGCCCAATTCCTGATCAATAACGGCTGGCCCCGGATTGGCCGCCCGAGCCTGGGCGCCTGGGTCCTCTACGGTCTCGGCTGCGAAAGCCGCGACTTGCCCGGCTTCGTGGTCTTGCTCGAAGGCGGTGTCAGAAGCGGACCGACGGTCTACGGTCAGGGTTTCCTGCCCGCCGCTTATCAAGGCACTACTTTCCGCAGCGGCGCAAATCCGGTTCTCAATCTCAGCCGACCGCCAGGCATGAAGCCCGAACAGCAGCGGGACCTGCTCGATACCCTGCGCGCCATGGACGAGCAGCACCTCGCCACCCGCAACCACGATTCGGATCTGGCCGCCCGCATGAAGTCCTACGAGCTTGCCTTCCGCATGCAAATGTCGGCGCCGGAAGCCACCGATATCTCCGGCGAATCGGACGCGACGAAGAAGCTCTACGGCCTCGATAACCCCGTCAGCGCGGACTTCGGCGGCCGGTGCCTGCTGGCGCGCCGCTTGGTCGAGCGCGGCGTCCGTTTCGTGCAGGTGTGGAGCGGCAACGGGCAGAACGCAACCGACTGGGATGGCCACATAGCCTGCGACCAGAATCATCAGGACAGGGCAGCTCAAACGGACAAGGCTGTTGCCGGGCTGCTCACCGACCTCAAATCCCGCGGTCTGCTCGATTCGACCCTGGTGATCTGGGGTGGCGAGTTCGGCCGCAGCCCGACCACCAACGGAGGTTCCGCGGTTAATCGCGCCAGCGCAGGTCGGGACCATAATCCTTATGGCTTCTCAATCTGGATGGCCGGTGGCGGCGTGAAGGGTGGCAAGGCCATCGGGACAACCGACGAAATCGGCCTTCGCGCCGTTGACGACCGAGTCCATTTGAACGACCTGCATGCCACCATCCTGGGGCTCCTCGGCCTAGATCATCTCAAGCTGACTTACCACTATCTAGGCCGGGACTTTCGACTGACCGACGTAGGCGGCAAAACAGACCTGATCGCTAAGCTGAGAACCGCCTGACCCGCCGCCTGCACAACCCCGCGGCCAACAATCCCAAGCCGGCCAGGAGCATGCTCGATGGCTCCGGGGCCTCCACCATAGTAAGGCTGTACCCCCACTGAACACCGCCGTACAGGACTTGGTAGTTCGTGCCGCTAATCACCTTGTCCTGTTCGATAAAGCTCTGGAAGTACTGCACCTGGCTGAGCAGCGTATCGTCGGCCCCGCCAGTGCAGTCGCCAGCGGTGTCGTTGCCGTTCTCGCAGCGATACGGGATGTCGACCAGCCACGCCGCGGTGGTGGAGTTGGTTGTCAGAGGAATCGTGCCGACGCGCTCGGTCGTGCCCGTACCCGAGATGCCCGTGCCGTTGTAATAAGGGGTGGGGGAACTTCCCCTATCGATTGTGCCGCTCGTAAAACCCGCGCCATTTGTGTTCTGAACGAATGCCTGGACGAAATTCACATTCGTGGGATCGCCCGCGTTCAGCGGAGTGTAGGAGATGACGATATTGGCGCCGCCGGCATCCTGGTTGGTCACGCCGCGGTTGTAGTTGCCGCCGTCCGGACCGGTAATGTTGTTCGTGGTCCCGTTATTATTGACCACCCACGGGTTGTATTGACCGATGGAGAAATCACCGGGGTCAATGTTCGGGATATTGCTGGCCACACCTTGACCGGCAAACACGAAATTGAAAGCGGGGAAGGCCGCCGCCCCGGCTACGATCCACGGGCAATAGCTTTGATAGGTAACGTTGATGGTGGTGGAGGTGTCGACGTCATCCGGCCCGCCGCCCACAACCGTCTTGCCTGCGGTTGTGCCCCCAATCAGGGCCCCCCACATAGTGAATGGCGCGATGCCGATCGCTATCACGCCGAGCTGTAATAAACTACCTTTTCTCATAAACCCTCCTTCGACCAAATGATGCGCCTGACGCGCGCCGCGCGAAAGTCAGGTGTTCATCTGACAGGAGGGTATGTCACTCGTACCGCAGCGCCTCGATCGGATCGATGCGCGCCGCTTTCATCGCCGGATAAAGTCCAAAAATCACGCCTACCGCTACCGACACGCCGAACGCGATCAGCACCGATGCCGTAGTCACAATCGTCTTCCACTCCGCCGCCCTGGCGATCAGCCAGGAAAGGAAGAACCCGAAGGCAATCCCCAGCAACCCGCCGCCCACCGAGATCAGTATGGACTCCGTCAGGAACTGGCGCACAATGTCGTTGCGGCGCGCGCCGATCGCGCGGCGAATCCCGATCTCCCGCGTGCGCTCCATCACGGTTGCCAGCACGATGTTCATAATGCCGATGCCGCCCACCAGCAGCGATATCGCCGCGATCGCCACCATCACGTAGGTGAAGATCGTCTGCGTCTGCTGCTGCTGCGCTAGAAGCGCCGCCGGAATCGTCACACTGAAATCCTGAACGCTGTGATGGGTGCCATTCAGAATCGCCGTCACGATCTTGGCCACCTCCACGCTCCGCGATTCGGACTTCAGCCGCAGATCGATCCCGTCCAGATCGTCCTTCATGAAGGCGCTGACGTCCCAGAATCGATACTGGAAAGTATTCAGTGGAATATAGACGATGTTGTTATTGTCTTGAATCGCCGCCGCCGCCGTCTGTTGTCCCGAAGAGATCTGTTCTCCCAACACGCCCACCACTTCGAGCCACGTGTCATTGACCTTGACAAACTTACCAACCGATGGGCCATAGCCGAGCAGTTCCACCTTCGCCCGCTCTCCCAGAACGCAGACGGCCGCGCTGGCTTCATCGTCGCTGGCGTCAAAGAACTTCCCCTCCACGGGCTTCAGCGAGTGAATCGCCGCGTAAGTGGCGTTGACTCCATACAACTCGGGGACATCGTGACCTGGCTTCGGCAGAACCCGCGAAGGGTGCATCGTGCGCCGCGCCGAGATCTGATCCAGATCTTCAATATTGGTCGTGAGGATGCGCACGTCACGGTCAGTGAGGCCGGGCGAGGTGCGCCGCCGCTGCTGCAACTCAGCCTGGCTGGTGGCCGGCCGCGATTCCACCAGTAGATTCCGAACCCCCAACTGCTCGATGAACCGCAGTGACTCTTGTCTCGCGCCCGCCCCGATGGCGAGCATTCCGATCACCGAGCCCACTCCGAACACGATTCCCAGCGCCGTGAGAAGTGTGCGTGTCTTCTGCGCGCGCAGGTTGTCGGCGGCTTGCCCCACGTCAGCCAGGTAGCGGAGGAAGCTCACTTCGGTATCGCCTGTAGAGCCCCGCCGCCGGCCTTCTTCTTGTTCTGCTGATCCGGGCTGGCCAGGGCGATCGCGCGGCCTTCCGGCAATCCCTCGATGATCGCCTGGCTTTCGCTGCGGCGAATCAGCTTCACGTCCTGCGGCAGGAAGCCCTCCGCTTTCTGCGCATAGACAAATGTGCGTCCATCGCTCTCGAACAGCGCCTGGGCCGGAATCCATAAGACATTCTTGAGGACTTCGGTAGTGATCACGATCAGCGCGCTCATCCCGGGCCGCAGCTCGGGCGCCGGATGGTCGATCGCGATCTTGCAGTCGAAGTGACGATCCCAGGGAGGTCCGGCCACGCTGCCCAGGTCTTTGACCTGGCCGCTCAACCGCCTGCCTGGCAGAGCAATAATGGTAAGCTGGGCCGGCTGCCCGACGGCGAGATGCCCTCGATCCAGCTCGCCGATGCGCGCCGTCATTTCCCAGTTATGCAAATCGGGGATCTGCGCCACAGCCATCCCAGCTCGTATCGTGTCGCCCACCTGCAGCAGCGGCAGCCGCATCCCCTGGAACATGAAATTCCCATTGGTGTTGCTTTGCACCGAGACATACCCGGGCGAGTGAGCGCGCAGCGTCATGGATTCGATATTCTTTCGCGCCGTCTCCGCCTTGACCTTGGCTTTATTGAGCGCCGCTTCCTGTATGACCACGCCCGCTTGTGAGGTAGCCTTGCGATTGGCGAGGTCGTGCTCGATCTGGGCCACGCGGTCGCGCGCGGCGCTCACGGCCAAGTCGTTCTGGCGCGCTACGATGTCTGCCGCGAGCTCGTTCCGGCGCGTCTCCAGCTCCGCCACTATTAGATCGGCTTTGGCTTGCAGCAAGGAGTAGCGGTCCTCCTCTTCCTTGGCTTGACTCTCGGCTTTCGCCTGCGCCACTTGCTGCTCCGCTTCCGCCAGATCCGCTTCCGCTTCTTTGAGCTTGAAGCCCTCCTCGGTGGTGTCGAACTCGGCGATCACATCTCCTGCGTTGACGACTTCCCCGGAATTCCGCAGCGATGTGATCGCCATGTCGCTGCCGCCCGTCATCGGCGCGGTGAGCAACTCCGAATTGCCGCCCTGCATCTCTCCCTTCGCTGTAACGGTCAAGGTGAGGTTGCCCCGTTTGATCGTCGTGGTAGGCACCGTCGAGACGCTGGCTCCGATAGACAACGCGCGAACCGCGCCCCGGTAGAGCCCGCCGGCGACAAGTGCGATCAGCAGCACAGCCGAAATGAGGATGGCGATACGCTTCATGGAATCCCCATCTGGTGGGGCGGACCCCCTGGTCCGCAGCCGGCCCCCCGGCCGGCTTGTTGCGCCGCTTCACGGAGGCCGACGAGGGCGTCGGCCGCGGACCAGGGGGTCCGCCCCACCAGATTAGCCAGCGGCCCGCGTCTCATGGCTTCTTCTCCAACGCCGGCTCCACCAGCGTCACCATTGTGCCGGCGTCGACTCCCTTCACAGCAACTTCATCCGGATTGCGCGCCAGCAATTCGACCTCTCGGGGGCTGTAGCCCTTCTTGTCAGCCACATAAACGATCGGCTTGCCGTTGCGCGTAAACAGCGCCTTTGCCGGAATGCTCAGGGCGTCGGGCAGCTTATTCACGATCACGTCCAGGCCGCCATTCATGCCCGGCCGCAAGCGCAGACCGTCTTGCTCGATTTGCGCGTAGCCGCGAAAGCTTCGCGTGGGCGGCCATTCGAAAGACTGCTCGGTAAGCGGCGAGAGGCTTACCAGCTTCGCTGTCAGCGTCTTCTCCGGGAAGGCGTCGATGTGGACACGGGCTGCTTGGCCTACCTCAATGCGGCCGCGGTCGATCTCCTCGACCTTGCCTTCCATTTCGAGCGTCGACAGGTCGGGAATCTCCGCCAGCACGCCACCCGGCCAGGCGTGATCGCCGACCTTGAAAGGCTTGGCATTCATCCAGCCTTGTGAGAAGTTCGCCAGATAGATGATCACGCCGCCCGAGGGCGCGGGAATTTCCATCTGGGCGAGCCGATGCTTGGTGAGATCGACCTCGCCCTGCGCCTGCTCTCGGAGGCGAGTCAGCGAGGCCACCTTGGCTGTGTCGGATGCCTCGTGCAGTTTCATGGTCGCATCCTGCACACGCAGCTTCTGTTCCGCCAGACCCAGGTCGATCTTGCTCTCCTCGCCTTGCAGCGCGCTGACGATCTCAGCCTTGGAAGCTTCCAGACGCGCCTTCTCCACGTCGTAGCGGGCGCTGGCCATGTCTAGCTTGTCCTGCTCGGCGGTGATCTTGGCTTGAGCCAAGGCTTGGTCGAGCGTGGCTTGAGCCTGGTTGAGCCCGGCCTCCTTCTCTTGTAACTGCTGGCGGGCGCTGCTGGGATCGAAGCGGATCACCGGCTGGCCGGTTTTGACTGGATCGCCCGATGGCGCGAGCCACACGATCTGCAGGTCGGGCACGTTCACCGGCGCCGTGAGCTGCACCGAGCGACGAGCCTTCAGCTCGCCGCGGCAGCGCACGATCACCAGGAAGTCGCCCTTACGGACGGGCGCGACAGCCAGGCTGGTAGCCGCCTGAGCCTTGCGGGCACGCCAGGCGCCCGCGGCCAGCGCGGCCAGCACAGCAACCGCCAGACCTGCGCGCCAGATCTTACGGCGCTTCATGACCCTCGACAATCACCGCCGCCGAGAGATCCGGCAGCAGGTGCGGATCGCTCCGGTCCAGGCGGAACCGGGCGAAGAACGTCTTGATCGGCGCGCCCAAGGCAGAGGCCGCCACCGGGCTGGCGGAGACAAAGTGGGCGTCGAACATCAATTCCGGATAGGCGTCCAGATGCACTTTGGCGCGCGCTCCGGGTACCAGAATTGCGCCGTCGGGCTCGCCGACGAGAGTTTCGACTTCCATCTGCGAGGGATCGAAAATGCGAATCAAGGGCTGGCCGGAGTAGAGCTGGTCGCCTTCCTGCGCGTGTCCCATGGAGCCGTTGCGCCAGATATTTTCCAGCGCCACCATGCCGGCCAGCGGCGCGTGGATGATCAGCCGCTCGGAGTTGCGTTGGGCGCGGTCCAGGTTCACCTTCTGCCGGTCCCGCTGCAGTTCCAGGACGCGGATATTGGCTGCTTCCGCCTCATCCTGAAAGTGATTGGAACGCAGCAAGCTGTCCACGTGGGCTTGGGCGTCTTCGGCCTTGGCCTCGTTCTTCAGCCGGTCAATATCGCTGAGCAGCGGACCCCGGCGAAGCTGGAGCTTAGCCTTAGCCAGATCGGCTTCGGCCTTCTGCAGATCGGAGCGGCGCTTCTCGGCGTTGCTGAGAAACTCGGCCTTCTTCTGGTCCACCTGATGGCTGAGATCGTCGAATTTGGCGTTCGCATCTCGAGCGTTGTCGAGCTGCTGGACGCGGTCGAATTCCGCCAGGACAGCGCCTTGGTTCACGCGAGAGCCATTCGGAACAAGGCTGGTCAGGGTCATTTTGCCGCCCTGTCCGGTAACCGCCGGAACCTGGATGTTGGAGACATGCACGGCCTGGACCGTGCCGGTAGCCCGGATCTGCCGCCGCGCCGGCGCCTGCGGTGACGGGTTGATTATAACGGCGGCGTGCGTGACCGTTGGTTCACGTCCACAGCCTAAAAGACTTATGGCGATCCCCACCGCCAGGAGTATCCGCGACATCCGCGACATAGCGCCAGGCTCCAAGTTGACTCGATAATTAGACGCAAAATATGCAAAAAAGTTTAAGGTATTTTCGCAGACAATTGTTATACTTCCAGGCATGAGGACGCTGGGACTATCACTATTACTGAGCGTTGGCCTCGCCGCCGGCCTGGCCCAGAACACCCTGACCTCCGTCGAAGCTAATGACGGATTCCAACTGCTCTTCGACGGCAAATCGATGAGCAAGTTCGAGGTTCCCGAGGGCCAAAAGGTATGGTCTGTCGTCGATGGATCCATCAAGAGCAATTCCAACGCGGGGGCTGGAAACCTGCTTACCAAGGAAGATTTCGCCAACTTCGTCTTGAAGGCCGAGTTTCGCGCCGACCCCGACATTCACGCTCACATCCTGCTGCGGAAGGGGAGAGGCAGATCCGGTGGCTATGAATTGCAGATCAAGGACAAGGATCCCAAACAGACGGCGCATGGCTTTCTCACAGCCAGCATCCCGGGTGTGGCCAGTGCGCCGGCCGATTCGAAGATCCTGCCTCATCAGTGGAACTCGGTGGAAGTTACCATGGACGGCGACCACATGGTCGTGATATACAACGGTAGGAAAGTAGTGGATGCACACGATTCGAAACTGAGCTCAGGCGCTATCGCACTTAGCCTGGCTACGCCGGAGGACGCGCCGGGTGAGAATATCGAGTTTCGCAATCTGAAGGTCAAACGGTTACCTTAAAAAACTCACGAACAAGCTAAAGCATGTTCCACATCGAAGAAAGGTCACAATTATGAAATTCACTCGCAGAACAGCTATGGAAGTCCTCGGCGTCGCGGCGATGCCTCTGGCGGCAGCGCAGGTTCCGCCTCCGCCCAAAGAGGGAAAAGACACCCCTAAGATTGCGCTAGGCACGGGAGACGGCGGTGGTGGAGGTGGTTTCGGCGGCCGCCGTGGCGACGCAGCGGCGAACACTCCGCCTATCGATCCGGCGGCTGGCCCGCTCCGTATCAAACAACTGGGCGTGGATCATGTCCTGGGCGGTCACGGCCCCGTTCCGTGGACTGAACAAAGCCTGAACGAGACCATGGAGCGGTGGAAGGCCGTCGGCATCTCCGTAGACAATCTGATGATCAACTTGTCCAGCAACATTCTCTACGGAAGGGGCGGAGACAAGCGCGATGAGGACATCGAGAAGATCAAACAGTCGATCGTCGCCGCCGGCAAAGTAGGACTGCCGGTGGTCGAATACAACTTCTACGCGCACCGCGCTATGGAAGGCTACTTCGAAGAGATCGATACTGACCGCGGAAAGTCCGGCTGGACCGGGTTCGATTATGAGCTGGTCCAGACTGCCGACCGGCCATACCAGACACGGCCGGAGGAAAAGGGAATGAAGTTCAAAGACCTGCCGGCGCTGGCGAACGAAGGCGCTCACAATCTGGATGAGATGTGGAACAACATCACCTATTTTCTGAAGGCGGTGATTCCGACGGCGGAAGCGGCCAAGGTGCGGCTGGCTCTGCATCCGAACGATCCACCCGCGCCTGTCAGCCGGGGGTCGCAGCAGATCATGGGTACGGTCGCCGGCTGGAAGAAGCTGATCTCGATTGTGAACAGTCCTTCGAACGGCATCACGTTCGATTGCGGCGTGACTCGCGAAATGGGTGAGAACCCGATCGAAGTGTGCCATTACTTTGCGTCGCGGGATCGGATCAACCATGTGCATTTTCGGAATGTGATAGTGATGAAGCCATACGAGCGCTACAGGGAAGTGTGGATCGACGAGGGGCTGAACAATATGTTCGCGGTGATGAAGGAGCTGGTGAAAAACAAGTACTCGCATTTGATCTATCCGGAACATCCGCGGCGGTTGGATTACGATGCTGAGCGGGGGCGGATCGGCGGGTATCCTGGCGGCGGGGCTTATGCGGCGTTTGCGTTTAATGTGGGTTACGCGCGGGCGATGCTGCAGGCGGCGATGGGTTAGTGGAAAGCATCAGAACCGCCATGCGTAAGCATGCTGTCTTGTTCGGTTTGAGGAGTCCGCATGCTTACGCATGGCGGTTCTGAATCTCAGGCCATGCGACGACACGAGTGTCGGCGCGGCACGCACGAGTGCGTACGCCACGGTGGCCAAGCAGTCAAGAGATAAGCACGGTGGCGTTAGACGGCGTGGGCGGTGGCGGCGGGGTTGCGCGGGGGGCGTCTGCTGTGGGCTCGGGTTCCGGGGGCGGGGCGGCTGGCTACGTGGGTCAGCATATTTTGTTCGGTAAACGTGCAGTGGAAATGGGGGCGCTCGGCCACGCCCGCGGTGGCTAGTTCAGCAGTTAGCAGATGCAGACAGAGGGTCGGGCCTTCCTGTATCCCTACGTGATGTTTCGCGAACAGCGTCAGGTCGGTGGTGACGACGAACATTTCCGTCTCTTCGCCCATGGCGGTGCGCTCAAATTTGTAGGAGCGAATACTCGCCACCTGGTCGAAACCCACATAGCGGAGGGAGTTGATATCCTTCTTACCTTCCACGTGAGGAACGGTGCGGGTTCTCTGAACGCAGATATTTACGGCGCGGGAGGAACTTCCCTTCTCAAGATCGAACGTCACTAACTGGCCCACGGCAAGAAAGGTGGCGTCATAGGCCAGCACGGCACAGGAATCGAAATGGAATCTGGAACCGTTCTCGGCGTCGATGCAACCTGATGCGCTTTCTGAATTCAACTGCTTGATCTTACCTGTCATGGAGGGTTGTCCTTAGTAGTGCCAAGTATAGCAGGTTTCCAGCTAGCGTCCGCTCTTGCGAAAATGGAAATCCCTGATGCGGCCGGCGTTCAAGACGAATCCGGACACTTGCCCTTCGGAATTGCGCACGAAGTGCAGGCTTCCGATCAAGCCGCGGAAGTAGTCGGCGATGGCTGGCTGCAGCTTGTCGGGTTTCACTTTCAGGCGCTTCAGCGTCAAGCCGCCGTCTTCGATCTCGATCCGATAGAAGGACTCGATCTCATCGCTTTGGTAGGTCCCGGCATAGGCGCGCAGTTGCTCCAGGGTTGGCCGGAATTCCGGCATGGCTTCGAACAGGCGCGGATTGGCCGCTCCATCGGCTTTGAAGGAGAGCGTCATCGGCCCAAATTCCATTTCCACTGGAGATCCCATCGCCCGGAAGCGGTCCTTGGCAATCGGTCTTACCGGATATCGCTGGCGCGGCGAAATTACGGCCACAAGCCCATTGTCCCTTTGCACGATTCGCAGGGTCTGCTCGTCATCCCGGTTCCAGTAGAGTCCGGCATACCCGAGCAGTTGTTGTTCCGAAAGTGAGATGGTGGGTCCGACGGCTCGCTGACGTGCGGGCTCGGGGGCTTCAAGCTCCTTCGCCAGATAGAGGTCGGCTACCTGCCGCGTGAGCCTGCTTGGATTGGTCTCAGCGAGGTTGCACAAGCAAGCCACGGAGAAGTGTTGGGTGGGGAAGCGCAACAGGTCGGCGCGGTATCCGGCATCGGCACCGGCGTGATCGACAGTTGGAACGCCCCGGTATTTCCCGACATTCAGGCCGAAAGCGTAATCGAGCTCTTTGCCACTTTCAAGCTTGCCACGCTCCAGCATCTGCTCGATCAGCGCTCGACCTCCCACGCGAGGCTGGTAGAAGTTCTGGTCCCATAGGGCGAGATCCTCAACCGTGGTCAACAGGCTGGTAGCGCCGACTGTGTCGAAATTGGTGACGCTGAGGCGAAAACTGCTATTGGCCCGGTCGCGAACATAACCGTAAGCCATGTTCCTCACGATCTCGGCATGATCGTCGCGGAAGTGCGTGTTGTTCATGCCAAGGGGCCGGAACATTCTGCTGAGTGTGAATTCCCGCAGGGATTGTCCGCTGACGCGCTTTACGATTTGCGCCAGTAGGGTATATCCGGTGTTGCAATAAAGATGCCTTGTGCCGGGCTTGAAATTCAAGCTCTTCTGGCGCGAGATTAAGGCCATCACATCGTCGTCGGTGATGAGATCGAGCGAGTAACGCCAACCTGCCAGCTCGAGCAGCTCCCACTGGTCGCGAAGACCGCTGGTGTGGTGAATCAGATGCCGGATCGTGATGGGCTCGCCGAAGTCGGGTAGCTCCGGAATGTACTTTCTAGCTTCATCGTCTAGCGAGAGCTTGCCTTCCTGTGCGAGGAGGACAATGGCCGCTGCGGTGAACTGCTTGGAGATTGAGGCGACGTGGAAGATCGAGACTGGACTGACGGGGATGTTATGGTCCAGGTCGGCCATGCCATAGCCGTGTTTGTAGACGATATGGCCGTCTTTGATGACGGCTAGTGCGCATCCGGGGGAGTCGC
>Ga0210405_10004095_pt1 | contig 13839 bp, 10 predicted proteins | sample IncBWH11MmetaG_FD_155492 | JGI IMG/M metagenome (GOLD analysis project Ga0210405, IMG submission 155492) | Forest soil microbial communities from Barre Woods Harvard Forest LTER site, Petersham, Massachusetts, United States - Inc-BW-H-11-M | ecosystem: Environmental > Terrestrial > Soil >... | reverse complement strand
GGCGTGGAACGCGGCAAAACCTTTAAAAACACCTGGGATCATTTTTTGATGCCTGCGCCTTTTTCGAAAACGATGATTTTGTTTGCGCCGCCGATTTATGTTCCGGCTGATGCCAATGCCGAAGCGATGGAAGCCAAGCACGCCGAAATGCAGCGCGAGCTGGAACGCGTACGCGACATTGCTGAGAGCTGGTATTCGTTGAGCGATAACGAGCGGGAAAAGCATCGCTCTGAGTTCAATAAATAAAGCGTCCATACCTGGAGAAAGATTTTCGCTAGTTTGTTTTCGTCCCGCGAATTTCGGTCTGCCCCGGAATCAAAGCAAGGCAGGCTAGGTGGGCGCGGTTTTGCCGAGCAGGGGCGCAGCTTTATCCTGAGCGCGAGCGAAGGGATGCTGCGCCCTTGCAACTATAAGGTCAATTCCCGGAGCGTTCGCCGAGCTTGACGGGGACGTCCATTTTTTTGCCGCCACGATAAACGGTCACGGTGACGTTGTCGCCGGGGCGCTTGTGATTGAGAGCGAGATTAACGTCGAGCTGGCTGGCGACTTTCTGGCTGTCAATGGCCACGATCACGTCGCCGCCGATGGCGATCCGCCGCATACCCGCTTCGGCTACACGATTGCCGCCTTGAATGCCTGCGGCAGCGGCCGGGCCACCCTTCGGCGCACGTTCCACCAAGAGACCTTCCTTGACAGGCAGATCCAGCGCTTCGCTCAGCCATCCGCCGATAGGCAGCGTTTCCACTCCGAGGTATGCGCGGTGAACGCGTCCATCGGTTATGAGGTCGTTGGCGATGTTTTTCGCGGTGTTGATGGGGATGGCGAAGCCGATGCCCGCGGTGGTGCCGCTGGGCGTATAAATCGCGGAGTTGATGCCGATGACTTCGCCGTGCGTATTGATGAGTGGGCCGCCGGAATTCCCGCGGTTGATGGCTGCGTCGGTCTGGATGGCTTCGTCGATAAATGTGGTTTGACTGGTCTGTACGGTGCGGCCGAGTGCGCTGACCACGCCGGTGGTGAGCGTGGACTGGAAGCCAAAAGGATTGCCGATGGCGAGAACTTTTTGGCCCACTTGCAGCTTTCCGGAATCCCCCAGCGGCAGCGCCACGAGGCGCTTATCCTTGGGGTCGATTTTCAAGAGCGCCACATCGTTGCGCTGGTCCGCGCCGACGAATTTTGCCGGGAAGTGCGTTTGATCGCCCAGCACCACTTCGATGGACTGCGCGCCCTCGACCACGTGATAGTTGGTGAGGATGTACCCGCGAGGATCAATCATGAAACCCGAGCCGGCGCCTTCGACGGGGACGGGGTCCATGAAGAAATCATATTCCGTGGCCTTAGTAAGAATGTTGGCGACAGCCGGGGAAGCCTGGCGGTAGATGCGCACGTTGATGGATTCATCGTTGGTGAGAGTGGCATCGCGCTGAGATACGTCCGTGAGAGCGTTCGAACCGCCGAGGGGCAAGGCCTCGACGTTGGTAGGTTGGCGCGTGCCGTATCGCGCGCCAGCCCAATAAGCGCCAAGGATGAGCACCAGCGCTGCGAGAATAATACGCGTGCGGCGGGAATGATTTGCTGCGGTCATTTTCGTCGTCCCTTCGTCCTGATCCACTCGATGACAATAGTATAAGGAAAATCTCGAACCGGGTCACCGCGACATCGGGAGATGTCTTACCGCACGGTTTGGCTGCGGCGGAGCTTTGCGGCAAGGGCTTCCACTTGGCGCCGGGTTTCGTCGAGAGAGCCGGAGCAGTCGATTGTTTCAGTGGCGAGCAGGAGTTTTTCTTCGACGGGAAGCTGCGCGGCGATGCGCCGGCGCGCTTCGGATTCGCTGAGGCCGCGGTCGAGCAGCCTCTGGAGTTGCTGTTCCGGCTCGCACCACGCAACCACCAGGCCATCCAATTTTTTGTGAATGCCGGATTCGATGAGCAGCGCAGCTTCCACAAAGGCGGCGTCGCGCGTCCCGGCGCGCTGCCATTCCTCGAACTGGCGAAAAACAAATTCGCCGACGCGCGGATGGACGATGGCGTTCAGCCGGTCAAGCTTGGCCCGATCCTGAAAAACGATGGCGCTGAGTTTTGCGCGGTCCACGCGGCCACCCGGAGCGAGCACGGCTTGGCCGAATTCCTGGAGGACTTCATCGTAGGCCGGCTGGCCGGGTTCGATCAGTTTGTGGGCGAGGGAGTCGGCATCGAGAACGAAGAAGCCGAGTTCGCGCAGCATGGCGGCGACGGCGCTTTTGCCGCTGGCGATTCCACCGGTGAGGCCGAGTCGGAGCATGACGTTGAATTATCGCGCGCGGGCCGTCGATTGCGTTGCGGAAAATTTCGGCGAGGCGCGGCGGAGGCGTGCGGCCTTGACGGTGTTGCTCATGAGCATGGCGATGGTCATGGGGCCGACGCCGCCGGGCACAGGCGTGAGCGCTCCAGCAACGTTGACGGCATCGGGATGCACGTCGCCGACGAGCGCGCCGCCTTTGGCGCGGAATTTTTCCAGGCGGTCTGGAAAATTGTGAAAGAGGCGCTCGGCTTCTTGTGGGTCCTTGACGCGGTTGGTGCCCACGTCGATGACCGCGGCCCCGGGCCTATCTGCCGTGGCCGACTTGATCCAGTCCGCTTGCACAAAGCCCGCTTTGCCCATAGCCGCAATGACGATATCGGCGCGCCGCACGATGTCCGGCAGATCGCGCGTCTTGGAATGGCAAATCGTGACGGTAGCGTTCGCGTGCATCAGCAGCAGCGCCATGGGCTTGCCCACAATGTCGCTCCGGCCGAGGACGACGGCGTTGGCGCCTTCGATCTGGATTTCGTTGCGGCGGAGAATTTCCATGCAGCCGGCGGGCGTACAGGCCACCAAGCCAGGGCGTCCGCTGACGAGCCGTCCGAGGTTGACGGGATGGAAGCCGTCCACGTCTTTGGCGGGATCGACGGCTTCGAGGATGCGCTTGGTGTCCACCTGCGGGGGAAGCGGAAGCTGCACCAGGATCCCGTCCACGTCGTTGTCGCGATTGAGGTCCTCGACGACCGCAAGCAAATCAAGGGTGGAAGCGGTGGCTGGCGGCTTAAGCAGCGCGCTGGAAAGCCCAATCTCCTCGCAAGCCGCAATCTTGCTCTTAACATAGAGCTGCGAAGCCGGATTTTCGCCCACCAGCACAGCCGCCAGCCCCGGACGCACGCCCGCGGAGGTAAGCAGGCGCACCTCATCCTTCAACTCAGCAAACATCTGCTCCCGAATTTTGGCCCCGTCAAGGACGCGGGCAGTCATTCCCATCTCGCCTTCTCATCCGAAGCGCAAGCAGCACCGCGATGATAGCATATGGGGAAAGATAACCCCGGCAGGGATAGCCCGAGGCCAAGTAAACTCCGATTCAGCCCGCTTCTAGTATTCAAGTATGAGATAAAATGAGAGACTTAACAGCCAATGAATACCAGTTCTGAGACAACATGCTTTGACGTATTTGAACAGTGCGTTCTCGCGGTTCAGGGCGGTGAACTGATCGAATCTGTCAGCGCGAAGGATAAAGAATTTCATTTCCAGAATTGGTTTCAGAAAAGGCTACAAGTCCTAGGAGTTCACTTCGAAGGCTCAGGACGCAACACATATCCTGATTTCTGTCTCGTGAAGTACCCGGAAGGCTACGAGACTAAAGGCCTCGCGTGGCCTGGAAGGGAGCGCGACTACGACTCGAACAGCCAAGTGCCGAGCGGATATCACAATGGACGGCAGATTTTCTATGTTTTTGGTCGTTACCCTGCAGACCTAAGCCCATATCCTGACGCGGGCGGTGGACGCCGTCCGGTGGTTGATTTGGTCATTTGTCATGGCGATTTTTTGAACGCAGATCATGAGTACATTCACAAAAACAAGAGCGTAAAAGGATTCGGCACCTACGGTGACATTATGATTCGAGACAGGAAAATGTATGTCGCTCCGACGCCCTTCGCGCTAACGGAGGGAACTACGGGACTAATAACGTTAATTGTTCCCGATAGCGCTGCTCCTGATTCACGCTTCGGTTTAGTTGGCTATCTCACTCGCACCGAAGCCGACAATCTCGTTGTCGGCTATAGCTTCGATCTTCGTACTAACAACATCAGAGCAGAGATGATCCCAAATCCCAGTGCGGGTGCCCAACACAAGTTTGCTGCCTACCGTTTGAAGTCGCAGTCACAAAAGGCGGTTAGCATGCTTTCGAGAGCCTCCATTCTAAGAAACGTTGATGCGATGGACGAGGAATGACGCCTGCTAAATCAAAGACCGCATCCGTAGAAACGGACCAGACCACTGCTCTGGAACTTGACTTTCCCTTTTTGAAAGTGAGTCAAGTAGCGGAACATGAAAGCTGGCGTAAGGAAATTAATCGGCCCCTATATCATATTCACAAATGGTGGGCGACGCGCCTTGGGTCAGTTTTTCGGGCCATCACTCTCGGAGCACTCAGCCCTAGCAGTACCTCTGTATGGGATGCCTTCTACAAATGTCACGATTTCGCAGGAAGGATTGTCCTCGATCCCTTTATGGGTAGCGGGACAACACTAGGCGAGGCAGTCAAGCTCGGTGCGAAGGCTATCGGATGCGACATCAATCCCGTAAGCACATTTCTTGTACGCCAGTCACTCGCCCGCGTGCCTGAAGGTGCGCTGCGCAGTGCATTTGCTCACTTGGATACTACCGTTGCTCCTGCCATAAGACGTTACTACCAGACGGAAGATCCGCAGACAGGTGAGATGGTTCCTGTACTGTATTTCTTCTGGGTAAAGATTGTTCAAACTCCGGACGGGGAGTCTATTCCGCTGTTTGACCGCTATGTTTTCGCGCAGGACGCCTATCCGAAAAAGAAGCCGAAGGCACAAATTGTTTGCCCAGAGTGTTGGGCGGTAATCGAGGATCGATATGACACGACTAGCCTGAAATGTCCGGCCTGCCAACTCTCATTCAATCCGCAGAAGGGCATGGCGTCGGGTCAGCACGTTACGACTAAGAGCGGTACGTACCGCATCAAAGATCTCTTGCCCACGGACGGGTCACCACTCTCGCAGCGACTCTACGCGATGATGGCGATACGACCATCTGGCGAGAAAATTTATCTAAAGGCGCGACCGAAGGACTTAGCACTTTACGCCGAGGCAGAAGAACGCCTAGTCGAGGAAAATCTTCCCTTGCCGAAACTGTCAGTGCGACCGGGTCATAATACGGATCAGGCAAGGGGATACAATTACCGTCGCTGGCGCGACTTCTTTAATGATCGCCAACTTCTTTGCCTTGGCTTGCTGCTTCAAGGAATTCTCCGCTTGGAAGACCGAGCAGTTCTGGAGCAGATGTTGTGTCTGTTTTCAAGCGCTCTTGAGTTCAACAATATGTTTTGCAGCTTCAAGGGCGAGGGAACAGGGGCTGTCCGCCATATGTTCTCACACCATATTCTGAAGCCAGAGCGCACGCCACTCGAGAATTCTGTTTGGGGAACGGACAAGAGTAGCGGCACGTTCTCGTCACTGTTCGAATCCCGACTTCTCAAAGCTAAACGATACCTTGATGACCCCTTCGAAGTTGCGCTCAACCCATCGTTGTTGGCAGATCTCAGCCAGCCCAGTAAGGTCACTGCCAGCGATCCCATAAACGTTTCGCAATATGAGTCGTGGGATGAACTAAATGCGGCAGGGAGGGGAGTGCTGATCCTAAACGGTGACAGCGCTCATCTTCCTATTCCAGATACTTCCGTTGACGCCGTGGTGACAGACCCTCCCTATTTTGATTTTGTGCATTACAGCGAATTGAGCGACTTCTTTTTTGCCTGGTTATCACCTGTGCTCCGTGACCGGTATGCTTGGTTTGGTGGAAAAGACTCTTCGGACCCAGGGGAAGTTCAACACAGCGATCCCCGAGCATTTGCCCACCAGCTTTCTCGTGTGTTCATGGAGTGTCGCCGAGTTTTGAAGGAAGAGGGTATTCTCGCGTTTACCTTCCATCATTCCCGTGAGGATGGATGGGCTGCCATATACGAGGCTATCTCCACAGCTGGCTTTGAAGTTGTCGCAGCGCACCCTGTACACGCAGAGCTACGCGCCGCGAGTCCGAAGTCAGCTGCCAAAGACCCGATTAGCCTCGACGCAATTCTTGTCTGCCGTAAGAACAACTTAGGCTCTGTACAGTCCTACGATCCGCAAGTAGTAATTGCAAAGGCTTTGGGGTTTGCCAAAATACTGACACAAGGGGGTATGGAAGTTTCTTCAACTGATTGTTTTGTGATCGCGGCTTCACAAGCGCTGATAGCGGCTTCTACAGAGCACCTCTCTTTTGAGCAGATCAAGTCTAGGCTCGAAGCTCTCCACCGCACTCTTGGGAACGAACCGTTGCGGAAAGCAAATGCGGGGGCCAATTCTTCCAGTCTTGAAATTGGCACGGAATAGGTCTCGACAGACCAAAACGAAGCCTCATGGCAAAGAAACGGAAGCCGGTGCATCCCGGCGAGATTCTCCGCGAGGAGTTCATGACGCCGCTCGGGCTGAGCATGAACAAGATGGCCATGGCCTTGCGCGTCCCGGTGACGCGCATCGCGGATATCGTCAACAAGCGCCGCGGCATCACTGCCGACACCGCGCTGCGCTTTGCGCGCTATTTCAAGAATTCCCCTGCTTTCTGGATGAATCTCCAGACCCGCTACGACCTGGAAGTCGCTGAGGATGAGATCGCCGCAAAAGTTGCTCGCGACGTTCAGCCTCTGGAAGCCCTCACCGCCCCCGAGGCGTAAACCGTTCAACCCGCCCTAATAACCGTTCAACCCCTAATTCTTGCCGTACACTGCATAGCACTTGACCACTTAAATAAGACGTGCTACACTCCTTTGTGTTTGTTGAAACTCATCCTCGCCTTTCAACTTTCGCACCACCTAAGTCCTTACCCCTCAATCTTTTTGCCGACCCCCACCCCCTAAACTATACGCTACAATCTTTTACAAAAAAGGTGGGGGGAGGGGGTGTCTGCAACCTACCATTCCAACGCTGTCTCCTTATTCCCTAAGTCCTTTAGTTGCAACACTTATGTGCCACGCCGCAAGTGTTACAAACAAAAGACTTACGGCAAAGCTAAGTCCTTTGGATGCAACACTTACAAAAAACCGGGGGTACCTCCCTGAAGTTAAATGCCTTTCTCTCTCCTCGCGTTTCCGGACGTTCGTAGCTTCAGACACTCCCTTATCCCTATCCCTTTCCTTTCAAGCTCTTGCGCACTCTTTTGCAGCTTTTTGCATTCGCGCAAAACTCAACCCTTTTGTTTTCAAGTGGTTCCGCACTCTTTGCCAAAAACCACCGGGGTGGGGTGCCCCTGCCCCTCACCTCGCGGCAGGCAAACCCGGCCGCAGCCAATGGTAAAGTGGAGAATGCCGCTGCGGCGAGCTGCGTGCCAGCTTGGCGTGGTGCTAACCACCCGAGGAACTGCCAGTGCCGAAGAACTATCTCGAAGCCGCTGTAGAAATCGCCCAGGAAGCCGGCAAAATCCTCATCGAAGAATTGTCGCGTCCGCTGGACATCGCTTACAAAGGCGACGAGGTGGATCTCGTCACGCAAGCGGACAAGCGCTCGGAAAGCTTCATCGTCGAGCGGCTGACCAAATACTTTCCCGACCACGCCATCGCCGCCGAAGAGGGCACCGGGCATGAGAGCGCTTCGGCTTCGGAATTTCGCTGGCACGTCGATCCGCTCGACGGCACCACGAATTTCGCGCACGGATATCCGTGCTTCTGCGTCTCGATCGCGCTCGCCCAGCGGGATACGCTGCTCGCCGCCGCGGTCTTCAATCCGTATTACAACGAACTTTTCACCGCCGCGCGCGGCCAAGGTGCCGCGTTCAATGGCAAGAAAATCAACGTTTCCAAAGTCGCCACACTTTCCACCAGCCTGCTCTGCACCGGCTTTCCCGTGCGCAACCGCAAGGCCAGCCCGAATCTTCAGTTTTACGGCGACTTCACACAGCATTCTCACGGCGTGCGCCGCGACGGCTCCGCCGCGCTGGATCTCGCCAGCGTCGCCGCCGGCCGCTTCGACGGCTTCTGGGAATTCGGCCTGCAGAAATGGGACACCGCCGCGGGCGTCCTGCTAATCGAAGAAGCCGGAGGAAAAGTGAGCGATTTTGCCGGGAATCCATACCAACTCGGCGGCCCCGTCATCCTCGCCACCAACGGCCTCATCCACGAAGAGATGCGTGCCCTGGCGCTGGAAATCTCCCGCCGCGCCCAGGGGCCAACTCGGCCATAAAAAGACCTTCGCCCTGCCAACGAGTTTGAGAATTGCAGACAGTAGCGAATGTTGGCGCTTTGGCTAAACCGGTACCTTAGAGCTATGGTTCGATCTTGCGCAACGAGAGAGCATTATGAAGGGTATTCTCGCCTTCCCAAATAAAACGGCATATCGACACGGAGGCCATCGTGTTGCGAAAAATGAGTTTCCTGGCAGGTTTTCTATCGCTGCTGATTGCTGCGACGCCCGCGCGCGCGCAGGATCAACCGGCCCAAGATCAACCATCGTTGGCTGATGTGGCGCGCCAAGCCCGCAAGGGCAAAGAAAAAAACAACGCGACGTCGAAGAAAGTCATCACCGACGATACTCTCCCGAGCAAGGGCCTGAGCGGAGCGGGGCTCGGCGACCTTGGCAGCGCGCAAGGCTCCGACGGCGGAAGCGCGACCGCTCGCGGCCTGGCCAAACTGGAACAGGCCGAAGCCGCGCTGGACAAAATGGCGCCACTGGACCGCGCTACTCTGGCGAAGGCCGCTCTTCTTGATAACGACGTGGATTTTCCCAACCGCCGCAATTGGGAAGACAAACTTTTTTCCGCGAAAGAGGTTTACGTTTCCCATGGGCGGGAACTTTTTCAGGAGATGAGGCAGATTTTGAAGGAAGTAGAGTCTTTGCGGTCTTCACAGGGTGGAGCCGGAAAATTGAGCCCCGATGATCCGCGGGCGCAACAAATGATGAAGAGAATTCAGGAACTGGTGCAGGACGCGGTGCGCACCGACAGGGCTTATCAAGCGGTGGTGGTGGAAGGCTGGGACCTTGCCAAACAAGCAAAGCACTAGTTCGGCGGATTCTCCCGATAACCGACTTCCATCACGGTTTATTTTCCTTGCCACTCGGCGTAGAGCTTGGTGATGGTTGGACCGATGGTGAAGCCCCAGGCGAAGATAGGGAAGTTCTTGAACTTCTCCGGCACCGCGTAGCGATGCTGCGCTTCTTCCGCCGGAACTCCCGCGTGGTACATTTTTTCGGCTTGCCCGGCGATGTCGTCGAACACTTCGCGGAGCGTAGCGATGCCCTCCTGGCCGCAAATCTGGCCGTGGCCGGGGACAAACAAGGTGTTCTTGCCAAACGCTGCAAATTTCTTCAACGTGTCGCGCCAGCCGGAAATAGTGGCTTTTTCGTCAAAGCAGACGGGATACCAGCCGCTGAACAACAGGTCGCCGGCATAAACAACATTCTGTTCCGGGACGCGCACGATAATGTCCGTTCCGGAATGCCCGGGGTAGGACTCCAGCACCGCGGTGAGACCTCCAAGATCAATCGACATGGGCAGCTTGGCGGGATCGATGGGGCGATTGGGCAGGCCAATCACGTTCGAATTGGCAATCTGGAACAGTCCAGTCACCGCGTTCAGATCGCTCTGCGCGTGCGCCCGTTCCGCATCCGACTTGGCATCCTTGACGCGTTTTTCGAGCGGCCCCAGCGCCGCTGCCTTGTCCGCGCCTTGCAGCGGCGCGTAATTATCGACGATGCGTTTGGCGGCTGCGGCGTGGGCCCAGAGTGGCACGCCATTCACACCGTAAAAGGCATTTCCCATCGAGTGGTCGAAATGATAGTGGGTATCCAGCGCGCCTTTCACCGGCACCTGGCTAACCATGCGCAAGGCGTCCATCTGGAAGGAGGCGCCTCCGGGCGTGCCGAATCCTTCGATCAACAAAGCAGCGTCTTTGCCGGCGAGGAAGCCGCCGTTGCAGATCGTGGTTATGCCTTTTGAAGGGTCGGAGATTGTGGCGTAGAGGCCGTTCCCCACTTTGCGAACCGCGGCGAACCCTTTGTCCACAATCGGCGTGGCCGAAACGCGCGAGTCGCTCAGCAGTTCCGACGCCAGCGCCGGCAAGGGAATCAGCTTCGCAACAGCGTAAAAAGCACCGAAGCAGGATGTCTTGGTGAGAAAGTTCCGCCGGGAAAAGGCGCCGGAAAGGTCCGCTTCGTGGTCCAGACTGAGGTTTTTATTCATGGATTCCTTCCCAATAAAAGCTGCCATAGGATAACTACCCTTGGGGATAGGTTACAGAAAAAAAACCGTGTGTCTCGCATTTTTTGTAGATTACATGAAACGTGCCGCAACCCGGCCGCATGGAGACGCAGCCGCCACCCCAGCCTGTTCCCGCGTGAGGGCGAGCCCGAAGGAAGGCTTGTCATTGACGGCACGCGCAACCAGCATGGAATGGATAGAGGCAATCTCCCTTCCGTATTATGGAGTATGTCAGCGGCGATTCTTTTCGGACCGCGGCGACGGAATTCCGTCACTCCTTGAAGGAGGCGCACCGGCATGAGCAAGATGAAGGGCGCGGTGGTACTGGCAATTGGGTTGGTTCTTGTCCCCTCCGGGCCGGCGCAACAGAACTGGCGAACGGAATGCATCCAGAAGTGCGTGTCTCAGCCGGGGCCCCGAGATTCCGAAATGGAGACGCAGGAGATTGTGAGCCTCGAAAGAGAAGCCGCGCGCGCCATCCAACAGAGAAATAGCACTTTCTTTCAGCGGGTCTACAGCGACGATTTCGCCGGCACACTTTCGCACGGCCAGCAGATAAACAAAGACCAGTGGATTAGCACGATCCAATCTTCCACGGTGCAGCGCGAATCGTTCAACGCCACGGACATCAAAGTACGCGTGTTTCAGAACATCGCGATTGCCACCTGCCTTTGGTCGTCGCGGTTCATTCGCAACGGCCAGCACATCGGCAACCAACTCCGTGCCACGCATATTTATATCAATACTCCCAGCGGGTGGCGCGTGGTGTCCGGGCAGATTACCAGCCTGCCGCCTGACGTGCAGCAGGTGCTGTAGGGTTTGCCAATTCTGCTGCCCGACAGCAATCAGTTTGTGAAGGCCGTTGTTTCGTCCATGTGTAGTTCGGGGAGAGTGACAAAGCAAGCGGCAGAGAGTTTCCGGAGTTGCCGACCATTCGCCCACGACCTTGCTGGGGGTCGCAGAACCCAGTGGTCCGCACTTGTTCGGGAGGCCGTGAAGCTCGCCGGATTTCGAGAGCCGCGTGTCCGGTGGTAAGCCCCTTGCAATTCCGCCTTTTTGTGTAAACAAGGAACAAGCCAAACACGGTGGGGATCATTCGTAATGCAGTGCGACGAGGGGATCGATGCCCGCGGCGCGGCGGGCGGGGAGTAAAGACGCAATCAGGCCAACGGCGAGGAAGGCGGTCACAACCACAGAAAACGTCAATGGGTCCGTGGCGGAAACACCCGCGAGTTGGCTTGCCAAGAAACGCGTCAGGCCGAGGCTCACCGCCACGCCGATGAGGATGCCTACAGAGATCAGGCGCAGGGCCTTCCCAAGAACCATTTTCAGGACGTTGGCGTGCTGGGCGCCGAGGGCCATGCGAACTCCGATCTCGTGGGTCTGCAACGCAACGGTGTAGGCCATTACGCTAAAAATGCCAATGAGCACGAGGGCGAGGCCGATTCCGGCGAATGCGCTGATGGTGATCAGGCCAAACTGTGGCTGCGTGTAGGCTTCCTCGGCCAATAGGTCTTTGACCGACCTGCTGTCCGCGACTGCCGCGTTTGAATCCACAGCCCAAATCTCGCGTTGGACATTTGCGCGAAGCGCGTTCGGATCCAGGGCGGTCTTTGCCAAGATGACGCGGTGTCCAAATCCGGTGATGGAATGCGGCAGAAAAGCCTCGTGCATCGGCGGTTCCAGCAGGCCCCGGTTTCTGAAATCTGTAACGACGCCGACAACCTCGAAATAAGCGTCGTGCGGTGTCTCGGGCAATTCGTCGAAGACGTCGAATTTAATTTTTTGCCTGAGAGGATCCTCGCTTCCGAAGTAAGCGCGTGCAAAGGCCTGGTTGACCACGGCCACGTGCCGCGCGGAATCGATGTCAGTTTCCGAGAGCAGCCTGCCACGCAGGAGGTGCAGTCCCAGTGTTTGAAAGTAGCCCTCACTGCACAGATCCACCATGGACTCCCACCGCTCGGAATGCGTTTTTCCTGGGATAGTTATAAAACTCCCGGCGCCCCCTAGCGGAGGCATGCTCAAAGATACCGTGGCGGTGGTCACGCCAGGCACTGCTTTCACTCGCTGGAGGATTTGTTCGAAGAAAAGTTTTTTCTTCACCGCCGTGTCATAGCGATCGTCCACTGCGGGGACTATCCTGGTGTAGAGTATGCGTTCCGGATTGAAACCCAAATCCACATGGGTGAGGGTGAAAAAACTGCGCATCAGCAAGCCGGCGCCCGTCAGGAGCACGATCGAGAGAGCCACTTCCGCGATTACAAGACCGGCGCGGAGCTTCCCATGGCGAAACGCTCCGCCCGCACCCTTCCCACTATTGGTCATACTGAGCTGGAGGTTGCCGCGAACCGCGTGGAGCGCAGGCGCAAGACCGCAGATCACCGTGGTCAGAACGGCAATCGCGAGCGCGAAAAGCAGGACGACCGGATTCAGACCGATCACGGTTTCTTCTGGAATGGGACCGCGCGGAATGATGGCGACTAAGCCTTTTATTCCAAAATAAGCGAACAAACAACCAGCGAAGCAGGCCGCCAGGGCGAGCAAGAAGCTTTCGACAAGAAGCTGGCGAATCAATCGCCCGCGGCTCGCGCCCAGAGATGCCCGGACGGCAATCTCCCTTTCGCGGATGGTTGCCCGGGCGAGCAGAAGGTTGCCGACGTTGCTGCAGGCGATCAGGAGCAGCAGGAAGACGGCTGCAAGCAGGGCGTAAAGCGTGGTCTTAAAATCGCCGACCACAAAGTCCAGGAGCGTACGCGTAACCACTTTGAACTGCTTTGGGTAAAGCTCCCCGGGATTTGTTTGCGCGAGACGATGCAGAATGCCATCGAGGTCCGCGGCGGCCGCTTGCAGGCTGACGCCCTTCTTGAGACGCGCCAGCGCCCAGATAACGTCCGGGTCTTTCACCGGGAACACCGTGCCATCGGCGCCCGAGCTCAGACTAAGCGGAAGCCATACACTGGCGTTGTATCCGTTGAAGCGCTGCGGCATGATGCCGACAAGTGTGCGCGGCTTGCCGTTCAGGAAAAATGTCTTGCCGAGAATCTTGGGGTCGCCATTGAACTCCGTTTGCCACAGGCGATAGTTCATCATGAACACAAACGGGGCACCGGACTTGGTGTCGCCTGTGGAGAAAACACGGCCCAGCAGCGGCGGAACACCCAGGAAGTCGAACCCATTGGTGGTGACGTAGCCGCCTCGGAGTCGGCGAGCGCCTTTTCCGTCGCTGTACAGGACATCCAACGTATAGTTTCCAATGATGTCTTCGAAGACATGGTTTTGCTCGCGAATGGCGAGGAACTCAGAGATGGTGTAGTGGTCGCGCACGCCTTCGCCTTTGTCACCCGTGCTTACCAAATCACGAATGTCAAAAACAATGGAGTGCTGAAAGTCCCGGTAGGGGAAGGGATCGAACACAACGTTATAGATAACGCTGAAGATCACGGTCGTCGCGCCAATTCCGAGCGCGAGGGCGAAAATGGCGATTAGGGCGAAGCGGCGATCCTTGGCCAGGCTGCGCAAGGCGTACTGAAGATCGCGAAGAAAATCCTCAACGTGGCTCTCCTTGCGGGCTTCGCG
>Ga0210405_10004094_pt1 | contig 13842 bp, 15 predicted proteins | sample IncBWH11MmetaG_FD_155492 | JGI IMG/M metagenome (GOLD analysis project Ga0210405, IMG submission 155492) | Forest soil microbial communities from Barre Woods Harvard Forest LTER site, Petersham, Massachusetts, United States - Inc-BW-H-11-M | ecosystem: Environmental > Terrestrial > Soil >... | reverse complement strand
ATAGTTCGCAACGGCCTGATACTCGGAGAGCGCGTCCTCGGTGCGGCCGCTTTCTTCGAGCGCACGGGCATAAAGCAGATGCCCTTCCGCCGACTGGTAGTCCGGCCAGCGTTCGCGCAAATCGTCGAGCGTCGCCACCGCCTGCTGCGGATTGCCGTGACCGAACTGGGCGCGCGCCTTGCCCAGCGCGTAGATCGCGTCATCGCCCATCGGCAGCGCCAGGATGTGTTCATAGTGCCCTAGCGCCTCTTCGAATTTTCCCAGCGCCAGGCACTCCTCGGCGAGCGCGGCGCGGTTCGCGATGGTGTCGGCGACCTGAAGCTGATCTGTGAGCTCGCGATAGCGTCTCCCCGGATCAAGGGTGCTGACCACCCGCCGACGCGCCTGCTGGCCCTGGGCGCTGCCGAACCATTCGGGCAGAAGCTCAATGAGCACATAGGCGAGCGCGCCGAATCCCGGAATGAAAAGGATGATGAAACCCCACGGCCAGAACCGGCCGGTCTTGGCCGCATGGACGATCAACGCCACTTCGATCAGGAGCAGGATCAGTCCAAGCTGCATGGGAGCCCCAGAACGGCGACCGGCGAAACGCTCACGCCGCCTGCCGGAAATGGTCCACCAATCCCGCAAACAGCCCACGCCCATCGGTGCAGCCCAGCACCGCTTCGACGTGGTTCTCCGGGTGAGGCATCATGCCGAGCACGTTGCCGCGTTCGTTGACGATGCCGGCGATGGCGTTCATGGCGCCGTTGTGGTTCCAGTCCGGATCGACCATGCCGTCGGGCGAGGCATAGCGGAACAGCACCCGGCCGTCGCCTTCAAGCCGGGCGATGGTTTCGCCGTCGGCAATGTAGTTGCCCTCGCCATGCGCCACCGGCACGCGGATCACCTGGCCGGCATTGTAGCCGCGGGTGAACGGCGTGTCCGAGCGCTCCACGCGCAGATAAACATCGCGGCAGATGAAGCGCAGCTGCGAATTGCGCATGAGGACGCCCGGCAGCAGCCCGGCCTCGCAGGCGATCTGGAACCCGTTGCACACCGCGAGCACGAGCCCGCCCTTTTGCGCGAAGGCCCGCACCGCCGCCATGATCGGCGCGCGCGCCGCGATCGCGCCGCAGCGCAGGTAGTCACCGTAGGAGAATCCGCCGGGAATGACGACGAGGTCGGTGTCCGGCGGCAGGTCGGTCTCGGCGTGCCACACCATCGCCGGCTCCCGGCCGGAGACGAGCCGCAGCGCGCGCGCCATGTCGCGCTCGCGATTGATGCCGGGGAAGACGAGCACCGCGGATTTCATGAGAGCATCGAGACCCTGCCGTTGCGCGGCCCGCGGCCGCCTTACTTTACCTCCGCCTTCTTGACCAGCGGGCAACCGCCCTGGTCCAGTGGCCGGAACGCCTGGTCCGCGGGAACATGCTCCACGACCTTGAGGTAGTCCCACGGCTCCTTCGATTCCGCCGGCGTCTTCACCTCGACCAGATACATGTCGCGCACGACGCGGCCGTCAATGCGCAGCTGCCCGTTCTTGGTCATGAAATCGTTGATCGGCATCTCGCGCATCTTGGCCATGACCTTCTCAGGCTCCTTGGTGCCGAGGGCCTTGATCGCCTCGAGATAGTGATGGGTGGCGCTGTAGACGCCGGCCTGGATCATGGTCGGCATGTGGTGGACGCGCTCGAAGAAGCGCCGCGAGAAGGCGCGCGTCGCGTCGTCCATGTTCCAGTAGAAGGCGGAGGTGAACTGCAGCCCCTGCGCGGTCTTGAGCCCGAGGCTGTGGACATCGGTGATGAACATGAGGAGCGCGGCGAATTTCTGCCCGCCCTGGACGATGCCGAACTCCGCTCCCTGCTTGATCGAGTTGATGGTGTCGCCGCCGGCATTGGCGAGGCCGATGATCTGCGCCTTGGAGGCCTGCGCCTGCAGCAGGAACGAGGAAAAATCTGCCGTGTTGATGGGGTGATAGACGGTGCCCAGCACCTTGCCGCCGGACTGCTCGACCACGGCCGCGGTGTCGCGCTGGAGAGCGTGCCCGAAGGCGTAGTCGGCGCCGACGAAGAACCAGCTTCGGCCGCCGGATTTGACGATCGCCGAGCCGGTGACGTGGGCGAGCGAATAGGTGTCGTAGATCCAGCGCGCGGCGTAGGGCGAGCAGCGCGGGCCGGTAATGTCCGAGGTGGCGGGACCGTTGAACAGCACGAGCTTGTGCTTCTCGCGCGAGACCTCCTCGACTGCCAGCGCCACCGCCGAGGAGCCGCCGTCGGCGACCATGTCGACGCCGCCGGTGTCGTACCACTGCCGCACGATGGTCGAGCCGATGTCCGCCTTGTTCTGATGATCGCCGACGATGACCTGCACGGGCTGGCCGAGGACCGGCCCGGCATCCTCGGCAGCCAAGCGCGCGCCGACGACGGAACCTTCGCCGACGATGTCGGCGTAAAGGGAATTCATGTCGGTGAGGACGCCGATCTTGACCGGCCCCTCCTGGGCGGCGGCGCCGCCGCCGAGCAGCGCGAAAACGGCGACAACAGGGGCTGCGAGCCTGGCGTTCATGATAGTCCTCCCTGGGTCCTTATGCAGTCGCGTCCTATCCCGTCACCTCGACGCGGTAGTTTTCGATCACGGTATTGGCAAGGAGTTTCTCCGCCGCGTTCTTGAGCGCCGCTTCGGCGCCGGCGCGGTCGGCGCCCTCGATCTCGATGTCAAAAACCTTGCCCTGGCGCACGCTGGCGACGCCGCGGATGCCGAGCGAACGCAGCGCGCCTTCGATGGCCTTGCCCTGCGGGTCGAGGATGCCGGATTTCAGCGTGACGGTGACGCGGGCTTTCATGGGCAAGTCTTCATGGGCAAGTCTTCATGGGCAAGTTTTCATGGGCAAAGCGCTCCAGCGTTGCCTGCCGGTACGGAGGCGCCGCCATGGCCGCGACGATGCGGACGCCACGGGCGCCGTTCAATCACTATCGCAAATCGGTGTCGCGATAAATCTCCGCCAGCGGCAGCGAAATGCCCAGCGCCGGCAGTTCGAGCGTATCGGCGAGTGAGCGCAGGTGCCGCTCCGCGAATCCGGCGGCGCGCGCGAACACCACGATATCGACCGCGTCCTGGGCGATCACCACGTAGTGCGTGAGCGAGGGCAGGCTGGTATAGGCCGTGCGCTTCCAGCGCAGATCGCGCTCCGCCGTCGAAGGCGAGAGGATTTCGAACGCGACGAGGACGTCGCTGGTTTCCCGGCGATAGGGGTCGCGCCGCGCCGACCCGGCCGGAACGATGAAAATGTCGGGCTCAGGCAGGCTTGTATCGGATACCCTCACGCCAACGCCCGGGCTCGCTTCCCACGATTGTGGACGCTGGCGCTGGATCGTTCCAATGAGAAGAGCAAGATTCCAAAAAATCGTCTGATGCGATCTGCTGGGCGAGGCGTTCAAGATCGGCTCCCCGTCGATCAACTCCCACTTCTCATTGTCGGGCTGCGTCTCGGTGAAGGCGAAATACTCCTCCACCGTCATCGGACCGGTTTTGATCGTCGGGACGCCCACGGGACGCGCTCCTAGATTGCGCCTGCGAGCACGATCCTTGGCGCAATACGGCGGCCGCTTTCGCGGACCATGCTCCAGACTAGCCCTTGACCAGGATCGGGCCGGCGCCCTGCGGGCGCTCGCCTTCGCTCATGATGCCGAGGCGCTTGGCGACCTCGGTGTAGGCTTCAAGGAGCCCGCCGAGGTCGCGGCGGAAGCGGTCCTTGTCGAGCTTCTCGTTCGACTTGATGTCCCAGAGCCGGCAGGAATCCGGCGAGATCTCGTCGGCGACGACGATGCGCATCAAGTCGTTCTCCCACAACCGGCCGGTCTCCATCTTGAAATCGACGAGCCGGATGCCGACGCCGAGGAACAGCCCGGAGAGGAAGTCGTTGACGCGGATCGCGAGCGACATGATGTCGTCGATCTCCTGCGGCGTCGCCCAGCCGAAGGCGGTGACGTGTTCCTCCGACACCATCGGATCGTTGAGCTGGTCGTTCTTGTAGTAGAACTCGATGATCGAGCGCGGCAGCTGCGTGCCTTCCTCGATGCCGAGCCGCTGCGACAGCGAACCGGCGGCGACGTTGCGCACCACGATTTCGAGCGGAATGATCTCGACCTCGCGGATGAGCTGCTCGCGCATGTTGAGCCGGCGGATGAAGTGGGTCGGAACCCCGATGTCGTTCAAGTGCTGAAACACGTACTCGGAGATGCGGTTGTTGAGGACGCCCTTGCCCTCGATCACCTCATGCTTCTTTGCATTGAAGGCGGTCGCGTCGTCCTTGAAATGCTGGATCAATGTTCCCGGCTCGGGTCCTTCATAAAGGACTTTCGCCTTGCCCTCATAGATGCGGCGACGGCGGCTCATCGGAGTGTACCGTGGCTTGGTGAAATCCATGGGATGCCGTGGCTCCAGTTCTGCTATCGAGATCCGCGGCGGCGGCAAGGGGCGGCGACTCAACGCAGCCCCTCCGCAACGGGAAGGCTAGCTGAACGCGAAGCGGAGTACAATCGACATAGACCCGCGCCCCGCGCGCCGCAACGGCGATGTGTGGAAGCATCGCGGTTGCCTTGACGGCGCATGCCCGATATGCAAGGCGGCAGGCGCGTTGCAAGGTTCCACGCAACATCAGGACGAGAGGCATGACCACGTTCGATAAGCGCGAGGAAGGCTTCGAGAAGCAATTCGCCCACGATGAGGAACTCAAGTTCAAGGCGACCGCGCGGCGCAACAAGCTCGTCGGTCTGTGGGCGGCGGAAAAACTCGGCCTCAGCGGCGCCGAGGCGGAGGATTACGCGAAATCGGTGGTGATGGCCGATTTCGAGGAGGCGGGCGATCACGATGTGTTGCACAAGATCCGCCGCGACTTCGACGCCAAGGGCGTCGCGCAATCTGACCATCAGATCAGCCGCACCATGACCGAGTTCCTAGCGAAGGCGGTCGCCGACATCAAAGCAGGTCGGTAGGGCGGGAGCCGACATCATGGCCCTTCCCGGCTTCAGCTTTGCCCGCCGTCTGCGCGCGGGAGAAACCGTGTTCTGCGGCTGGTGCAGCATGCCCTATCCCATCGTCGCCGAGACGATCGGCCGCGACGGTTTTGTGGCGGTCACGCTCGAAAGCCAGCATGGCCTGTGGGACATGGGCGCAATGCTCACCGGCATCGCGGCGGTGCGCCAAAGCGGCGCGGCGCCGCTGGTGCGCGTTCCGGTCGGCGACTTCGTGATGGTCTCGCGCGTGCTCGACTACGGCGCCGAAGGCGTCATCGCGCCGATGATCAACACCGCCGCCGATGCGCGCGCCTTCGTCGCGGCGGCGAAATACCCGCCGATTGGCGAGCGCAGCTGGGGACCGCACCGGGTGACGACGCTCGCCGGCATCGCCGACCAATCGATGTATCTGCGCGAGGCGAACGACAACATCATCACGCTGGCGATGATCGAGACCACCGCCGCGCTTACCAACCTCGAAGCGATCCTGGCGACTCCCGGCATCGACGGCGTCTTCGTCGGTCCGGCCGATCTCTCGATCGCGCTCACCGGCGGCAAGAGCCTTGACCCGGTGTCGCCGGAGGTCGACCGCGAAATCGACCGCATCATCGCGGCGGCGCAGAAGGTCGGAAAAACCTCCGGCGTCTTTTGCCATTCGCCCGAACGCGCGGTGGCGCTGGCCAAGCGCGGCGCACGCTTCCTCGCGGTGATGAGCGATCTCACATTGCTGCGATCGGGGATCGCGACCGCCATGAAGGTGCTCAAGGCCGGCTAGTTGCGCCCTGACGCGCGCTTCCGTTGGCGCGTCGACGGATCGTCTACCGTTTCGCGACCACGCCGGCCGTGCCCAGTCCTTCCGCCAGGCGATCGAGCGCCACACCGACGTCCGCCTCCACGTCGCCCGCCGCCATCTCGATCACGCGATAGCCGCGCGCGACCAGCCAGACGCGTTTCTGCTTGCGCGCTGCGGCTGCGGTTTCCTCCTCCGCGCTCGGCACGACGTCGAGCACCACCTTGAGCGGGAAGGAGACGAAATCGCAGATGTGCGGACCGACCGGCGTCTGCCGTTTGAATCCGCGGCCGGCGAAGCGGCGATCGTTCACCAGCGCCTGCCACAGGGTGCGCTCGGCTTCGGTCGGGTTGCGGCGCAGGAGCCGCGCCAGCCCGCGCACCGGGCCGCGCTCCGAGGGCACGCGGCCGCCGCCATGCTCGGCCAGGAGCGCGCGCAGCATCTCCGCTTCCTCGCCGTCGAGGACGCCGCCGCGCGCCGGGCCCTTGCGCCCCTCCGCGATCGCCATGACCACGCCGTGCAGCGTCTGGATGTCCTGCCGGGTCGGCTGCATGCGGGAAAAAATGTTGCGCAGATTGATCTGCATCGTCTCGCGCTTGTCGGGCGGGCGGAAGAACTCGACCTTCTCCAGCTCGCGCTCGAGCGAGGCAAAGAAGGCGAGAAGCTGCTGCTTCGGCGCGGGCGCGGATTTCTCCGGCATGGCGAACGGCAGCCTGCCGCCGGCCGCCAGCTTGAACCACTCGTAAGCGACGATCGCCACCGCCTGCGCCAGATTGAGCGAGGCGAACGCCGGATTGACCGGCAGCGTGAGTATGCGGTCGGCGAGCGCGACCTCGTCGTTCTCGAGCCCGTTGCGCTCGCGGCCGAAGACGATGGCAACGGTCTCGCCGGCATCGACCCGCGGCGCCAGCAACGCCGCCGCCTCCGCCGCTCCGACGACCTGCTTCGCCTGATCGTGCGCGCGCGCGGTTGCCGCGACAACGAAAGTACAGTCGGCGATCGCGGCTTCGAGGCTGTCGTAAATTGCGGCATCGTCGAGGATGCGGTCGGCGCCCGCCGCCATTATCCGCGCCTTGGCGTTTGGCCAGGACTGCCGCGGCGCCACGAGGCGCAACCGCGACAAGCCGAAATTCGCCATCGCGCGTGCGGCGGCGCCAATATTCTCGCCGAGCTGCGGCTCGACCAGAACGACCACCGGTGCGGCGGCCGCCGCCCAGCGTTTGGTCTTGTCGGTTCCTGCGCCCGGCATGGTTGTTCTAATGCACCGCGGCGCCGATCCCGTCGAGGTGGCGAGAATTCCCGCGCAATACGCCAGCAGGCCCGAAATTCCGCGTGCCGGAGAACCTGCCCTGCTCTATCTCGCCGCCGTCGAACGGCACACGCTCTTAAGCGCACGCCACTCGGCAGCCGACAGCAGCTCCGGTCCCGTGGCGGGACGGTCCTCGCGCCGCATCAGCTCGCGGCGTTCCTCGGTCAACGGATGGCTAATCAAGATGCCGATCGTGTGGCTTCCTTGCGCACCGGTGATGCGGAACAGAAGCTCCCCCATGGGGGCGGGCGAGCGGCCGAGCGTATGCATGGTCTCGATCGCGAAGGCGTCCGCGCTCTGCTCGGCGTCGCGCGTATAAGACGCGTCGAACAGGCTGCGCGTGACGAATATCACGGCCGTCGAGCCGGTGACGTCGCCGAACAAAAGTCCGACCAGGAACGACATGCCGCCGCGCTGGAGCATCAAGCGCGTTTGGTCGCGACGGCTGACATGGCCGATTTCATGGGCGATGACGCCGGCAATCTCGTCCGCGCTCTCGGCCTTCTGCAACAGCCCGTTGAGCAGATAAATTCTGCCGCCCGGCAGCGCGAACGCATTGGGTACCGGCGACGCCAGCACCTCCGTCGGCAACGCCATGTCCACATGGCCGGCCTGACGCAGCGTTTCGACAAGCTTGGCGAAAGCGGCGTCGCCTTCCGCATCGCTGCAGGTCCTGCCGCCGAATATCGCCCTCACCTGATTGTCGGCCATGCCGCCGAGACGCCGTTCAAACGAAAGCGGGACCAGTGGCGTCAGGCGCTCGGCGGCGAGCGGCACGCCGAAGACGACGATCAGCACGATCGAGGCGACGGCGGCGAGCGACCAGGCGACGATGCGGCCGGTTTGCCCTCTGCCGCCGCGTTCGACCTCGAGCGAGCGGGCGCGCATGCCGATTTCCACTTGCGCCGCCGGGTCGGCCACCTCGAGCCGCGCCAGCGGCAGGGCGGATACGCATTTGAGGCGCAGCGTGCCCAGCCCGCCATCGACAGCGCGCAGGTCGGCATAGGGCCACGCGGCGAGCGCGACGCCGTCTTCGACGAGCTCGAGAGCTGGACCAAAGCGAAGCACCACCACGCGCCGGCGATTGGTGACGCCGTCGAAGTAAGTCGCCGGCCGCGCCGCCGCGCTGGCCACGGCGGCCTCACCCGGGACGGCCTGGCCTGGGGCGGCGGCGTCGCTTGCGGCGTCAGAATCCGGCGATGTCGAGGCCATCGGCAAGACCTTCGCCCAGAGCGCTCGCCAGCGTGCCCTCGCCGCGCACGTTGTCGGCGCGGTCCAGATCGTGGGCGGTGACGGAGGTGACGACGCGCTTCCAGAGCTCGCGGACGAGATAGACGCGCACGACTATCCCGGCGCACAACGCCAGCACCAGATAATTGCCCAGATTTGCGCCAAGGAACAGATAGGGGTGCTGGCGCAAAAGCACCAGCATGTCACCGTTGCCGATCTCGCCGAATCGCAAGGCGGCGGAGCCTACACCTAGCACCAGAATGCCGTCGACGATCAGCAACAGGACGATCCAGCCGATCACGGCCCAATAGAGGCCCATCATTGCGCCGGTGCGCAGATCGGACTCGAAACGCACCTCGCCGAAGCGGACGCCCGACGCCCACCATCGCCAGAGCACGGACCGGTACGCCGGATAGGTGAACGGAACGGTGACGATCAGCAAGGACAGAAGCCAGAGCCACCAGCCGCGCTTCAACAGCCCCCAGCCGGTGCCTTCGAAGCGCCCCTCGAGGTCGCCGTAATGCAGATGCCGCATCTTGTAGCGTTCCAGCGCACTCTCGCGCCACGGCAGCGCCAGGCCGAGGGTCAGCAACGTGAGCACGCTCCACAGGCACGCGCGCCAGGAATAGGCCCAACCCGAGCCCGACATCCAGAACCGCACGCCGCGCCACACCGTGCGTGTCGCGCGATAACGGCGCGCACGGTAGATGGCGAACTGACCGAAGGCTAGAAGAACAGAAAGAGCGGAACGCTCGCGAAGGCCTTGGCCCGTTCCGCTTCGATGCCGATGAGAAAATACAGGACATAGATCGGCACCAGGATGGCGAGCGCAAACAGAAAACCGAGCAGGAGTTCCTTGGCCGTGCCGGTGTATTCCGGCGGATCGCCGTCGACGGACGTGCCCGACCACAAGGCGCGACTGATGTCGGTCGCCAGCCAGAACCGATAGAGACCCGCGGTGATCAGTTCGAGCAGCGCGCCGCGTCCAACGAGCCGAAAAAAGTCGCCGCGGCCGCCGGTGAAAACGATGCGCGCCGAACGTCCGCGCGCAAGAGGTGGAAGCGTCGTGGTGTCCATCGGGACGGTTCGTTGTGAGGGAGGATCGAGGCTGGAGGATGGAGGTCCGCTCGGCGGCAACGCTTGGTCGAGGCACGCGCGGCAAAGGTCCGCGACGTTGTGCCGGTGCCTGCGGAAGGACGCAACTTGAAAGGTAAAGAAGCTTCCGCCACGCACCTCTGCGCTGGTGATATTACGCGGTTTCCACGCCGCTCGCCAGCGCCCGGCAGGCGGTGATTGATTGCCGCAAACTTCGGCTTTCTCCGCTGCGGGACGGGTGCTATAGCGACGCCGCCGGCGCGTTGGGGCGCTACTCTTCATGCGCGCCGTCGCTGCCGCCTCTCCCTCCATTCCGCGCTGTAAAGGTCCGAAACCCTATGCCGAAAATCAAGGTAGCCAATCCGGTGGTCGAGCTCGACGGCGACGAGATGACCCGGATCATCTGGCGCGCCATCAAGGACAAGCTGATCTTCCCCTATCTCGACATCGACCTCGTCTATTTCGATCTCGGCATCGAGAAGCGCGACGAGACGCGCGATCAGATCACCATCGACGCGGCGGAAGCCATCAAGAAGGTCGGCGTCGGCGTCAAATGCGCGACCATCACGCCCGACGAGGCGCGGGTGAAGGAATTCAACCTGCACGAAATGTACCGCTCGCCGAACGGCACCATCCGCAACATCCTCGGCGGCGTCATCTTCCGCGAGCCGATCATCTGCAAGAACGTGCCGCGGCTCATTCCCGGCTGGACCAAGCCGATCATCATCGGCCGCCACGCCTACGGCGACCAGTACCGCGCCACCGATTTCAAGGTCCCGGGCAAGGGCAGGCTGTTTCTCACCTTCATCGGCGACGACGGCAAGGAGATCAAGCGCGAGGTGTTCGCGTTTCCGGGCGCCGGCGTCGCCATGTCGATGTATAACCTCGACGCCTCGATCACCGACTTCGCGCGCGCGTCGATGAACTATGCGCTCGGCCGCGGCTATCCGCTCTATCTCTCGACCAAGAACACCATCATGAAAATCTACGACGGACGCTTCAAGGACATCTTCCAGGAGATCTACGAGAAGGAGTTCAAGGCCGAGTTCGAGAAGAAGAACCTGTTCTACGAGCACCGGCTGATCGACGACATGGTGGCGGCGGCGCTCAAATGGTCCGGCGGCTATGTCTGGGCGTGCAAGAACTACGACGGCGACGTGCAGTCGGACACGGTGGCGCAAGGCTACGGCTCGCTCGGGCTGATGACCTCGGTGCTGACCTCGCCGGACGGCAAGATCGTCGAGGCCGAGGCCGCCCACGGCACGGTCACGCGGCATTATCGCGAGCACCAGAAGGGCCGCGAGACCTCGACCAACTCGATCGCCTCGATCTTCGCCTGGACGCGCGGCCTCGCGCACCGCGCCAAGCTCGACGCCAACGCGGCGCTGGCGCGCTTCGCGTCGACGTTGGAACAGGTCACCGTCGGCACGGTCGAAGCCGGCTTCATGACCAAGGATTTGGCGCTGCTCATCGGCCCGGAACAGAAATGGCTCACCACCACCGGCTTTCTCGACAAGGTGGAGGAGAATTTGCGCCGGGCGACGGGATGAGAGACTTCGCCATTGCCGGCGGCCAAGCCCGGCAATGACGCGGAGGGATCGCCACGCGCCGGCGCAGTCGCCCCGGCCGCTCAAACCGATCCGAGCGCCATGCGTTATCCGGACGCGATGAAGAAGCCCAGCGTTCTTGGAACTGTCGCGGTCGTCGTGGTGCTGCTCGTCATCCTCGCGGCGGCGGCCTGGTACGCCGCCGGCGCCTGGATTTCCATTCAGGGCCCGCCGATGCCGACGGCGGGCTACGTCGCCATGGCGCTCGGCGTCGTATTCTCGCTCGTCATTGGCTGCGGATTGATGGCGCTCCTGTTCTATTCGAGCCGGCACGGCTACGACGAACCGTCGCAATCCGACGACGATCGCGCCGGCGAACGTTGATCCACGGGAGGATGACCATTCGGCGGGCGTGCGACCGCGCCCACGCAGACGAATTCCCGGCAGAAGATTTCCGATGAAGCTCGCGGCCCCGGCAATTCCGCGCAGCGAGTTTGCGGCAATTTAGCGTCAAACATCAACCTGATTTGAACTTTTCGCTCGTAGAACACCGCGGAATGCCGGGCACGCTACTGAGCCCCGGCATTCGTCACGTTCAACAAACGCACCCTCACCCGCTCAAGAAACTTCGAGGCATCAAGTGATACCTTTGCGAAACCATATCCGGCTCGGCGCTGCCGCGCTCATCACCGCCTCCGCCGCGTTGGCGGCCAACACCAGCTTCGCCGTCCCGCGCTATGACGGCGTCTGGAGCGTGTCGATCTTCACCACGCGGGGTGACTGCATCGCCAGCTACCGTTATCCCATGCGCATCGCCAACGGCGTGCTCGCCAACGGCGGCGATCTTGCGATCAACGTCTCCGGCCGGGTCGCGCCGAGCGGCGCCATTCGGGTCACGCTGAGCCACGGCGATACGCGCGCCGCAGCCTCCGGCCGCCTTTCCGCCAGCGTCGGCCGCGGCTCGTGGAGCGGGGCGTCCTGTTCGGGCTCGTGGACCGCGCAGCGGCGCAGTTCATAGATCAAATTCCCGCCCCGTGCAGGGAAGGGTCAGGACGCGGGGCGGTGAGGCGCAGATTTTGACAATTCCCCTCCCCCTTATGGGGAGGGGTTAGGGGTGGGGGTGGTGAGGCCACTCGCACGCGTCAACACCAGCGCGCGACCTATCGACCCCCCTCCTAACCCTCCCCCACAGGGGGGAAGGGAAATAGGGCGCTGCCAAACTTGTGGAGCGTGCACGCGGGCGCGTCGGCGGATCGGCTCACCCTTCCGCCGCGTCGTCGTCGCCATCGCCGGCGCCTTCCTCGCCGGCAAGAATCTTCTCGGCGATCAGCCCGGCGTTCTGCCGGATGGCCGCCTCGATCTTGCCCGCGATATCGGGATTGGCCTTGAGGAAGGTCTTGGCGTTCTCGCGGCCCTGGCCGATGCGCTGGCTGTCGTAGGAGAACCAGGCGCCGGATTTCTCCACCACCCCGGCCTTGACGCCGAGGTCGATCAGCTCGCCGTTCTTGGAGACGCCCTCCCCGTACATGATGTCGAACTCGACCTGCTTGAACGGCGGCGCGAGCTTGTTCTTCACCACCTTCACGCGGGTCTGGTTGCCGACCACCTCGTCGCGCTCCTTGATGGCGCCGATCCTACGGATGTCGAGGCGCACGGACGCGTAGAACTTGAGCGCGTGGCCGCCGGTCGTGGTCTCTGGCGAGCCGTACATGACGCCGATCTTCATGCGGATCTGGTTGATGAAGATCACCATCGTGTTGGAGCGGTTGATCGAGGCGGTGAGCTTGCGCAGCGCCTGGCTCATCAGCCGTGCCTGCAGGCCGGGCTGGCTGTCGCCCATCTCGCCTTCGAGCTCGGCGCGCGGCACGAGCGCAGCGACCGAATCGATGACCAGCACGTCGACGGCGCCGGAGCGAACGAGCGTATCGGCGATCTCCAGCGCCTGCTCGCCGGCGTCGGGCTGCGAGATCAGGAGATCGTCGACATTGACCCCGAGCTTGCGGGCATAGATCGGATCGAGCGCGTGCTCGGCGTCGATGAAGGCGCAGATGCCGCCCTTCTTCTGCGCCTCGGCGATGCAATGGAGCGCGAGCGTGGTCTTGCCCGACGATTCGGGGCCGTAGATCTCGACGACGCGGCCGCGCGGCAGCCCGCCGATGCCGAGCGCGATGTCGAGACCGAGCGAGCCGGTGGAGACGGTGTCCACGTCCATCGAGTGCATGTTCTTGCCGAGCCGCATGATCGAGCCCTTGCCGAAATTGCGCTCGATCTGCGAGAGCGCCGCATCAAGGGCCTTCGATTTGTCCATGGACGATCCTTCGATGAGGCGAAGCGCTGCACTCATGATTCATGCTCCTTATGGCCGGGAATCCCGGGACCGACAACGGATGTGCCCGCCCCGCTTGCGGCAATGGCGATGAGCAGCAATGTACACTATCTGTTCTCCGTTCGCAATATGTTCTCATAAATTTCGTAACGCATTGATATCGCGGCTGTATTCATCCCAGAGGCCCGCGCCGGCCGCCGCGCGCCGACCCGTGCGCAGTCGCGGCGGCCCGCCGGTTCCGTCCGGGAACCGGCACGCATTCCGCTGCTGATTCTGCCGCGCCGCCGGGCGGAATTTTCCGCTCGCCCGGCCGCGCCGCGAAATGCCGCGGCTGACGGCGAATGCATCACCGGCAGGAACCGCGCCTCGGGCAAAATTGAATCGCCACCTTGGCAATTTCGGCGTAGCGTCCAACCATCACCGGCATAACAACAATCCAGGCGCCGGTGACTGAGTGACTGCTCACGGTCCCGCCCTGATCGAGGAGTAGCGTCATGTCCATCATCCCCCTCCTGGCGAATAGCTCGTTCGACCCCGAAGCGGTCGAA
>Ga0210405_10004092_pt1 | contig 13847 bp, 10 predicted proteins | sample IncBWH11MmetaG_FD_155492 | JGI IMG/M metagenome (GOLD analysis project Ga0210405, IMG submission 155492) | Forest soil microbial communities from Barre Woods Harvard Forest LTER site, Petersham, Massachusetts, United States - Inc-BW-H-11-M | ecosystem: Environmental > Terrestrial > Soil >... | reverse complement strand
AGTCTTGGTTGGTCGCCGCGATGACGCGAACATCGACTCGCGTTGTGCGCGTGCTGCCGACTGCCTCAAACTCGCGCTCCTGCAAGACGCGGAGCAGCTTGGGCTGAAGCTCTAGTGGCATGTCTCCGATTTCATCGAGGAACAGAGTGCCGCGATCCGCCAACGCGAAGCGGCCGATATGAGAGTTGACGGCGCCCGTAAAGGCTCCGCGTTCATGCCCGAAGAGCTCGCTTTCAAGAAGGCCGGCGGGGATTGCCGCGCAATTCACCTTCACCAGACTTCGGTTCCGGCGGGGGCTGAACTCGTGAATGGCGCGAGCGATGACTTCCTTGCCGGTGCCGGTTTCGCCCGCGATCAGAACTGTCATATTTGTGGGCGCGACCGCTTCGACTAGAGAGAGGATGCCACGGAGGCTTCCACGTCGACCCACGATTGTCTCCACAAACGGAAGTTCCTCGCGGTCCTCCTTACCAGCACGTAGCTCGTCACTACGATAAGCGATGACGTTCATCGGCATGTTTCCTGCATTTTCGTTAATTTGCATCACGGAATTAGAAGCTGAGCTCATTTTTTTAATCCTACGTTCGCGCCAACGCTTCCTGCGCGAGTTGACCTGCATGACTGGCCACCAAAACGATGCTTGGATCTGGAGCCCGTCTTTCCGGGTCTCGTAAGAAAGCCAAAGCTTTATCGGCAGGGTGCCGATCAATGACGAGCACATCGCCTTCATGGACCTGTGCCGTGGCCAGCAATCTGGCAATTGGATAGACCACGTGCCGTTCAATAGCTCGTTTCAGGTGGCGTGCTCCGTAGCGCTGGTCAGTACCTTCTTGCACAAGAAACGCGCGCCCCTCTTCAGTGATTCGAAATAGGAACGGTCGCGTCGCTGCGTCCAACACGCGCTTCTGTACGTTGCTCAACTCGATCTCCAACACTTCGTCCAGATCCTCGCGCTCCAGGGGATGGAACACTACAACTCTGTCTAAGCGATTCATAAACTCAGGTGAGAACTTGCGCCTGGCCGCCTCTATGGCCGTCCTCTCCACCTTTTCGTGCAATCCAGTTGTCGGCTTGTCGTTCGGCTGGATGAATCCCATTCCGCCTTGCACCAGATCCGCGATCTGTCCACCGCCGAGGTTCGAGGTCAGAAAGATCACTGTTTGCGACAAGTCCACTCGCCGGTTGTCGCCCAGTGTCAGCGTCGCTTTGTCCAGCATCCCTAACAACAACTGCCATAACGCGTCACTCGCCTTTTCAATCTCGTCGAACAGCAAAAAACTCAGTTTCAAGTGATCGCGGTGGCTTGCGGCCAACGCTTCTTGCGTTATGAGTGGGTGTGTTTCGCGGTGCCCCAGATATCCTGGCGGCGAACCAATCAATTTAGAGATTTCGTGAGAGTGTTGAAATTCCGCGCAGTCCACCTTGATAACTGCGCGACTGTCTCCAAACAGAATCTCGGCAGCTGCTTCGACGATGCGCGTCTTCCCAGACCCTGTCGGCCCTAAAAACAGCAGGTTTCCGATCGGCCGGGAAGGTGACTGCAACCCAGCGCAAAACATTTGGTACAGGTCGACCAGAGCCTGCACGGCCTGATCTTGCCCCACAACTTTTTCCCGCAGTGCACGCTCAAACTCGCAAGCTGTTGAACTGCGTTTTTCCGTGTCCAAAACTCCGGCGAGTCCGTGATCCGCAGGTTTCCCCCAGCATGCACTGAGTTCTGTCATATGAACCGATTGTGTTGCTGTAACCATAAACCGCTCCTTCTGCTGCAAACGCTCAAATCAAATGGGACGCCTTCATTCCCTATGTCTCCAAACTCTTGCCAGATTTTCTTTCCAGCCGCTCTCTCCTGATCCTCTCTCGGATGTACAGGCCGCAGTTCCTCAGCTTGATCGAGTCGGCTTCCCACTTCTCCAGAAACGTAACGGCCTCGGCATCTACTGACCTCAAATCCGCACAGTCCAAGACAATTCGTCTGCCTTTTGTTTCTGCCGCAATGAGTGTCTCCATCTCCGCCACGTTTTCCGCGGTAAGTTGACCACTCACCTTAAAGAGCACTTCTCCGTTTGCCGTTCTGGTGATCCTCAGCATCTGTTCCTCGTCGACATCGCATCCAGCGCAGGTTAGAAGGCAATCGACGTTCCAATCGTAAGTGGTTGAAAAGAGAGATCCTTCTTACCTGGGTCAACGCCGAACTTTCGACAATTGGCGAGCGCTTGAACAAAACAACGATGGTAAAAAATAAACCCGCCACCTGAAGCAGTTGTAGGGACTTGCCACTGCCTCCTGAAATAAGTCACTAAGTTCCACGGCGAGCATGGCTTTGCCTTTCATTTCATTTGAGTAGTGAAGGAACGTGCTACCCTAGTTGACCAGTACGACGTGGCGCTCGGCTGCCGCCAAGTCAGTGGCTACAGAGGCGAAAAGAACCTTGAGTGCCGCCTGCTTTTCGTTGGAAGGCATCAGTGCCTGCAGCAGATCCTCATAGAATCGATCCCCTAGCGGCGCGATCGCGCCATGCGGATCTCGTCGAGTCGGCAGTCGCCGCCGAAAGCTCCGTTCAGACGGACAGTGAAACCGTCCTTTCGTGGCGACGTTGCAGCGGCGACTATCATGTCGATCCCAGAAGCAGGGCGACACCACACATCATCACTCAGACCGAGCTCGCCCTTTTCAAGGAGCCAGTGAGTGACGTCCTTCTCCACGCGCGGGAAGAGATCGACCGCCTGTATGCCATTGTCCGGCAAGAAGACTACGTCGTTTTGCTGTGCAATCGCGAAGGAGTCGCCATTCATCATCGTGGCGACGAGGCGAAAGCGGAGGAGTTCAAACATTGGGGCATCTGGCTGGGCGGAGTTTGGTCCGAGCAAATCGAGGGGACGAACGGAATCGGAACTGCAATCGTTGAACAACGTCCAGTTCTCGTCCACTGCGGGCAGCATTTTCGCACGCGCCACGCTAACCTGAGTTGTGCAGGCGCCCCTATCTTCGACGCGGGCGACAAACTCATCGCGGTTTTGGATGTTTCCAGAATCGATCTGGGACGATCCGACCGCACCCATGGCCTAGTGCTGGCCGCCGTAACCGCTTCTGTGCGTGCCATTGAAGAGCGGCTTTTCCGGCACTCCTTTCGTCGTGCTTGGACGATTGCCGCCGTTCCCCCACAGACCAGCGGTGCGGGGCTTCTCCTGGCCGTCGACGACGATCAGCGCGTCGTTGGCGCAGATCACGTAGCCCGGGAGGCACTGGGCCTCGACGAGAGGGATCTCTTAAGCGGCAAATCTCTAGCCGCGTTTCTTCACTACAACCGCTCCCTCTTTCGACGTGGTGATGAACAGGACTCTCCGGCACAATGGATACGGGTTGATTCGGAAAGCGCGTGGAACGTGTTAGTCACGCCGCCACTCCGAACGTCCAAAGAACTGCGTAACTCCGAATATGCCGTGATCCACTCGCGCCCTCGACTGAGCACGCTCGAAAACGTATCGGCGGAAACTATTCCAACTCCGAGTCGCGGCGGCCTTCCTCCCCGCGTGTTGCAGCGCATTCGCGAACACATCGAAGCGCATATTGAGGAGAAGATCAGCGTCGACGCCTTGGCGACACTGGCAGGGCTTTCCGCGCCACATTTCACTCGCGCCTTCAGGCATTCCGCCGGATTTCCGCCGCATACCTATGTACTGCGGCGGCGGCTGGAACGCGCGGAGCTGATGCTTCGCAACACGCAATTGCCGTTGTCGGAGATCGCGGCGGCAATGGGATTTGCTGATCAGAGCCATCTCACACGCCATTTCCACCGTCTGACTGGTGTCGCCCCTAGCCTAATCCGTTTGAACGCGCGCTAATAAGCCAAGCTATTACAAACAAATTACTTAGATCGCCAACGGGCGCTTTCCAAAGCCGATTGCCGACCCGTGGCTGCCCTCTAACTTTACGCAAGAACGTTCCAACGAAAGCCGATTTGTTCAAGACGACAGGATTCCGGCAGCGCCACAATCCGCCCAGATCATCGAACGGAGGGCAAGCCAATGGAGAACGCCGAGGCCATTCACGTTCAACCAAACCCAGGTACCACGATGGCGCCCGCCACCGCATGCGGATTCTCTGGGTGTATCATGCCCGCCATGGCCTCCTCAGGACCGGGATCCGAGGGTTTGAATGCCCAACTCCTTATCGACTCGATTCCTGCCCTGATCCACACTGCCAGGCCTGACGGCTACCTCGATTACTTCAATAAACCTTGGCTGGCGTACCTCGGAGTCACTTTGGACAAAGTGGCCGGCTGGAATTGGACCGCTTACGTTCACCCCGAAGACGTTGAGGGGATTGTTTCCAAGTGGCGAGCCTGCCTCGCGACTGGAGAAATCTTCGAGTACGAAACTCGCATCCGCAGAGCGAATGGAGACTACCGCTGGATGTTCCACCGGAAAGTGCCACTTCGCGATGCAAACGGCAACATCGTCAAGTGGTACGGATCGAGCCTGGATATTGACGAGCGCAAAACGGCGGAAGAACAGCTCCGCCGCAACGCCAAGGAGCTGCAAAGAAGCGAGTTTTATCTTGCCGAAGGGCAGCGTCTTGCCCACATGGGAAGCTGGGCCTTCGATCCCGACGGCTTCTACTATTGGTCTCCCGAATTATTTCGGATGCACGGACTCGATCCGGCCAGCAAACCGCCAAGTGTTCAGGAATACCTGGATCGTGTCCACCCAGAGGATCGCGAATCCATGGCAGACGTAATCAAGCGAGTCCTGGCAGAAGATACTCCTTTCGACGCGACCAAGCGCATCGTGCGACCCGATGGTAAGGTTCGGTACATTCGCTGCGTTGGTGTTCCTGTCGTCGAAAACCAAGACCTGAAAAGGTCCGTTGGCAGCGCCATAGACGTTACGGAGCACGAGCTCCTGACGCAGGACTTCCGGCGACGTGAAGCGTACCTGGCCGAAGCCCAAAGACTCAGTCACACGGGCAGTTGGGCCTGGAACGTGCGTACCGACGCTCTGTTCTGGTCGGAAGAGATTTTTCGGATTTACGGCTATAGCCCTCAAGAAACAGGTCCCTCTTGGGAGCAGCTCCTGCAAAGGGTTCATCCTAAGGATCGGCCACAGATCGAGCAGCGAGCGAAAATGGAGGCCACCGGGAGCGAGTGGATCGACTCTTACGGTGATTTCCGGATCGTTCTTCCAGACGGAACCATAAAGTACCTCCATTCCGTTGCTCATCCTGTTAAGCAGTCGGGTGAAGTCACGGAAGTCATCGGCACTGTCATGGATGTTACGGAGCAAGAACTCCTAACTCAGGAACTGCGGCGCCGCGAAGCCTACCTGGCCGAAGCCCAAAAACTCAGTCACACGGGCAGTTTCGGATGGAAACCTGACACTGGCGAGATTGTTTGGTCAGATGAAACCTACCGTATCTTCGGGTACGACCGCTCTGTCAAGCCAACAATAGATTCGCTGGTGCAGCGCGTCCATCCCGAAGACCGCGCCGACTTCAAAGGAGTCACTAATCGCGCCTTTGCGGGAGCGACGGATTTCGAGCATGCCTATCGCTTGCTGCTGCCTGATGGCCGAGTCAAGTACGTCCACGCCATAGCTCACGTTTTACAGGATGCATCTGGCCATCGCGAGTTTGTTGGGGCAGTGAGCGATGTCAGTGAGCAACGCCATGCAGAAGCGGTGATCAGAGCACAAGAGGCGGAACTTCGCCAGGTGGTCGATACCATTCCTGCGATTGTGTGGAGTACGCTCCCCGATGGCTCCAATACTTACGTTAACAAACGATTTGTGGAGTACTCGGGGTCATCGTCGGAACAGATGGCCGGATCAGGGTGGCAAGCGCTCATTCACCCAGATGATCTTGAGCGACATGCAGGTAAATGGATGGAAGCGGTTGCTACTGGCAAGCCTCTCGAAAATGAGGTGCGTTCCCGCCGCTCGGATGGGCAATATCGCTGGCAGTTGGACCGCGGAGTGGCGCTCCGAGATAAAGACGGAAACATCGTCAAGTGGTATGGGGTCACGACCGACATCGAAGATCGCAAGCGGGCCGAGGAGGCCCTGGGGGTGTTGTCGCGCGATTTGCAGGTAAACAAAGCCAAGCTTGAAGAAGCCCAACGTGTCGCGCATGTTGGCTATTGGGAATGGGACCTCAGGACGGATCACGTGACCTGGTCAGATGAGACCTATCGCATCTACGGACTGCACCCGCAGGAACGTCCCATGGACTCGGCGACAATTCGGGAATTGGTCCATCCCGAAGATCGAGAGTTTGTGTTCCGGAAAGCAGCGGAGACCATTCAAGGCGAAGTGCGCGCAGACGCAGAACATCGGATCGTTCGTCCCAACGGCGAAGTTCGTGTCGTGCACAGTCAGGGCGATTTGAAGAAGGACGCGGCGGGCCTTCCCTGGCAAATGTTCGGTACGATCCAGGACATAACTGATCGCAAGCTGGCGGAAGACAAAATCCGCGAACAAGAAGAAGGCCTTCGGCAGATGCTGGACCTTGCGCCTCAACATATTGGGGTATACGGACCTAACCGTGAACGTCTCTACCTTAACCGTGTCTCGCTCGATTACTTTGGTACTAGTCTCGAAGAGTGGCGACAGTCTCCTAGTCGCGGCAACTACGTTCATCCTGATGACGAGGGGCGGCTCGACGGTGCTTTTGGTCACGCTGTCGCGCGCGGCTCTGCTGACGAGTTTGAGTTGCGACTACGCAGACGCGATGGCGCTTATCGCTGGTTCTTGTCTCGCTTTAACCCATTGCGCGACGAACAGGGGCAGGTTACCCGCTGGTATGTTGCCTCGACGGACATCGAGGATCGAAAGCAGGCGGAAGACAGGCTTCGGAGCGAAAACGTCGCTCTACGCGAAGAAATCGACAAAGCCTCGATGTTTGAAGAGATCGTTGGAACATCTCCCGCTCTGAAAAGTGTTCTCTCGCGCATCTCCAAGGTCGCACCGACTGATTCTACGGTCCTCATCACGGGTGAAACAGGAACAGGCAAAGAGCTAGTTGCACGCGCAATCCACCGACGCTCAAATCGAGCCTCGGGTCCCTTCGTCAGCGTGAACTGCGCAGCAATCCCCCGTGATCTTATCGCTTCTGAGTTGTTCGGCCATGAAAAGGGTGCCTTTACGGGCGCGACTCAGCAGCGGCTGGGTCGGTTTGAACTGGCGAATGGAGGCACAATCTTCCTCGACGAAGTCGGAGAACTTCCAGCCGAGACTCAGGTTGCTCTGCTTCGTGTTTTGCAGGAACACGAGTTTGAGCGCGTCGGCGGCACTCGTCGAATCCGCGCTGACGTTCGGGTGATTGCAGCCACCAATCGTGACTTGCAGGCCGCCATCAGCGCTGGCTTCTTCCGGAGTGATTTGTTTTATCGGCTGAATGTCTTCCCGATTGAGATACCCTCTCTTCGAGAACGAAGAGAGGACGTTCCTCTGCTGGTCGAATACTTTATCGATCGCTATGCGCGAAAAGCTGGCAAGAAGATCAAACGTGTCAACAAGAAGACGCTGGAATTGCTTCAGTCCTATCCTTGGCCGGGAAACATTCGCGAACTGCAGAACGTCGTCGAGCGTTCGGTGATACTTTGCGAAACAGAGATTTTCTCGATCGAAGAAAACTGGTTACCGCCGCCTCTCACCGCAGAGTCGAAACAGCAAGTTGAGCTCCCTCGGAGACTCCTCGTGCAAGAGAAGGACATGATCGAGGCTGCACTGAAAGATACCCGTGGGCGCGTATCGGGACCCAGGGGGGCCGCGGCCAAGTTGGGCATACCGCGGTCGACGCTGGAATCGAAGATTAAGTCGCTGAAAATCGACAAGAATCGCTTCAAGACGAATCCAGAAAGTTGAAGGCTTCCGCGTAAGCGCAAGGTCATCACGCCAAATGAGCGAACACGCTCGATTCATGACGAAACAGCAACCGTATGAGAAGATTACTTCCTGCGCATTACTAGAATGATAGTCTTCACTGGCATTATAGACGGCGTAAGTTTTCTCGAACTTGGGCGCGTACTAACCGCGGACATGGCGAGTAACCGCGCGGACTACGTTTGACTGCGCCGGCTGAAATCGATTTCCTTTCTCCTCTCGGTCTTCTTGCTACTTCCTCATATCTATTGATGCCAAGTCTATTGGTATAGATATATTTCTATGGACATTCGTTATACGAACGCGCACAATAGTTTGGTCATGGACAAGAACTCGCGAGACCCAGTTCATTGTTGGCTGGTACTGGGAAAGGCCTTTCAGGCGGCCGCGAAATATCTTTATGCGGGACTTGAAGAGACGGGGATCGACGATACCGACTTCCGGATACTTGAAGCACTCTTCAGCAAAGGGCCCTTGCCTGTGAATACGATCGGCCCAAAGGTGTACCTTACGCCCGGCTCGATCAGTACGGCCGTTGACCGCCTCGTCGAAAGGGGCCTGGTAAGCCGGGTCGAGAGTCCTGAGGATCGGCGCGTCCGCGTCGTATCGCTTACTCCAAAAGGCAAAAGATTGATCGCGCCGGTCTTTCGGAAACACGCCGCCGAAATTAAAAATGTCTTTGCCGATGCGAGCCCGAAAGAGTTGCGAGCTATTGAAACGACATTGAAAAAGATTGGGAAGCGCGCTGAGAGTCTGGGGGCCGGAGTCAATCCAAAGTTTCTAAGCCAACGGTGACCTAACGACGTAGTGCACCGATCAATCGAAATGAAAGTCGTCCTGGAGAAGAGACGTAAATGCAGATTGGAATCGACAGTTTCGCAGCAGCTATTTCCGACCCAGCCACAGGTCTCACGCTCAGCCCGGTGGAACGCATGCACCATCTACTCGAAGAGATTGAGCTTGCCGATGAGGTCGGTCTCGACGTCTTCGGCATTGGCGAACATCACCGCGCGGAGTTCCTCGACTCAGCTCCCGTTGTAATCCTCTCCGCTGCCGCCACGCGCACAGAAAATATCCGTCTCACCAGCGCAGTCACGGTTCTCAGCGCCTCCGACCCCGTTCGCATTTTTCAGGAGTTCGCGACTCTCGACTTGATCTCGCGCGGCCGCGCCGAAATTGTCGCCGGTCGCGGTTCGTTCGTTGAGTCGTACCCGCTCTTCGGGCTGCGTCTTGAAGATTACGATTCGCTCTTTGCGGAAAAACTCGAGCTTCTCCTGAAAATCCGGGAAAGCACCAAAGTGCACTGGTCCGGAAAACACCGCGCGCCCCTTACCGGCCAAGCAATCTACCCTCGCCCGCTGCAGGATCCGCTTCCCATATGGGTTGGTGTCGGCGGCACGCCCGAATCTTTCGTTCGCGCGGGAATGCTCGGACTACCCCTCATGGTTGCCATCATCGGCGGTGAACCCAGACGCTTCAGGCCTCTTATAGACCTCTATCGCGAGGCTGGGCGCCGCGCTGGTCATTCGCCAGAGCAACTCACCGTAGGTCTTCATTCCGTCGGCTTTCTCGCGGACACCACGGACGGAGCCGCAGAAATATTCTTTCCAGGCTATGCGCACACTTTTACCGAAATCGGCAAGGAGCGAGGCTGGCCGCCCGCCACGCGTGCTCAATTCGACACGCTGCGCGGACCAACCGGGGCGCTGCTAATCGGCGACGCTAAAACGGTCGCGAAAAAGGTCCTTTACGTGAACGAAGTTCTCGGCGGCATCTCCCGCGTCACGTTCCAAATGGGTGTCTCTACGCTGCCACACGAAAAAATGCTGCACGCCATAGAAATCCTCGGCACTCAAGTGGCACCTATTGTCCGGAACAAGCTGAAGCTGAATGCCGCTCCTGTACACGCGTGATGAATCGAGCTCTTCGGATTGACTTCCATGCCAGACGTCGCAAGCCATCTATAGGTCCAAGTAACATCGAAGGATTGAAATTCTTATCCTCAGTCAGCTAAAGCTGCCTGCGCTAGTCAGCCGGCACGCAGGTTGGACAGTTCGTAGGAAAGGAGGTCGCCAATGCGCTCGAGGGTAACGTCCGCCGGCGGATAGGCGGCGCGCACCTCCGGGTCGTTCGCGAACTTGCCTTGGCGCGGAGACACCGTCGTCACGTGGTCGCCCCACACCTTCTTCATCGCGGCAAGGATGCGCAGTTTGTCATCCACCATTAGGTAGCGCTCCGCCGGGTAGCGTCGCTCGACATCCGCCAGTGCCTGCTCCTTGTGAATGTAGATGAGCACATGTCCCCTGACGGCTCCGCTGATTCCAGAGCGCCCGACCTTTCGCGGTTGAAAAACCGCATCGCCATCCGAAAGGATCACGGTCTGCCCCCAACTCCGCAGCCGATTCAGCACCTCGAGAGCACCGGGATAGAGCCGGTCGGCAAAGGGATAATCCACCAGGTAGGAGGACATACCCAGCAAACGAATGTCCGTCGAATGCTCAATCCGATAACGTTGTAAAGCGCCGAGGTAATCGCGATAGCCCAGCTCTTCAAAGAGGGCCTCGAGGATCTCTCTCGGGGTTGGTTCTCGTTTTTGGAATCAGAGTGCGATTCCGAGACACATGCAAACGCAACTTTCCCCGCTACACCCGCCTTCGTTCGCCGCTTGTGCTTAGCAGCTCCCTGACCGGGCGCACTTCGATACTCCCTACGCGAGCAGGCGGGATTTGCGACGCGATTTGGATCGCATCGTTCGCGTCGCTGGCGTCAATCAAATAGAATCCAGCCAAGTGCTCCTTGGTCTCGGTGAAAGGGCCGTCCCTGACGGACACCTTACCGTTGCGCACCTGCACGGTGGCTGCGGTGTGAACGGGCTGCAGGGCCTCCGAGGCAAGGCACCGGCCCGCACTTCGGAGCGCTTGATCGTAAGCCATACACTCATCGTCGGTCATAGCCCCGATCTCTTTCTCTTCACCGTAGACAAGACATAGGTACTTCATAGCGGTCGTCTCCTTATCTCGGATCAACGTCCTGGTTCAATATCTTCAATAATATAGTCGCTCGGAAAACCTAAGGAATGCCAGACATGCTGTAACTCTTTCCGAAATCCGTCGAGTCATCTAGTCTGTAGTCCCGAGGGTCTCATCCATGAAATTCTGGCGAGTGTTATGTAGCGGACTGCTTTTTCTCTCCGGTTCTCTGTTTTTCTGTTTCTTCGCGAACGCTCAACAAGCTCCCGCCAAACAGGCCGTGCCCTTCGATTTGCTGGTCACGGGCGCGACGATCGTCTCGATGGACGCCGACCGGCACGTATTCGAGAACGGGTTCCTGGCAGTGCGCGGCGACGAAATTGTGGCTATCGGCCAAGATGTCGCCCTCCAGTACCCAAAGGGAATCGTCGCTAAGACGCGCATGGATGCTTCCGGGAAGCTGATCATCCCGGGCCTGATCAATGGCCACACGCACATACCGATGACACTCATGCGCGGCCTGAAGGACGACGTAGTCTTGGATGACTGGCTGCACAAATTCATCTTCCCCGCCGAAGCCCGCAATGTGACCGAAGACTACGTTCGCTGGGGATCTCGCTTGGGCCTCGCCGAAATGATTCGCAGCGGTACAACCACCTTTGCGGATATGTATTACTTTGAGGATGCGGTCGCCGAGGAGACCAAGGCGGCAGGGATTCGAGGCGTTCTCGGCGAAACTTGGATCGACTTTCCCGCCCCAGATAACAAGAACGAGGCCGAGATGGCCGCTTACACGGAAAACTTTATCAAGAAGTGGCATGGCGACTCGCTGATCCACGCGGCTGTGGCTCCTCATTCCATCTATACCTGCTCGGAGAAAACATTGCGGGATTCCGCGGCGCTGGGGCGACGATACCACGCGCCGATCCTGATTCACTTGGCGGAGATGCGCAAAGAGTTCGCCGACAGCCTGGAAAAAAATGGCGCCACGCCGGTGCAATATCTGGAACGTATTGAAATTCTCGGTCCGGATGTGCTCGCCGCGCACTGCATCTGGACGGATAACACCGACATGAAAATTCTCGCCGACCGTCAGGTGGGATGTGTTCACAATCCGTCGAGCAACATGATGCTGGCCAGCGGTGTTGCGCCGGTAGTAGATCAACGCGCCGCTGGGATGCGCGTCGGCCTCGGCACGGACGGCCCGGCCGGTAGCAACAATGATTTGAATATGATGGAAGAGATGGACCTGGCGGCAAAACTGCAAAAAACCTATCGTGTCGATCCACGGGCATTGGGGGCCAAAGGCGCGCTGGAAATGGCAACCATTGAAGGCGCGCGGGCGCTGCATATGGAGAACGAAATCGGCTCACTGGAAGCCGGCAAGAAGGCAGACTTCGTAGTCCTGAGCCTGAACGCCCCGAATGCCGTGCCGATGTACGACGTGTATTCGCAGATCGTCTATGCACTCAAAGGAAGTGACGTCGAAATCGTGGTCGTCGGAGGCAAAGCGTTGCTGAAGGACGGCAAAGTGCTGACCGTAGACGAGCCTCAGGCAATCGCCAAAGCCCGCGACTACGGCAAGAAGGTTGCAGCTTCGCTGAAGTAGCCGGCACGTGTAAGCAGATCAGGTGACGGAGACCACCTCCCAGAGAACTGGGAATTTGCCGCCAACGGGAAAAGAACATAAGAAGGTGTCTTCCGCCCGCGGACCGGTAGTATTTGCCGTGCGTGCCAGCCAAATCTTGCCGAGCGGCTTTGTTCCCGCAAGACGCCAGCTTCAGCCACTTCATTTTCGATTGTAAACAAACGACTTGGAACCCAAGTTCGGGGACATCCTTCTGGCACCGCGAATGCATCCCGGACAACGCCGGCGCGGCACCCCGAAGCTAAAGTCCGAGCGGTAAATGCCGATCGAGTACCTAGGGGCGCGCGACACGCAGGCCAGTCCGGATTCGTAAATCTTGATCGGAGGCTATCCATGTCCATTTCAGGTGTTTCCAGCAGTGACGTTTTTCAGGCATCTGTCGCCCAGGGTGCGCAGACAAAGCTCCAGCAAATTCAGAGTCAGTTCCAGAAGGTCGGCCAGGACCTGCAATCGGGAAATCTAACCCAAGCCCAGGCTGATTTCGCGACGTTATCGCAAGAACTCCCAAGCGCCCAGCAAGCCGGCGGCTCAACGGCGACAGGGCCGACAAACACTCTAACCAAAGCCTTCCAGGCGCTCGGCCAGGATTTAAAGGCGGGCAACCTCGCGGCCCCGCAAGCCGATTTCGCAACGATCCAGCAAGACGCGCAGCAGCAAACTTCCGGCCAGGCGCAAGGCCACCATCACCATCACGGCGGCGGCTCCAGCCAGGCCAGCAACCCACTGGAGCAGGCCCTCACTTCGCTCGGCACCGCTCTGCAATCCGGAAATCTTTCCTCCGCGCAGCAGGCGTACGCAACCTTCCAGACAGATGTACAGCAGGCGTTTCCAAGCTTCAGCGCGGCATCCAGCGGCACCGCATCGTCCATCGCGGCGGGAAGCGGTTCCGTGAACGTAACCGCCTAGGCGTCGCAGGCTTCGCTTCTGTCGCCGTTCTTGCCGAACGACTGCCTCCAATCTACCAGTCAGTTCTGCGCGTCAGTATCTCGTCTTGCAGAGATGACACGCAGTTTCCACTAGTCCGCCTGCTTTTTGCCTTCCATCCGATAGCCGCGGTACATTCAGAATGACGCACGACACATTCTTTTGACGCGTCCAACTGCCTTGAACTCCCCTTACCTCGTTGTGTATCGCGCCTACCTCGCGCTCAAGAAGCGTGTTATCGACCCGGTGTTTCGCCGTTGGCCGCAAGGGCAGGCCAGATTCAACAACGCCAAGGATTTCCTCAAGCGTAACGCTCTGCCCAGCCGCACAGCCTGGGTCCAAGTGCAATCCGGTTTCGCGCTGGGACTGTGGATGCGCCTGCGTATCCCGGAGGAGGCCGGCTTCTGGCGCGGCGAGCACGAGCCC
>Ga0210405_10004091_pt1 | contig 13848 bp, 11 predicted proteins | sample IncBWH11MmetaG_FD_155492 | JGI IMG/M metagenome (GOLD analysis project Ga0210405, IMG submission 155492) | Forest soil microbial communities from Barre Woods Harvard Forest LTER site, Petersham, Massachusetts, United States - Inc-BW-H-11-M | ecosystem: Environmental > Terrestrial > Soil >... | reverse complement strand
TCATTCACTGAGTGGGGACGACTGTTGAGAAATCGCGATTACACTTATTGGCCCCAACCATCCCCCATCCACTGCTTCTAGAATCAATTCTCCCTTGGGCGGATTATTGCCAGTCCCCCGGTGCACATAACGACTCCCGTTTTTGCCCATCCCTGTCCCTTTCCGCGCGTTGTGCGACCTTTCAGCGAGGGTCTGGACATGAGTTCCTTGCGAAGCCGCTGGAGCCGCCGACTCGAAAGGGGTCCTTCGACTGCGCCACTGCTTCGCGTTCGCGAAGCAGTGACTTCGCTCAGGATGACAATTAATGTTCGGGATTGCATGAGTGCCAGCTTGCAGTCCCGCTTTTGCCAATCGCTTTCTTTCGCCAGCGTTGTAATATGTCGCAATACCTTCCATGAGCCCGACTCCTCCGCATGCGGATTTGCCGGATGTTGCGCCTACGGTGCAGCACGATGTGGCGCGGCTGGCGGCGTCGCCGGAGGTGCGGTCGGCGTTTAACTGGCTGCGCATGCAGGAGCCACAGCTGGCGCAGTGGCAGATGGAGATGGCGCGAATTGCGGCGCCTCCGTTTGGCGAGTCGGCGCGCGCGGCCTGGCTGGCAGAGCGCTTTCGCGAAGTGGCGCTTGATGATGTTCGCATTGACGATGTGGGCAATGTGTTCGGCGCGCATCCTGGGTTTATGGGATATGGCGTCGGGCAACGCTATGTGGCGTTGAGCGCGCACATCGATACTGTGTTTCCGGCAAACACGCCGTTGAATATCCGGCAGCAGGGGAGCCGGCTGTATGGGCCGGGAGTTTCGGACAACGGAGCGGGAGTGACGGCGATGCTGGGAATTGCCGCGCTGCTGCGGGCGGTGCGGGTGCGGCATGCGCTACCGTTTGTGTTTATTGGGAATGTGGGCGAAGAAGGCGAAGGCGACCTGCGCGGGATGCGGCACATTTTTTCTACGCCGCGCTGGAAGGATTCGATTGCTTATAGCGTGGTGCTCGACGGCGCGGGCGCTGACACGATTGTTGCCGAGGCGCTGGGCAGCCGTCGTTTCGAAGTGATCGTGCGCGGGCCGGGAGGACATTCGTGGAGCGATTTTGGGGCGCCGAATCCGATTGTCATTCTAGCGAAGGCGATTGAGACTTTCACTGCGGCGCCTGTGCCGGCGGCTCCGAAGACAACGTTCAACATTGGCGTAATTCGCGGCGGAACTTCGGTGAATTCGATTCCGGAGTCGGCGAGCATGAAAGTGGATATCCGCTCGACTTCGATGGCGGAGATGGAGCGGTTGGAGCAGACGCTGCGACTGGCGCTGAATCGCGCGGTGGAAGATGAGACGATGGCGGCGGAGATGCGGTCGACGGCACAGAAGCGGCCCTCGGGAGTGAGTTGCGAAGTGGTGCCGATCGGCAACCGACCCGCAGGAGAGCTTGCCGTAGGCGCACGGATTCTGCATGTGATCCGTGCGGTGGACGCACAGTTGAATAATGCGGCGCAGGTGCAGCGGGCGTCGACGGATGCGAATATTCCGTTGTCGCTGGGGCAGGAGGCGATTGCGATCGGAGGCGGCGGGTCGGGGGGTGGGGCGCACACTTTGCAGGAATGGTTTGACAGTAATGGACGCGAGCTGGGGCTGAAGCGGATTCTGTTGACGATGCTGGCGCTGGCGGGAGCGGGGGAATGATGGGTGGATTAGGCATGGGACACAGTTGGCGTGGGGCGATATCGTTACGCAGGTTTGTCTCTTTCGCCCCTGCGGGGCTGATGCAATTTCCGGTTCCGACCCACGGCTTACGCCGTGGGCTGCATTCTGCCGCTCCTTCGGAGCTCCGGGCTGGCAGAGGATGGTTTGTCGTAACTGTCTTAGTCAGCGCTTTGTGTTGCGCGCAATCTCAAGGTCCTGCGGCGCCAGCGGCTGTTCCTGGGCCGAAGGCTGACGTTATCTACGTGCACGCAAATGTTTATACCGGCGTACCGTCGAACGCGCAGTTCAGCTCGATTTTGCGGGAAGAGGCGATTGCGGTGCGCGGGGACCGCATTCAGGCGGTGGGAAAGAATCTCGATATCCAGAAGCTGAAAGGTCCGCAGACGCAGGTCATCGACCTGGGTGGGCATTTCGTCATGCCGGGCTTCAACGACGCTCATATGCACCTGGCCGATGCGGGGCTGCAGAAGTTGAATGTCAATTTGGTTGGAGTGAAGACGCTGGATGAATTCCGCGAGCGGGTGCGGGATCGAGTCGCAAAGGCTGCGCCGGGCGAATGGATTCTAGGCGGCGGTTGGGACGAGACGATGTGGCCGGTGAAGGCTATGCCAAGCCGCTGGGATCTTGACGAGGTTTCGGGTGGTCATCCGGTGTTTCTCGATCGCGTGGATGGGCATTTGGCTGTGGCGAACACGCGAGCGTTGCAGTTGGCGAGCGTTTCGTTGGCCAGCCGCGATCCGCAAGGAGGGCACATTGATCGCAACGAGAGCGGCGAGCCGACTGGAATTCTTCGGGATACGGCGCAGCACGCGGTGCGGGTGGTGGTGCCGGAGCCCACGCTTGAAAAGCGGCGGAAGGGGATCGAAGTCGCGTTGGAGGACCTGGCGGAGCACGGCATTACGTCTGCTCAGGATAATTCGCCGGAGTGGGAGAATTTTAAGATCTACGAAGAGCTTGAAAAGGGCGGCATGCTGACCGCGCGGATCTCGGAGTGGCTGCCGTTTGATGATCCAGTCGAGGAGCTGACGAAGAAAAGGGAGTCGCATCCGCAGTCGGATTTGATGCTGCATACGGGGATGCTGAAGGGCTTTATGGACGGCTCGCTCGGCGGGCACACAGCGGCGCTCCTCGAGCCTTATGCGGACGATCCGAAGAATTCCGGCTTGCCGCGGTACGATGCGGCTAAGCTGAACGAAATGGCGAAGGAGCGCGCTCTGGCAGGATTTCAGCTGGGGTTTCATGCCATTGGCGACCGGGGGGTGCAGTTGGCTCTGGATGCGTTCGCCGAAGCCGAGAATGCGGCGCGCGAGCAAAAAGTGAAGGCGGCGAATGGCGGCGACGATTTTCGTTTTCGCATCGAACATGCGCAAGTTACAACGCCGGCGCAGATCACGCGCTTTAAGGAATTGAAAGTGATCGCGTCGATGCAACCGAGTCACGTGCTTACCGACATGCGCTGGGCAAAGGACCGGCTGGGGCCGACGCGGGCCGCGACCTCTTACGCGTGGGCTTCGTTGCTGAATAAGGGCGTGACCCTGGCTTTTGGGACGGATTATCCGGTTGAGCTGGTGACGCCATTTCGCGGGCTATATGCGGCCATAACGCGCAAGAGCGAAGACGGTAAGCAGGAATACCATCCCGAGCAAAGGTTGACCATGGATCAGGCGATTGCCGCTTACACCACGGGCGGGGCGTTTGCCGAATTCGAAGAGAAAGAAAAGGGAAAACTAGTGCCTGGGATGCTCGCCGATTTTGTGGTACTGGATCGTGATGTGACGGCCGCGTCTCCTGAGAAAGTGCTGGCGACCAAGGTGCTGCGGACCGTGGTCGGCGGGAAAACGGTGTACGAAGCGAAGTGAGCCGCGAATCGGGGAAACGAAACACTCGCCAAGCGCGTCTAACGTGCTGAAGGTTTTCTGTTTGTAATCACTGAAAAACCATGTCGTGTTCCAACGCGCGTCAGCTTGGGAGTTACGACCTAGCAAACGGGTATAATTAAGGGTTCATCAGTTTTTCGGAGGGAAGTACGCATGGATTCGCGGGCGATGTGGGTGCAGATGAAGTCCCGTCGGTGGGTTTATTCGTTCAGCATTGCGGCAACGCTGGCGCTGGGCATTTTAATTGGCACGGTAGTTTCATTCGGAGTGAAGGGCAAAGAGGGTCAGAAGGCTTCCGACGCTACTCCTCTGTCGATTCCGTCTCCCAAGCAACTTTCCAACGCATTCTCGCAAATCGCTAAGCAGCTGGGACCATGCGTGGTCAACATCAACACGGAATCGACCATCAAGAGCCCGCACAAGCGGCGTGGCGGGCAGGCTCCCGACGATGACGAAAACGGCGGCGGCAACGGTGGCATGGATGACTTCTTCAACCGGTTCTTCGGGGGGCCGGGCGGCCAGGGTGGTCCACTCGGCGGCGATGGCTCGATCCGTGAGCGGTCGCTGGGTTCGGGAGTGATCGTCGACCCCAAGGGTTATATCGTTACTAACCGGCACGTTGTCGAGAAGGCGGACCGGATTCGCGTGCGGTTGCAGGACGATCCCCCCGGCGTGCAGCATGACGCCAAGGTGGTTGGAGAAGATCAGGAAACCGATCTAGCGGTGATCAAGATCGAACTGGACAGGCAAGTGCCGTCCGCGAAGCTGGGGAACTCTGACAGCATGGACGTGGGCGATTGGGTGCTGGCGATCGGCAGCCCGTTTGGCCAGGTAGGGACCGTGACTGCGGGAATCGTATCCGCCAAAGGGCGCGATATCGTTCCCGGACGGCAGTTTCAAACTTTCATTCAGACCGATGCTGCGATCAACCCCGGAAATTCGGGCGGGCCGCTGGTGAATATGGATGGAGAAGTAATCGGCATCAACACAGCGATCCTGAGCGAAACCAACGCTTACGCCGGAGTAGGATTCTCGCTTCCTTCCAACACGGTCGTACAGGTTTACAACCAATTGATCGGGCCCGAACACCGTGTAGCGCGCGGGTCCATCGGGATCATGTTCGATGCAGTCGAGAATCCGGCGATCACTCGAGTCTACGGCGCAGGTTCGGGCGTGACCGTTTCAAGCGTAGTGCCCGGCAGTCCCGCTGACCAGGCTGGACTGAAGGTGGGCGACACGATTACCACCATCGACGGCCACAAAGTAACCAAGGGAGCCGAGCTGGTGGCGGACATTGCTTCGCGCAAGCCTGGAGCGAAAGTGGCCGTCGGCTTCCTGCGCAACGGCAAGCAGCAGGATACGTCCGTGACCATTGCGGATCGCGCCAAGCTGTTTGCGGCACGTTTGAACGACGATGAAGGTGGTAACGACGAGAGTACGCCGAAGCAGAACAAGTTCGGCTTAACGGTTCGCAAGCTGACGCCGGAGATGGCCGACCGGCTGGACATGCCTGCGGGCAAAGGCGTGATCGTGCAGGATGTGAAGACGGGATCGTTTGCCGAGGACATCAATTTGAACCGCGGCGACGTGATTCTGGAAGTGAACAAACAGCTGGTAAACAGCGAAGAGGATTTTGCCAAAGTGGAATCGAGCCTGAAGAGCGGTCAGGATGTGGTTTTCCTGGTGCGTCCGCGGGGTTCGACGCGGCAGGATGGCACTATCTTCGTGGCCGGAACACTTCCGTAACCTGGTCTGAACCCAACGGGAACTGGCATTGCCCCTCCTACTGAGGGATGATTACAATGCGGAGTTTCAGTTGGGTTTGCTTTTTGTGGGCAGTGTCGAGTGCGGGCTTAGAGGGCCTTGACCTTGGAACAAAAGCGTTGGGCAGGAACTAGGCGGAGTTTGATGGCCAGCTGCGCTGCGGCGCTGCTGTGCGCCGGCTATTTGTCCAGCTCGGCCAAGGCGCAGGAAACCGTTGCGCCGGCTGCTTCTTCGCAACCGAAAACTGGGGGCACGAAGACCGCCAGCACTAAACCGCAAACGAAAACCTCTAGTGGGAGCGCCTCAACGGCTAAGACTACAAGCTCTCACAAATCTCACCAAGCCTCGCACCCCGCGGCAGGTCAGCACCCGAAATCGAACGCTGCCGTTGCGGCTCGCAGCAAGACCACACGCGTGAGTTCGCGCAAGGGCGGCAAAAAGTCAGCGAAGGCAAAGGGTCAGCAGAAGATTGAGCCGGAGCGGGCGCAGGCGATCCAGGAAGCTCTGATTCGCGAGCACTATTTGAGCGGCGAAGCGGCCGGAACCTGGAATCAAGCCAGCGAAGACGCAATGCGGAAATATCAGGCGGATCATGGCTGGCAATCGAAGACGGTTCCTGACGCTCGTGCTCTGATCAGCCTGGGCCTGGGACCGAATCACGACCATCTGCTGAATCCGGAGAGCGCAATGACCACTGGGCCGGAGACATTGCATGCAGCCTCGGCAAGCTCTACGGCGAACCCCGTTTCGCATAGTGCCGCTCCAGGCGCGCCGATGAACGCGAATCAATCTTCACCGATCCCTTCCCAGCCTCCTGCACCCGCGGGATCTTCCAATCACGGCACGACGGACCCGCAGCGATAACCAGCAGTTAGCAATTAGCCGACACGACACCGCATAACTAGAGTCCCCACAGGTTTGGGTTCTCCCTGTTACGAAAACAACGCCTATTAGCTGAAGCGCTAGTCGCTAACTGCTAATTGCTCCCTGCTAAGCTCCGGGAGCCTTGCGATAACTCCCGATCACCGGCCGCGGAAAATACGGCAGCGGCTGCGAGTGGATGATAGCGGCGGGGTTCGATTCAACCAGAGCTTCCGCAACGTCCGCGCCGCAAAGTTCGGCGGCGGCATCGCGGGCGGTCGAGAGCACGGGAATTCGCTTCTCGGTATCGTGCGCGTCGGTCGCCAAAACATGGACGGCATCGTGCTCCAGCAGCCAGTGCGCGGCGCGGCGGGTGCGGTCGCCCCAAAAGCCAGTGAGCGCTGACCCGGTCACCTGAATCACACAACCCTGCTCGGCCCACTCCACTACGCGCTGCAAATTTTCGCGAAGGATCGGATTCCGTTCGGGGTGAGTGATGACGGCGGTGATCCCGCGGTCGCCGAGTTGCGTGAAACAGTCCGTGGTTTGCTGCGGGACGCCGTAGTTGCTCAGCTCGACCAGCATGTAGTGCGAGCCTTCGATGGCGTAGCGCGCCGGATTGGCGAGCACATCCTGCAAATTATCGTACGAGAGATGGAAGTCGCAGCCGAGGCTGAGAGTCAGCGCATTACCGACGAGTCCCTGCAAGTGGGTGATGAGTCCCTTCAGATAGTCGCGGTCGTAGTGGTAGCGATCGTTGGCGTGCGGAGTGGCGACTTGATGCGTGATACCGTCGGCGGCTGCCATGCGGCACATGGCGACAGAGATGTCCCAGGACTTGGAGCCGTCGTCTACTTCCGGAAGAATGTGCGAATGAATGTCGACCACTGCGTTTTGCGTTTCAGTAGCTTCTGATTTTGTTTCGATTTTGATTTAAGCAGATTTACGGGGAAAGAGAAAGCGCAGCGAGTCACTGCAGCGCGAGAATTTCCAGGGAGATTGAGAATGGCTACCAGATCGTCGGCACGACTTTTGATTTGCGAATCTCGCGGTCGGCGGTGAGTAGCGGAATATCTTCGACTAGAGCAGTAGCGCCGATGATGCGATCCGCCGGGTCTTTAGGATAGCTGGATGGTAGAGCATAAGCCTGAAGGGCAACATTGGCTGTGATTGGAAGAACAACGAAGAGGCGTTCAATTTCAGCAAGAACCGTCTCTGCATCAGGTCTTAAATTAACCTGCCCATAACTGGAAAGCCGCGAGATCTCGACCAGCGTGATGCTAGAGATCGCAATTCCGCCTTCTTTCTCGCGTGCTTCTTTGATCGCTGCATGAGCTTTCGTCGATATCTGGCGATAATCCTGCCCTAGCCATATCACTACATGAGAGTCAAGAAGGATCAATAGAGATCGCCCCACTCTTCCGGAGTGAGTATCGGCGAAACAATATCGCCCTTAATTTCAATCGAGCCTATCCCCTTCATGAAGCCAAAAATGTCGTCTTTTTCTCGCTCGACGGGCACGAGCTTGGCCACAGGTTTGCCGCGCTTGGTGATCAGCACGGCTTGGCGTTTGGATTGAACTTCATCCATGACTCTCAGACAGTGGACTTTAAATTCGCCTGCCGCCATTTTCTTCATTGGTAAGCCTTTCGATCATGGTCATTATACCATGGTCATCCGGCAGTGTCACATTTACGTCTCACCGGGAGCCAAATCTAACTTCCGGTGCGATCAGCATTTTTGTCGAGAGCGTTGCTGCTCTTAGGGGGCGCCCTCCAGTCAATCGGCTTCGGTGGCCAATAGCCGGTGGGAGTGTTTTTATCGTCGAAAGTCTCATCCAGGCTGCCCAGCACGATCTGGCAGATTAGGAACACGGCAACGGCACTGCCAAACGCCAGGACTAGTGACCATGTCCTCAACGGGCACACCAGAAACACCACTCCCGCTATTCCCGCAATGCCCCTGACGACGCTCACCACTATTCGCTTCATTTTGCCAGTCTTATCTCTACTTACATCCGGCGTTACTGACTTAAATTGCACGCCAGCGAGGAATCAGGCATTTCCATACCGCTCCCGAATGAACTCCGCGATCCCTGCATAAGCGCTGATCAGCGTCTTTTCATCCGGCAAGAACACAATCCGGAAGTGCTGCGTGCCGGGCTTCTGGCCGAAGCCGGAGCCGTGGACGACCATGACATGCTTTTGGCGGATGAGTTCTTTGACGAAGACTTCGTCGCTCTCGGGAATGTCTATGCGCGGGAAGGCGTAGAAGGCGCCGCGGGGGGCGACGCAGCTTACGCGTGGCGTGGCCTCGCACCACTTCTGCGTGAGGTCGCGGCGGGAGCGCAATTTGCGCCTCACTTCGATGAGATGATCCTGTGGGCCTTCGAGCGCGGGCTTGATGGCGTATTGTTCGGGATGGTTGGCGCAGAGGCGCGCGCGCAACAGGCGGTGAATGCCTTCGATATATGGCTTTACGGCAGCCGCATCACCGGAGACGATGCCCCATCCGATGCGCCATCCGGGGACGAGATAATTTTTTGACATGCCGCCGAAGGTGATGCAGGGAACGTCGGGCGCGACGGCAGCAAAAGCCACGTGCGGCGTGGCATCTTCGTTGGAGTCGGGCAAAATGAGCTTGTCGTAAATCTCGTCGGAGAAAACCACGAGATTGTAACGGCGCGCGATTTCTGCAATTTGCTCCAGCATCTGCTGCGAGCACAACGATCCGGTAGGGTTGTTGGGGTTAATTAATACGATGCCACGGGTGCGCGATGTGAGCTTGCGTTCTATATCGGCGAGTTCGGGTTGCCAGGCGTCGTCTTCGTTCAAATCATAAGCATTGAGCGCGATACCAAGCTTGCAGAGAACAGCCGAGTAGAGCGGGTAGTCGGGCTTGGGAGTAAGAATGTCCTCGCCGGGATTCACCAGCGCGCTGATGCAAACGTCAACCGCCTCGCTTGCGCCGGAGGTAACGAAAACATCGCGCACCGTGGTGATGCCTTTGCGCACGGCCTCGCCGCGAATTGCCTCGAGCGCTTCAGAAATGCCGGGAGATGGCGCGTAGCCGTTCTTGCCGTCGCGCATGGCTTTGTAAACGGCTTCGATGATGTGCGGTGGCGTTTGGAAATCGAAGTTGAGCGGATCGCCGATGTTCAGCGGCAGAATCTTGTGGCCCTGCTGGATTACTTCGTCGGCAACGCATGCCAGGTCGCGAATGGCATAGCGGACGTTCTCGAGTCGTTTGGCAGCGGTGATTTCGCGGGCTTGAGTCGCGGGCACGAGGGGTTGCATTCCCACCGATTGTACAAGAGGCACGGTTCCGAATCTCGGCTGGATCCGAATCTCGAGTAGAAGGGAACAAACCGGGAAGGCGAGTCTAGTGGTCGAAGAAGTTGAGGACGACCGGTTCTTCCGTCTGCGAGGGGGCCGGTGCATATTTCCAGCTCTTCACGGCCTTAACGGCGTTCTCTACCAAAATGGGGTTGCCGCCGATCACTTGAATATTAGCAACCGATCCGTTGGGGAGCACGGTCGCTTTAAGGCGAACCAGCCCTTCAATGTGCAGATCCTTCAGGGTTTGCGGATAGCCGGGCTTCACGGTGGAAATGACCTTGCGCCCAGGCTTTTCGGAGCTCTGCGCCAGCACGGAAGGGGCGAGGCTAAGAATTATTCCGAGCAGAAGCGCCAGGGTTGCAGGCAAGCTTTTTTCGGTAATATTCCTTTTGAATCGCGTGCGAGAAAAAAAGTCGGGCAACGTAACACCCATAACTGCTTAGCCAGATTGAACCCCAGATCATTAGAAGGTACGATCTCGAACATTTCGCGGCAAGATTACCAAGGTTTGCAGGGAAAAATCACTCGCAAAATCGGCTGTCGGAAAGGATGCGCGCAGCCGCCAATGAACACGAAAGTGGACACCTTTGAGCACTTATTAAGGCATTCTTAGCTTTATCTTAGTGACTAATAGCCTTCTATAACTAAAGTCTGAGTTGCCGTTATTGAGTTAGTGCGTTGATAAGGCTCGCGCCATTCGGGCTACCCCAGCCAGTCACCAGGTCAAAAGCTGTTACGGCTGTATATTTGCCGTTGCTGCCGCTGATGATGTCGTGGAAGTCGGAGTCGTAACCCGATCCCAGGCCGATCTTGTAAATGGCTGGGTTGAGGAAGCCGAGGGTCGATCCTCCGCCAGCGAGGGATTGTTGGTTTGCCATCGCGATATAGCCGGCCCATTGCGGAGCGGCGTAGCTAGTGCCTCCGTTGCCGCCGCTGCAGGAGCCATCGTAACAACTATATTGGTTGGTATTCGCTTCGGCGGCAACGTCCGGGATATTGCGCAGCGTCTTCGAGCCTTGATTAAGGGTGGTGATAACACCTTTCTGTTTCTGGTAGCCGGGAATCGGAACACCATTTTTGGAAGGCATGCCGGCGCTGCCATTCCAGCCGGTTTCCGACTTCCACGCGCCGCCGGGGCCGGTGGTGGTCAAGTCCGTGCCACCGACAGCAGTAATGTAGGGATCGTCCGCCGGCCAGACCACATCGCCGGGAGTACCCGATCCGTTGTCGCCGGTCGCGACAAACACGCTTTGGCCCTGAGTTGCCATTTGCTTGAAGATGGGGTCGAGGCTGGTCTCATCGTCGCTCCATCCCCAGGAGCAGCTGACTTGCTTGGAAGTATTGTCCACTGCCATCTGGTTAAAGATGGAGACGTCCTTGTTTCCCACGTAGACCACAACCTGGCTCAGAGTGGGAGCCATGGAGATTGCCATTTCAATATCCAACACCTGCTCGCTGTCGTCGCAAGAGGCGGGTGGGCAGGTCAGCCTCGCGCCATTCACCGACACGCCCTTGACCGGGACGTTGAGCGTTTGCTTCACTTTCTTGAAGAAATTTTGGACGTCGCTGATTTCATATCCTGCAAATTCGAAGAGTCCGACGGATTGACCGGTGCCGTCGAGCGCGCCGGCGCCATAGTAGGCCGCTCGCATATCGCTGCCGATGAACTGGCCGCCGGGGCCGGAGCCGGTGGTCTTGCCGGCTTGCGCCTGAATGTTGGCCTGCGAGGCACGGATGTTCTTCGCGTGAGGCAGCGTGAAGTTGTCGAGGCCAGAGATGTGCAGCACCGGCACATCGAGATTGAGTGAGGGCTCGCGGTCTGGAGCGTAGAACGTGCGACTCTCGGTGGGATGCTGATAGAGGCCGAAGTTGATGTTGAAAGCCTTCTCGATGTTCGCCGCGGGGCCTTCGACATCGAGGACCAAGCGATTGGCAGGCGTATCGATTACTGCCAGACCGTTTGTTCGCGCGAATTGAACAATCGCCGCGTAGTCGGACTCGGACGGACCGAATCTGCTGGTGAACTCCTGCACGCTGAGGTAGTGGTGGAAGCTGGGACTTTGAGGATCGTAGAGTTCGTCGAGCAGGTTGTCGAGTTCGGCTTCATTGCGCAGGGGCAGGGAGATCGCCAGGCTGAGACGCTGCTCGCTGGGGACATGGCCGACCAGTGGGGCGACGCCGGTGGAGACGGCTTCGGGAACATGGGTGGTCAAGGTGGGGCGTTGCTCAGCCTGCGCCATAGCTGCGAAGAATAGTATGAACCCGCACAACACGGCGGCAAGCCGCGGTAAGGCCACTGCTGAGATCTTTTGCATTTCGGTCGTCTCCCTACTGGGTAGATACTTTACAACGCGATCGGGTGAGGGAACAAGAAGAGGATAGTCCCCACTCTGCTGCCAAAGTCGGGAAGGCTCTGAGGCTAGTAGCACTGAACTGCCGCAAGATTCCAGCCGATCCGGTCAGGACCCCAAGTGTCGTTGCTGCTAACAGGAGACCCAAAGTGCCTACAAAATCGCTTATTTGTGCAGCCGGAGGGGCTTTGTCACGCACTGCATAGCGTTACACTAAGATTACCTTTGTCTGTGGGTAACTTAGATGAAACTATTTGCACTAAGCGATCTTCACTTAGCCTATGAAGATAACCGGCGGGTCATAGCGGAGATTGCGCCACATCCCGACGACTGGTTGATCCTGGCCGGGGATATTGGAGAAACTGCATTTCATCTTGAATTCGCGTTTAGCGTCTTAGCTCCTCGTTTCCAGCGTTTAGTGTGGGTTCCAGGCAATCATGAGCTGTGGACGCTCCCTTCGAATCGCCATGAAGGCCGAGGGCAATACAAGTATGAGCTGTTGGTAGCCTTGTGCCGCTCTTACAATGTATTAACGCCGGAGGATCCTTACCCTGTTATTACAATTGCCGAGCAAAAAGTGCGGATAGCCCCTTTATTTCTGTTGTACGACTACAGCTTTCGCCCCAGCAATATTCCTCCTCAAAAAGCGGTAGGTTGGGCGTTAGAGGCGGGCACTTATTGTACGGATGAGGAATTGCTGCATGCCGACCCCTACCCTGGGATTGCCGAGTGGTGCCATGCCCGGTGTGCTTTGACTGAGGCGCGACTGAAAAGCTGCAATGATGGCCTGCCGCTTGTATTAGTGAACCACTTTCCCTTGCGGGAGGATCTGGTTCGAGTCGCAATACCGAGGTTTTCTATCTGGTGCGGAACCAGGCTTAGTGAAGATTGGCATCTGCGTTTTAACGCGACCGTGGTTGTGTCCGGCCATCTGCACGTCCGTTCCACGATGCATCGGGACGGCACTCGCTTCGAGGAAGTATCGCTGGGCTACCCGACGGAGTGGAGAAGGAGGCTTACCAGTCCAATTGCTAGCGTGCGCGAGATCCTGCCCGGAACTCCAGCCTCAATGATGTCGCACACAACGAGCCGGCTTGCCTGAAAACAGGCCTCTTAAAAAGAGAATACGGGCGTAATTAGAACCAGCGAGGATCGGCTGGCATCGGATTCCTCTGTGCCGGGCTGTACCTCACGGCAGGGATGAATAACCGACCACCACGCCGGAATTGTTGATGGCGGTTGCTGTCGAATATGTTCCGCCAAGAGTCCCCAAGTCCTGAATCTGATTTGGCGCGGTCCATAGGGCGGCATGGGTTGCGCCGCTCTGTGCTAGATCGGATTCGCCTGCGATCTGGCCGGTTTGATTGATGGCTTCGGCGGCGCTGTTCTCGCCGCCGAGGGTGCCGAGGTCCTGCATGCCGGAGGTTTGTGTCCAGAGGAAGGCGTGAAACGGTGAACTTCCGGTGAGCCAAGACCAGCCGACAACCTGGCCGGATGTGTTAATTCCGATAGCGTTACTCTGGTCTCCTCCAAGCGTTCCCAAGTCGACCATCTTGGAACCGAATTTTTTGATGAAGGCGTGACTGACAGGATCAGTGTTGTTGAGCGGCGAGGTCCCGACTACTGTTCCGGCCGAATTGATGGCGGATCCGTAGCTATAGCTGGAGCCCAGGGTGCCGAGAGAGTGCATCCCCGTTTTTGGCGTCCAGAGAAAGGCGACGGTACCCGTGTCCCTGGATGTAGCCGACGATCCGGTCACGGCACCCTTATCGTTGATGGCAACGGCATTACTGTAGGTTCCGCCGAGCTTGCCCAGATTGTGCGAATTTCCGTTTGGAGTCCAAGCAACGGCCAGGTCGCTTATGAACCCGACAACTTCTCCGCTCGAGTTGATGCCGCTGGCCAGAGAGCCAGAGACTGGGCCGAGGTCTTGCATGCCCCGCTCGAGGTCCAGCGAAAGG
>Ga0210405_10004087_pt1 | contig 13855 bp, 10 predicted proteins | sample IncBWH11MmetaG_FD_155492 | JGI IMG/M metagenome (GOLD analysis project Ga0210405, IMG submission 155492) | Forest soil microbial communities from Barre Woods Harvard Forest LTER site, Petersham, Massachusetts, United States - Inc-BW-H-11-M | ecosystem: Environmental > Terrestrial > Soil >... | reverse complement strand
GTTCAACGTCGCGGCGAACCACGGCATTCAGAGAATTGCGAACTTGCTCTTCGACGACTTCGGTCATGCGGGGCAGATCCACGTACGGCTTGACGCGGGGATGGCGAAGGATGCGCAAGGCGCCTTGCGCAATGTTCACGGCCTGATCGCCGATGCGCTCGAGATCATTGTTAATGCGGGAAACCGCGAGGACGAAGCGCAGGTCGGCGGCCATGAGCTGGTGGAGAGCGAGGAGCTGAACGACGCGGTCGTCGATTTCGAGCTGAAGCTCGTTGATGGCGTCTTCTTCATCGAGGACACGCTTGGCGAGCTGTTCATCGGAATCGAGGACGGCGTGAACCGCCTGATGGACGGCGCGCTCGGCGAGGCTACCCATCCAGAGAAGGCGCTCTTTGAGCTCGTTCAAGTCCTTTTCGAAGTGTCGTTCCATAACGGCCTTTCCCTATGCGTCGAAGTGGTGGCGGCGACGCGAAACCAAAGCAATAACGAATCTCATCCAAACCTGCCGGTAATATACGCTTCCGTGCGCGGATCGGAGGGAGTTGTGAACAGGTGCGGCGTGGGGCTGAACTCAATCACTTGTCCAGTAAGGATGAAAGCAGTGAAATCGCTGACGCGCGCGGCTTGTTGCATATTGTGAGTCACGATAGCGATGGTGGTCAGATTCTTGAGGTCGACAAGTAATTCCTCGATTTTCGCGGTGCTGATGGGATCCAGCGCCGAGCACGGCTCATCCAGAAGCAGCACTTCCGGTTCAACGGCCAGTGCGCGCGCGATACACAGGCGCTGCTGCTGTCCGCCAGAAAGATCGTAGGCGGATTTGTGCAGCTGATCCTTCACTTCCTCCCACAAAGCCGCGTGACGGAGGCTCTTCTCGACGACCTCGGCGATCGAGCCCTTGGCTCCGTTAATTCGCGGACCGTAGGCGACGTTGTCGAAAATGGATTTGGGGAAAGGATTGGGGCGCTGGAAGACCATGCCGACGCGGCGGCGCAGCGAGGTGACGTCTTGCGCGATAATATCCTGGCCATCGAGAAGGACTTCACCTTCCAGGCGCGAAGTGCTGACGGTTTCGTGCATGCGATTGAGGATGCGAAGCAGGGTGGATTTGCCGCAACCGGAAGGGCCGATGAGCGCGGTGACCTTTTTGTCCGCAATGCCCATGTTTACGTCGAAGAGGATCTGCTTCGCGCCATAGAAGAAATTCAGTTTGGAGACAGTCATGCGCACGGGCAGGGAGGCAAAAGCTTCGCGGGCCCCAGGAGCGCCGGGATTGCTGGCGATGTTCAAGGAGAGACTCGGTTTTGTAGACGCTTCCATGGTTAAGACCTCGGCACCGCAATGCCCCGCGCGAGGATGGTGCGGGCAACAATATTGATGATCAGGATCAGCGCAAGTAACACCAGGCCGCCGGCCCAGGCCTGCCGATGGTAGTCCTCATAAGGGGACAACGCATAGTAGTAAATCATGACGGGGAGCGAAGCCGTGGGCTGCGTCCAACTCCGGTTCCAATAAGGATTGCCCAATGCGGTGAAGAGCAAGGGCGCGGTTTCACCAGCTACGCGAGCGAGGGCGAGCAGAATGGCTGTAAGAATGCCACGGTAGGCTGCGGGAATAATCACCGTGCGGATGGTCTTGGATTTGCTGGCGCCGAGGGCCATGGCGCCTTCGCGCAAATTGTTTGGAACGTTCCGGAGAAATTCCTCGGTGCTGCGCAAGGTGATGGGAATCATCATCACGCCGAGAGCAAAAGCGCCGGCTAAAGCGGAAAAGCCTTTGAACGGCAAGACAACCATGCTGTAGGCAAAAATGCCGATGACGATCGAGGGCACGCCATTGAGAAGGTCCGCAGCATAGCGGACGATGGAGGCGACGAAGCTGCCGCTGAATTCGGCAAGGTAAACGCCACCAAGAAAGCCGATAGGCACTCCAATCAGTGAAGCGGCCAGTAGCAGTTTGGCGCTGCCGACAATGGCGTTGGCCATGCCGCCACCGGTCTCGCCGGTGGGCTTGGGAAGCTGGGTGAAGAAGGCCCAGTTGATGGAGGTGCCGCCGTTGTAGACGAGATAGCCCAGAATGAAAAAGAGCACGCTGACGGAGATGAGCGCGCAGAGACCGGTCATGGTCATCATGAAGTTACTGACGAATTTTCTCCAGCGAACGCGGGCGTTGCTGCTCATCGGGTGACCCCGCTTCCCTTCTGGGTAGTGACGAGAATGAGGATGCGAGCCAATCCATTGATGATGAAAGTGAGAATGAACAGGACCAGGCCGAGTGCGATCAGAGATTGCGTATAGAGCGGGCCGGTGGCTTCGGTGAATTCATTGGCGATGACCGCGGCGATGGAGTAGCCGGGGGCAAATAGCGAGGCTGCAATTTTGGGAGTATTGCCGACGACCATAGTGACGGCCATGGTTTCGCCGAGAGCGCGAGCAAGCGCGAGAAAGATGGAACCCATGATGCCCGTTTTGGCAAAGGGAACCACAACCTTCCAGGTGGATTCCCAGCGCGTGGCGCCAAGCGCCAAAGCAGCCTCGCGCTGATCGCGAGGAACGGAGAGCAACACTTCGCGGGAAACCGAAATGATGTAAGGAATGACCATGATGGCGAGCACGATGCCCGCGGTGAGAAATCCCACTCCGTACGAGGGGCCCTTGAAAATCGGCAAGAAACCCAGAGGCTTATTGATCAGGGGATAAATGACGGTGCGCATGAGCGGCACAACGATAAAGACGCCGAGCACGCCGTAAATAACACTGGGCACGGCAGCGAGTAGATCGATGAAGAACTGCAGAGTATCGGAGATGCGCTGGGGGGCCAATTCCGCCAGGAAAATGGCGGCGCCGATGCCCAAAGGCACGGCAATGAACAGGGCAACCGCAGAGGTAACGATAGTCCCATAGATGAAAGGAAGAGCGCCGAATTCATCCATGATGGGATCCCACACAGAGGTGGTGAAGAAGTTCAGGCCGAACTTGTGGCGAGGCAGGGCGGAATTGACCCACAACTCGTAAACGAGAAGAACGGTGATCAGCACCACGGTCATGGCAAAAATGAAGGTGACCAGACGGGCGATCTCGTCACCGTTGCGAAGCTTGGCGACAAATGAGCGCGGGCCCACAGCGGGGCCCGCGCTCCCGTAAGTTGTACTGGTTGTGACCACAGTTCCCCTGGCGTGCTACTGAACGGTGTTGATAGCCTTGGACTCCTTTGCTACGACTTCCTTTGGCAACTTTGCGTATTCAAGCTGTTCGGTATAGTTCTGGCCATCGGCAAGCATCCACTTGAGGAAGCCCTTGATGGAATCGCGTTTTGCAGAATCGGAGATTTTCTGTGGAATCAGCAGCCAGGTGAACGTCGAGATGGGATAGGCGCCCTTGCCAGGAGCATTGGTGATGGAGACGCGGAAATCGGCGGGCATGTCCTTGGCCACACCTGCGGCGGCCTCGCTGACGCCTTTCAAGTCTGCCTTGACGAAGGCGCCACTGGCATTCTTCACCGCGCCATAAGGGATGTTGTTCTGCGCGGCGTAGATCAATTCCACGTAGCCGATGGAATTGGGTGTCTGCTTGATCAGCCCGGTGACGCCTTCATTGCCTTTGCCACCGAGGCCCGCCGGCCAGTTGACGGAAGTGCCTTTCTTGACTTTGCTGTTCCACTCCGCGCTGACCTTGGAGAGATAGTCGGTAAAGCAGTAGGTGGTGCCGCTGCCATCGGAACGGTGGATTACGACGATGTCGTTGGCGGGAAGGTTGACGCCTTTATTTGCGGCAGCGATCGCGGGATCGTTCCACTTGGTGATTTTGCCGAGATAGATGCCAGCGAGAGCGTCGGGAGTGAAGTTGAGTACCGCGGTGACGCCCGGAAGGTTGTAGGTGGGAACCACAGCGCCGAGAACGGTCGGGAAGTGGAGAATACCGAAGCCGTGTTTATCCTGATAGGCTTTTAGTTGTTCGTCGTTCATGGGGCCATCGGTGGCGCCAAAATCAACGGTGCCATCGGTGACCTGCTTGATGCCAGCTCCAGAGCCGACGGACTGATAATTGAACTCAATCTTGGGATTCTTGTTGTGGTATTCGGAGAACCATTTCGTGTAAATGGGGTTGGGGAACGTTGCACCGGCACCGTTGATCAAAAGCGAGTCAGCAGCCCAAACCATAGCAGCAAGAGCGAGTGCTGCGAAAAGCAGACCTGTAAGACGTTTCATGAGATTCCTCTCCTGAACAGACTGGGGCATCGAAATTACCCTCCAGTGTGGTGTGTCGCCATTACGGAATTGTTACAAGCAGAGGAGAGTTTGTTAAAAAAGAGAAACAAACACGAACCGACGCTAAAATCGCAGAGGGGAAAGGGTTAAACAAGATATCCACAAGGGATAGACAAAAAAGGGCAGCCTCGGAAGGCTGCCCTTTGTCAGGATGAGATGACTGTGGGACTAGGGCAAGTAGTACCGGAAAGAGGTCCAGATCATGTTGTCGACGGCATGGGGGGTGAAGCTGGTGGCCGAAGTGATGCCGTTGCTGCCGGACCAGGAATAGCGGGAGAAGTAAGAGTATTGCAGACCCCACTGGAGTCTGCCCTTTTCGCCCTGATAGATTTTGTTCCAGAAGCCGAAGGTGGCTTCATAGATGTACCTGGTGTCGCCCGCGCAAGTACCGCCGGTGCCCGGTGTTCCTGTGGCACTTGGGGCAACTTCCAGAGCGCAGCCGGTGTTGTTGGCGTAGGGAGAACCGTATCCGCCAACCCCGTTGGTAGCAATGCTCGTGGTGGTTAGCGCTGGGTAGCCAGGCTGTATTGTTCCCGGCACGGAGCAGGGCTGTTGACCTACGGCGCCGCAACCTGGAATGGCAGGAGTGTTGACGATTTTGACGCTGTTGTATCCGGTGTAGCCGGCGCGACCGGCATACTCTCCACCGTAGTAGGCGTAGAAGTCCCACTTGGGTGTGGCATGGTATTCGATTCTGCCGAGGTAGGTGAGGCCCTTGAGGGAAACGAGGGTGCCATCGGGACGGGCAGTGGCGTCAGGAAGTTGCGCGGAACCGTAGCGCCCGATGCCGTCGCCGGCGAGGACTTTAGCGCCGATCTCGAGTTTTTTGTCAGCTAACTGCAGTTTGGCGCTGACACCGATACCACCGGCAAAGCGCGAATCATTGTAGGCGCCGGCACCGCTCGGTGTTGTGGAGCCATTGACATAACAGGTGAGCGCGGTTGGCACGGCCGGCGTGGGGAAATTTTTCGCCGTGGTTCCGACCACAGCGCAAGGATAGATGCGGTTGCGGAAGTCCGAGGCGATTCCGAAAACTTCATAGTGACCAAAGCCGGGATCGACAGCCAACTTCACGATGAAGTCAGGCAGCTTGTTGGGAGAATAACCGGTGGTATCCACGAAATTGTAGAGACCGCCGCCGCTGCCCGGAGCAAAGGCAAAAAAGTTTTGAAACGTAGTGACAGCTCCAATGGCAGAGGTGTTGGTGTAGGTGGTAAAGCCACGTCCACCGAAGGTGACTTGCGGCGCTTCAACCGAAACGGCAGCCGCAACCTGATCGCTGAAGGTCTTGGTAACGCGGAAGCCATACTGCCGTTCCCAGTCGAAGCCTACCTGGTACTGTGAATCGATTGTGAGGGGAATCCACTCCTGGCGCAGTGCGATTCCCTTGATGTTTTCGGTCGCAAGACTCCAGGTTTGACCTCCGCTGAAGGTCAGGCCGTCTTCCAAGCCGACTTGTCCCCAGATCTGCCGCTGGCGAAACACATAGCTGTTGCTCTCGCGGTTGTTGGAAGTGACGCCTGTGCCCAGCCAATCAGCCTCATAGTAGCCGGTCAGTTTGGTGTTGGCGACTTTGCCCTCAACGAGGAGGCTAAGACGGGACTGGCGAGCAGTGAAATTCATTTCGCTGAGGTGCCCGAGTGAGTTTCCGCCAAAGGGAATCGAATTGAAAGGCGTGTTGATGTCGGAGCTGAGAGCGTGTTGACGGTTGACCGTTTCGGCCGCTACGAAACCGCCCGGAGTGATGTTGACACCCTTGAAGCGAATTGTCGTGGGACCCTTCTCTTCGTTGCCAGGCTGGGCCTGGGGATTCGAGGCTGCGGAGGTATTTACGACTCCAGCCGCGGCGTTGCTTGCGGCCAAACTGGACACCGTGGAGTTGAGCGCAGTAGTGGTGGATTTTACTTCCGCGGAAGTAGTGGCGGCTTCGGTGGCTTTCACGGTGGCCTCCGAGGCGCGAGCATTCGCGGAAGCGGCGGTTTCGCGAGCCTCTTCAATCTGTTTGTCGCGTTTGGCCAGTTCTTCCTTCAAAAGCTGGAGCTCTTCCTGTTGCGCCTGAAGGGTCTGGCGCAGTTCTTCCACTTCGGCTGCAATTTCTGCGCTGGTCTTCGCGGCGGCGGGTTTAGCCGGCTGCGTGGTCTTTGCCGCTGCAGCCGCATCCTTTGGAGCGTCTTTCGGTGAGTCTTTCGGTGAATCAGCAAACGCGGTTCCGGTGGTAAGGAACAGCGATAGTGCGAGTGATGCGAGTTTTTTCATTGCCTCTCTCTTTTTGAAGCGAAATTCGAGCTGGACACGGACAAAATTACAAACCACCCCGAGGCTGACGGTAGCGGCAGCGTCTTACTGTTGCGTCAATCAAATGTTAATATCGCGTTAAAGAGTGCTTCAGAGGGCTACAAACTATTGGAATATCGGAGGTTGTTAGTTTGTGAATAGTCGATAACAAAGGCCAACGTCGAAGCTTGTGAAAAACCCGCCCGTTGCGATTCTTTCAGATGAAGAGAGCCGATCACCGAACTCTCAGCTATGGATTCGGGAAATGCAGGCGGAAATGTAGTGTGATTTAGTTACGACCGTCGGCGGCTTCGCGGTTTTTCTGGCAACAGCCTAGGTAAAACTCAGGGAAATCGGCTCAAGCGGCTGCAGATGAAAGCCAATCGTCTCTCCCGGCGCCACCCAGATTGGAGGCGTGATAGAACCCGCAATGATGATCTGGCCGGCGCGAAGGGTCTCACCAAAATGAGAGAGCAAAGTCGCGACGTGGCCGACAATATGAATTAGTTCCCCCGTCAACGCTTCAAAATCGGAAGTGTCGGCCAGTTGTTCAATGTTCCGGGAAACGCGCCCGCGCAATCCCGCCAGCGAACCGCCGGCATGCGCGGAGTCGCAGCCGCTCAGAACCAGGTGGCGCTGATAAATGTTACGGACCAGCGTGCCTTGCACGTCTTCCGAGGGATGATCCACGTCGGCAAGTTCAATCGCTGCTCCCAAACCTGCGATTGCTTCGCTGGTTGTTTTCCGGTCGGCCCTCGCCGGCAGATCTTTGCCCATGCAGACGGTGATTTCGGGTTCCGCCGCCGGTTTTTTCCAGCCGGCTAGCGAGACATTCGATCCCGATGGCAGCACCGCGTCCGCCATCAGATATCCAACCAACGGCTCGTTGATGCACAAGCGCTCCAACGCCGCGGGTCCGCCGAACGCCAGCTTCCAGCCTAGCGGCTTCTTGCCCGAACGCAGCAACTCGCGCCTGTGGCGGAGTTGTTGCTTCATGCCACTTGCGATTCGCGGGTCATCCCATGCGGCTGGCATCGGAAAAACCAAGCCTCGTTCAATAACCTTCCGGTGGAATTTCGTAACCTGCGGCTTCCAAAGAGCCCGCGCCGCTCCAACCCCACACGAGAACCACGTTTTCTGTACCGGTGTTGTCGAAGCCATGCCAGTGTCCACGTGGCGTGAAAATGACGTCGCCCTTTACCGCAGGTTCCCTGCCCGCGTCGGTATAGATGAATCCGTTGCCTTGAATCACGATGAAAAACTCGTCGCAGTTGGGATGCCGATGCTTGTCGTGACGCGCGCCTGGCGGAAGCACCGTCCATCCAATCAGAAGCTTGTCAGAGCCGGCGGTCTTCTGATCAATCAGAAATTGCACTTGCATGTTGATCCAGCCTTCGTCTTGCTTCAGGCCGCCGACATGCGGAACTTCGCGGAGATTTGTGCGGTACGGTTTCATGTCGACATGCCTCCCAAGCGGCGATACACCTCGTACACGGTGACAAAATCGTGGTGGTCCAGGCCGAGGCCGCGGCAGGCGTTCAGCATTTCGTTCGCGGCCGCTCCCAGAGGAACCGGCACTCCCATCCTTCTACCCAGTGTAAGCGCCAGCAGCATATCTTTCTGTTGCAGGTTGACGTCACCGTACGTCGCGTCCGATATGTGCCCCTCCAGAATCAGCGGCGCCCGGTAGCTGATGACCGGCGAAGCGACTACACTCTTCAACATCGCATCTACCGCCACTTCGCGCGGCACCCCTCCCTTCTCCGCCAGCGCAACGCCTTCGCAGAATCCAATCACCTCGATAACCAGCGTCATGTTCAAGGCGACTTTGAGTTGTACCGCGAGTCCCTGCGCTCCGATGTAGGTCACCTTTGGCCCAATCGCCAACAGCACCGGCTGCACACGCTCAAACGCTGCTTTGTCTCCGCCGACCATGACGGAAGCTTTGCCTTGTCCGATGGTCAGCGTGGTTCCGGAAATCGGCGCATCCATCATGGTCAAGCCGGCCTTGGTAAACTCCGCACCCACGTCCCGGCTGGCTTCCGGATCGATCGTACTCATGTCCAGATAAACGCCATTTTTGCGCAATCCAGAGATGATTCCGTTTTCTCCGAGCGCTAAGGCTTGCACCGCCGCCGAATCCGTGACCATCGAAAACACGACGTCCGATCCTGCCGCAAGCAGCCGCGGTGAATCCGCCCAGAACATGCCTCGCCCAAGCAGTGGCTCCGCTTTTTGTTTGGTGCGATTCCAACCGGTGACCCGGTGCCCGGCCTCCAGCAGTCGCGGCACGATCGCCTGGCCCATGTCACCCAGGCCTATGAATCCGACATTCACACTACACCTCCTCAACTTCATGAGGACAGCCCGAACACTTTCGAGCCATCATCGTGGCATAAGCGGAGCGCTCCATCGCGCTCCGACAAGCCTAGTGTTTCAGGTGCTTGTCGAAATAATCCATAAAGATTTCAAATGTCTTTTGCTGGATCTCGTCCGGCTTGTACGAACCATCCGGCTGATTAAAGATGAACACATAACCATGCACCGGGTGATTGAAGCTGGCCCATTGCACATCTTTGCCCGCTTCTTTCATCCATTCATATGTCAGCTTGAAAATTCCCTGCTGGTGATCAGTGTCGCGTCCAAAAATCAGCATGGGTGTATTGATGCGCTGGATGCGCTCCATGGCTTCCGCCTTGTTCGCATTTTTCCGCGCCACCTCGATGTCATTGTACTGAATCTCATTGTCTTTTCTCGGCGCGTCTGGCCCGGTGTTGACCGTCAGGAATTCGTGATCCGCCGGTTCGATGCACACTCCGGCCGCAAACGTGTATTCGCTCGAGGCCTTCATGATCATTTCACCGCTGTGGCTCACGCCCATCGCACCGACTGCGTTCTTGTCAATATAAGGAAGGGTCTGAAGATAGCGAATGATGGCGATCAAATCCTCGTGATCCAGTGTCGGCCCGGACTTCAGCATCCGGCGATCGCCGCTGATGCTGTCGGGAAGATTCTGCGGCGGCTTGGACTGTTCGTAGGCGTACGGTATTTCGTTGCGGTAATTCACCGTCACCACTACGTATCCTCTCGCGATCATACGATCCTGCATCTGGGTCAGGCGTTCCGAGAGTTCCTCCACCTTTTTCATGCCTTCGCGTCCCTCGCCCCAACCCATCGTGATTGCTGGGAACGGACCATTGCCCTTCGGCTTGCGCACGAGGATCGGTACATAGATTTCATCTCTCGTCAGGACGAAGGTGTAATCCCCGGGAATATTCGAACCTTTGACCTCTTTGCTGGCTACGACGTAACCATGCGGCGGGATGGCCTCGGCCGCGGCTCTTCCGGTGCTGAGCTGCGCGTAGGCATTCACGGCAACAGGCGGCAGAAACAGCGGAGCCACGAGTAGAATGCCGAACACGAGCAACAGTCCCTTAAAGCTAATCTTCATCAGTCACCTCGATCGATCTAGTCGTTGGTACTGGCGGGAAGGGTGAAGAAACTCGATCCGCGGATTATGGTTCTACCACCAGACCTTTTGCCGCGTCAACCCTTTTTGGTATATCCTCCCCGCCCGGCACCATTTTTTGCCCAAATCCCGGGCCTTGCGGAGGCTCCATGAGAATGACTCAGCCCTATGCACCTCACTCTCGTTGTTCCTCAGCGTCTTGTCTCAGACGAACGCGCAAAACACCGCGACTTCCGAGCCGCCTCGTCCGCTGGTCCTGACCGAAGCGATCCCCACGCCAGGAGTGCAAGGGCGTTTCGACCAACTTTGGCTTCGACGGAAAGAACCAACTGTTCGTAGCCGCCCTGGGCAACAATTCCGTTGAAGTGATCGATATCAGCGCGCGGCTGCGGGCTCACTCGATTCCGGGAATTCCGAATCCCCAAGGAGTTGTCTATGCCCCGGACGCGAAAAAACTTTTTGTGGCGAGCAGCAAGGGAAAATTGCGGATATTCGACGGCGGCAACTTCGACCTCATCAGGGAAATCGATTTCATGGCGATGTCGACAATTTGCGGTAGGACTCGGCCACGCATCGGGTGTACGTAGGATTCGGTGAAGATGAGACCGGCGCAATTGGGATTGTCGACGCAACGACCAACGAAGTTGCCGCAAGAATACAAGCTGGGAGCGCACCCGGAGTCATTTCAACTGGAATCCGCAGGGCCCAATATCTACGTAAATCTCCCGGTTTTGAAACAAATTGCGGTCATCAATCGCACCAGCGGCGGTATTACGCGCTGGCCGATGACCTTGCAGCATAACTTCCCCATGGCGCTGGACGAAACGGATCACCGGCTCTTTGTAGCGACACATGAACCGGCGCGCGTGGCGGTGCTGGACACAAATTCGGGCCGCACCATCGCGGAACTTCCGTGCGTTCAGGATGCCGACGAGGTGTACTACGACGCGGGGCGAAAAAGAATCTATGTTCCCGGGGGCGAGGGCTACATCAGCGTGTTTCAACAGACCAATCCGGACCACTACCAGTTGCTAGCCAAAGTGCCGTCCACTTTGGGGGCTCGCACCGCCGGCTACTTTGGCAAAGGGCGGAAAGGCTTTGACCGTTTCTTTCTCGGCGTGCCTGCGCGCGTTGATCATGGAGCGGAAATCTGGATGTACATGGTCCAGGATTGAAGGGTTTTGATCGGGCACTCACGCAGGGAGTGGAAGATTCAAATCAGCGGCTCCTTCCTGAAAATATCCGCCCCGTCCCCGAAGGCAGGGATTTGGGCTGCCGCTGATCTATTTCCGAAGCCAGCCGGACGAGCTGCTATGCGCTTGATTCGACTACGTTTCGCCGTTTCTGGAGTTCCAAACCGGTGGTCCATCCAATGTACCAGTTCAGTATACTGCGCGTCCAGCCGTATCACTTTCGTTACATGGAATGAAGGATATGGTTGACATTGAACGTCGTATGATGGTATAGCCCCTATACCTTTTACCTGGGGGAGGGTCCCGAATGTCGCTCAATTCCATGGGGAGTGCCATGCTCAATTTGTTCAGGCTCATGAAACTCACTCCGCTTCTGCCAATCTTTGCTGCTGCAGTTCTGTTTTGTTCTCCGGCGATGCCACAGGGGAACACGGGCCGAATTCTAGGGACCGTCACGGACCAGTCCGGCGGTGCAGTCGCCGACGCGACGGTGACCATCACGGACGTGCAGAGGGGAACTTCGCGTACGCTTAGCACTGATTCGAGCGGCGAATACGTTGCGCCCGCCCTGCTACCCGGCACTTACACGGTGCGCGGCGAGGCTAAGGGATTCAAAGTCTTTGATCGGCGCAACGTGCTGCTGGAAACGGGCAAAGATCTTCAAGTCGACATCGTTCTGCAGACCGGTTCGGCAAACGAAGTCATCACCGTGACCGTAGAAGTTCCTCTCGTAGACGCAACCAGCACGACGCTGGGCGGTACTCTCAGCAATCAAATCATTAACGATTTGCCCCTGAACGGACGAAACTACCAGAACCTGCTAACGCTGCGCCCGGGCGTCATGATCTATCCCGGTGGCGGCCCCTGGACACAGAGCACCAACGGCACGCGCCCAGAGAGCATGAGTTTCCTGATCGACGGTTTGCCGAATGACGAAGCCTTCATGGGGCTGAGCATCACCAATGCTGCCGCGGTCATCGGCGATGCAGCAACACTTCTTCCGGTCGATGCGATTCAGGAGTTCAACACCCAGGTGAACCCGCCCGCGGAGTTCGGGTGGAAAACGGGGGCGATTACCAGCGTAGGTCTGAAGTCCGGCACGAACCAGCTGCACGGTTCGGCGTACGCCTACGGCCGCTCCGATGCCTTCGATGCGCGCAATTTCTTTAACCACTATACCGCCGGAGTTTTGCAACCGAAGATACCTGTCTCGCTAGAACAGTATGGCGGCACGGCAGGCGCCTATATCATCAAGGACAAACTGTTCTGGTTTGGCGGCTACGAAGCACAAACGTACAGCGTGGGCAGTAACTTGGGGATTACGGTTCCAACGACGGTTTCGCTGCCGGGCGGAGGGGGCAGCGGGTGCCAAGTCCTTACCAGCGGAAACTGCGGCAATAGCATCCCGGATGCGATTGCGGATATTCAGGCTCGGCCAGGCGCGGCGCTCAATGCCGAAAGTCTGGCGCTGCTGGGTTGTGCGGCAACGGCACCGTTTGGGCCATGCACGGGTGCTTTGTTTGGGAGCAACCACACCACCGGCACGGGTCTAAATCCTACCTATCAGAACACCAACAGCTCCAAGAACGCTTTGGGGAAGATCGACTACCACATCAGCGAGCGTCATAACATCAGCGGGTCGTATTTCTTCGGGAATGATGGCTTGGTGGGAGAAGACACTCCGTACACTAGCTCCGCCTTTCTCACTCACGTGCACTCGCGCGCCCAAGCGGCCGCGGGGAGTTGGGCTTGGACTCCGAGTTCCGGCTGGGCCAACGAAGTCCGGTTTGGCTATACCCGCTACACCTTGGACATTACGCCGGGAGATCAGAACGTACCAGCATCAAAGTACGGTCTGTACACCGGTGTAACGAATCCGATCATTGGTGGATTGCCATCGATCGTGGTGGGTGGGTTCACGGCAATGGGAAACTTCTTCAGCTTTCCCAAGTTTGTGGGACCCGACAACACTTACGATCTGGTCGACCAGGTATCGCACACCATGGGCAAGCACGCTCTGAAATTCGGGTTTCAGTTTCGCGATATCCAGGTGGACCAGGCAACCTGGCGCAGAGCGCGTGGCGACATCCGATTCTCTTCGTTGGAAGATTTTCTTGAGGGCAACGTCCATCAGTTGAGACTCCTTGCCACCAACTCCAATCCTACGGTTGGTTCACCTACACGTAGCTTGAAGCAATATGGTTACGCCGCTTTCGTCCAGGACGACTGGCGCATGACGCAGAGGATTACTCTAAATTTGGGCCTACGCTACGAATACACCACTCCGCCATCCGAGGCTCACAATCTGCTTGGAAATTTCGATCCCACACTTGGAATGGTGCAGATGGGCACCAGTCAGCTTGGGTCCATCTACAACGGTGATCACACCAACTTCGCGCCACGCGTCGGCGTAGCTTGGGACGTCACGGGCAAAGGTACGACCATCGTTCGCGCCGGGTTTGGCATGGCGTACGAATTACTGACGATGAATACCTTCCTCTCCCAGCAAAACACCAACAACGCTCCCACACTGGGACTCGGCGTGATTCCGACTGGCGCCACCATCGTCGTAAATGGAGTGGCAACACCTGGCAGCGGAAACATCCAGACGACGGGCATCAACTTCGCAGGAAGTGCATTGCCAAACCCCTG
>Ga0210405_10004084_pt1 | contig 13865 bp, 16 predicted proteins | sample IncBWH11MmetaG_FD_155492 | JGI IMG/M metagenome (GOLD analysis project Ga0210405, IMG submission 155492) | Forest soil microbial communities from Barre Woods Harvard Forest LTER site, Petersham, Massachusetts, United States - Inc-BW-H-11-M | ecosystem: Environmental > Terrestrial > Soil >... | reverse complement strand
GTGCTCACAGGAAAAAACCGCTCGATCGTGCTTGCGCTTGTCGAACGGCTCGATCACAAAGTGAGTTTGCTCTTCCGCCAATCAACCGACCTCTTGTTTGAATCTCTTCGCCGCCTCCAACGCCTTCTTGTTTGGTGCGGGAGGGTTCATCAGCGCTGCGACGAACACTTTTCTCGATCTTTCCCCCAGAACCAATATCTGGTTTTCCCGAATGATTCGTTCCGCGGCATCTCGAACGCTGGTGCGCAGAAGATCGGTCACCGAGATCCCCCGAAGAGTAGCTGCCGCTTCGATGATTTCTTTCTCTTCCGCCGTCACGCGCGCATCCAATCGCTCCGTCCGCTTCACCGCACTCCCCGTCTGTCCCATAGCAAATTCTCCCATTCCATTGTACGGCAAATTGCCGTACATGATCAACTTGCCGGGTACTAGGTGTTCGGCACTGGGTACTCGGTACTTGGTACTTGGCACTAGAAACGCTAACCCCCTACCCCACAATCACTTGACAACCCCATGTCCCCGCGTACAGTGCCTTTCGTACCTTAGTCTCAGGTCACCAACCGCCGTATAATCAGCTCGAATCCTCCAACTAGGAAATCGGTGGACCCTGTCTTCGCAGTGGCGATTTTTGTCTTGGGGCTGGCCTTCGGCAGCTTCTTGAATGTTTGTGTCTATCGCCTGCCGCGCGATCTTTCGGTGGTGCGTCCCGGTTCGGCTTGCCCCAACTGCAAGAAACCGATTCGCTTCTACGACAACATCCCCGTTCTCGGATGGCTGTTCCTCCGCGGCCGCTGCCGTGATTGCAAGGCTCCCATTTCGCCGCGCTATCTGGTGGTCGAGCTTCTTACTGGACTCCTCTTCCTTGCCTGCTACTGGCATTTCGGACTCACGCTCGCCACGCTGAAATATTGTGCCTTCGGATTTCTGCTGCTGGGGCTGATCTTCACTGACGCGGAAATGTTTCTTCTGCCTGACAAGATGACCATCCCCGGCCTAGTGCTCGGACTCGTCTTCAGCCTGTTCGTTCCGGTAAACGATCTCGCTTCGCAACTTTTGCCAGGATTGGTTTCGCTTCCGGTCGACTCCGGCTTGACGGCACACTTGCTTTCTCTTTGTGATTCGATTCTCGGTGCGGTCGTCGGATCCGCTTTCATCTACGGTGCTGGCGCCATCTACCTGCGCGCCCGCGGAGTCGAAGGCATGGGCTTCGGAGACGTCAAGCTCATGGCCATGGTCGGCGCATTCCTCGGCATCAAGCTAACGATTTTCACCATCTTCACCGCCTCGATCGCCGGATCGCTCTTTGGACTCTCTACCGTCCTCGTCGTTTGGATGAAGCGCACCCGCCGCCGCATCGCTCGTAATCATGAACCGGGGCCCCAAGCTCGCCGCCGCGCATGGGCGTCGGCTGCCATTGCCCTCCGCCATCATCAAATGCCCTTCGGCGTCTTTCTGGGATCGATGGCCATGCTCGCTTTCTTCTTCGGTGACGGATTCCTACGCTGGTATTGGGGGCTGCTGTGAGAATGCTCGCCAATCCCGTCGTACTGCGTGCCGCACTGGTACTCGTCGCAGCCGTGTTTTCGTTCATCATGGGATTGTTCTTCATCCGCCGCATGCGCCAGAGCCTTACTGAAGACGCGTCTGGCGAAGACGCCCCCATCTCGATCGAGACCCTTCCGCTGCACACCTATCACGCCGTCATTCAGCAACTGAAACAGCAGAAGCATGAATTGCAGAGCGAGCAGGCGATGGAGCGACGCCGTGCCAAGACTTCCGAGAACATCAGCGGCGCGATTCTCTCCAACCTTTCCAGCGGAGTTCTGTTCTTCACCTCGAACGGTCTCATCCGCCAGGCCAACGCCGCCGCCAAGGAAATTTTAGGATTCGCCTCCCCGCTTGGCATGAGCGCCGCGGAGCTGTTCCGCGACGCCGCCCTGCGCTCCCATGACGCCAACACGCAATCGCTGGCCGGAGCCGTGCAATCCGCGCTGCGCGAAAAAGTTCAGTTCCGCCGCCTCGAAGCCCACTACCTCACTCCCGCCGGAGAAGAACGCATTCTCGATGTCACGCTGACCGCGGTCCCATCTCCCACCGGAGAGTTTCTGGGCTCGGCATGCTTGATTAATGATCAAACGGAATTGGCGCAGATTCGCCGCCAACAGGATCTGCGCGGAGAAATGTCGGCCGAGATGGCGCTGGAACTGCGCAACTCGCTCACCACCATCGCGGGATACGCGCAGCAACTCGCCGCCAGCCATGATCACGATCTGGCTCGGCAGCTGGCCGCTGACATCTCCGCCGAAGCGGCACATCTTGATCACACGATAGGAGGCTTCCTCGCTGCAGCAAAGGCGAAGGCGGCCGCACAAAATTAAAGCACCAAGGGAGCAACCATGAAGCGCATCACTTACATCTGGCTGGCAGCAGTACTGATCGGACTGGCGGGAACGCTCGCCTCGGCCCAGTCCTCCGACTCTCTCGGCGATTACGCCCGCGCCGCCCGCAAAGACAAGAAGACCACCGCGAAGCAGTTCGACAACGATAACCTGCCCAAAGAAGAAAAACTGAGCGTCGTAGGCCAGGCGCCCGCATCCGATGACGCCGACGCTAAAACCGATGACAAGACCACCGATGCAACGCAAGACTCGAATGCGCCCAAGTCTGAAGCGCAATCGGCAGCGCAGTCCGGCGATGCGGCTCAGAAGCCAGCCGCCGATTCCGACGACAGGGAAGCCCAGAAGAAAAAGATGAATGAAGAGTGGAAGAACAAGATTTCCGCTCAGAAAGATAAGATCGACCTGCTCAACCGCGAGCTCGATGTTCTGCAGCGCGAATACCGCCTGCGCGCCGCCGCCTTCTACGCCGATGCCGGCAACCGCATCCGCAACGCTGGCAGCTGGGATCAGGAAGACGCCAAATACAAACAGCAGATCGACGACAAGCAGAAAGCGGTTGACGCCGCCAAACAACAACTCGACGACATGTCAGAACAAGCCCGCAAAGCTGGAGTCCCCGCCAACATGCGTGAGTAAGACGATCGAAAACACCAAGCCCCCGGACGAAACCCGGGGGCGTTCTATTTGGAGAAGCCCTTCTTCGCGACCTTTGCGATCTTTGCGGTGAAAGGCCTTTGATTTTTCAATCGACAATCGTAAACCGTCAATCTCTTCGTAGTTTCCAAATCTGCTTGACATGATGCCGCCCATGCACCCAATGGAACTTCGCCCACTGCTTCGCCGTGAGCGGCCCCAGAATCGGATGATCCAAGATCAGTGCGTTGCCATGCCGCTCCACGCACTGCGCAATCAATTCATCCATCTTGCGGATCTCCGGCCCAATCCCTGCCGTCACCTGTTCCATCGGAATCCCACGCGGACTCGCCTGCCTGGGAGATTTCCCCCCACTGGGAAAGTATCCAAGCCCGGTCACCACCGTCGTTGCCAGGCGATCCCGCAAAGTCTGCGCCCGCGCTAGCGGCTTCCCTTCCTGCAAACATCGCCCCAGCCCCTTCACTGTGCCGGTATAGCTCAAATACAAATGCTCCAGTACCTCCGCGGTGCTCCACTTCCCCGGCTCATGCCGCTGCAACTGTTCAGCAGTCATGTCCTTGGTCGCCTCGGTAATCGATTCATGCAACCGCTCCAGATACGAATCCATAGCCGACTCCTCCAGCTGATCTAGTAGAATGAACCGCGCCGCTCCCGGTTACAAAATTCTTGCAGGAAGGGTATTCATGAACAAGCTGCTGCTGGTGATGGTCGCGTTGTGCCTGATGATCGGCTGCTCCTCCGAGCCGCCCAAGCCCGCGGAAAAACCGCAGCCCAAAGGCCCAGAACTCGTCACCGGACGCACCGCCTTCCAGAAATGTTATATCGCGGCCCGTGGATGGGCCCGCGACGCGCAACCCTATCGTCTGCGCTCTCAACCCACCGCCGACGCTCCCGGCAAAGACGGCAAAGGCGATGTCTGGCAAGCGTTCTTCGCCTCACCCTCCACTCGCGGCGTGAAACCCTACACTTGGTCGGGTACCGACGCCAGCGACGCCCCTTCACGCGGCATCAATCCTGGCAACGAAGACAATTACAGCGCCAGCAACGCCTCGACGCAGGTCTTCGATATCCAGTTCTTGAAGATTGATTCCGATCAGGCCTACACCGAAGCGCAGAAACACGGCGGAGACAAACTGCTCGAGAAGACGCCCGACACGCCTGTGTCTTACATCCTCGATTGGAGCCGCGCCACCAACGTGCTGATCTGGCACGTCCTCTACGGCGCCAACCCCGATACCGCCAAACTCAAGGTGGACATCAACGCCACCAGTGGCGAGTTCATCCGCGTAGAAAAATAGCTTGTCGTTCGTCTGTGGTCGTTAGTCGTTGGTCAACCCCTTGCGCTTTCTGCGAGGGGTGGGATTCCACACTCACAAACCCATTGTCATTCCGAGCGGAGCGAGGAATCTGCATTAACTCCCGAACGACCGTGAGGCCTTTACTCGGTACTGGGTACTGGGTACTGATTTATTGCCTACTTCTTCAACCGCGCAATGCCCTTCTGCGCCTCTTCCGACAAAGTCCCATGCGGCAGAATCTTCAAATACGCCTCATAATGTGCCACGGCTTCTTCCGGCTGCTTCATCTTTTCGTAGGTCTGCCCTAACCGGAAATTCGCCATGGCGTCGTTCTCTTTGTAAATCAAGGCGTCTTTATATCGCTCTAGAGCGCCTTTATAATTCCTCCGCTTGAAGTAGTAATCCCCCACCTCTAGATCCTTCGCCGCCCGGTGCGGGTCCCACGGATGAAACTCCTGCACATCGCTGGCCGCGTCGCCCTCATTTTCCCCATCCGGGTCCGCGCTGCTCGTCGGATGATTCTTGGCATCATCCTTCGGCGGACTGATATCGATCCGCGTATCCCGGCTCGAACTATCCCCGGCCTCTTTATCGCGATCCGATCGCGGAGGCGGCTGCGTAGGCCCGGGCCCCTCCTTCGTAGAAGGCAAAGTCTCGACTTGCGTCAGTCCCCATGCGCTGAAACCAAGCACGACCATCAGCAAAAATAGAATCCGCCGCATGCCAATATTCTAACGCCGACCCGAAAGCCTGCGAAATCGAAGAGTTCTTCTCCCCGCCCTCTGCGGAAGTTCTCCACGATCGCTGCGGTCAAAAGCTTCTGGGTTTCTTGGATTTTCTCGGTACTCGGTACCACGTACTCCAAACTAAAAAAACAGGCCGCTCCTTGGGGGAAGAGCGGCCTGCGTTGGCGAAGTCCTCCGGGGAGGAGGGGAAAAATCGTGTTACATCGATGGCGGAGTCGTCGAAGCCGCACCCGATGTCGGTTGCGCTGGCGTCGTCGAATCAGCCGAGGTGTTCGTCATCAGCCGGACATCCACGCGGCGATTCTTCGCGCGCCCGTCCGACGTCTTGTTCGAATCCACCGGCTTATCCTTGCCCAGCCCGATCAAATAAATCTTGTACGCCGGGATTTGGTGCGCCGAAGCCAGGTACTGGATCACCGCATCCGCGCGCCGCTGGCTCAAGTCGTAGTTGTAATCCGCGGGACCAACCGAATCCGTTCCGCCTTCCACCGTGATGATGTATCCCTTGGTGTTCGGGACGTCGGTCGCCAGCTGATCAAGCGCATCTTTCGCCTGCTTGGTCAGCCCGTCTTTGTTGAAACCAAAATGCACCGCTGTCTCGGTCACGATGCGGTAGTTGTCGAGATTCGCCACGGTATTCTGCAGCGAATCGACTCGATGCACGGCGTTGTCGGCCGACATCTGCGCATCGCCAGCCTGCTTGCCGGCTGCTTGCGCCTTCTCATCCACCGACGCCGCTTTCGCCTGCACTTCCTGAATGCCGGCCTGCGCTCGCGCGTCTACGTCTTTAATGTCTTTCGAATTCTTGGCGGTCATGTCGTCCAGCTCATTGGTTTTGTTAATGAGCGGAGTCGTTTCCTGGCGGACGTAATTCTTGCTGGAGCAGCCGACCGTCGCTACCATGCTCCCTGCCAGCAGAACAATTAACGAAGTGCGTGTCATCGTTGTAGGGCTCCTTCCCTGTCTTTAGAGCTTAATCTTGAGTCCCTGGGTTCATCGAAATCTGGCCAATCACTTCCGCGGCCACACTGAGAATAAGCACGAGCCATGCCAAGCCGCACAGAATCAGGGCAGCCGAGCAACTACAAGCTGCTCAATGAGATACGACACATCATAACAGGAATAACAAATTTTGCCTGAGCAAAGGCTCTCGTAACTGAGGAAATTTTATATGGTTGGACACCGCGGCGCGGGCTCCCTCGCCCGCGTCTCGCCACCAGAAAACCACTCGTCGGAAGCGAACCCACTCACGGGATCAGCCATCGCTGCCCAACATCACCAGAGATGAAAAGCAAAGCACCTACCCTTACCGCGGCGGACAGATCACTGGAATCGCTTCCCGCTTGTTCCGTCGATAAACCCGAAAATCACTTTCATCGACAGTGATCACCGCATGTCGCGGATAAAGCTCGCTCATGCGAATCAAGCAAAGATCCGCCAGATCTGGTTCCCGGTCCTCATACCGTTCGGCCAGAGCTTTGAGCTGCTCAAGATGGCTCGCGCAGTTGAAAGAGACACGCAACATTCCATCCTCTACCAGCGACAAAACCAGTGCCGCCGACTTCAGGTGAAACGCCGCTTCGGCTAAGACTGCTTCGCAGGTGAGCAGAGGTTCCGTGACGCCCTCAGCCAGACTGACGGCCCACGCATGATGGCGGTCGCCGCGGTTGGCGAAGGCGACGATGAACCCAGTGTCAGCAATCCCTTTCATCGCCGCGAAAAACCTTTGCGGGAAGAGAGATCAGCAGCCCCGCTGATCGCGCCCGCGTGGCGCAGGAATCGCTGATTCTGCTTCTCTGCCTTGGCGCTCTCCAGGTGCTGCCGGATAAGGCGGCCAACCGGCTGCCCCGTCCGCCGCGACAGGTCCTTCAACCACGCCGCTAATTCTTCTGTAAGACGTATTGTGAGTGTATGACTCATTTGTCACAAATATAACACACCTTTCACACAGTCCCAAATGGCATCGTCAAATCAAGCTGCGTCATTCCGAACTGGAGGGAGGAACCTGCTTTCGCTGGGGAACCACGCCAGTGCTTCGCGTCCTTAGCGACCTTTGCGGTAAACGCCTTTCCCCGAATCCATCCGCTAAAATAGAAACATCCCCGCATGGATCTGCAAGCCAAAATCCGTACCATTCCCACCGAACCCGGCGTCTATCTCTACAAGAACGCCGAGGGAGAAGTCATCTACGTTGGCAAGGCCAAGAACCTGCGCAGCCGCGTCAGTTCGTACTTCCATCTGGGACGCAGCGAAGACGCAAAAACCGGAACCCTGGTCCGCGAAGCCGTGGATGTCGACTACATCGTTGTTGCCAACAACAAAGAAGCGCTCGCGCTCGAAAATCACCTCATCAAGCAAAAGAAGCCTCGCTTCAACATTCTGCTGCGCGATGACAAAACGTATCCTTACATTAAGCTGACTTTGTCGGAACGCTATCCGCGCGTCTACGTTACCCGACGCCTGAGAAAAGACGGCAGTTGTTACTACGGCCCTTACTTCCCTGCGAACCTGGCGTACCGAATTGTCGATTTAATTCATCGCAACTTCCTCATTCCGTCCTGCAAAGTGGACTTGACTCGTTTTCATCCAAGGCCCTGCCTTCAGTTTTACATTGGACGCTGTTTGGGCCCATGCGTCGAAGCGTTAACCACGCCCGAGATTTACCAGGAAGCCGTTCGCGACGTGAAATTGTTTCTCGAAGGTCGTCCCACCGACCTCGCCCGTTCCCTTCGCGAGCGAATGCAGAAAGCCGCCGAAGATCAGGAGTTCGAACGCGCCGCGAAATATCGCGACCTGATTACAACTGTCGAGCAACTGCAAGAGAAGCAACGCATTGCCGCCGTCGAGGGCGACGATGCCGACGTTTTCGGATATCACTTCGAAAACAACATGCTCGCCGTCAATCTATTTCACATGCGCGGCGGCCGAGTGCTCGATCGCCGCGAGTTTTTTTGGGAAGACCTTCCGGAGCTTGAAGTCAGCGCAGACCACACTACGGCAGAGGCGGTGGAGCGCCACGCGGATCAAGACTTCCGTCCCGGCGCTTTCTTTACTTCCCTGCTCACGCAGCTCTACGTCGAACAACCGTATGTCCCGCGCAACATCTATGTGCCCATCGATTTTGAAGATCGCGTAGCTCTTGAGGATCTGCTTTCGGAACAACTTGGCGACGCGCACGGATCGCGCGTACATATTCTGGTCCCGCAGCGCGGAGACAAGCGCGCACTCATCGACCTAGCGGGAAACAACGCGAAGCAGTCTTACGATCAACGCTTCCGCGTGATGAAGCCCAATGCCAAGGCCATTCAAGAAGCTTTACAGGATGCACTGGGGCTTGCCGAGCGTCCGGAACGCATCGAGTGCTTTGATATTTCGCACATTCAAGGCGCCGAGACAGTGGCTTCGATGGTGGTGTGGGAAGACGGCAAGATGAAGAAGTCCGACTACCGCAAGTTCATCATCAAGACCGTGGAAGGCGTCGACGACTTTGCCTCGATGCGCGAAGTGGTGACGCGGCGTTACAAGCGCTTGCAGGATGAAAAGAGAAAACTTCCGAGTTTGATCTTGATCGACGGAGGGCTGGGTCAACTGCATGCCGCAGCAGCTGCACTTGAAGCGCTAGAGATCATTAATCAGCCGCTGGCCGCGATCGCCAAACGCGAAGAGATCATTTACGTCCACGGACAAGAAAGCGAACCGGTTGTGCTCGATCATCACTCGCCGGTGCTGCACTTAGTCCAGTTAATTCGCGACGAAGCGCACCGTTTTGCTTTGACCTTCCACCGCAAGCGCCGCCAGATGCGCGACCGCTCGACTGAACTGCTGGAAATTCCGGGAGTTGGCGAGACCACCACGCGCCGCCTGCTGCAACACTTCGGCAGCGTCCAAGCGGTGAAGCAAGCCGACTCCGCCGCGCTGTCAGCCGTCGTGACCAGAACCCAGGCCGACGCGATCATGAATCACTTCCGAAAATAAGTTTCATTTGCCAATTGAGCTTTGCGACCTTTGCGTCCTTTGCGGTCAAAAGCTTTAACCGCCGAGGAACGCTGAGAACAGCCGCGGAGAAATGCTCTGCGACCTCTGCGGACGTTTCTCAGCACTCCTCTGGGGTTGACGCGATTCGGAATCACTTCCGAAAACAGGTAAGCTTAAGAAGTTGGTACGTGGAAAACATTAGCACTAGGAAGAGCACGGAGTCGAAGTACCACGGCAGCGCGTAGTGGCGTTTGATCGCGAGCGCAACGATTGCGGAAAAGAAGATGGCAGCGTTGACTGGAAGCCCTGTTTTTCGATCAAGGCTTTTGTAAGCATCTTTACCGGCCATGTAAGCGGTTTTGAAATCCTGATTGGCGCTCGCCATGAGCGTTATTATAGCCTCCCAACCAAACTCACGACTGCTTTCGAGGGAACATTTCAAATTACGGCAGAAAAGCGTTTAACCGCAAAGGACGCGAAGAACAGCCGCGGAGCCCGGGGAGAAATCCTCTGCGACCTCTGCGGGCGTTCTCAGCGTTCTTGTGGGGTTAGAGTCTTTTGAGATTTTGGCATGCCACCGGATTGCCTTACAGCTAACCACGCCAGCGAATCTTGCCACGCCCGATCAAGGAATGCAGCCGTGCGAGAAATTGCCTCCCAGGGCCGCAGGATGCCCCAGGATCGATGTTTGGACCCTCGCCGGACCCAGATGTCCATTCTTAGTCTTCGAGCCCTGGAACCATCGCCAAGGGCCCTGGCGTCGATGTATATCTTTACGATATACATCGGCGATCGTAAAATATTGATTCCACAGGGCGGTTTTGTAACTCATTGATTCCGTTGGAGAGAGCCAATTCCAAATTGGGATCGAGCCGGCACCAGCTGATGACGCAGCAAGAAGTAGAATGCGACGCCGTGAGTGATCATCAGCAGGGGCACGTAGAGGATCGGGATGGCATAGGTAGCTCCGAACTGCCCCGCCATCGCCGGAACGCCGAGTTGGACCGCGTGGTAATAGTCGAGAATGAGGTCGATCACTCCCACGAGATTGAAGGCAACTACGAACATCCAAAAGAGCGGACGGATCCTTACCGTGAGAAGCGCGAGGATGGCGAGCACCCCGGTTGCCAGGTCCCAGTAAGCGGCGAACGCGGCGAAGCTCGCGGGCATGTTGCCGACGACGCCTGGAAGAATGAAGACGAGTCCGAAGAAGCGAAAGCTGTGCACTGTAGCAATGGCGCGTTGGGCTGCGACCGGGTCCATGGACTTGAACCAGGGCCAGACATATGCGCTGAAGCAAAGCAGCCACGCGACATAACCGAGAACGAGATGCAGGTTGAAGATGATTACCGGTGACATTTTAATCTCCTATCAAATCGATCGAATTCACTTGTTGGTCGGGTTATCTCGCAATAGCAACCCGAGCGGCAAGAGTGGCCCGACCGGAATGAATTGCTCGTCCATGAGGTTTTCCTTGGAGAGCGGCAGGCTTTCGATCAGGGCTCGCGCTTCGTCCACGTCTTTGCAGTTCAGCAGGAAGATGACGCCCCGGCCGTCGCCGCGCGTGAACCACTGCTGAATCTTGCCGTCGAGATATAGGGGAACGGTGGCCCGAATTTCCGCAGGCATGAGTTTCATGATTTGTTCGGCCGTCACTCCCGGTTTCGGCGAAAGCATTGTCAGCACTCCAGTGATTTTGGGCTGCGGCGGCGTAAACTGCGCCTGCGGCGCCAGGACCGTGGCGAACGCCAACAACATGAAGGTCAATTCCATTTGCATGGTTTTATCTCCTTTAATTCCTCGCGATGTTTTGTGGGTACCATTCGGTACCACTCATGAGCGATGGTACTATTGGGTACCACTATTGTCAAGGAGGGTTGATGGCTAAGACATCGCCAGTAAAAAGCCGAGAAGGAGGAGATGAAAGCGCGGTCCGCGAGCGCATCCTGGACGCAGCCTTCGCCGCATTCAAGAAGAGCGGCTATGCCGCCACCAGCACGCTTGAGATCGCGACCCGCGCGCGGGTTTCGAAGCGCGAGCTTTACGCGCTGGTGGGAAACAAACAGGAAATGCTGATCGCCTGCATCAGTAATCGCGCTCAGCGGCTGAACGTCCCGGCAGACCTGCCCGTGCCGCGCGATCGCGACACCCTGGCGCAGGTGCTCATCATTTTCGGGACGAAGCTTGTCCACGAGATCAGCGATCCCGCAGTCATTGCGGTATTCCGCCTGGCGATCGCGGAGGCGGTGCAGGCGCCCGAAGTAGCGCGCGCGCTCAACTCAATCGGGCGCGAGGCCAGCCGCGCCGCCCTGCGCCAAATCATGGCCCAAGCTGAAGGGTTGGGGCTGCTCACGGGCCGTCCTGCTGAACTTGCTGGGCAGTTTGCCGGGTTGCTTTGGCGCGATTTGATGGTCAGCCTGTTGCTGGGCGTCGCCGAGCGACCGAACCCTCGCGAAATCGCTGGACGCGCCCGCGACGCGGCAACCGCTTTTCTGGAACTTCATCCGCCAGCTGCCAGAGGCCCTGAGCGCTAGACCACGCCAGGATTGCCGATCGCTTTGCTAAACTAGCGTTTCCATCCTTTTCTGTGTCCATATTTCGATATCGGCGACGCAGCGATGGTTTTCGGCACTTACAAATTCCAGTTCCTTATGATCACGGAGAGTGCTGCGCTCGGTGCGAGAATCCTGCCATGTTCAATATCCGGCTAAGCCTCTTTCGTTTTGATGATGGTTTGCGCGACCTTACGCGCCGCTAGAGGCTTACTTCGACCAAAGCTGGCCGCTGCGGATATCGAGAAGGTGAAGTAACTCCGCTGATGAAACAGGCGGGCCAGGCAATCGAAACTATGCGGTTGTTGGCGAAAATCGCCATAGCACTCTTAACGCCCATGCCGCTGGCTCGCCGGGGCGCAATGAGTGTTAACTGTTAACGCTATTTGGGCGCAGTGAACGTACCGTCACTGAGTGGTTTTCCCGTGAAGAAGAAGGCCAATTCCGCTGTAAATAAGGGCGTTGATGACCACCGCATAGGTAGCAACGTCAAATCCGCCGCCGTTGTGGACTCCAAATGCGTATAAAGCAGCCGCTACGCCCGGAAATCCCAGAACGAAACTGATCATCGGAAGCCATGAAGCGACAAGTGCGATCGAAAGAGACAGTGCCGTGCCCACCGTGATTGCGATGAGCACACGCTTTGAACATGTTGCGATGGCGCCGACGCAAATCACTGCGAGCGCGAATGAAAAGCGGATAGCCCATCCAAGCAACCACTGATGTCCGTCTTGTTCTTTGTCGCCCCATCCCACGTTGGTGGCATTAAAATAGTGTGCCCGAAGCAGCCACAATAGGCTTATGACGGCGAACGTGGCTACGACGACGCACACCACCGCGAATATCTTGCGATGTTCAGTTCTGCGGGGCCCATTCACGATTGTGAGGCTACACCAACGTGGGCTGCCGGACCATGGCATGATCGGATAGGTCGAAACTGTTGTAACATCCCCATTTCACGCATTGACCCCAAAGAAGCCGAACAAAGAGCGCAAGCTTGCGAAACACGCTCCTGCTCACAATCCGCGGAACACTCTCGCTTGTCCTGCCAGAATGCGGCTCTTCGCCGTTAGGTCGGGTTCTAAACTCCAGTCACCCCGCACATGGGTGCCGCCAAGCACGATGCCGTCTGCCCGAGGGAACATGTAGAAATCTCCGGCAAGCACCATGTAGTTGATTTCTGGCTGTGGCAGAAGATAGGTCAGTTGCCCCTTGACGGGAACCAGTTCCGGGTCGGAGCACAAGTCACGCGCCCCCAAGCCAGTACAGTTCACTACCACCGGCTGCGGTAACGTCGCGATCTCTGCAATATTGTGAAACTCCTGCAATACAACTTTTCCGCCTGCCAGGTGAAAGTCGCGCAGGAGTGCCCGTAAATACGCGTTTGGCTCGATCAACATGGTCGTGAACTGCCGGACGTAGTGATAGGGAAACTTATGTTCGGATGGTTGTAAATTCCGCGACTCTGGGAAGACTTCCGGGAAGGGCCGGTTGCCATTCTGGGGGAACGGCTCGTCACTCATCGCATAAGTAGGCAGCCAGTGCACGCTGTAGTCATCGCCGGCGAACTGCTGAAAGTAAGTGTACGAGAACTTGAGAGCCTGCTCGAACTGCTCGCGAAATTGAGGTGTTTCGCGGTCCGGATCGAAGAGTGAGTATGGGAGCCAGAGTCCTCCGGCAGAATTGGAGGTGGTTTCGGGAGGAAGCGCTTTTGCGTAGATGGCTACTTCTTTTCCTGCCTGCTGCAGGAGGCGCGCTGTCGAGAGGCCGACCACTCCACAGCCTAGAACCGCCACTTGCTTCTGACCGGACGCAAGAACTTCTTCAACCGCTAAGTGGGCTGTTCCCCAGGAGAGCGTGATTCCTGCTCCGCCATGTCCGTAGTTGTGAATGCAAAGCCTGTCATCGAGTTTCTCGGTGGCCAAACGAAACCCGGGTGCCCGGTAAGGACGCAGGCACACGGTCGTACGGATCTCCCGGTCTGCCGACACCAGGACTTTCGCGAGATGCAACTGGGGCGCGGGGGAACTCAATGGCGGACGAACATGCTTCGCCGCGCAGCCTTCCAGTAGAAAGCTTCCAGAACAAGCGGCAAGAGATTTGAGGAGAGTGCGTCGATCCACGGAGCGGTATCATACACTGCGGCAGCTGGCTCAGGCATTCGCGTTCACTTGTGAATGAGTGGGCTACACGGCCGTCACGCATTTGTCAGGCGCAAGCGTTCTCTCAGTGCGAGCATTC
>Ga0210405_10004083_pt1 | contig 13865 bp, 7 predicted proteins | sample IncBWH11MmetaG_FD_155492 | JGI IMG/M metagenome (GOLD analysis project Ga0210405, IMG submission 155492) | Forest soil microbial communities from Barre Woods Harvard Forest LTER site, Petersham, Massachusetts, United States - Inc-BW-H-11-M | ecosystem: Environmental > Terrestrial > Soil >... | reverse complement strand
GGAAGGATCGTCGGAGGCAACTTGCTCCTCGGCAAAATCGAGACCCGCCATTTTGCACAGCAACCAGCCTCGCAGCGACCACGACCCGTAGTTCTTGCTGGCGATGGCGAGTGTGGCTTTCGGCATACCGCAGGTCCCCTAACGAACTGACGCCTTCGCAATGGCTTACAACACGGCCCTGGCAAAGCGCATGAGCGCGGCAAGGCGAAAAGGTCCGCCGAGCACGCCTCTTGTCTCGCTGTCCTTACGGGCGCTGCACATGCAAGATATTCGCCAATCTCCGTGTCTGAATAATTTTTGTCTGAATAATTTTGTCGCAGTGCAACAAAAAATGCACTAGCCTGAGACTGGGATCGGGGGTGTTGCCGTGCCGGGCGGCTCGCCATCTTGCGGGCTTAGGGGATGTTGTATCTCGCCTATCAGACGCAATCCGACATCATGGTGCCGGTGCGCGCTTGGGCGGCCATGGCGGTCGCCGCCGGCGGCTCGTCGTTGCTCGCCGAGAATTCGGCCACACGCAATCTGACCGCCGCGTATGAGTTGATCGCGCGCGCCGGCCTCAGCCACACCCGCCCGGCCTTCGGCATCGGCTCGGTCACCGTCGGCAACAGCGAGGTGGAAGTCAGCGAGGAGGCGGCCGCAGCGACGCCGTTCGGTACGCTCCTCCATTTCAAGAAGCACGCCGGCACGGCGCAGCCGCGGGTGCTCATGGTGGCGCCGCTGTCGGGCCATTTCGCCACGCTGTTGCGCGCGACCGTTCGCACGATGCTGCCGGAGCACGACGTCTTCATCACCGACTGGCACAACGCTCGCGACGTGCCGCTGACGGCGGGCCGTTTTGGCGTCGACGAATATGTCGATCATCTGATCAAGTTCATCGAAGTCATGGGACCCGGCGCCCACGTGCTTGCGGTCTGCCAGCCCTGCGTCGCCGCGCTTGCGGCCGCGGCGGCGATGGCGGAGGCGGGCAACCCGGCGCAGCCACGCAGCCTCACGCTGATGGCCGGACCGATCGATACCCGCGTCAACTCGACCCGGGTCAACGAGCTTGCCAAGACGCGCTCGATCGAGTGGTTCGAGCGAAACCTGATCGCGTCGGTGCCGCTGCGCCATCCGGGCGCTTTTCGCCGGGTCTATCCGGGCTTCGTGCAGCTCGCCGCCTTCATGAGCATGAACATCGACCGGCACGTGAAGGCGCATCGCGAACTGTACGAAAACCTGGCCAATGGCGAGGCTGAAAAGGCGGCGATCACCAAGGCCTTCTATGACGAATACTTTGCCGTACTCGACCTCACCGCAGAGTTCTATCTCGAGACCGTGCGGCTCATTTTCCAGGAGCATGCGCTTCCGCGCGGTCGGCTCGACTATCGCGGCCGGCGCGTCGATCCGGCTGCGATCCGGCGCACCATGCTGTTCACCGTCGAGGGCGAGCGCGACGACATTTGCGCCGTCGGCCAGACCGTCGCCGCGCATGACCTCTGCGGCAATCTGCGTCCCTATCTCAAACGCCACCACATGCAGGCAGGCGTCGGCCATTACGGCGTGTTTTCCGGCAAGCGCTGGGAGAACCAGATCTATCCGCTACTGAAGAACGTTATTATGTCGAGCGACTGATCTCGAAGCGTTCGTAGTTCGAAGCGCCGTCGCAAGCCCGTCGTTGCCCGCACGTGCCGTGCAGCCGCGGTTGAGCGCACGCGGGCCTGAGGGGACACCCAGGCCAGGCTTCAGCGCATCGCCGCCGCGATGTTGCCGCCGTCGACGGTGGTGACGTCCGCGGTCGTCTTGAGCGCCAGCGCGTGGTGCAAGAAGGCCTGGGCGACGTCGTCGGCCGTCACTTCACGTCCGAGCAGGTTGCCACTCATATAATCCTTCTCGCTCAGCCCGCGCGCTTTGGCGCGCGAGGCGATCATGCCAGGCGTCAGCAGGCCTGAGCGGATGCGGTCGGCGTTGACGGCGTTGGCGCGGATGCCTTCGGCCCCGTAATCGAGCGCGTATTGGCGCATCAGCGCCAGCGCCGCCGCCTTCGGTATGCCGTATGGCCCGAAATTCGGGCCGGGATTCACCGCCTGCTTGGACACATTAAAGAGCAGGCATCCGCCGGTCCCTTGCGCCTGCATGATCCTGACCGCTGCCTGCGCCACGCGCTGGTGGCCGTAGAAATTGAGTTCGAAGCTCTTGCGCAAGATGTCTTCGTCGACTTCGCCGATGCGGCCCTGCCAGGCGGCGCCGGCGTTCGACACCGCGATATCGACGCCGCCGAAGGCGGCGGCGATTTGATCGAAAGCCGCCTGCACGGAAGTTGCATCGGTCACGTCGCAGCGCACCGGCAGCGCCGTGGTGCCGACGCCACGCGCGTTTTCGGTCGCCGCCGAGAGATCGACATCGAGTAGGGCGACTTCGGCACCCGCGGCAGCAAAGGCTTTCGCCGTTGCCGCGCCGATCGCGCCGGCCGCTCCGGTTATGGCGGCGACCTGACCGGCGAGCGGCGGCTCCTTCCGCGCGCCGAGCTTTGCCTGTTCCAGCGGCCAGTACTCGCAGTCGAACATTTCCGCTTCGGAGATCGACTCGAACCGGCCGATGGCTTCGGCGTCGACCACGCCTTCGACCCATGCTTCGGCGATGTCGGCTGCGCTTGCGGCATCGCGCTTCGAACGGCCGAGGCCGAACAGGCCGAGGCCGGCCACCAGCACCACGCGCGGCAGCGGATCGAGCGCGCGCTTGGTACCGCCGACGCGCTTGTTGTGGCGTTCGAAATAGCGGTGATAGCGCCCGGCAAAGTTCGCCGCCGCTTCCGCGGCGGCGCGCGCAAAGGCTTCGAGCTTGCCGGGCTGAGGCGCGGGCAGGAGAAGCGGCCAGTTCTTCGTGCGGATGGTGTGGTCGGGCGTTATCACGCCGCTTTCACTCAGCCGGGCCAAATCATTGTTCTGCAAAAAGTTCAACACGGCGTCGCAACCGCGAAAATCGAGCACGAGCCGCCGCCAGGCGCCTTCGATTTTCTCATCCTTCGCACTGCACGCACCGCGCACGATCGGCGCTACCGCGGTGAGGGCGGCAACGTGCGCGGCCTTTGGCACGACGCCCGTGACGCTCTTGCGACGCCGCGCGATAAAGTCTTCGGCGGCCGACACCATCTCGATCATGCGCTCGTAGGCCTCGCGCGCGCTGTCGCCGAACGTGACAATGCCGTGCTTGCCGAGAATGAGGCCGTCGCTCGGTTTCGCGCGTTCGAAAACCTCGATGGCCTTCTTGGCGAGGCCAAAGCCCGGCATGAGGTAGGGCACGAATGCAAGCTGGCCGGCAAAGACCTCGTTGCATCGCTCTTCGCCGTTCGGCTGGTCGATGATGCTGAGTACCGCCGTCGCATGGGTGTGATCGACGAATTGGTGCGGCAGGAACGCGTGCAGCATGATCTCGACCGAGGGATTGGGCGCGGCCGGCTCGACCATATTGGCGCGCTCGACGGCAACCAGATCCTCGTCCGGGATCGCGTCGAGCGCACGCAGCCTTCGCAGCGGCGCAAGCCGCACGGCCGGGAGACCTGCGGGTTCGATGGTCGCCATATCCCCGCCGGAGGCCTTTATGTGCAAAACCTCCGCTTCCTCGCCGAAGAGATCGCGCAGGCGGGTCTTGAGCGACGTGTTGCCGCCCCCGTGCAGCACCAGCTTGGGATCGCGGCCGAGCAGCCGGGTCGTATAGACACGCAACGCCAGGTCGCGGTCGATGCCGGATTTTGCGCCGTCCTCGACGAAGAGGGCGGCCTCGCGATCAACCCAGCCGCTTTTCATCGCGCGCTCCGCGCCGCCTCAGGGCGGGTTCCCGCCGCGAGGGTCGGCGCCGCCATCAACCACCGGCGATCCGGCGCGACCACCATCCGGTCCGCCGCGGGCGGGCGGCGTCGTCGCTCTCGGCCGGTTCGGCCGCGACCGGCTGCTCCGGAGAGGGGGACGGCGTTGCCGGCTCTTCAGGTGTCACGACACCGCTGCCGGCGCCAGGGGCCGGCTCGCGCACGGTCGAACGCCGGCGCGGCGGCTCCTGTTCTTGGAGCGGCGGCGACGAGGGGGCCGCTGGCCCTTCCGCATCCATCGGTTCAGCAACCGCTTGCGGAGCGGTCACTGCCGGCTCGGCATTGAAGTCCGCGAAGTCCCCAACAACCCCTTCGGGTTCAGCGTGCGACACAGTAGGCGGAGGTGATTCTCCCATAGGCGAAAAATGCTGCTCCCGCCCGTGCGGATGCTGATCGTTGGGCGCTGCCGGCTCGCCCTCGCGCTCGAGTCGGTTGCGGCGCCCGCCGCGGCGGCCGCGGCGTCGTCGCCGCCGCTCGCCGTCGCGCTGGAGCTCGCCGCGTTGCTCTGCGGCCAATTCGCCTGGTTGCTCGACGAGTTCGCCGTCCTCGGCCGGCTCGGCCTCGGCCTCGGCAGGGGCGGCGTGAAAGTCCTCGGCCGCGCCTTCCTGGCCTTGAGGCTGCGCATGTAGTGGGGCTTCTCCGCCGTTGCGACCGCGCCGGCGGCGGCGGCGCCGGCGGCGGCCCCCGGCTTCGCCGTGCTCGGCTTCGTCGTCCGCCGCAACCGCTTCGGCGTCATCGCTTTCCAGCGCGCCGGCTTCTTCCAGGTCGTCTTCCTCCTCGAGCGGCGCAGCGGCTTGCGCCTCGGTCAGCTCGGCGCGCGCCCGCGCCGCCTCGAGCGTATGGACCTGCTCGCCGCGATCGATGACGAAGGCCTGCGGCGCCGTCACCGTCTCATCGGCGGCAATGGTGACGGTGATGGCAAACCGCTCTTCCAGCGAGCGCAGATGCGCCCGCTTCTGATTGAGGACATAGAGGGCCACGTCCGGGCGCGTGCGCGCGATGAGATTGTGCGTGGCGCCCTTCATGAGCTGCTCTTCGAGCGCGCGCAGCACCTGCAGAGCCAGCGAAGACACCGAGCGCACATGGCCGCTGCCGCCGCAGTAAGGGCACTTCTCCGTCGAGCTTTCGAGCACGCTGGTGCGGATGCGCTGGCGCGACATCTCCAACAGGCCGAAATGCGAGATGCGGCCGACCTGGATGCGGGCGCGATCCTGCTTGAGGCATTCCTTCAGCCGCCGTTCGACCGCGCGATTGTTACGCTTCTCATCCATGTCGATGAAGTCGATGACGATCAGGCCGGCGAGGTCGCGGAGCCGGAGCTGGCGCGCGATCTCGTCGGCCGCTTCGAGGTTGGTCTTGAGTGCAGTGTCCTCGATATGATGCTCGCGCGTCGCACGGCCGGAATTGACGTCGATCGCGACCAGCGCCTCGGCCTGATTGAGCACGACGTAGCCGCCCGAGCGAAGTTGCACGACCGGCGAGAACATGCCGTCGAGCTGGCTTTCGACGCCGTAGCGCGACAAGAGCGGCTGCGTGTCGGCGTAGAGCTTCACGTTCTTCGCATGGCTCGGCATGAGCATGCGCATGAAGTCCTTCGCCTCCTGGCAGGCGTCCGAACCGGCAACGACAACCTCGTCGATGTCCTTGCCGTAGAGGTCGCGGATCGAGCGCTTGACCAGCGATCCCTCCTCGTAGACGAGCTTGGGCGCCGTGGATTTAAGTGTCAGATCGCGCACGGTCTCCCACAGCCGCAGCAGGTATTCGAAATCGCGTTTGATCTCGGTCTTGGTGCGGGCGGCGCCGGCGGTGCGCAGGATCACGCCCATGCCTTCGGGAACTTCGAGCTCCTGCGCGATCTCCTTGAGCCGCGAGCGATCTTCCGCGCTCGTGATCTTGCGGCTGATACCGCCGCCGCGCGCGGTGTTGGGCATCAGCACCGAATAGCGTCCGGCGAGCGACAGATAAGTGGTCAGCGCCGCGCCCTTGGTGCCGCGCTCTTCCTTGACCACCTGCACCAGCATCACCTGCCGGCGCTTGATCACTTCCTGGATCTTGTATTGGCGGCGGTAGCGCGGCGCCCGGTCGGGCACCTCCTCGAGCGCGTCAGCGCCGCCGACCGATTCGACGATCTCTTCGGCCGCCTCATCCTCGTCGCCGTCTTCCCCGCCATTGTCGCTCTCGACGGATTCGCGCGCTCCGTTGCCTTCGTTGCCGGCTGCGGCTGCGGTTTCGTCGGTCTCCACGGCGCCATCGGATTCGCTTGCCTCGAAAAGCGCGGTCGCGATCTCCGCCGTCTGCACTGCTGGTGCCTCGACCGGTTGCACCGCGCGTGGCGAAGCTTCGTCGGCAAGAGGCTCCGGCGGCTCCCCGGCTTGCGGCTCTCCGGCAGCGTCCTCCATGATCTCGGCCGCAGCGTCGGCTCCCGGCCCCGTTGCGGAGCCCTCGTCGCCGGCGGGTATCGCCGCCGTCTCGTCCGCTGCGATCGCGTCGTCGGCCGGGACTTCGGCCAATTCGCTGCGCACGACCTCGTCGTCGCGACTTGCCGCGGAACGCCTGCGGCCGCCGCGATGGTGCCGGCGGGAGCGCCGGTCGGCCTCGTCTTCGGCGTCGCGCTGGGCGCGCTCCTCTTCGTCGATCAGCGCCTGCCGGTCGGCGATCGGGATCTGGTAATAGTCGGGGTGGATTTCGCTGAAGGCGAGAAACCCGTGGCGATTGCCGCCATAATCGACAAAGGCGGCTTGCAGCGACGGCTCGACGCGCGTCACCTTCGCCAGATAGATGTTGCCCCTCAGTTGTTTGCGGTGCGCGGATTCAAAGTCGAATTCCTCGACGCGGTTACCGCGCAGGACGACCACCCGGGTTTCCTCCGGATGGGTCGCGTCGATGAGCATTTTGTTGGCCATTGGCAATTCTCATGAGGGCCGGCTTGGCGCCGCTCGCCCCGCGCCGCAGATGGCGACGGAGGACGGCGAGCCGCCCAATTGTCGGTGAGGGAAACGGATCGAGAACTCCGAGCGCGGCAACCGAGACCTATCCGCGAGCGGGCGAGCGCCGCATGGGCGCTTCCGCATCGCTTCGATCGAAACTCGACTTCCGCCTCGAACATGAACTCCAACCGTGGTGGGACGGCTCGGCGCCGCCGCGGGGGATCACGCGGTTGCTTCTGCTGTCGGCTCGCTCCGGAAGCGCGTATCGCTGCCGGCGGCGCGCCAGATTCCGGCTGCCTCCTCCTTGAGGGATCGGCTTTGCCGCGCGCGCCGCATCCCTCGGCGCGTCATCATGAGCGCCGGAACGGTCGCAGGCGGCGTCCACCACCCCTTATGGCTTCGGGAGCATTGCGGCGAATGCGCCGGATGCCCTGACGGGGACAGAACCGGAACCTGTCAGCACATCCTTCTTAAGGCCGGCGGCGGGGAATTGGCAAGTCGCTCCGCGGATTTGCCCAGGGATTTGCGCCGATTGGTCACTGCGCGAGCAACGGGACGAATCTCCCCAGCCCCATATCTAGTCATTTAAGTTTCGGTTAACCACGCCCGCCTAATGGAGTATGAGGAACGCGATGGGCGGGGAGAACCGATGGCTTCGCGGGCGCTGAGCTGCGTGCTTCTTGGTGTCCTCCTCGCTTCGGCCGCTTCCGCTGAGGACCGGCCAAGCCCGCCGCCGTTCCCCGATTCGCTTCCAATTGCGACTGACGCGCGCCTCGGCGGCGACGAGACGCAGATGCGTTTTGTCATGGATCTCAGCCGCAAGATCGACCTGCACGCCTTCACGCTTGCCGATCCCTACCGGGTCGTCCTCGACATCCCGCAAGTGGTGTTCCGGCTGCCGCCGAAGACCGGCGAGGGCGGGCGCGGCCTGATTACCGCCTTTCGCTTCGGCCTGGTGATGCAGGGCGGCTCGCGGATGGTCTTCGACCTCGCCAAGCCGGTGCGCATCGACAAGGCCTTCGTCGTCGATGCCGCAGACGGTGCGCCCGCTCGCCTGGTGCTCGATCTTGCCGCGACCGATCGCGAGAACTTCTTGCGCCGGATCGCCCTCGACAACCGGGTCGCTCGCAGCGAGGCGCCGCCGGCGAGCCTGCCGGAAAAGAGCGGCGGCGATCCGCGCCCGCTCGTCGTCCTCGATCCCGGCCATGGCGGCATCGACAACGGCACCAAGGCCGCAAGCGGCGAACTGGAGAAGGACATCGTCCTCGATTTCACTCAGCGCCTGCGCGAACGCATCGACAAAACCAGCAAATACCGTGTGCTCATGACGCGGACCGACGACACCTTTGTGCCGCTCGGCGAACGCGTGCGCATGGCGCGGAACGCCGGCGCGGCGCTGTTCGTTTCCATCCATGCCGACGCGCTGCCGCGCGGGGAGGGGGATGCGCAAGGCGCGAGCGTCTATACGGTCTCCGAAACCGCCTCGGATTCGGAAGCGGCGCGGCTTGCAGAGAAGGAGAACCGGGCCGACGTCATCGCCGGCGTCGATCTCAAGGCCGAGCCGGACGACGTCGCCGATATCCTGATCGATCTCGCGCAGCGCGAGACCAAGAGCTATTCGATGCAATTCGCCCACCGGCTGGTCGGCGAACTGAGGGCGGTGACGCGTGTCCACAAGACGCCGCTGAAGTCGGCGGGCTTGCGGGTCTTGCGGGCGCCGGACGTGCCTTCGGTTCTGGTCGAACTCGGCTACGTGTCCAACCGCGAGGACCTGCACTCGCTCCTTTCCGGAAATTGGCGCAACCGGACAGCGGATTCGGTCGCGCAGGCGATCGATGGCTATTTTGCGACCCGCATGGCCGGCGCCCGCACCGGTACAAAGTAAGAGGCCCCGAATGCTCCAGCGGCCTCAGTTTGAACAAGAAGCAGAGCGACCACACACGCTGTATAAGTGGGGCTTGGGCGGGCTCGGTCCGGTTCCGGCAGATTGGGTGTTCGCCGCGTCACCGAGCCCGGGCCGATCCGGCGCATGCGCCGGTTCGGATGGGGCGAGACGTTCGCAATGAAAATCCTGTTGCGGTTTCTCGGCTTTCTGTTCGCGGCGGGCACGATCCTGTTCATTGTCGGCGTGACCGCCGTCGCCGGCATGTTGTGGCATTTCTCCAAGGATTTACCGGACTATTCGCAGCTAAAGGATTATGAGCCGCCGGTGATGACCCGCGTGCACGCGGCCGACGGTTCCCTGCTCGCGGAATATGCCAACGAACGCCGCCTCTATCTCCCGATCCAGGCAGTCCCCAAGCTCGTCATCAACGCGTTCCTCGCGGCCGAGGACAAGAACTTCTACGAGCACGGCGGGCTCGACTTCTACGGCATTGCCCGCGCGACCATGCTCTACGTCCAGAACTACGGCGGTAGCCGCCGTCCGCAAGGCGCCTCGACGATCACCCAGCAGGTCGCGAAGAACTTCCTATTGACCAACGAACTGTCGGTCGCGCGCAAGGTCAAGGAGGCGCTGCTCGCGCTGCGCATCGAGCGCACCTATTCGAAGGACAAGATCCTCGAACTCTATCTCAACCAGATCTATCTCGGGCTCGGCGCCTACGGGGTCGCCGCGGCCTCGCTTCTGTACTACGACAAATCCGTTCACGAGCTTTCGATCGCCGAAGCGGCTTATCTCGCCGCCCTGCCCAAGGGTCCGAACAACTACAATCCGTTCCGGCGCCGCGACGAGGCCATCGCGCGGCGCAATTACGTCATCGATCGAATGGTCGAGGACGGCTACGTTGCCGCCGACGCCGGCGACAAGGCGAAGAAGGAGCCGCTCAACATCGCGGTGCGGCCGGCCGGCGCCCACACCTTCGAGGCCGAATACTTCGCCGAGGAGGTGCGCCGCTACATCTCCGAGAAGTACGGCGACAAGAAGCTCTACGAAGGCGGGCTGTCGGTGCGCACCACGCTGGACACCAAGCTGCAGGTGCTGGCGCGCAAGACCATGATCAACGGGCTCGTCAATTTCGACGAGGCGCTGGGCTGGCGCGGCCCGGTCACCAAGATCGACACCGGCGCCGATTGGGGGGTCAAGCTCGCCGACGTGAAGTCGCTGTCGGACATCGAGCCTTGGCACCTAGCGGTGGTGCTTGAGGTGAACGATCAGTCGGCGCGCATCGGCCTGCAGCCGGCGCGCGATCCCGGTGGCGCCGTGGTCAAAGACCGCGAAGTCGGCATCGTGCCGCTCGACGGCGTCAAATGGGCGAAGCCGGCGAATGGGCCGGCGAAGCCGATCCAGCGCGTTACCCAGGTTCTCGCGACCGGGGACGTCGTCTATGTCGAGCTGTCGTCGAAGGAAAAGGGCGAATTCCGGTTGCGCCAAGTACCGGAGATTTCCGGTGCCATGGTGGTGATGGATCCGCTGACCGGCCGCGTCCTGGCGATGGTGGGCGGTTTCTCCTACGACCAGAGCCAGTTCAACCGCGCCACCCAGGCGCTGCGGCAGCCCGGCTCATCGTTCAAGCCGCTGGTCTACGCCGCCGCCATTGACAACGGTTACACGCCGTCGAGCATCGTCCTCGACGGGCCGATCGAGGTGGATACCGGCGCCGGCGGGGGGGCGGTGTGGCGGCCGGAAAACTACGGCGGGAGGTTTTATGGGCCCTCCACGCTGCGCTTCGGCCTTGAGCAGTCACGCAACGTGATGACGGTCCGGCTGGCGCAGGACATCGGCATGCCGCTGATTTCGGAATATGCCAAGCGTTTCGGCGTCTACGACGATCTGCCGCCCTACCTCTCCTACGCGCTCGGCGCCGGCGAGACCACGGTGCTGCGCATGGTCACCGCCTATTCGATGTTCGACAACGGCGGGCGGCGCGTGAAGCCGACGCTGGTCGACCGCATTCAGGACCGCTACGGCCATACCATCTACCGCCACGAGGAGCGCGAATGCCGCGGCTGCGACGGCGACAAATGGCGCAACCAGCCCGAACCGTCGCTGGTCGACCGCCGCGAGCAGGTGATCGACCCGATGACCGCCTACCAGATCACCTCGATGATGGAGGGCGTCGTTCAGCGCGGCACGGCGACCGTGGTCCGCGACGTCGGCAAGCCGATTGCCGGCAAGACCGGCACCACCAACGACGAGAAGGACGTGTGGTTTATCGGCTATTCGCCGGACATCGTCTGCGGCGTCTACATGGGGTACGACAAACCGCGCCATATCGGGCGGCTCGCCACCGGCGGTCACGTCGCGGCGCCGATCGTGCGCGACTTCCTGAAAGTCGCGCTCGCGGACAAGCCGCCCATTCCATTCCGCGTGCCGCCGGGTATCAAGCTCATCCGCGTCGACGCGAAGACCGGCATGCGCGCCGGCCCGGGCGACCCGCGCGCGATCCTCGAAGCGTTCAAGCCCGGCACTGCGCCCCCCGACAACTACTCGGTGATCGGGGCGGAAACCGCGAGCGGCGCCCCGGTGCCGGTCTCGCCCGACGCCGAGCGTGCGGTGCGCACCGGCACCGGCGGCTTGTATTGACGCCGGCACGACGATTGTACCGTTTGATTTCCGAACTTATCTGATTGCTGACATTTGAACTCTGACCTCTGAAATCGGTAACCCATGCGCGCCGAGATCGATTCCATTGTCGCCGAGATCAAGCAGTCGGTCGGGCTGCTGAGGAGGCATCTTTGACGTCGACAAGGCGCGGACACGGCTTGCCGAGCTGAACCGGCAGGCCGAAGACCCCACTCTCTGGAACGACCCGCAGCGCGCGAGCCGGGTGATGCAGGAGCGCACCGCGCTCGAGGACCAGCTCGCTGCGATCGGCCGGATCGAGCAGGACCTTGACGACCAGCTCACGATGATCGAGCTCGGCGAGGCGGAGAACGACCAGAAGGTCGTCGCCGAGGCGGAGGCGGCGTTGCGCACGCTCAAGGCCGAGGTGGCGCGCCGCGAGCTCGAGGCGCTGCTTTCAGGCGAGGCCGACGCCAACAATTCCTACCTCGAAGTGCATGCCGGCGCCGGTGGCACCGAGAGCCAGGATTGGGCCAACATGCTGTTGCGCATGTATGTGCGCTGGGCCGAGCAGCACGGCTTCAAGGTCGACTACATCGAGGAGACCGAGGGCGAGGAAGCGGGCATCAAGTCGGCCACCATCGAGGTCAAGGGCCGCAACGCCTATGGCTGGCTCAAGACCGAGAACGGCGTGCACCGGCTGGTGCGCATCTCGCCGTTCGATTCCAATGCCCGCCGGCACACCTCATTCGCGAGCGTGACCGTCTATCCGGTGGTCGACGACCGCATCAATATCGACGTCAAGGAAGCGGACGTGCGTGTTGACACGATGCGCGCCGGCGGCGCCGGCGGCCAGCACGTCAACAAGACGGAATCGGCGATCCGCCTCACCCATATTCCGACCAACATCGTGGTCATGTGCCAGAACGACCGCTCGCAGCACCGCAACCGGGCGCAGGCCTGGCAGATGCTGCGCGCCAAGCTCTACGAGCTGGAACTCAAGAAGCGCGAAGAGAAGGCGGCCGCCGAGCAGGCCGCCAAGACCGATATCGGCTGGGGCCACCAGATCCGCTCCTACGTGCTGCAGCCCTATCAGATGGTGAAAGACCTGCGCACCGGCGTTTCCACCTCCAACACCGGAGCCGTTCTCGATGGCGAAATCGACCGCTTCATGGAAGCGGCCCTGGCACAAAAGGCTTTCGGCGGCGAGGCCGAGGCAGTGCAGGACGTCGAGTAAATTGCCGCAGCCCGTTTGCGGCGCCACCGATGCGGCATCGCGCGGCGCGGACGCTGCGAACCCGCGTTCGCCGCGCGCCACGCGGGCAGCGGCTCATTCCGCGAATCTGTAGGGACCGCCCTTTTCGAGCGCGCGTCGATAGGCCGGACGAGCGTGGACGCGCTCGACAAAGCCGAAAAGATTCGGCCGCGTCCTATCGAGCCCGCCGCGGACCCTCGCGGCTTCGAGCGGAAAGCTCAGCATGATATCGGCGGCGGAGAGGCGCTCGCCCAGGAACCACGGTCCGCCGCCCAATTCGGCTTCCAGGTAGTCGAGGTGGAGCTTTACCTGGGAGTTCACGAATTTGCGGGCCGGAAACGCCAGTATTCCGAGCCGGTCGACGATCAGCTTGAGGAGCAGCGGCGGCATCGCCGAGCCTTCGGCATAATGCAGCCAGTAGCGGTAGCGCCAATGGAGATCGGAATCGCTTGACGGCGCCAGGTCGGGTCCATAGCGCTCGACCAGATATTCGACGATCAGTCCGGTCTCGGCGAACGTCCTCCCCTCATCCTCGATGACCGGCGATTTGCCGAGCGGATGCACGCGCTTCATTTCATCCGGCGCCAGCATGGTGGCCTTGTTGCGTTGGTAGCGCGTGATCTCGTAGGGAACGCCCAACTCCTCCAGGAGCCACAAGACCCGCTGGCTGCGCGAATTGTTCAAATGGTGGACACGGATCATCTGAGCCCTCCCTGAAAGAGGCCAAAGGCGGCGAATAGCGAATGAGGAGTGGCGAATGGCAATGGAATGACGATTGTTAATCGCCATTCCCGTTCGCTATTCGCCGAGAGACTATCAGTCGCCGAACAGCTTGGCGCCGGCATTGAGGAATTTCTGCGGATCGACCGCCTCGCCGTCGATGCGCGTCTCGTAATGCAGGTGCGGACCGGTTGAGCGCCCGGTCGAGCCGAGGCGGCCGACGATGTCGCCTATGCGCACCTTGTCGCCGACATAAAGGTCGATCTGCGACAGATGGCCGTAACGGGTCGCAAGCCCGTTGCCGTGATCGATCTCGACCATCTTGCCGTAGCCGCCGCTCCAGCCGGCGGCGGTCACCGTGCCGGCGGCCGTCGCATGGATCGGTTCGCCAAGCTCGCCCCGGAAATCGATGCCCGTATGCATGGCCGGCACGTGCAGGAATGGATCCATACGCACGCCAAAATTCGAGGTGGTGTCGATCTCCCCGCTCACCGGCTTGCGCAATGGCACCGAAACGAGCGCATGGCTGAGCTGATCGGCCTGCGTTCGCGCGAGATTGATGCGCGAGAGTGCGCGCTCGAAGTCGTGAGCGTCGCCAGCGAGCTTAACCGGAAC
>Ga0210405_10004081_pt1 | contig 13877 bp, 16 predicted proteins | sample IncBWH11MmetaG_FD_155492 | JGI IMG/M metagenome (GOLD analysis project Ga0210405, IMG submission 155492) | Forest soil microbial communities from Barre Woods Harvard Forest LTER site, Petersham, Massachusetts, United States - Inc-BW-H-11-M | ecosystem: Environmental > Terrestrial > Soil >... | reverse complement strand
ATGGACCTCACCTGCCACATCCAGTACCCCGCAATCACCTCTTTCGTTTCGGCGAAAGGGCCGTCAATCACGGTTCGCTTGTCTCCCGAGAACCGGACACGCTTGCCTTTCGAGCTGGGCTGGAGCCCGTCGGCGGCGAGCAGCACGCCGGCCTTCACTAGTTCCTCGTTGAACTTCCCCATTTCGGCAAGCAGCTTTTCCTTCGGAAGAATACCTGCCTCGGAGTCCTTGTTGGCCTTGACTATCACCATGACTCGCATTGTTGCATCCCCTTTTTCGCTTAAGATAACTGCCTCTACTTTAACGTCGAACGGCCGGTCGTGAGATCGACAACTCCACGATCTTTTTTCTGAACTCCTTTGGCATCGTCCGTGAAGTTATCTCGCGACAAAACGGTGCCAGCCATCACCAGCAGCAGCGGCCAGGATGACACCAACAGGTGCTGGAGAAGGAAACTCTGCAGCAGGTGTTGGTGATTCGCCGCATGCGCCGGTAGGACTTGCGATACCGCCAGGATAAAGGCGGGCAGAAACCCCAGCGCGTCAAGACTATTGGCGTCGAGAACGTGACTCGACCACGCCACCGCACCAGCCAAATGCTCATACAGAATAAACATCCCGAATCCGACGAGGGCTGCACCTGCGATTGATTTAGTACCTTGAAAGTTTCTTCTTAGCCTCGTCATATCCGCCTCCTCTGCGCCGTCTTCTTGGCTCTACTTACTAGTCGAACGAGGGGTCGCAAGATCGACAGGATCGTTAATTTTTTCGCAAAATCGCACGAACGTCAGGCGCGTTGACTTTGCCGGTATCAAGGTAATGAGAAACACCCGGTGTCATGCTATCGTCTGCTCATGCTTCGACAGATTGGCTTACTCCTGGCAGTCCTCTGTGTCTTTGTCTGCTCTTCTTTCGCCAAAGAAAAGTATCAGCAACCTGGCCCGATCCACCTCGACCGCGCAGGCGAAAAATGGGCGGAGCAAACTCTGCATAAGCTTTCGACCGAGGAAAAAGTCGGTCAACTTTTTGTGGTTTGGGTGCGCGCCAAGTTTCTAAACGTCGAGGCGCCCGAGTCTCTGCAACTTCGCGACAACATTCGTAAATACCATCTGGGCGGACTTACCATGACCGTACCGTGGGACCCGCCTTTTCTCTACCGGAGCCAGCCTTACGAAGCCGCGGAACTGCTCAACCGTCTGCAGCAGGATTCCAAGCTGCCGCTCGTGATCGCGGCTGATTTCGAGCGCGGAGTGACAATGCGTCTGCATGGTGCCACTGAATTCCCCCATGCCATGGCATTCGGAGCCGCAGGCAAACTGGAGTACGCCGAAGCCTTCGGACGCATCACGGCGCAGGAAGCTCGCGCCATCGGCGTGCACTGGAATTTCTTTCCCGACGCCGACGTCAACTCGAATCCGGCGAACCCCATCATCAATACCCGCTCGTTTGGCGAAGATCCCCAGCAAGTCGGCGATCTGGTAACCGCGTACATCCGCGGAGCCCAAGCCAATGGAATGATGGCTACGGTCAAACACTTTCCCGGCCACGGCGATACTGCAACCGACTCTCATCTAGGTGTGGCGCAGGTGACCGGCGACATGGCGCGCCTGAAAGCCGTTGAACTTCCGCCTTTTCAGAAAGCGATTGCCGCCGGTGTGGATTCGGTTATGGTGGCCCATGTTTCCATCCCCGCGCTCGACTCCGATCCCAACCATGTGGCCACGACTTCGCCCGCAATCGTAACCGGCCTGCTTAAGAACCAGCTCGGTTTCAAGGGGCTGGTCGTCACCGACGCCCTCGACATGGCCGGCCTCACTCGCTTTTACGGTGCGCACATTGGCCGCGCCGCGGTGGACACCTTCAAGGCCGGCAACGACGTTCTGCTCATCCCCGCCGACCTCGACGCCTCCTACCGGGCCATGCTTGAAGCCGTTCGCAGTGGCGAGATTTCCCCGGCGCGGCTCGATGCCTCCGTCCTCAAGATATTGAAAGCAAAGGCGTCACTGGGCCTCTACAAAACGCGACTGATCAATATCGATGCCCTCTCCACCCTGATTGGCAAACCGGCGAACCTCGCTCTCGGCCAGAAAATCGCCGATGACTCCATCACCTTGGTCCGCGACAACGGTAAACTTTTGCCTCTGGAATCATCTGGAACTACCGCCACCGGTCTTCCGTATCAGAAGGTGGAAGAAGTGCGCGACCAGATGGTCGCCATAATCTTCTCCGACGACATGCGCACCGAAGCGGGACGCAAATTGGAGCGCGAGATCCGCGAGCGCGTGCCGGATGCCCACGTGATTTATGTGGACCCCCGCATCGCATCTGCGATGACAGACGATGTGCTGAAAGCCGTGGACAACGCGCACTCCGTGATCGCCGCCGTATACGAAGTCCCTGTGCCTGGGAAAGTCATGAACGCTGCAAACGGTTTGACCAACTCGGTGGGCCTGTCGGACGCGAGCGGCGCTCTCTTGCAGAAAGTACTCGAGCGCGCGGCCGGGAAGACAGCTGTCCTCGCCATGGGAAATCCCTACCTGGCGCAGGATTTCCCGGCAGTCCAAAATTATCTTTGCACCTTCTCCAATGCGACAGTTTCAGAAGTCAGCGTGGTAAAGGCGCTATTCGGAGAGATTGCGATCCGCGGACATCTTCCGGTCAGCATCCCGAACATCGCGCAGCGGGGCGCCGGGATCGAGCGTCCCGCCGAGGCCGCGCAAGGAGGTTCTCAACATGCTTATTCCCAAACCACAGGCAACTAGCTGGCGCCTTTCAATTCTGATGATGTTGGCCACGCTCGCCCTCCTGCCCGCGTGCAGTGTCAGCGTGAAGGATCACGATAACAATGGCACCAGTAAAGTCGACATCAACACGCCGGTAGGGGGAATCCACGTTGACGAGAATGCGGATGCTCGCGACACCGGCCTTCCTGTCTATCCCGGCGCCAGACCGAAACCAAAAAGCGATGACGGCGACAAGAAGAGCGCTAATGTCAATATGTCCGCCTTCGGCTATGGCTTGAAGGTTGTGGCTCTCGAGTACGTGTCGGACGATCCGCCCGACAAAATCATCGCTTACTACCAGGACCAGTTGAAAAAATACGGCCACGTGCTGCAATGCCACAGTAGCGGTATCAAGGCCGACCACGATGGTGGCAAGCTAAAGTGCGACTCTGACGACAACGGCAAGAAAGTGGAACTGAAGGCCGGGACCGATGACAACCAGCACATCGTTGCCGTCGAACCCGAAGGCAAAGGTTCTGACTTCGCCATCGTGTGGCTGCGACTTCGCGGCAAGGAAGGCGACATCTAGGGAGGAAGTCATGTCTCGATCCGCAGGACAGCACCAAGGGACTTTCCATGGGCAACTTCTCCAACTGGCTTTGACACTCGCATTCGCCATACTGTTAGGTCTGCCCGCGTTGAACGCCCAAGGGCAGCAACCGGACAACGGAAAGAAGGATCCGAATCTCGATGTCCACAGCTCTCTCGGTGATTTGCACATGGGCAAAGACGCCGACGCCCACAGCGCGGGGCTGCCTCTCTACCCCGGCGCTCACCCAAGGCCCGACGAACCGGACAGCGACAGCCTGAATGTTGGCATCCTGACCGAGGCCTTCGGCGTGAAGCTGGTGATCGCGAAATACGGCTCTGACGATGCTCCCAATAAGATCGTCGATTTCTATCGCGAGAAACTGAAGAAATACGGCAAAGTCCTCGAATGCCACACCAGTGAGCACAGCGGCAACGCCCACGCAGATGTGGACGACCAGAAAGAGCAAGCCTCTAAAGAACTCAAATGCGAAGGCGATAACACTGGCCCGGTCACGGAACTGAAGGTGGGTACTGAAGACAACGAGCACGTAGTTGCGATCGAACCCAACCGAACCGGCAAGGGAACTATTTTTGCCCTTGTTTACGTGCATACCCGCGGCAAGCAAGGCGACATTTAAGTGCTCAGGATTCAATGGAGCGACGGGCGTCCCCGCCCGTCCGCCATGCCGCCCGCTTTCTTGCGAACCGCGAGCCTCTGCTGTACCTTGAGACTCAGTGGAACATCCCTGCTATAAATGTGGCGCAAGCGTCGAAGATGGCACCGCGTTCTGTCCGCGATGCAACGCCCCTCAGATTCGAGTCGCCGGACCTGCACCACTCGCGCCCGCCGGGGCGACACCAGAAGTCGCGATCGAACAGTACGCAACCCACGTCCCACTGCCGTCCGCACTTGAATGGTCCGACGCGCTGCCCGCCGCCGGAATTGGATTGCTGGTAGCGATTTTCATAATCGCCGTCAGCAAGTCTACCCCTCTGGGCATGCTTGCCGCCGGGTTTCTGTCTGTGGTGCTTTACCGCCGGCGCTGTCCCGCTACTCACATCACCGCCGGGATGGGAGCGAGGCTGGGCGCGCTCACTGGCGGGTTGGGTTTCGGCGTGCTCGCCACCATTCTTGCCTTGTGGACCGCCTTCCGCTCCGGCAAAGAAATCCACGACTACCTTCTGAACAACATCCAACAATACGCTGCCCAGAGCTCTGATCCACGCATGCAGCAGGTACTTGAGCTTTTCAACACCCCCGATGGCTTTACCTTCATCATGGTCTTCGGCCTTATCATGACCCTCGTGGCATTTCTGATTTTCTCCTCCCTTGGAGGCGCCGTCGGAGCATTCCTCCTGCACCGCAAAGATCGCCTGTAGCTTGTGGACCACGATGCTCGTGTGGGGACGGGCGCCCTCGCCCGTCCAGGCGGAGCAAAGCTCCGCAGCGCATTCTTCAGCCCGAGAGGCAACCTCTCACTCGCGATCTTTCCCAACGCGCTCCACATGTCGCGCCCCAGCCCGACGATGCATTTCCCGTGAAATCTTGCTCAACCACTTCAACTCCAACCGGAACTGCTGAATAATCAGACTGACCATCCACACGGCCTCATGGAAACGGTGGCCCACCTCTTCACGGATCGAGCGTAGTGTAGCTTCCTCGCGAACCAACTCCTTCTCCAGGAATTCCCGCCGCCGTTCCACTTGCCTCTGAAATACACCCGGCCGCGCTTGCCATGAAAGTGCCATCCATGTGAGGAACGGCGGACGGTCGCGTTGCGTCGTCCACTCTTCCCGCTCCAAAGCGTCAGCCAAGGCCGCGCGGCCCTTCGCCGCACTCACAAACACCCGCCGCTCAGGACCCGCCTCTGGCTCGTCACTTTCCGCAGCCCGCACCAGCCCCAAACCAGCCAGCTTTTCCAGCGAGTAATAAACCTGCGGCCGCGAAATGCCCGCCCAATCCCGCACTTGCCGGCGCTCCAGTTCCAGATTTGCCTCGTACCCGTGCATGGGACGTTCAGCGAGCAAACTCAGCAGGACTAAGTCTGGGGTCGTCAGCGCGCGCTTCTCAGCAGCCGCCATCACGTTCCTTTCGTCTGCGGCTCCAGTACCACCATTGGCATTGTTCCACCGGCAAACGCGGATTCCCCGCCTGCGCCACAGCCGCGCGAAAAACATCCAGACAGCAGATGTCTTGTGGCTGCCCTTTGATTCGGCACAGCTTCTCATAAAGCTTCTCGGGATTCCGCCGGGAAAGCTCCGCCACGCCGGCAACTCCGAGCAGCTCGAAATCACGTAGCATGGCCGGTCCAATTGAAACCAGGTCTCGCAATTTGCGTTCTTCGGTAGGCATAAAGAGACTCCGTCGAATAGGTTTTAGAGCGACCGTTTGCGGGCAAGACGCGGAATCACAAGCTGTACAAAGCTCGCGACTCGTATCAAGGTATGCCTTCAGGCATACCGCAATCGGACATGCGTCCGGCTTCAGCCGCCGAGGAGGCCAAGATGCGCACTGTCACATCGGCTCTTGACATCCTTCCCCACGAACTTGTACTCTATGCTAGTCTAAACGAGACTAGCTTGAACTGCAAGAGGAAAGTTGAGAGTCCCTAACGTGCGTGCTGATCCTTCGTTACTCCGCTCGGGCAACTTAATGAAAAGGAGAAACTCATGACCGTAAAAAAACTGACACCGATACTGTTCGCACAAGAAATCGAGCCCTGTCTGAAATTCTGGATGGAACGGATGGGCTTCGAGAAGACCATCGACGTGCCTGACAGCAACAAACTGAGCTTTGCAATCCTGCAAAAAGGCCCAGTCGAGTTGATGTACCAGACTTACGCCAGCGCCGAGAAAGATGTAACCACCGTTTCCGCAAACGTCCGCAAAGGCCCATCATTCCTCTACGTTGAGGTGGAGAGCCTGGACGAGATCATCAGCGCGTTAAAAGGAGTCGACGTTGCGATGCCCGTCCGCACTACGTTCTACGGCGCCAAAGAAATCGGAATCAAGGATCCGGCCGGACACGTGGTCATCTTCGCGCAGCTTGGCGTCGCGCCTCAGCCTTGAAAACACAACACGCACCTTGCCCCGACCTGCCCGCTCCGCGTATGATGCAGCGTTCATGACTCCGCGAACGTCACCCGGCCAGCCCAACATCCGCGAGAAGGCGCAATTAATGTCCGCGTCCGAAATTGAACGCACGCTGGTGCGGTTGGTCCACGAAATCATTGAGAAAAACAACGGTGCAAACGGCCTCGGTCTGGTCGGAATCCGCCGACGTGGAGTATTCCTCGCGCAGCGGCTGGGACAAATGATTGGACGGATCGAGAAGACCCAGGTGCCCGTGGGCACGCTTGATATCACCTTGTATCGTGACGATCTCTCGACCGTGGGAGCGGCACCGGTAGTCCAGAAAACCGAGATGGAATTCCCCATCACCGGCAAGAACATCGTGCTGGTCGATGACGTGCTCTACACCGGACGCACCGTGCGGGCCGCCATGGATGCTCTCTTCAAGCAAGGACGTCCCAACCAGGTCCAACTCTGCGTACTGATCGACCGCGGCCATCGTGAGCTGCCCATCGAAGCCAGCTACGTGGGCCGCAAAGTACAAACTACGCGGCAGGAGATCATTGAAGTCCAGCTGCGCGAAATCGATAATGCAGAAAAAGTTTTGATCGTCGAGAAAGAAATCTAGAAAGTAGTAAGAAAAGGTACGACTCATTGGCTGCGGAAGCGCGTGCGATTCGTATCAGGGTATGCCTTCAGGCATACCCTAAATCGCCGAAGTGGTATCGGCTTTAGCCGCTGGGGCTGACGTTTCATCCCCAAATAGAAATTTGCAGCAAAGCTGTTCAGCGTCCTTTGATGGAAACGTCTTCGAGCCTTTGGGTTAAAGATTCCAAGGAAAGCATGAACCAAGCCGCACGCGGTTCCCTGCTCGGCATCGAGCATCTCGAGGCAAAAGAGATTCTGAGCCTGCTCACGCTGGCGCGGCGAATGAATCCACTGAAGCCGCGCCCTTTGCTCGGGAACAAACGCGTGCTGCTTCTCTTCTACGAACCTTCCACCCGCACCCGCACCTCTTTCGAAATCGCAGCCAAGTCCATGGGAGCCATGACCACGCTCGTGCTGTCCAGCGGATCGAGCATCGAAAAGGGCGAGTCCTTGCTGGACACGGCCTATACTCTGCGGGCCGTGGGCGCGGACGTCATGGTGATTCGCCACCCGTACGCCGGCGCGCCGCTGCTGATGGCGACTCACCTCGATGTTCCTGTGATCAACGCCGGCGACGGGATGCATGAGCACCCTACGCAAGCGCTGCTCGATGCCTACACCATCCTGCGCCACAAGAAAACCCTGACCGGGCTGCAGATGGCGATCGTGGGTGACATCTACCACAGCCGCGTCGCCCGGTCTGCAATTCACCTGCTCAGCAAGTTCGGCGCCCGCATCACACTCTGCGGACCGCCGGAGTTCTTGCCCGAAGTGGCAACCACGCTTGCGCCAGGCCTCCACATCACCCGCACCGTGGAAGAAGCCGTTCGCGGCGCCGACGCCGTTATGGTTTTGCGGGTGCAAAAAGAACGACTGGCCGGAACCAAATTGCGTCTGCAGGATTATATTTCCAGATACCAACTGACCACGGCCCGGTTGAAGCTGGCCAAGCGGGACGCGATTTTGATGCACCCCGGACCAATTATTCGCGGGCTGGAACTGACATGGGAAATCGCGGATTGCCCGCAGTCGGTCATCGTCGAAGAAGTGCAGAACGGAGTGCCAGTGCGAATGGCGATCTTGGCCAAGGCGCTTGGCAAAGCGAAATAGGTTTCAGGTTTCTGGTCTTAGTAGGCTACGGAGAGACTCAGGTTTGGGGTTTAGCCGCTGAGGGACATTGGACAAATGAATGGCACACGATAAATCCAAAGCGGGCTCCCTCTTGATCAAAGGCGGTCGCGTCATCGACCCGGCCGCAAAGCTGGACGCATCCATGGACTTGCTTTTGCGCGATGGCCTCGTCGCTGAGCTCGCGGCCCCAAACAAAATCCGCAGCGGCGCGGACAAAACCTTCGACGCTCGCGGCCTAATTGTCGCCCCCGGCTTCATCGATTTGCACGTCCACCTGCGTGAGCCGGGCCAGAGCTACAAGGAGAGTATCGCAACCGGAACCGCCGCTGCTGCTGCCGGCGGCTTCACTTCCGTTTGCTGCATGCCGAACACGTCTCCGGTTGTCGATTCGCCCGAATGGGTCACCTGGATTCAGCAACCTGAGCGCGCCGCCGTGGTCAACGTGTTCCCGATCGCTGCCGCGACCCATGCCAGCAAGGGCGCCGTGCTTACTGATTTCGGAGCTTTGCAACGCGCCGGTGCGGTTGCAGTGAGCGACGACGGCCGTCCCATCCTTAGCGACACCATGATGCGCGACACGCTACGAGCGGCGTCGGGGCTCAACCTTCCCGTCATTCAACACGCCGAGGACACGCGCATGACGGAAAACTGTTCGATGAACGAGGGACCGACCTCATTCCGGCTTGGGCTGCGCGGTATGCCGACGGCCGCGGAAGCGTCCGTTGTCGAGCGCGATGTGCAACTTGCCCAGCAATTCACCGGAGCGCGCTTGCACGTGGCCCACCTTTCGACAGCCGATGCGCTGAAAGCGGTCAGGCGTGGCAAACGCGGCAAAGCGCACATCACTTGTGAAGTCACCCCGCACCATTTCAGTCTGACTGACACCGATGTCGGCGACTACAACTCCAACTTCAAAATGAATCCGCCGTTGCGATCGAGCGCCGACCGCGAGGCGATTCTGGTTGCGCTTGCCGATGGCACCGTCGATGCCATCGCGACCGATCACGCGCCCCACGCGCCGCATGAAAAGATCATCGAATTCGAGCGCGCCTTGTTCGGAGTCACCGGACTCGAAACCGCTCTCGCGCTAGCCATCACTCGCCTGCATCGCGACCACAAGATTCCCCTGGCAAGAATCGTCGAACTCTTCACCGCAGGCCCCGCCCGCGTGGTCGACCTGAGAGGCCGGGGCACGCTCGCCCGCGGCAGCCATGCCGACGTAACCATTTTCGATCCCAAGAAACGCTGGACCTTTGAAGCCGCGAGCTCCCGCTCGAAATCACACAACACTCCATTCGATGGCTGGCAGCTCACGGGGAAGGTTGTGGCGACAATTGTGAGTGGAAGGATCGTCTACCGCGCAGATTGAAATGGAAGAGGACCAAGAAGTGGCTAATGGAACGAACAATGACTGGCCGATTCCCAAGTACATCGAACGGGCGCGTTCAGTTTCAACCTGGCAAAAAGCCCGGTTCAGGCCCAGCGATGCAGAGCAGTATCAGAGAACTCCGACGGGCGAAATAATCTCCGACGTCCCTGAGATTATTCCGGCGGGCTGGGACCATGAACACTGCATGCTTTGTATGACGACAATCTCCGAACTTCCGGACTGTAAGTGTGAGGGCTACAACAATGAGGAAGGGAACCTATGGCTCTGTGTTGCTTGCTACGAAAGGTACATTTCCCCGTCGCAGAAATAACTGAGTGGGCCGCGTCCTGCACACTGTGTCCTGGCATTGCGTTCCCGTCAACTACAAAATCCCCATCCTCTTCCCCACTCGCTTTAACACTTCTAATGCTTGCTGCAGTTCTTCCTTGGTGTGGGTGGCGGTCATGATGGTGCGGATTCGGGCTTTGCCTTCGGGGACCGTGGGGAAGGCGATGCCGGTGCCCATGACTCCTTCCTTGAAAAGTTCGCGGGAGAAGTCCATGGTGAGCTTGCCGTCGCCGATGATGATGGGGGTGATTGGCGTTTCGCTGGCCGGCGTGGTCTGGCCGCCGATGTTGAAGCCTAGCAGGCCTAATTCTTTCTTCCAGAAGCGGGTGTTCTCCCAGAGGTTCTCGATGCGCTCGGGTTCGTTTTCCAGGACGTCAAAAGCGGCAATGCAAGTGGCTGCGACCGAGGGTGGGTGCGAAGTGGAAAAAAGAAATGGGCGGGCGCGATGATACAGGAAGTCGATGAGGTCTCTTGTACCGCAGACGTATCCGCCTAACGCTCCGATTGCTTTCGAGAGAGTTCCAACCTGGATGTCCACGCGGCCATGCATTTTGAAATGATCAATGGTGCCGCGGCCGTTGCGGCCGAGGACGCCCGATGCGTGGGCATCGTCGACCATCATGATTGCGCCGTACTTCTCGGCGAGTTCGCACAACGCTGGCAGAGGGCCGATGTCGCCGTCCATGGAAAAGACGCCGTCGGTGATCAGCAATTTTTTTCCTGGTTGATCTTTGATGCTGGCTAATCTTTCTTCTGCCTGGGCCATGTTCTTGTGCTCGAAGACGAGGATCTTGGCGCGCGACAAACGAGCGCCGTCGATAATCGAAGCATGGTTGAGTTGGTCGGAGATGATGAAGTCGTCCTTGCCGAGGACAGCGGAAACCGTGCCCGCATTGGCGGCGAATCCCGACTGGAAAACTACGCAGGCCTCGACGTTCTTGAAGCGGGCGATTTTCTCCTCGAGTTCGATATGAATCTTCATCGTGCCGGCGACGGTGCGCACCGCGCCTGAACCAACTCCGTATTTGCGCGTGGCTTCGAGGGCAGCTTCGCGGAGTTTGGGATGCGTGGTCAGGCCGAGATAATTGTTGGAGGCGATATTGATGACTTTCTTGCCGTCGAATGTGCACAGAGGGGCTTGCTCGTCGTCGAGCACGCGGAGACGGAAGTGCGTGCCTTTGGCCTTGAGATCGTCCAGTTGGTCGGTGAGATAAGAGAGCGGGTTTGTGCGCGTGGCAGCGGTTGGCATTTGATCTCCCATTTCAAACGTATTAGTTTAATCGCATAGCTGGAGGAAAGAAATCGAGCCCACGATGAATCCTGATGCGCACGCGGAAAGCGCAGTTTCCAACTATCGAGAATTCCGCCTCCCTTAGCGCTTTCGGAAGTCTGGTGCGCCTGTGGACGCAGAACGATTGTCGGTCCAGGGGAGGAATTCGCGCAAGTGCATTTCGTTCAATCGGAATACAGTTAGGAGCAACTTGTGATGACGACGCCTCGCCTGTGGTGCCTGGTAATTGGTCTGGTAGCGGCAGCGGCCGGATGGTCAGCGAAACTTCCAAATGATCCGCCGGAGCCTAGCCGAATCCCAAGGTTGGTGAACACTTGTGTGATTACAAACAACGTGAAACAACTGGTGGAATTCTACGAGCCCATCCTGGGGCTTAAAGCAACGAGGTCAGGTGAGACCTACGCCGAGTTTTCCACGGGCGTAGGAGTGTTGGCGATTTTCTCGGCGGACGCTCAAGAAAAGTACATTCCTGGTTCAGCGGAAGCGGCGAAGAACAAAAGCGTAATCCTGGAATTCCGAGTCGCCAACATCGATCAGGAGTACCGGAGACTACAGAGCCTGGTGAAAACCTGGGTGAAACCACCTACCACACAGCCATGGGGAACTCGTTCCATTTATTTCCGTGACCCGGACGGAAATCTGGTGGATTTTTTTGTGCCCATCAAGGGTCAGTAACGGGCGGGCAGGAAACGAACTATTCTGACGTCCAGCCGAACGTTATTCAGCTCGCCAGCTTCGCGAGAGTCTGCAGGTTGGGGACTTCCAAGTCCGGCTTCGCGGCGGCGGCTGTGGCGGCTCCTGCGCCGGGGCGTGGTGAAGCCCGGTTCACCCGGACCGTTGCAATGCCCAACGATTGCGCGGGAATCACGTCGTGATAGATGCTTTGGCCGACGTGAAGCCAGTGCTCGCGGCTAACGCCGATACGTTCTTCCGCTAGTTCGAACATTCTTATGCACGGTTTGTAGCATCGGGCTTGCTGGGCAGTGATTACTTGGTCGAAAGCTACGCCGAGCTTGGGTGCGGTGGAAGCGAACAGATCGTCGTCCACATTGGAGACCACCGCGAGTTGGTAGCGGGCCTTGAGTTTGCGCAGGGCCTCAACTGTGTCAGGAAAGGGTTGCCAGGTGGCCAGGGATTTTGGCAGTGAACCCACTTCGGTGTCGGCTGGCGAAAATCCGAGGCGCTGACCGAAGCCACGCACCACGGATTGCAGGACGTCTCGATAACGCAGAAATTCTCCCTTCTCTGCCGAGGCTTCCAGTTCGGAGTACAACTCCAGAAGGGCAGAGTCCGAAATCTTCTTGCCATGCGCGGCAAGGATTGGGCGCAGGGCGGTGAAGATGCCTGTTTCCCAGTCGATCATGGTGCCGTAGCAGTCGAAGGTCAGGACTTTGAAGCGAGTCAGGCCGAGCATGGGGGTTGGGAAAATCGGTTCTCAGTTCGCGGTTCTCTGTTCTCAGCGAGGGCCTACCGCTCCTTGATTTCCAGCGGTTGCGGCTCGGTTGCTGGCTCCATGGCCGGCGCTTCCAATTCAGGCGATGTGGGCGCAGCGACGTTTGAATTCGCGGCCGTGACAACAGGCTTCTTCTCCAGAAACTTTGCCGAGTTCAACAGCGGGCGGCTTAGAGACGAGTTGTAGCCGGTCCACGGGCCCTCGGAACCGACTTCGCGTTCGAAGTGCGCACGCATGCTTTCCATCTTGGAATCGAGGTTGTCGAGGTAATGCAACATCAGGGCTTCGGGGAACATGGGCAACTTGGGCGAACCGAATTCGTATTCTCCGTGATGGCTGATGATGAGGTGTTCGACAAGGATTTTGAGTTCGGCAGGAAAGCCCGGGATCCCGGCAAGTTTGGCTTGCAGCATTTCCAACTCGATAATCATGTGACCAAGCAACTGGCCGCGGGTGGTGTAGGAGAAGGAGCGGTTATAAGCGAGTTCGTGAATCTTGCCGATGTCGTGGAGGAAAGCACCGGTAAGAAGCAGATCACGATTAATCTGGGGATAGTTTTGGCACATGAGGTCGCAAGAGCGGCAGAGCGAGACCACGTGATCGAGTAATCCGCCAATGTAAGCGTGATGCAGAGTCTTGGCGGCCGGGGCGTTGCGGTAGGCTTCGGCAATCTCCGGGTCAGCCATGAAAGCCTCGACCAGGGCCTTGAGATGGAGATTGCGAAACGAAGCAACGAAGGCCGCCAGGGTCTGCCACAGTTCGCCGATATCCTTAGTAGTCTTGGGCAAGTAATCGGAGAAGTCGATCTCGGAGTCGCCCAGGCGGCGCAGCTTGTGAACCGTGATCTGGAAGCGGTTTTTGTATTTGTTGAGCAGGCCTTTGACCTTGAGGAAGTCGTCCTGCTCGAAGGCATCGATCGCGTCCTCGACGTTATCCCACATCTTGGCTTCGACCTGGCCGGTGCGATCACCCAGAATCAGCGCCAGATAGGGCTCTCCGGTCTTCTTCGGCTTGACCTGCTTGGAAACGACCACAAAACTCGAGGTGATGACCTTGTTTTCGTGGTGAGAGCAATCGGACAGGAAAAATTCCTTCATGCGGTTCAGGCCAAGCTTAACCTAAAACAGGCCTAATTTTTTCTTCTTTTTGAGTTCCTTGGCGTTGGGATCTTTGGCCGCGGTTTCTACGGGCTTGGTCTGGTTGGGGCTGGCGCCAGTATCCTCGTAGCCAGGATAGACGTCAATATATGCGT
>Ga0210405_10004078_pt1 | contig 13886 bp, 12 predicted proteins | sample IncBWH11MmetaG_FD_155492 | JGI IMG/M metagenome (GOLD analysis project Ga0210405, IMG submission 155492) | Forest soil microbial communities from Barre Woods Harvard Forest LTER site, Petersham, Massachusetts, United States - Inc-BW-H-11-M | ecosystem: Environmental > Terrestrial > Soil >... | reverse complement strand
AAAATTACCGGCGTCGCTGCAAGTGGGACAGGTCACCTGAAGTTCGACGCAAACCGGATTGGGTCCGTTCGTAGCGCCGGCAGGCGCGGTGGTGTCAGCGTATGGGATACATTGCTGACCGAAGAATTGGCTGGTCGGCGGCAGACTGAAAAGGCTCTGCGGCACCGGCACTGGACGGACCAGCAGTTGGTCCCCGCTAGCGCTGTTGAAGGGGGTAATCTCGTAAGCATCCTTACCGAACGGGAACTTGGTGGTTTGTCCCGCTGTCAGTGTCAGCTTCTGATCTGCGTTCCACCCGCCACAGTTGCTGCTGTCGTTCGACAGCGCAAACACCCAGGACTGGCCATTAGCCAACGTTGAATTGATTGTGTCCGAGGCGCTGCCACTTACCGGGCAATAGGGCCCGCCACTGGTGATCGGAGTGCCGCTGAGGGTCACAGTTCCCGTGAAGTTGGAACCGCTGTTGTTGGTGATGCTGAGAAAACCGGTGTCGGGACCGGTGGGAGGCGGCGTGGAAGTGCCCACGCAAATGGTCATGTTGGTATTGCACTGCGGGCCAAACGTGTAGAACGTATTGACCGTGAAACTGTACCCGGTGCCGCTGATCGTCGCGACTCCAGTTCCTTGACTCGTCTCAAAGGGATCGCCAGGATCGCACCCGGTGGGTGATCCGCCCTGCATCACATAGGCGTCGGTTTTGTACATTGCGTCTCCTGCGCTGCAGTTCGCGCCGACGCTAATGACGTTGCCCGTATGGATCTGGCTATCGTAGATGTTCTGACTGACTGCGACACTGCCGACGTTCCCACTGATAGTGAGCATCGCACCGCTGGTAGGCGTCTGAGAAAACGCGCACGTGGCGATCAACACTATCAACGCCGCTAAAAGGACGATCTGGCGCTTGGCGTTCATTTTGTTTCTCCTTGTCATAGACATAAATCGTGATCCGTAGCGGGTTAGCCGCTACCTTCACCATTCAACGAAGCATCAAGGGGAAGTGCTGGAGCGTTCAAAAATGGCCGCGGGTCTTGGAAAGAGCCGTTCGACTGGGGGATTACAGAGTCAACCGAACTCAATCGGACCACAACTCTGCGCCTTGCAGTGCGCGACTGTCAAGGCAAATGCCTTGTTCTTGGCCGAGTTCAGGAGGTGTCCAATGGTCACGTTCGGGGCGACGCTGACAAGGCGAAGCAGTATGCACAGAAGGTCGCCAGCGACGAAGGTAAGCAAAACGGGTTATCCGGACGGTGCCCGCAAAGCGTCAATGAGCCAGTTGTTCCCTCCGGGCTGCGCCTTTCGACCCTTCGCGAAGGACCACAGAACTGGTTGTTTTGACAGTAGGATGACCTCGAGTTAAGGGCTTTATTAGATCATCCTCGCCTGCTTCGGTATGAATTCAGGCGCTTCTTAGCTGCAGAAGGTGGTCGATGACGCGGCGCAGACACTGTCCGATACCTGCAGACGCAAAAAGGGCCAACCGCTCGCCGTAACTCTCCAATGTCTGTGCCGCTTTGATGCTGGGCGCCAAAGCTGGAGCCTGAAGTTTGACGGAGACAAGGACTATCCGGAATCAAAAAGGGGCGTCGATTATGAGAACAAAATTTCTGTTGTGCGCGACGCTGATGTGCCTCGCGTCCACAATTGCTTTAGGGCAACAAGTGTCGGTTAACTACAACCACAGCCAGAGTTTTTCGGGGTATCACAACTACGCTTGGGGCGGCGACAATGCCAACAAGGTCCAGGATTCAATTCTTGCACAGGTAGCGGTACAGGATATTGACGCGGCACTGCAGGGCAAAGGCCTCCAGAAGGTACAGGAAAATCAGAATCCCGACGTGATCGTCACCGCCAACGGTGGGCTGAAACAGCAGACCTCCTATAGTGCGTGGGGCATGCGCGGGATCGGTGGCGGGATGGGCGGAATCACGCCGGAACAAAATGTTGTGGGAACGCTGGTCGTTGACCTCTACGACGCGAAGGGTCAAAGCTTGGTCTGGCGTGGAATCGCGCAAGATACTCTGAACAACAACGGCAATAAGAATCAGCAGACGTTGCAGAAAGCGGTCACGAAGATGTTCAAACAGTGGCCCAAGTGAGCGGTTCGGGCGCAGAGTCCGAGTATCGCGCACACATAAAAGTGCGCGGTTTTCCGTAAGAGATTCACGAATCTATCACCTGTCTTGCGCACGCAAAGATGGGTCGGACTTCTCTGACTCATGGTGCCCGATTCCAGCGCACTAACAAAATCAGGGAGACCGTACAGGTCCGCGGCGGGCTCAACCACGATGCCGCCAAGTCCAATCTCATTCTATGGTATGTAGTAGTACTTGAACGCTTTCAACTTCCAACTCGTCACCTTCTCGCTGGCCAGCACTTTCCCCGAGGCGGCGTACAGTTCGTCCAGCTTGGCCGTATAGACGTAGCCTCCCATGACCGAGATGTGCGGTGCGTGTTCATTGCCCAGCGCGTAGCCCTTAGGGAAATTCTTGAGGAGCCCCGCATTCGCAGTCTGCGCGTGCTGGATCATGGTTGAGTCCGGTTCCAGCACGATGTCGAGAGCGGTAATTGTGCTTTGCCCTGTGCTTGAGATCATGTCGTTAAAGCATCTGCCCCTCGAAACACGCGGGGGTACCCGAGAACGCGTGACCTGTCAGGATTAAGGCGCCGACTCCTTGGTTAATGCTCACCGCATCTTGTTGGCGTGACATTCTGCGCACGTGTCTTGATAGGTGTGGCAGGCGAAACAGCTGCGCTTGTCGATCATGGCCAGCTTCGCATGGCCTCCATTTTTGAACGGGGGCAGTGGAATATGGGTGCGCGGAAGCTCGTTGTGGCAACGGCTGCAGAAATCGGTGACGTGGCAGGTGGAGCAGCTTTCCCGATCAATGGCGGCATATTTCCCGTGCGTGTCGTCTCTCCAGCGGCCGGTGTGCGAGATCGGGAGCATGACTTGGTGGCAAGACTGGCACTGCTGAACCGCTCCTGCCTGGGGCGATACGTTGGCGTGGCAGACAAAACACTTTGCTCCGGGCGCGGAAGCTTCCGCTCCGTGGTGCTGCCGGAAGCTCTCGGTATGGAAGTCGGGCCGGACGTATTGCGTGTGACTTGCCGGAGCAGGACCAGACTCGTGGTCGGTGTGGCACGACTGGCAGTTCGACATGCGGTATGCCGCAGGAATCGTTTTCGACGTCTCATGGCAGCCCACACAGTCGATCATCTTCGGCAGGTTCATGCTGCCGAGAGTGCTGCTGGCGGTGATGTCATCGTGACAAGTGGTGCACCCCAGGTTGTATTGATCGCGGACTTTGAAATGCGCGGCGTGCGAGAACTTAATGTTTTCCCATTGGCCAGAAATCTGTTGGACCGCAATCGTGCGGTGCTCTTTGGCATAGCTGGGATTCTCAGTCTCTTCCGGCGTATGGCAACCGCGACAGTCGGCGGTCACCGAGTTGGGGCTGAGCAGCGGTTTCATTCCAGTTTTGGAATGGCATGCGGCGCACTGCGGGTGGGTCGGGAACGTAGCAAATGTGCCTTCGGAGTCGAGTTGGTGACAGAACGAGCAGTCGGCGCGCGAGTGGGTTTTGGGATCGATCCGTCCCTGCGGATCAATATGCTTCGCGTGTGAGAACTCAATGAGCATCGAGCGCTGTCGCTCGTAGAGCGGGTAGGGGATCAGGTCACTGCTGTTCTTCGGCGGAAACGTTGAGTGGCACGGGGCGCACATCGAGGCTTTGGGCTTGTCGAAGTCTTCCTGATGGCAGACGGTGCACTCGTCGTGTCCGGGGCGTTTCAGGACGACCGAGCCATCCTTGTCGGCGACGTGGCAGCCGTCGCAGGTGAGTTTCGCCTTCTTGTGGGCGGCGTGCATCAGAAAGGTCTGATTGGAAGGCGAAGGGCCCGCGGCCGGCGCTGGCATCTGTTGCGCGCGCAAGAAGGCGGGGCTCGACAGCCACAAGAATACGGCGACGACTCTAGGAAGATGGCGGCGAAGTGGATTCATTAGTATTTCCAGGCCATTCCTACCCGAAGGGTCTGGGTGTTCTGAATATCCGGACGGTAAACCGGGAAATCGGTATCGAGATCGTACTCGATGAACACGCGAGTGCGCTGATCGAGTTTTAACGTTGCGCTTCCCAGCACACCTTTATCCTGGGCACGGTTGATGACGAAAAAACTATCCTGATAGTTCAGCAAGCGGTAGAAGCCTCCCGCTTTCACGCTTACGCGGCCCTCGGCGAAGCTGCGGCCCAGCTCGAGACTTACATCCTGCACCTTGGTTTCACCCACTGCCGAGATGTCGTCGAACGTTGCGGGGCTTCTGGGGCTTACGCGGTCGGAATCACGCTGGTGATAATCAACGAACACCGTGAACTTTCTTCCGGGAAAGTATTGGGCGTTCACACGGTAATCCTGAAACGAAGTATCGAAGGCGCCTTGATTGTTGGAGTCGTTGAGGCGCCGAACCCAGACGCTCCCGCCAAGCCGCAGGTGGCTATTGATGGCGCGGCGAGCGTCGATGACCACCTGGCTGTGCGGAGAGAAGACTCCCAGGTTCAGGCGCACTAGCGGATTGTGCGGATCGAGATCGCGAGCCACGTCGGTGTAGTCGAAGACGTAATTGTCGCTGGTGATCTCCTGGTCGAACGAGAGTCGTAGCGTTGTTTTGCCGTCAGAAGGGGTCCAGAGCCCGCTGACGGAAGCGTTTGTCGGAGAGCCGCCAAACATGCGGAACACGCCGCTCAAAAGCCATCCATGAGGAAGCTGCTGGTGATAGCTCAGCGCCTGGCTCGGCCGTACGTAAAGCAGCGCGTCGTACTCAATGGTCGCGCCGCCCACGCGGAAAATAAAATTTCCTCCGCCAATGCCCCGTTGCGCCGGGTCTGAATAATACGTGAACCGGCGTCCACCGTAGAGCGTGTAAGAAAAGTTCTGGTGGTTCTGGGTGAACGAAAGGCCGTCGAAGTCGGCTAGTTCGGCGCCGTAGACATCCTGACGCCCTACGCGAAGGGTGGAATTGGAGAAGAAACCGTCGCCCGCCTTACCGTTGATATCGGCGTATCCGGACAAGAGCTGGAACTCGCGGTTCCCGTAAAACGTGTTCAAGACGCCGACAGTGGGAGAAGCGGGATCTACCGAGGTGATGTCTTGCTGATAGCGGAAGGCGAAGTTGGTATTGACGCGATCGGAGAGCCAGCCGCGCGTGCCCCAGTTCAAGAAGCTGAACATGCTGTTGGTGCTGGGCTGAAAGGCGCCGGGGTAGGGAATTCCGTTGGGGTTCACCACTTGGCCGGGCGGCTGATCGATGACGTTCGTGATGGTGTTCTGTCCGGAAAAGAAGGTTTGGGTCCGCCGGTATTCGGTGCGCGTTTCGAAGAAGGCGTGGTTCAGGAAATCGTCTGCGGTGAAGGTTTGGACTGCGGTCTGAGGGACGTTCAACCGGGGATCGGCGACGGGAGGCGCCGTGGGATCCTGCAGGACGCTGGACCACGCCGAGGCGATGTTCTCGCTCGGCGCTGACGGTAGGTTCGCCGCAGGAGCGGATTGCTGCGCGCTTGCGCCAGCCGCGAGGAGCAGCAGCGCGCAGACGTTCACCAGTTGCATTGAGAATCTAGAGAACGTTTGCACGCTTCCCCTGAGTTCGTCCCTTAGGATCCGGAATGATTCTGCGACTGCAACGTCTTGATCAAGTTATTCGCCAACTGAATCCGCCAGGGATAGACGTCGCTGTGCCACTGCGTTGCCTGCACGTACAACTGCAGTTCGCTGATCGCACTGCTCACTTGCCCCAGAGTCTGGTAGATCTGCGCCAGCGCCCAATGGACGTGGGCATTGTTGGCTTGGTCGCCCGTGAACGCGATGGTAACCGACGTCACCGGCGACAGCGCCAGTTCCGCCTGGTAGGCCTGGATCGCATTGGTGTAGGCCTGTTGTTGCGCCGTAGGGTCGGTGGTCTGTTGCGCTTCAACCACGTAGGTCTCGGCGATCAGGGTGTTGACGCCAAGCTTGAGGGGATCGATCTTCAGGACTTCCTGAAAGAGCGAGATCGCTTGCGTAGGATTCGACTGCTGCTCCAGATAACCCAATCGGAGCCGGAGCGTGAAGATGCACGGCGCTGGAGTGAGGGTAGCAGGCAGCGCGCCGTTCACCAGTGTCGCCGCGGTGACGATCTGGCAGGTGTTGTTCTGCAGGCTGTTGAACGTCAGCGCCGTCTCGTAATCGGCGATGGCGCTCTGCGTGTCGTCGAGGTCATCCTGATAATGGATGCCGCGCTCCATATACTCCCACGCATTCGTCGGCTGGTTAATGCCGAGCAGGTTCCAATCGATTCTGCCTTCGAAATAAAACGGATTCGGAAGCAGGTAGTAAGGATTGGTGGTTTGAAATTCGCCCGGCGTGAACACTCCACCGGTTTGGGCGACCGCAACGCCCATGAGCAGCCAAGACAGCATCAACAGTCGTAGTTTCGATGGCATAAAGGTTCTCACGGTAACAGGTTGACAGTGGTGTCGGCTGAACTGACGCTTTGAATGTTTTTGAGTTGAGCATCGATTAACTGCTCATCCACCAATCCGAGGCCGTTTCCCGTCGGGCCGTTCGGTCCAGTGGTCTGGGCCAGATAGCGCAAGAACAGCGGCGGGAAGTGTTCGAAATTTACCTGCGCATGCACTTGCAGCGGGCCCTTCAGGGTCACACCCAAGGCTTGGAGCTCCGCCGTCGTCGGCAACTGAATCACGTAAGTAAAAGTACGAGGGTTCAGCGGCTGCAGAGAGCGGAAGTTATCGACCGAGTTCGCCAAAGCCGCGTTGAAAGTCTCCTCGAAGTGCGCGGTCTGAGCATGAATCTGGTTTCCTTGCGCGTCGGTGCGTCCCACCAGATCGGTGGTGCACGGAGGATTGGTGACAGTCGTCGGACAGGGCAGGAAGATGTGGGTCAGTTCGTTGCGGAACAACACCAGTCCTTCGGGGATGCCTGCGAAAACGCGCTGTTCAGGGCCGTCGTCAGGGCCTAGTTCGAAGACGATGTTGTTGCCGCCATTAGTGGAGGTGCCGGGCGTGTACGCACCAGCTGCGTACTTACCCGGATCAACCGCTGCATGAACGTGTTCGATATCTTCGTCATTCAGGTTGCCGTCGGGTGCGGTTTCGCCAGTGTTCGGATGCGGTTTGTCGACCACGTAGCCTGACTGGTAGAGCAGGAAGCCGTTGGCATCGGTCACGCTCAACTGAATATATGCGGTCCGCTCTTGCGAGAATCCCGCGGGGAAACGATGTCCAGTGAGAGAGACGGCCTCGACTTTCACCTGGAACGATTGCCCAGCTACAACGCTGGGATCGCTCTTGGCCAGACTGACGCGAGTCGCAGCCTGCAACAGATCGTCGCGCCGAACCGCCAGCGCGACCGGCAGACCGTGCGTGTCGATGGAATTTGCGTTGGGGTCGGGATAGGTGCTTCCCAGACGCGCTTGCAGTTCCGTGGCCGGAAGCAGCGGTACATCGACGCCGGTGAAGAAGTGCGTGACCACCGGACGTTTCTGCAGCGGATAGTTCTGGTCGGTCGAGACGCCGGGTACGGCGGCGTAGTCGGTGGGGAAGACGGCGGGAGTCGGGCTAGTGATAGAGAGATCCCCAACCTGGTAGCTCGTAGTTCCTGCGTAGGGGAACATCGACATGTGGCAATCCTGACAACGGACCACTTTGCCGAAAGGATTGTTGGTGCTGTTATAGGCGCCAATCTGCCACTCGGTGCTCAAGTTCTCCAGGCGGAAGACATGGACGTTTGAGCCGCCCGGGTTGATGTTCACTTCGTGCGAGGTCAAATTGTTATTCGGGAGGCGCACGTCGTGACAGCTATTGCAGAAGGCTCCAGCGCGCAGGAAAGCGATCTTGTTGGTGTCGTTGCTGGCGACGTGGAAGTTGCCCTTGACTCCCACGGGATTCAGGAATGGTCCGACCTTTTCCTTGCTTTGGTTTAAGTAAATGCTGGTATTGGCGAAGCCGTCGTGCTGGAAGCTGCGGTTGAGGTTGGGACCATCTTGATCGTGGCAGAAATCGCAGGTAATGCCGGCGGCGCCGAGCGACGGCTGAGCTCCGGCGGGTGGATATCCTCCAATGGTGGCCGGCAGGATCTGGTTGCCGCTGGCATCGACCATATGATAGTCGCGCAAGGGGCGGAAGGTTGTCGGGTCGAACATGGAACCCACACCCGGCAACGCCGGAACTTCTCGTGTGAGTGGATTCTCGCCCATCATCATGATGTCGGCATTGTGGCAAGTGACGCAGAAGCCCGCCTGAACCTGCCGGGTCTCAGTCAGGATGGGGGAGCTGAACATATTGGTATTGAGCGGGGTGCCATCCGGGAGCACGATGGTGCTGTCGCTGTAGACAGGCCGCAACAAGCCACCGTTGATCAAGTTTCCGGCCGATTCGAGACCGTTGAAGAGCGGACTCGCATTGCGATAGCCCGCCTTAACCGCCTGGCGGAGTTCATTAAATTGGCGCTGATGGCATGGCAGACAGTTTTCCGGCCGGTTGAATGCTTGCGGCTGGAACTGCACTGGATTGGTTACACCCGTAACGGGCGTCTGCATAGCGCCGCACCCTAGTTCAATGGCGCAACAAGCCGCCAGGAGGAGAATCGCGAGATAGGATCGAACCGGCATAGTGCATTCCGCCTTCATGAGCGAAGTGAACTGACTACGGCTTTTTTATGGTGCGAACGAACGTGATGACGTTATCCATGTCAGTGTCGCTGACATTCTTCGGGGGCTTCATCTTGCCGATTCCCTCGGTAAACATCTTTTTGAATTCAGCGTCGGTTTTTTTCTGAACCTCATCCGACCACAGAGGTTTTTGTTCGGCGTTCAGTTTCTTGGCGACGTCCGGATTGCCTTCCCCGTTGTCACCGTGACAAATCTTGCACTTCTTTTCGTAGACGACTTTCCCGGCGGCTAAATCTCCGGCGAAGGACAAACCCGTGCAAATCAGGATTACTGCCAACACTCCCGCGAACTGTCTCCCCATTTCCCATGTTCTCCCAAGTTCGTAAATCCAACTAATGGGCGTGTTTTCTCGCCCGGGTGTTGATTCTCCTATTTGCAACGCTGTCCCGCGTGGCTGGCATGACAACCATCATCGTCAGAAAATTTCTCTTGCGGATCACCCCAACGCGGGTCTGCGTGGCCGCGCGAATGGTAGCGGTGCGGGGGGATGAACTGATTAGCGCTTTCTCGCCGAAATACTCGCCCTCCGAAAGCTTGGCGATGACGTACTCGCAGCCGTTTTCGTGGCGGATCATCTCGACTTCGCCGCTTTGGATGAAATAGGCGCAGTCGCCGGACTCGCCTTGGCGAAAGATGATCTGTCCGGTGTCGTAAATCTCGAAAGCGGAGACGCCGTGACGCCGGCGAAACTCGCGAATCGCGACTGCAATGAGAGTTAAAACCGCGAGCGCAACCAGGAGAGGAGCGACAAGCGAGAACAGAACCAGGGTCCCCGCAGTGGTTTTGATCAGAAACGCCATGCCCATGGCATAGGCGGTCAACGCGAGTAGTTGGGCGCTCACCAAGAGCCATTTGGTGACCCCGTGACCGGATTTCGACGGCGTCGCAATATCACCGGTCATTTCCGCAACTGGCTCGTTCACTTCCGTCGGCATGGTGAGATGCTCGTTCATGGTGCTAGAGGTTCCCCACGTTGTGTGCCGGGTTGTCGTCATCGTGGCACTGCCCGCAACTCACCTCGTCGGCAAACATGGCTTCGCGGTCTTTCTTGTGCGAGGCGAGGAATTTCGCCGATGCCCCGTGGCACTTCAGGCAGTCGTTGTTGGAATAAGGATGGCGCATCTTCACCGGCACACTGAAGGTGTGGGTGTAGTACTTGACGACATCAATGATCCCTTCTTTCTTAGCCTGTAATGTGCCGAACATGCCGTAGGAGGTGTGGCAGACGTAACATTGGTCGTCGGGGATGTAGCGGTTTTTGTAGTGCAGAGCGGCCATGCTCTGGCTCTTGGGATCCTTCATGTCATCGACGTAAGGTTTCATGGTCAGGTGGCAGGAATTGCACAAGCCCACGCGCTGCGACTTCTCGACGACCAGTAGGCCCCCGGCGCTGGAAACAAAGATGGGAAGGATACCGGCGCCCAAAGCCAGAATTCCCCAAGACACCGTCCCCGCGGGCTGGCCCCGGTAACGAATAAGGCTGTAAAGAACCAGTGCGATGCCAACAACGATCAGGACGGCAAGCAACCGCGACCCGTAGTGGTCCACAGGATCGAACTTCGACACGTCCTGCTGGGCATGAGCCGCCACCGGAAGCATTACGAAACCCCACAACACCCTCAGGCCCATTTTTCCCAGTCCCAAGCACTGGCGGTTGCGGGGAGACGTGCGGAGAGCCCGAACTTGCGGTTTTTCGATCGTTGCCTTCTGTGGGGACACGCCCGCTACCGGCGCGTTGCGGGGGGTCCTGAACATGTGCGCTTTCTCCTAAAAGGAGGTGAATACCCAAATTGTTAGATTTCTCGTCGCACATGACAGGCCAGAATCCATGTGGATATGTTGAGCCTAACGGATCTGGGTAGGTCATTCAAACAAAGGGTTTAGGGAATATTGGGGAGAGATAAAGCGGAGGGTGAAGCGACGAATATACCCCTGCAATGCAGACGTATGCATGCATTGCGCAATAAATTGCTCAATCGACACACTACTGCGTTCGATAGCTGAGGTGATTCGCCACTCGGCGAAAAGTTTCATTCGAACGACCGATTTTAAAAAAACATCTCGAACTGTCTGGGAGTTGCGCGAAGGATGGTGACCCTTTGGGTACTGGCTCTCGGTGGGTTAGAGCCTTCCTCTGCTATACTAATCGGGACGCTTTTGCCACGGTTTGCTCGTGACGCGGTGGTCACGTATTTTGACCAGATTCATCTCCGCCTTTCCTGCCCGCCGTTTCTTTGCGTGAAACTCAATAATCAAATGTGAGCGGCATGGCAACTCTTGACGTGTGTCAGAGTGTGTGACAACAAGCCCCTCCAGAAAGAAACACTTAGAATGACCACATTTACCGAACTGCCCTTATCTTCCGCATTGCAGCGGAAGCTAGAGGCAGCTCAATTCATTAACCTTACACCCATCCAGGAACGTGCAATTCCCCCCGCCCTTGAAGGGCGAGATGTCATTGGTACTGCCCAAACGGGCACCGGAAAGACGCTGGCGTTTCTCATTCCGCTGATCGAGACTCTGCAGACCGAACCAGCCGGACACACAGTCGCCTTGGTATTGCTGCCCACGCGCGAACTCGCGATGCAGGTGCACGAACAATACGAGCAACTGCGTACCAGGACCATGCCGAAGGCTGCGCTAGTCATCGGCGGCGTTTCCGAGAAGGCGCAGATTCAGGGCCTTCGCGCAGGCTCAGGTTTAGTCATCGCGACCCCAGGACGATTGCAGGACCTGATGACCCGCAAGTTTGCCGATCTGCGGCACGTCAAAGTACTCGTACTGGACGAAGCCGATCGCATGCTGGATATGGGGTTCTTGCCGGCGATCCGGCGAATTCTTGCCGTGCTTCCACAGAAGCGACAGACTCTTTGTTTTTCGGCGACGCTGGAACAATCGGTCGCGGGATTGGTTCACGACTACATGCGGGAGCCGGTGCGGGTTGCACTGGGCTCAGTGCTCAAGCCGGCGGAGAGCGTCCAGCTCAAAGCGTACGAAGTACGGCCGGGAGAAAAACTCGGCGTGCTGCGCCAGTTGCTCTATTCAGAGAAGGGGCAAACGCTGATCTTCACCCGCACCAAGCGGGGAGCCGAAAGGCTGGCGAGAGATCTGGTGCGTGACGGCTTCAGCGCGGGCATCATCCATGGTGACCGCTCGCAATCGCAACGCAATGCGGCTTTGGCGGGATTCCAGGAAGGCCGAGTCCAGGTGCTGGTCGCCACCGACATCGCGTCGCGCGGTCTGCATGTGGACGATGTTGCTCATGTCATCAACTATGACTTGCCAAAGATGGCTGAGGACTTCATCCATCGCGTAGGCCGCACCGGCCGCGCCGGAAGCCAGGGACACGCTTCCAGCCTTGTGGCTGGAGCCGAAATTCTGGAATTGCGCCAGATCGAACGTGCTTTGAAGTTGAAGATCGAACGCAGACAGATCGACACGGAAGGGCTGGAACAGCCGCGGAGAGCTATTCAAAACACTCTGGCGTCGCGGACCTTGACCGCATTGCCGGGAGAAGTATTCGTCTAGATTGCGAAACCGGGCCGCCGGAGCATCATGCGCCGGCGGCCCGGTTCTTAGTTTTCCTCTGAATCAAGCCCAAACAGCGCGGCTTGTGCCGCCGCGTGTTCCCGCAATTCTTCCATCTCGTCGAGACTGCCCTCAGCGGGCTTCTCTTGTTTCCGTTGGTTTTTGCGCTCTAGTTTGTCGCGTTGCTTCTGTTGGCGAGTCTGTTCTTTTTGCCGCTTGGTAAAAGTTGATCGGCCTCTTGGCATGCCCTTGTCTCCATAGGTTGGTTGGTCATCGCCGGCAGATATCTCCGTATCCGGCGGAATAGTTTTCGCACACTAGAAATTACCAGCGCGGTTCGCGCGGCTGACGGGGATGTCCCCGGTAGTCGTCGCGTCCACGGCCTCCGCCACCGCCGCCAAAACGTTGTCCACCGCCTCCGCCCTTGGGGCGATCCGTCTTGGGCTTGGCTTCGTTGATCGTCAAGGCGCGTCCACCCAATTGGGTTCCGTTCAAGGCCGCGATAGCCTTTTCCGCCTCTCCGGCGTCGGTCATTTCTACGAATCCGAAGCCGCGCGACCGGCCCGTCTCCCGATCAGTGACCAGGGTGACTTTCTCTACCGCGCCGTGTGGCTCGAACACGTTGCGCAGCTCAGCCTCGGTGGTGTTGTGCGGTAGATTTCCAACGTAAAGGTTCTTCATTGCAATTCCTCTCTAAGTAGTTCGTCGAACGTACGGGTTGGAGCTGCGGCGCGTTTCGCGTGCCTCATTTCCAGGTCTCGTGGTGGATCAGGCCGCTCACGCATCGCGCTAGTGCGTGCACTGCAGGCGGAGCGGACAGCCGAGATTCGCCGCGACGCTTCAAGGATACCCCAACGTTGAGGCATGTCGCCCAAGTCCGCGGAAAGCGCCTTTCTCACATCGCCAACCAGGGACTGGTCCAAATCGGCGGGAGACCTTGTGTCTGCATTGGGTGAATGCGCGAGGTACTCGGGCTTGCCAACCAGGAACGCAAGTTGTTGCGGAGGAATCGCGCTGCGAACATCTCCACAAAAGTCGTCGCGCAGGCCGATGTCACTCTGCACATTGATAAGCACCAGGTTGTAGAGGTCCGCGCGCCACCAGGAGCGGGCTTCCGCGATATCGGCAGCGCAGTCGACCTCAATGCCCAGCTTTCGCATGATCTCTGCCCGCAACTCACGCTTACGCGAAGAGGTGTCGATCAGGAGCACGCGTTTCTTTTTGATCGCTGCGAGGGCGGCGGGGACGGATGCCGCCAAATCAAGAACCGGGGCGGTCATGCCGACACCGTCTCTGGCTTCGCTGCGGCAGCAGGTTTCACTGAAGCCGGCTTCGCTTTTGCACCCTCGAACAATTCGCGGTTTCGCTTCCGGCGAGAGATCTTTTGCTTGCGCTCCCGATTGAATCTGGACTTGTCACCATTTATTGAAGACATCGTGAACTCCTGCCGTGCGATTTTGGGTGGACAACGAACTGCCGGACAACTAGGACTTTCCAGATGCGATCATCACCCGGGGCGTGAGCATCAAGAGCGCCGCGGCGAACAACGCCAGAGTCGCCATGTCAAGAACGGATACCAGAAAAGGGGAGAACGGGCTTAACTGGAATGGAGTGAATATTCCTAGAGCCACCAGGAAGA
>Ga0210405_10004075_pt1 | contig 13894 bp, 10 predicted proteins | sample IncBWH11MmetaG_FD_155492 | JGI IMG/M metagenome (GOLD analysis project Ga0210405, IMG submission 155492) | Forest soil microbial communities from Barre Woods Harvard Forest LTER site, Petersham, Massachusetts, United States - Inc-BW-H-11-M | ecosystem: Environmental > Terrestrial > Soil >... | reverse complement strand
GATCACCCACCAGGACCTCGCGCTTTCTCTCATTGCGTTCGCAGAGAACGAAAGAAAGGTTTCTTTCGCGCTCGCGGTTGCTTGCGAGAGTCTATTCACAGATGGAAAAACTTCGGAGAAACCGACTGGCATTGCCTGCGGGCATCAAGGACGGAAGAAACGCGATGACATTGGCGATGGGGCAAAGAAGATTGCGACGCGAATTTCGTCGGACCGCGCTATGGAGCGATGCTGCGCAGAAAAGCCTACTGGCGAGACCTCGCTTGATCCGATCGCCAGAAACCGCCCGCACGTCGGCCAAAAGACCAACACGATATGGCACTTACCGGCGCCTGACGTGACTGCAGTTGCAGAGAAGCAGCAAGTCGCGTACTATCAATGACGCGGGGTGGAGCAGCCTGGTAGCTCGTCGGGCTCATAACCCGAAGGTCGTCAGTTCAAATCTGACCCCCGCAACCATTTGTTAGTTTAGATACAACGGCTTAGGAGACTCCACTCCTGAGCCGTTTTCCTTTAGGGTCCAACTGGGGTCCAAAACTCCCCATACTGCCTTGTCAAGTTGCGCCGCGATCCGCTTTCCATCCTCGCTAATCACATGAGTATAGATTGTCTCCGTGACCGGCGATCCGTCTGCGTGACCGAGTCTCTGTTGACGCAATTTCTGCGATGCTCCGAAACTGTTCATCAGAGTTGCATTCGCATGACGGAAGGCGTGGAAGCCATTGCCGCGGGGCACCTGAATGCCTAGCGACCGAAACAAAGGTCTGAACTTTCGTTTCAGCAACAAGTTCTGATCCCACGGCGTTCCATTGCAAGTGGCGAAGAGCAGGCGACGTTCGTTTGGATGCCATGACTTCAAGAACGTCCTCAAATGTGCGCAGGCCTGAGGTGAAAGCTCGACAACCCTGATGGAGTCGTCTGTCTTCGGATCGCCCAGTTTTCCCCGCCATGCACTCTGCTATCGCTGCTAGCATCCTGGTTGCTGTAGGCATTGCCAGTTGGGTCTTAGTTCGAAGGCAGAATGAAACTGACAGCTGTTTTAGATTTGAGAAGTCTCTCTGCGTCACGAAGCCCGGAGACGAATCCGGGAGAGCAACCCCTGGAACTTCGTCGCGGTTTTTCATTTATCTGCCGCTGCGGAGCCCTGAAGGTACCTACGACCTCCGCATTGTCACGACCGCCGTACTGCCCGGTGGATACTCCACGATGATCATCACACCTTCCTTGCCAGGAAACTCCGTCAGATCTTTCGAAAAGAGCGGCGGCACTTTCGCCTCTTTCATCTCCAGCGGGATGGACACAAGACATACCAGCATCAAGATCAGTTTTGTAATCGTCATAAGCAAACCTTTCGTTTGAATGAGGTCGGTTCACGCAAACCGGCCTCGCTTTGACAGATCCACTAGTGGGCGCCCGCCGCTTTCGCCGCGGACTGAGTGAGCCAGGTTTCGAAACGGGTCTCGCTGAGTTGCGCGCCATCGCTGGGAAGGAGTGTCCCCTCGCTAATGTCCACGCCGTAGTAGCGCGCCTTTGGGTCTGCGACAACCTCGCGCGGATCCTTGTGTGCGGCGAGGCCTTGCCGGGCGAGTTCATCGAGACGAAACTTTTCTGGCCCTCCTATTTCAACGGTGCCATTCACTGGTGACCCCGTGGCGATCCGGCCCACCGCACTGGCTACATCGTCAGCCGCCATAGGCTGGATAAGCGCAGTCGGCAAGCGTACTTTGTTCCCCTCCGTGGAAAAATCGGCGATGCCCTTGACGAATTCGAAGAACTGCGTCGCGCGGATAATTGTGTAAGGAATCGAGGACGCTTTGATAAGGTTCTCCTGAGCCATTTTTGCGCGGAAGAAACCGCTTGCGAGCAAACGTTCCGTTCCTACGACTGACAACGCAATATGATGTCCTACGCCCGCGGCTGCTTCATAGGTGAGCTGGTTACGGGTTGATGTTTCGAAGAACTTCAGCACCGCCGCGTCTTCCCAGGAAGGAGAGTTCGTTACATCAACGACCACCGACGCGCCCTTCAGCGCTTCGGCCAGTCCCTCGCCGGTGAGAGTGTTGACACCCGATTGGGGTGACGCCGCAATTGCCTCGTGTCCCTGTTTGCAAAGCTTGGTGACGAGCTTTGATCCGATGAGTCCACTGCCGCCGATTACTACGATCTTCATGATAGCCACCTCTATTTCCCGTGTACCCCCATGCATGTCTTCTGTCAAGCGAACGAATACGGTTTCTTAAAGTCCTGGTGCGTCGCGTAACCGGACAAGCGCCCGTCACTGGCCAGAAACGCGCTTCTAGGAAGTCGCGGGAGGATGGTCGGCAAACCGGAAGTTACGATTCTTCTGATACTAACTGTCGCGGTAGGGACGACGATCTCTGATCGCCCCCCTAACTGAGTGTGTAATATCTTACATCGAGATATTTGACCGCTCTACCGTAGTTCTGCCAAGAATAATGTGTGACTGGGATCCACCAGGCCACGACTCACCATAGCAGCTTGATTCCAAATTGCACTTGACGCGAACTCGTGGCTGTTGACGTGATTACGCCCGCAGTCGGCGAAGGACCTCCGGTGACGGCCGCATACACCACGGGGTTCGGTGTATTGAAGTTCGCGTGGTTGAATAAGTTGAAGATCTCTGCGCGGAATTGCAGTCCAAGGCGTTCCGTGAGCGAGAATCTCCGCGACACGGAGAAGTCCGTTTCATAAAGATTCGGTCCCTGCAGAGTGTTTCGTCCGACATTGCCGTATGTGCCCGGTAGCGGCTGAAGGAACGCGTTCGGATTGAAATATTGATTGGGCCCGCCCTCGATGATCGACCCCGTGAAATTCGGATTTACGGAAGGGCGGACGGGGTTGCGCGTGTCGCCGTCGTTCGATGGGTTATAGGAGAGCTGCGGCGTAAACGGTAGCCCTGAAAGCAGCGTCTGAATCGCGCTGACCTGCCAGTCCTCAGCGAACTTTCTATACCATGGATTGCCCCCGGCAGTGGCGGACCGGCCGAATGGCAAATCGTAGGTTAGGTTGATTACTCCCGTGTTCCTCACGTCGAACGAGGCGCGTCCGTAATCCGCCTTCGGGTCCAGCGGATTCGCAACGAAGGCTGGAGAATTTGTTGCCACGCTCGTGTTCATGTTGTCGCCGTCATCGAGCGATTTCGAAAAGGTGTATACACCACGGAACTGCAGCCCTTTGCTTAGGCGCCGATTCACGTCGACCTGCAATCCGTTGTAAGAACTGATCCCTTGGGAAAACCAATGTGTCGTGTTCCAGACCGCGTTGTTTTCGAGCGCCGCGCCGCTCGAGTAATAGAGGGTGCCGCTCGGATATCCCGCCGGGCACGGCGCAGCGGGGCAGATCGTAGGTGTGGGCAGATTTGCATCCACGGAAAGCAATTCGTGATAACCGTGGGAGCCGATGTAACCGACGCTGAAGGCCGTGCTGGGCGTGAGCTGCCGTTCGACTTTCAGCGACCAAGTATCGACGGTCGGCGTATGCAAATCTGGTTGCACGCCACTAGGGATCACCTTCGATCCTGTGTACGTGGCGCCTGGTGTGATCTCGGAGAACGCGATGTTCTTCACGGCATAAACCGTGTTGAACGGGCCGTTTTGATCCAGCCGATAGCTCAAATTGTCCAGCAAAGCGTAGTACACGCCAAATCCAGCGCGCACGACAGTTTTCTTTGAGGCGAACGGAGCCCATGCGAGCGCGGCACGAGGAGCGGGTAGGAAGGTGGCCTTGTTTGCCGTGAAGACGGAACCGCCCACGGTTGGATCGGTCGCGATGATGCCATTCTGATCGAATAGATAGTTTGAGGCGCGACCGTTCGCTTCCTTCCAGCCATTCGTGAATTCCGCGCGAAATCCAAGCCGCACTTCGAGCGAAGACGTTACACGAATCGCATCTTCGGCGTAGGCTGCGCCTTCCAGCGTTCGCCAACCGAGAGGCGTGAACGAAGGCGCGTAGGTGTAGGTGCTTACTTTTCCTTGCAGGAAGCTCTGCAGGTTTGTAAACGAGGCCTGGCCGTATTGATCCTGAATCAGAGTGTCGTTCGCCTGAATGCGTTGGACCCAACCGCCGAAGCTGAGCAAGTGCTTTCCGTGGGTGATGGTCAATTGATCGTCACCGGTGAACAGATTGCGAACCGCAGTGAGGTTGCTTCCGGCGTTGGTGCCGCCGTTGGTGATCTGCGACGCGCCGTTCAGAGTTGTTCCACCGCCAACGACGACCGCGCCGACCGGCTGGTCCTCGTGAATCCAGCCGGACAGATCGGTGGTCGTGTTGCTGTCGAAGAAAAAAGCGCCCCGCGAAAAGCCAAACGTGGCGCGATTTACGACTGTCGGGGAAAAGATGTGCGTTTCGCTGAGACTGACTACCTGCTCGCGCAGATTCACGTTCGTGTACGTAAAAGGATTGCTCGTCGGTGAAAGGGCGGTGCTGTCGTCGATGGTATATACCGCCGCGAGATTGTCGCCCGGGGTGAGCACCTGGTCCACGCGTACCGTCCCGAAATCTTCGCGAATGTGCTGCAGCGGATTGCTGAATGCTTCTGCAATGCCGCTTGGAGTGCTGGACGAAGTGAGGATCTCCGCTCCGTTCGCGACGGGCCACAGAGCCAGCAGAGGCTGAATGCCCGGGACCGCGCTCGCCCGGGAAGTATTGTCCGGAACCAGCGTCAAATCGCTGAGGCCGAGCGACTGCCGGTATCCCTCGTAATTGCCAAAGACAAAGGCTTTGTCTCTTACGATCGGGCCGCCGGCCGAGCCGCCAAATACGTTGCGTTCGAAATGAGGAATGTCACCATGGTCGAAGAAATTTCGCGCATCAAAGATGCTGTTGCGCAGAAATTCGTAGTCCGACCCATGAAACGCGTTCGTGCCGTTGGCAGTGACGATGTTGATCTGGGCGCCCGGCCGTTTGCCGTATTCCGCGCCATACGTGTCGGTGACGACGGCAAATTCGCGGACTGCGTCAACGCCCAGCAACTGGCCGCTTGCGCCCCCCGGTGTGTCGTTGATCTCGGAGGCGCTTGTGTATTCCACTCCATTCAGCAGAAAAAGGTTCTCCTGCGGCCGGCGGCCGGAGACGGCAAACATATTTCCGACCACGGAATTTGACGTGCCGATGCCGCCGGAGCGCTGCGACGTGTAGTTGACGATGCCCGGATTCAAAGTCAGCAACTGATCGTAACTGCGCCCGTTTAGCGGCAGGTCTTTTACTTCGCGTTCGCCAACCAGGCCGGAAGAATCCTCGGTCGAAATTTGGACGGCCGTGGAAAATGCCGGAACTTCGATAGTTTGGTGCACGTCTCCGACTTGCAGCTTCAAATCGACTTCCTCGCGCTCCCCGACGGCCAGCTTGATCGCGCGACGACGGTCGGTCTGAAAGCCAGTTTTGGCAGCTGTAATTTCGTACTGCCCAACGGGCAGGGCTACGGCGTTGAACAGACCGGCCTCGTCCGTCACCGATGTGCGCTCCGTGCCCGTCTCGAGGTTTTTGATCACGATCGTGGCGCCGGAAACCGGCGCATTCGTCGTATCCGTAACCTTGCCCCACAACGATGAATTCCCTTGGGCAAAAGTGGAAAGAGCAAGCAATAAGGAAGCGAGCGTGGCGAAGATTAGCCGCGCATTGTATTTTTTAGGTGAATAGACCGCGAGATTTATAGAAATCATTTCCAAGCTCCATTTCGTCTATTTAATTTATGTGCGCAAGGCGCATGTGGTGCGAAATCCGGACTACTGTTCGAGTTGTGGTTTTACTGCCTGGAGCAAAAGAGAGTTTCAGCGACAACAACAACAGGCAACGAGGAGACGGAGAGGAACAGCGGAGAAGCGAGCTGAAAAAATCCCAGCGGTGGAGAAGGGAGTCATGGGTGCACCGCACGACTCAATTGCGGGTCCAATTTCGTTTCGACGACGGCGGACTTGGGGGCAAAGGAGTGGACTCCCGACCAAACCAATTGCAAACCGGCTAGCAAACCGACGGCCGCCACGACTGTCTTCAATTTCTGCGCAGGTACCCTTCGGGCAAGCAAGCAACCGATAACCACGCCCGGCAATCCTCCATCCAGCAATTGCAGTAGCGTTGCAGTGCTGATCGATCCAAATGTCCAGTGCGCCAAACTACCAATAACCGCCAATACCAGACCGAACAAGATGTCCGTGCCAACCACCTGCGCTGGCGCCATCTCCGAGTAATTCAACAGCAGCATAGTGCCGAGGGCTCCTGCGCCGGCGGACGAGAATCCGGATTCGACACCGATCGGAAACGCGAGCCACGGCAGCCAACGCGAATTCTTCGAAGCAAAATGAGGATTTCGGATGCGGGGAACGAAGGTGATGCTGGATGAAAACGCGAGCAACAGACCCAGAATGATCACGACTGCGGAGTTGCTCGCGGGCTTTGCGAGGACGCGCAGCACAAAGATTCCCAGGACGAGGCCCGGCACCGCTCCAATCACCAGCAACCGGAAATATCGTGAATGAACATGGCGGCTCGCCAAATAAAACGGCGCCGCGACCAGCCGCAGCACGCCTGCGAAAACAAAAGCCGTCCCCACAGCCTCGCCCGCGGGCAGCCCAACGATCAGCAGCAACGCAGGCACAGTAAAGCTCCCGCCACCGATTCCCGTCAGCCCGACGACCATCGCGATCGCAAATCCCAGGAGAAAATTCATCCGTCTGTTTTCTCCGAAAAGGTATGGATCCCGCATTCGAGTTTCTTGCCGCCCCAGCGGCCGGAACGCGCGTCCGCGCCAGACGCGGGAATTGCCGTGCACGGTTCACAGCCGATGCTCAGGTAGCCGTGGTCGTATTGCGGGAGATACGCGAGTTGATGCTTACCGGTAAATTCCCATACCTGCGCCCACGTCCAATCCGCGAGCAGGCTGATTTTCAGAAGTGTTTTGCCGCTCGGTAGTTTGTGGTGCTCGATCTTTTTGAGACTACGCCTCGTAGGCGATTGCTCGCGCCGCAGACCCGTAAACCACAACTCGAACGGCTGCAGCGATTCCATGAGCGGCTCTACTTTTCGAAGATGGCAGCACTTCGCAGGGTCGAATTGGTGCAAGATCCCAAATTCCGCTTCCTGTTGCTGCACGGTCGTTTGCGGCGTCACGTTTACGAGGTTCAACTTCCAGTCCCTGGCGACCTGATCGCGAAACCGGTAGGTATCGGCGAAGTGATATCCAGTTTCGAGAAACAACACGGGAAGGTCTGGAAGCCGTTGCCGCAAGAGTGAAAGGACAATCATGTCTTCCGCCTGAAAACTGCACGTCAGGCAAGCATGCGCCGCCGGGAATTGCCCCAAAATCGCTTGAAGTAAATCGTCGGCACTCAGAGCTTCCGATCTTTCGATGAGTAGAGCGTCAGACATTGGCGGACTCCTTCTCTGATTGGCCCGACGGGCCACCGATTCCCAGCGTTTCTGCCCGCGATAAGATCTGCGCGGCGATTTCCTCGCGATTCTTGCGATCCGAATCCAGGCCCATTTCAAATAGCGAACCTCCTGCGACACGCTTGAGCGCATCGACGAGCTGGCGCGACGGCTTGTCGATAATCAGAAGAACTACCAATCCTGCGGACCAAACGGAGGCGAGGAGAGACGGCAGGTACGCTGGAGGAATCTGATCGCCGTCGATAGTGATCGTTGCAAATCCGTTCTTGAACAGCGCTCGTTCCGCAGTATCGGTGAGCGACGCGCGATTCGGCAGCAGAAAGACTCCAGGACGGTGTCCGTACCGTGCCGCTTTTTCCGCTGCAGACACAGGTTGTCCGTTCGAAACCTGCTGAGGGGTCAAATCCTCGCGAATCATGCCTGCGCCGACGGTGGCATTTGAAAGTGGATCCAGCAGGATAAAGCTGCCGGTGGCGCGATTCAGGGAATACGGATCGAAGAAGAGAGGCGTGGTCGTTTCTATATGAACCAGCGCAATCCCGTTCATGGATAAGTCGCTCGCGGGCTCCTGGGCAAGCGTGTTGATGTCGATGCGATGGCTGATGCTCGTTACGCGGGCTTTTACCTGGCGCGTCGTGTGCTTCAGCAAGTATCCAAAGTCTTTGCGCAGCCGCTGTTCGTGGAGCCAAACCATCGAAGCGCTGAACCGATTGGAAATCGCGGGCAGCCGCGAGGGCGAAACCAGCATATCGCCACGACTGAGATCGATCTCGTCGTCCAATTTCAGCGTAATCGACTGCGGCGCGGTCGCTTCATCCAATTCGCCGTCAAACGTGACGATCGACTGCACGCGCGTGGATTGCTTCGAGGGCAATGCCACAACCAGATCTCCCGGATGAATCGTTCCTGCCGCGATTTGCCCCGCGAATCCGCGAAACGCGGAATCTGGCCGGATCACCGACTGGACGGGAAACCGGAAAGCAGGCAGAGCCGAAGCCGCTCGCACCGGAACGGATTCTAGATGCTCCAGTAGGGTGGGCCCGGAATACCAATCCGTTCTCATACTGCGATCGACAATGTTGTCGCCTTCCAGAGCACTTACGGGCACACACTGTACGAGCGAAAAGTTCAGCGGTTCCACGAGCGAAAGAAATTCCTGCTGCAACCGGAGGAATATCGCTTCCGAATAGCCGACAAGATCCATTTTGTTTACAGCCACCAGGACGCTCGGGATACCTAGTAACGATGCGATATAGGTATGCCGCCTCGTTTGCGGCAACACGCCCTTGCTGCCGTCCAGCAAAATCACCGCAAGGGAGGCGGTAGACGCGCCCGTCGCCATATTGCGGGTGTACTGTTCGTGGCCGGGCGTGTCCGCGATAATGAATTTGCGCCGCGCCGTCGCGAAATACCGGTAGGCAACATCGATCGTGATGCCTTGCTCGCGTTCCACACGCAGACCATCGGTCAGCAACGAGAAATCGATCGGGCCACTCGACCGATTCACACGGCTCTTCTTGACTGAGGCAAGCTGGTCCTCATACACAGCTTTTGCGTCGTACAAGAGCCTGCCAATCAGCGTGGATTTTCCGTCGTCGACGCTTCCCGCCGTTGTAAATCGCAACAATTCCTTTCCGAGGTCGGCCTCGAGGAATTGCTCGAAGGATTCGTGAATAACCGGAATGGAGCCCATCAGAAATAGCCCTCCCGTTTCTTTAGCTCCATCGAACCTTCCTCATCGTGATCGATGGCCCGGTTCTCTCGTTCCGACCGGCGGAACGAAACCATTTCTTCAATAATTTTCGGCAGGGTATCCGCGTCAGACCGAATTGCGCCAGTGCACGGCACGCAGCCAAGCGAGCGCATCCTGCAATTCACAATCTGTGAGGTCTCACCCGGCAGAATTTTGTCTCTGGAATGGATAAGCACAAGCGAACCGCCGCGGATTACGACCTCGCGCGGCTTGGCAAAATACAAGGGCACAATCGGAATGTTTTCGACGTGGATATACAGCCATATGTCGAGTTCGGTCCAATTCGAAAGCGGGAAGACCCGGATACTTTCGTTCTTGTCGATGCGCGAATTGAAGAGATTCCACAATTCCGGGCGCTGATTCTTTGGATCCCATTGCCCGTGCGCGTCGCGGAAAGAGTAAATCCGCTCTTTCGCGCGCGATTTTTCTTCGTCGCGTCGCGCACCGCCGAAGGCTGCGTTGAAACCGCCTTTCCGCAAAGCGTCCAACAGAGATTTTGTCTTTAGCAGGCCGCAGCACTTCTGCGTACCAAGTGCGAAGGGATTGGCGCCGCCTGCGATCGCCCCTTCGTTGCGATGCACGATTAATTCCGCCCCGATCGACTTAGTGTACGAATCACGAAACGCGATCATTTCGGGAAACTTGTAGCTGGTGTCGACGTGCAGAAGCGGAAAGGGAATCCTCCCGGGGAAGAAGGCTTTCTGCGCCAACCGAAGCATGACCGACGAGTCTTTGCCGATCGAATAGAGCATGACGGGATTCGAGAACTCTGCCGCAGCTTCTCGCAGGATATGGATGCTCTCTGCCTCCAGCGTCTGCAAATGGCTGAGCCCGGGCGGTGCTCCGCCTGAGGCGTCCTCGCCTACATGCGCGCCGTTCGGGGGCGTCTCGATCATCCTTTGTGTGCTGCGCTGCATCGTTCCCCTTCTCGTGTAAAGCCCAAGAATTCTGTCCAAAAACAAAAATCCCACCTACCAGGCTCGCTGGCGGTGGGTTTGATACGACTCTTCTAGATTAAAGTCCTAGACTAGGATCCCCCGGATGCCAGCGCACACCTGTGGACAACACGTACAACACGCTCGACATGCGCCGGTGAAAAGCTGGCATTGGTTGGAGGCAATTAACATCTTCATGACTCTACGATGGAAGCTCTCGAACTGCAAGCGATCATTCTGTGTAGCGCACCACCGCCGATCCGCCTCTAGATGCGATTACCCAGCCCAAATCATCCATTAAGGTCCGGAAACAACGTTATGAGAAACACGGGGTTCTGGGTGGATTGTCGGCAAGCCGGAAGTAATGGCGCGAATCGGGTCTGCTGGGATTACTTCCGACTTGCCCGTAATACGGCCACTGAGCCGCCTGTTTCTCCCAGAGTCCACGAAACGGCTGGATGGTATGGCCTGGCGCTCACCGTGCTCGCTATCGGTTGACGGAGATGCATTCGAAGCATACTGTATGCGCAACCTCAACTTGTCACCGATCAACCAAGTCTGCTGAAGGAAGCGCTTATATGGGGTCAAGCTCCCAACGAGGAGAGCATGGCATCAACTCCCGAATTAGCTACGATCCCTATCGGAACGCAAACGCTTCGGAAAGTGCGAATCCGGATTCTCCCCTTCCTCTTCGTCCTGTACGTCATTTGTTATCTAGACCGCGTCAACATCAGCATCGCTGCGTTGACCATGAACCAGGACCTGGCTATCACTAGCAAGCAGTTCGGTCTGCTGACAGGAATTTTCTTTATCGGATACTTCCTCTTTGAAATTCCAAGCAATCTGCTGCTACACAAGATCGGCGCACGAATCTGGATCGCTCGCATTCTGATCAGTTGGGGGTTCATTGCCACGCTGAACGGCTTCGTGCAGAACGTTCACCAATTGTACTGGGCACGATTTCTGCTCGGTCTGGCCGAGGCAGGCTACGTTCCGGGAGTCTGTTTGTATCTGACGTATTGGTTTCCCAAGAGGGAACAAGCGCGCGCGATTGCGCTGTTTCTGCTTGGGCTGCCGGTGTCCAGCATCGTGGGTTCGCCTCTGTCAGGCTACATTCTGGACCATGTCCACTGGCTGGGGGCCGGGAGCTGGCGATGGCTGCTGATACTTGAAGGACTTCCTCCCATACTGTTTGGATTCCTCACTTACTTTGTCCTGCCAAGCCGGCCACAGGAGGCTGGTTTTCTGACCACAGAGGAGAAGGAATGGATTCAGACGGAATTGAGAAGCGAAGAACAGGAAAAGTTGAAAAAGCGCCGATATTCCGTGCTCGAGACACTAACGAATGGACGTGTTTGGTATCTGGTGTTGCTCTATTCGGGGCTAATGATCGGCAGATATACAATGAGTTTTTGGACGCCTCAAATCGTCAAGTCCCTGTCGAGTGCGTACTCCAATACGACTGTCGGACTGCTGGTCATGATCCCGAGCTTGGTGGCTGCGGCAGCGATGGTTCTCATTTCCCTCAGTTCCGATCGCAGACTGGAGCGAAAATTCCACGCGGCGATACCTGTACTCGGGGCAGCCTTAGCCCTAGCGCTACTGGGCACAACTCGCTCGCCCATGTTTGCGGTGGCGCTCTTATCCTTCGTGGAGATCGGCCTCTGTGGCTTTCTGGCCCCTTTTTGGGCCATGCCGAGCGGGTTTCTTTCAGGCTCCGCCATCGCGACCGGCTTCGCCTTGATCAATTCCGTTGGGAACCTCGGCGGGTTTGTGGGCCCTTCGATGGTTGGGTTTATGAATCAAAGAACCGGCAGTATCTATAGCGGATTGGTTTTCGTTAGTGTTTGCATGCTCGGGTCCTTCGCACTGCTCGTGTTTCTTCCGAAGGAGGCGCGCGCACCAGCGGATTAGCAGAGAGTGTTAGCGGAGCCGTTCCCTTAGCGGCTTCCGGGACCACGCGCTGGCGAGGTCCGGCAGCGGTGTGGCTGCATTAAACGCTTTCGCTTCCGCGTGAAGTCGCTCTGACAAATTCTCGAAGTCACCGAGAGGCTCTAGCGAAAGATTGAGTTGCGTCATCTGCGGACGCAGACTGTGAAGACAATCGGGCATCCACTGCTCTGCACCATGCAGAGTATCCATGCGCGTTGAAGGGGTCGGCAAACCGGCCTCCTGAAAAACCCTCGAAAGCGCGGGTCCCATCTGAGTGTTCGCGCCAGAACGCCGGAAGGTCTCTTCCATTAGAGCAGCGCCCGCGCTCCAAAGTGGCAAGCGCGCAGCCTGCCGATGAAAAGCTCCCCAGTCAGGTTCTTGGAATGCCAAGACTGCGCCGGGACGAACCAACTGAGACAGAGAGCGCAGAACCGCGACGGGGTCGGGAAGAAAACACAGGATGTAACGGCCAACGGCGGCATCGAATGATTTATCACGCGGGATTTGGACTGCATCTGACTGGGTAAAGCTCACATTGCACAAGCCGGCCTCAGTCATGCGAGCAGTGGCCCGGGCAATCGAGCGCGGTTCACGCTCGATTCCCACTACTTCTCCTGACCCCCGCAGCCAATCTGAGATTCCTTTTGTGCAAGTTATGAGAATTGGGTTGTCTTCTTTCTTACAAGTCCCGCAATGTCGGCAAGCATTTTAGAAGCCGATGGTCATCGTCCTGTTCTGGTCTGCAACTGGCGCCGATTCTGCTGATTCACAAGGCTTCTGGGCTGAGTCCAAAATTCCTATTTCCGGTTTGGGAAAGAAGTCTGTTTAGCGCGCCGTTTTTTCACATGAGTGACCGACTGTCACTCCCTCCAGCGAGCCATCGGGCCGGGAATAACTTCCGGTTAGCTCGTGACTCGAGAGCAACGCGTTAGTGTTGAGCTTGTACGAACCTTAAATGAGTGAATTGGCGATTTTGAGTCATCCGAGGAAGCGTTCTGTTGCCTAGATTTCAGAGTCACGACCTGGGCACTTTGTATCGATCCGCCGTTTGCTAAATTGATTCGGGGCAGCTGGTTTGCTAACGTCGTCGTCATGCCCGAACGTTCCACCGAGCAGATACGCGAATTGCTCGATTCGCTTTATCGCGTGGATTCGGGACGAATCCTGGCAACTCTGATCCGCTTGCTCGGCGATTTTGATCTTGCCGAGGAGGCGATGCACGAGGCCTTTGCCGCTGCGCTGAGCCTGTGGCCGAGGAATGGAGTACCCGGCAACCCGCGACCATGGCTGATTTCGACGGCCCGTTTCAAAGCCATTGATACTCTGCGTCGACGGGCAAGATTTGATGCCTCTCAAGACGAGCTCGTGCGATATCTCGAAGCGCAATCGAGTTCGGCGGAAAGGTCCAATGAAGAGGAAAGTGTTGAGGATGACCGGCTGCGCCTGATTTTTACCTGCTGTCATCCATCTCTCGAGCCGGAAGCGCGCGTTGCGCTCACCTTGCGTGAGGTGTGCGGGCTGACAACCGAGGAAATCGCGAAGGCCTTCCTGATCACTCCGCGTACGCTGGCGCAGCGCATTGTTCGCGCAAAGGCAAAGATTCGAGACACACCGATTCGCTACGAAGTGCCGACGCCACAGGAATTGCCGCAGCGACTGGGCGCGGTGCTTCATGTCGTCTATCTCGTCTTTAACGAGGGCTACTCTGCTGCGGCGGGAGCGGAGGTAACGCGGGCCGACCTGACCGGCGAGGCGATTCGACTGGGCCGGTTGCTGACCGACCTTCAGCCAGAGCCGGAGGTAATTGGGCTGCTCTCCCTGATGTTGCTGCAAGAATCCCGTCGCGCCGCTCGAACCTCTCCGACCGGAG
>Ga0210405_10004072_pt1 | contig 13900 bp, 8 predicted proteins | sample IncBWH11MmetaG_FD_155492 | JGI IMG/M metagenome (GOLD analysis project Ga0210405, IMG submission 155492) | Forest soil microbial communities from Barre Woods Harvard Forest LTER site, Petersham, Massachusetts, United States - Inc-BW-H-11-M | ecosystem: Environmental > Terrestrial > Soil >... | reverse complement strand
CTCTGCCCACTTTTTGGGTGATTGGTATGTGGACTTACACCGCGAGAACCTTTGGATTCAGCTGACTAGGGATGATCACAAGTATCTTGTTCACGGACCCCCCGAGGAAATCGAAGCTGCTGGCCTTCGGAGGACATTTCTTAGTTTAGAGGAGTTCCGGCAGGCAATTATCGAGTGGTCAACCAAGCGGCATCAGTGAGTTTGCCCGTCTGAATAGTCTATGGACGGGAAACAGCGCGGGACCAAACCAAACGTTCGTGTTCTGGTATGCGGCTAATAGTGAACGAAGGAATTTCGGGTAGCACCTTTCGGACTAAAGGACAGGACATGAAAGAAGCCAGAGCCGCCTCGAATGAAATCTGCCGATACTTCGAATTACCTGGTATTTGCGACATGAAATATCTCTGCCCTGCCCGTCGAATGAATATCCAGCTTTCATAGTTCTTCGCCTCATCCGGGTCATAGTAGACAAGTTCATGATCCTCGGGAAGCTCGCGCAAGAGCTTGTTGGCTGAATCTGCCGTAAATTCGTCTGTCACTGCAAAATCCCAATCGGTGGTAATTTCATACCCTCGTCGTTGAAGGTTCGTTACCGGTAACTTAACACTTTCGGCCCAGTTTTCCGGCCCTTGGGGTCCACCAGGGACGGGACGTGGTTAGGGGACGGCGGGGCCGCGCGAGGTTGGGCTCGCGGTGTGCTGGGGGCGGCTTGGGCGCGGGGCGCGCGGTCGTGTGGAATGGTTGTCCACATGCGGAGTGGGTATGTAATATTGAACGCCTATCTCTATGAGCAAACCCGCCATCGCCCAAGTCGAAAATGCGTTTCAGCCCGCAAAAGGGGTGGATAGCGCGACCAGATTTGCTGGGCGTAAAGATGCGGTCCGTGAATCGCATTACGGACTAGTTGCGCAGGGTGCGCACATTGCGATTGTCGGAAATCGCGGAATCGGTAAGACGTCATTGGCTCGCCAGATTATCAATATAGCTAGCGGTGATAACACTCTCCTTACGAAACTGGGGGTACCACACGATCGAAAGCTTGACTTCCTTTCGATCTATTTTGCTTGCGGGAATTCCATCAAAAATACAACCGACCTACTTGAGCGGCTCCTCACCTCAACCAGTTGTCTGGCAGAATGGATCTATGATGTTCCCAAAGCTTCAAAGGTCGTGCGTGGGTACAGTCCAAAATTCGGTGCGAATCTGCTCGGCGCTGAAGTCAGTCTCAGTGGTGAAAAGAAAACTGAGACCACGATTGAACCTGCGATATCTTCACATTCGATAGATGCGGTGTTTACAAATGCAGTCGCCGCAATCGTTGAGCAGAGAGTTTCCACTGACGGCATCTTGATCGTAATCGACGAGTTTGACCAAATCGCAGATCCAACTGGGTTCGCGTCGTTTCTTAAATCATTAGCAACCAACGTCCCTCAGGTCAAATTCTGCATTGTGGGTGTTGCACAGGACATTCAGTACCTAATGAAGGAGCATCAATCATCGGACCGCCTATTTGCTGGAGCCATAATTGCGTTGCCATCGATGAGTGTTGGCGAATTGAAGGAAATTATTGTCATTGCTGAGCAGACCATAGATCAATACGTCGTTTTTTCTCCCGAAGCCGGCGATCGCGTTGCCATGTTGGCTCAAGGACATCCATACATGGTTCATTTGATTGGTAAGTACGCGCTACGTTCGGCATACCAATCGGATCAACGCACTATTTCGGCAACTGCAATAGATGAAACTGTTAAAGCGATAGCGGATCGCGGAGCAGACCCAGTGCTAGAGGGTCGATACAAGAAGGCAGTTGCGTCTTCGGAACAAAGAGAAATCGTTTTGAAAGCGTTTGCTGAAACTCAGGCTGCCGACGGCGAAGTGTGGACAACCAACGCATACAAAGTTGCCTTAGATCAAGGCGTAGATAACGCCAGTCAGTACGTCGGGCAGCTGGTCACCGCGGAATATGGTAGCGAGATCGAAAAGCTTCGTGAACGGTACTACAGGTTCCATGATTCCCTCTTCTCAGCTTACGTAAGAGCTCGGCCACGTCTAGTAGGGAAGACAGGCTAATTAAATATTCCAGCGGACCGACAGCGACACACCGACAAGCGAATCGCGGCAGGACTTTAGATCATTCTCAGTTTTCGGACAATCACTGCGAGTCGTTCCTGGTTCTTGCGATGCGGTCTGCTGCGCCCCGCCCTCAGGTCTATGAGCGCTCTGCGGGAGATCTGGCCTTTACAAAGGCGCACAAGATCAGCGAGGGGGGTGTCTTTTAGAGCTGGCCGTATTTTCGTTTTCCATTCATTGCGTTCTGGGTCGGGGTATTCGGTGTAGACGTTTTGTTGCGCATGCTCAAGCCCGGACTCTACCTCTTCCAAATTGTTCGATTCCTTGCCGATGTACTTGATTTGATCGACGAGAACATGCCGCCTCTGCAGCAGACCGACCGTTTTCTTGTCACAAACATTGCCGTGTGCATCCCCGCACTTTGCCTCGGGATGGTATTCGTATTTGCGTAGAACATCCCCGTAGGTGCTAACGCGGGCAGTGTGACGGTCGCCGTGATGGCCCGCCGTGGTGATCCTGTACTCCTTTCCCGAATATTGATCAATCCACCTCTTTTTCAGCCATTTCCGCGAGTCTGTCTCGTAGGGTGACACGAGATGAAAGCGCTCGGGGTCCACTCCAAGCGGGTGCCCAAAATCCTTTACATGAGCGCTCAGCAGGAAATTGAAAGGCTTGATCCGCTCAGCGTACGGCTTGTCCTGGTTCACTTTGGTCCACGGCTTCATCAGGGCCGGGCTGCTAATCGTAATCCGGCCGACAGCGGGAGACGCTTCGAAGCCCAGAGGGCCGGTCGATAAGCCGAGCGATCTGCGGACAATGGCCAGCCACGCCTGCGCGATCCAGTCGCGGTCCTCACTTTCCGGATTGATCGGATTCAGCAAATGTCCAAGACCATGTTCGGACCACCGATCTTCCTCGTTGTTTGGACCGACGGGTCGGCCACATTTCTTGTTCTGGCAGATTATGGCGCCCGGTTTGTTTTTCCGCCCACAGAATGGACAGCTGCAACGAAGCAGTCTGGGCTCGCCGTTCACATCTCGAAGGAAAAGCGCGTAGCGCTTGGCCGAAATTGCCACGCAATAAAGCTGCCGCGGCTCTCCGGTTATGGGATCGCGATTATCGGCCTCGATCTTTAGAATCGACCCCTTGCCAGCTTCGCCACTATACGGATTCAGCGCTTTGAACCTTTCAGATATCTCAACGACCTGATCCCAACGGAGAGCTCTGACCGCTTCCTTGCCATCGTCCGTGCGATGGGGGCCACCCGGACACTGAACGTATTCGCCATGCTCGGTTGCCACGATCGCCATCGAATCGGTGTCCTCCATTGCGTAGGTACCCCCCAACTGGGTAACGCTGTGTTCCAGCAAGGCCAGCATAAGGCGGGCCGCGCCAGTGATGAGGGAAGCGATTGGAGGAAAACAATACTTTCCTGGCTCGTCGGGATGGGCCACTCGGCACATGAAGGGTGTCGCATCAATGCCATAGCCCGTGAGCTTGACCTTCCGCTCAGACTCCAGCCTGTGCATCTCGGCGTAAATTCCATAGCTCGCCGCGTTCGCCAAAACCTTCAATGCCTTCTTCAGCCGCGATTGTTCAACTTTTGAGAGGTCGGTGCGCTTGTCTAAACCTATTCGTTCCTGGATTACAACGCGAAAGAAGTCCTCCTCCGCAGGATCAACGTCAATCATCCCCCGCAATTTTGTGGGCATAAGTCCCGTCAGCTTCCCCTTGGGTACGAGTCGGAACGCGTCTACGATCGTCGGAACCTGGCCGGTCAAAAGAACTGATGCAACAACATCCGGTAGTGAGAACCACAGAGCCTGATTTTGACTTGCTTCGCCTGCATAGAGGTGGTTGATCCCTACTTGCCAATCGTTAGTTTCGGGGTTGTACCTGCCGCGCGATGGAAGAATGTCACCAACTGGAATCACCTGAACGAAGGCCGGTAGTGCCTTCCAGGTTTTCTGTTCAAACAAAAGCTGTGGATTAAGCTGAGCCAACCATTCCTGAATTGATTCAGCGCAATGCTCCTCAACGACTATTTCCTGTGCAGTCACAAAGTTCCACAGGTTCATGAGGCTGTTCACAGTCGGATACATCGAGAGAAAATCGGTGTAAACGACTGGCACGGCAACCTTGCGAATGTGCGCGCTGGTTCGGCCACCAAAGAACGCGGACTGCGCGTGACCGATGAGTCGTTTCGGAAAGTGAGGTTGTCGCTCCAGAATGGGCGGAATCGACATTGCGCGCAAATACGCTTTACCGATGGAGGCGGGAGAATAAGCCTTGGTTACCTGGAGATTGATCGGGTGCTTTTCATATTCCTCCAGCAGCTTGATGGCGAGTTCTGACGTGGCTAACACGTCGCGGAGGTTGTATTTGATGTAATCCTCCGTGACCACACCGTGGCGCTTGACAGCATCCTTGCTATGTTCAACATCGAACTCTTCGCAAGCCGACTCCAGACTGTGCCCGCGATCCGTGAGCGCGAAAGCAAGAGTGCGTAGATCGAGGAAATTACCCCGAAATACATAATCTTCCTCTACTCTCCCCGTAAGCGACCCATCGGGAATTAAGTCCTCTTCGTCGGGTTCTTCCCGACGCGTGAAACCTTTTAGTGCTCGTTTGCTGTCGATCTGTTTGATGCAGACGCTAGGCCGAAATCGGTTTCGGCCTGCAGCATAGGGCCAGAGGTCAAGGGAGAAACCCCCAGTGAACCGTTTACGAGCCCGAGTGCTGTTGAACGCAAGGCGCGAGATATCGAATGGAAAGTTGAATGCGACCAGCAAGCATCGCCCTCTGTATGCCAGGTCGAAGACTCTCGTTAGAAACTGCGCTTGGGTCAACAGATCAGGTCGAGGCCCATCCACCTGATACGCGGTATCGACGAACTTTCGCAAGGTTAGGCGATCGGCAGGCGGTAGGTCATCGGCCTGGAAGAGATTCTGAACCAGGCATTCGCCATCCCTGACGAAGTGATAGCTGCCAAAGGTCAAACGTTGGAGATGGTCAGTTCTAGTTTCGGTGTCGAATACGAGACTTGAGTCTGGAAGACGCCACTTCCGGTCGAGACGGTCGAAGTCTGGGTCTTCCCGCGGCCAGTCGGGAAACACCCGGACAGCGATGGTTAAGGGCGTAGGCTTCGGCTGAGGCATGGGAGACTCGCCTCAGCATGTGCCCTCAACGGGGGACTCCGCTACGTTCCCAAAGTCACATAAGGTTCGATCAGGCGCTGGAGCCTACTTCTTTGGCACAAACGTTTCCAGCGGCGTTCCAAGCCAGTAATTTGGACAGAACTTGCTCTTTAGCCACTCATCGAGCTTTTCCAGCATATCGGCCACCCAATTTAAGCCTTTCTCGGCGAGGTAAAGGACGTAATCAATGAAGCCTCGAATCGTTCCAGCAGCAGCAACCAGTGGGCTGCCGTCCGGATTATCACGCGTTTGCCTTGGCCAATCGTTTTGAGCCTCGTTGAGCTCCGCCCGATGATCATTCACCGAAACCGGAACGGTGGTTTTAGGATCGTTCGCCTCAGCAAAGGGATGGTGGTTGTCGATGACGGTATGCCCTCTTTTTTGTCGCTGACATTTGGCGCAGATCATGGGGTTGCTGCCAGGAACTAATGTCAGTGGCCGAGCTTCGCCGCAGACACAGCGCGCGCCTTCGCCCACTCGCCGTCGAGCGATTGCTGCGCGCTTAGCGGCACCTTCTGGATCACGCAAACGTGGCTTTTTCATGCGACCCTCGCATAAATAGATTCGAACGAAAGATTGCCCGCCGATCCTTGGCGATCGATTTCACCTAGGTCCGTCAGAAATGGAAAGCGCTCGTCATCGGCATCGATCACGTATTTGCCTCGAAAGGTAAGAACCTTGGAGCTATCGCCCGTGTCGCGGTAGAGATCGATCGCATGCCAGTAGTCACCAAGCATGCTGGCCTGCCGCGAATCGCGAATGCCGATTTCCCGGCGTCCTTCGGGCGTCAGTATTTGGAGCACACGCAAGAGCCGGTCAACTCGCTTTGCAGCCCAACGCCCGTTTCGCCGTTTTCTCAAAGCAGGCTTCGCAAGCCGCTGGACCGTGCGAGAGTCCCTGCCAAACTCTCGACAAGCTGCCGCGAGGGTGGCTCCTCCTTTTACCTTCGTGACGATCGGCCCGATATCGCTCCATAGTTCTTGGTCACGCTGACGAAGTGCCTGGTACTCCTCAAGGGTCTTCGGCGGAGCAAATTTCTTTCTCGCTGAGACATGCAATTTGTGCTTCTTCTTGTTCTTCTTCATTGATGGCCCCTTTTCCTGTCGATCTTGGCCAGCCCCTCGGCCCCTTGTTGAGTCGCTGAAACTAACATTTAAGCGACAGTACTGTTGATACTATACGCATAAAATAGAATTGTTGTCGAGCGCCCATTACTTGTAAATGATTAACACAAAATACACATATACTGATGAGTTCCAACCTGCCGTTCAATTGTCTTGATATTCTTGGTTTATGTACGTATAATTCGAGACTGGCTATTCAAGGGTGGAGTCGAAGAATGGGGCGCAAGAGGAAAGCGGTCGAAATCACTCAATTCAAAGACAATACTCCAAAGCGCGATCGGGGGCGGCCGTGGAAAGTGAAGGCGGATGAAACTTACGGGCGGGCGCAAAATTATCGTGGAATTTTTGAAGTGATTTGGGATCGGTTCTGGCCTGCGCTCTCAAAAGCTCAAACTGTGGAAGAAGTCGTCGAAGCCATCAAGGAGCATGGCCGTCCCTATGACCAGACCTTCGAACCATTGGCCGGGCTGATATTCCAAGTTTTGCGAGAACCCACATTCCCCGCGCGAGGCAATTCTCAAAAGCGATTTCTGGCTGACTCGCTCGGCGCGTTCGGTGTAGTGAGTGCGCGCCGCTCGCGCGATATTTGCGCAGAGGAGCGGGCGAAGGATCGGCGCAAACATCACATTATTCGTTACGAGTACTACGTGGAATGTTCGTGCGGGTACGAGGGTCCTTCAAAGGATCGAGCGTGTCGCAATTGTGGCGCTGGTATTCCTGCCAGCCTGTTTGGCTGAACTCAATTTGATGTGAGCGGGCCTGGCGACTGTTCGAGCAGCCGACAAGCCCTGACCACCACGGAGGTATCAGCTCCAATGGCAGCTCCGAAAACCGTATCCCAACTCTCGCAATCCCACAAATCGACCGTACCTCGTCACGGGGTTGTGACCCTCTTCGGCTATAGCATCCAGGTCCGTGTTGATCGCGGCCACCTTCTCTTGGACGACGGCATTGGTGCTGATCGCAGGCGTTTCCGTCTTCCTCGTGTCGGACATGGACTTCGCCGTTTGGTCGTAATTGGCTCTGACGGATTCGTATCACTTGCCGCCTTGCGTTGGCTGGCGGATCAGAAGGCGAGTTTTGTGATGCTGGAACGCGATGGGTCAGTCCTGGCGACCACCGGTCCAGTCCGCCCATCCGATGCACGGCTCCGACGCACCCAGGCCCTCGCGCACTCGTCCGGCGCTGCGTTGCGTATCGCGAGGGAACTGATCCGCCAAAAGCTCACTGGGCAGGAACAAGTCGCACGGGGTAAGCTGCTCGATTCACGGACTGCTGACACGATCGCTAAATTTCTGGCTGAACTCCCGACCGCCGACAGCATATGCAGGATCCGGCTCATCGAAGCGCAAGCTGCTGGGGCCTATTGGTCCAGCTGGCGAAACCTGCACATTAATTTCCCGAGGAATGATCTACGGCGCGTACCGGATCATTGGCGCACTTTCGGTGCTCGCATATCGCCCCTCACCGGCTCGCCTCGGTTGGCTGCGAATCCTCCAAATGCAATCCTGAATTACCTCTACGCTGTGCTTGAGTCTGAAGCTCGCCTCGCTGCTGCTGCCCTCGGGCTTGATCCCGGCTTAGGTGTGCTTCACGTTGATGCACAGGCACGGGACAGTTTGGCCTGCGATCTGATGGAAGCAACTCGCCCGCAGGTTGACGCGTACTTGGTGGACTGGATTACTCGACAGCCACTCAAGCGCGAATGGTTTTTCGAGCAGCGAGACGGGAACTGCCGACTCATGGGCCCATTCGCAATACGCCTCTCCGAAACGGCGCTGATCTGGGGGCGGGCTGTCGCGCCGGTTGCCGAATGGGTAGCGGAAGCCTTTTGGGATTCCTCTAAAAACCCAGCGAACAAGAAGGAGAGCGTTCCGACGCGGCTTACTCAACGCCGCAGAAGCGAAGGCAGGGGCAACAGATTCGCAGCGCGGGTCATTCCCGTGCCGAATCGGAAGAAAATTTGCGAGGTTTGCGGGGTGGAAGGGATACAAAATCGCTATTGCCAATCCTGCGCAGTCGAAGTTTCAAGGGAGAACATGACCCAAGCTGCGCTAATCGCTCATTCGAAACCGAAGACTGCTAAAGTCAAGGCGCGCATCTCCAAAACCCTGAGTGACCATGCGGCTGCGAACTCGTGGTGGTCGCCATCAAGTCTGCCTGCGTGGCTGAACGAGGAATTCTACATTCAGAAGATCGAACCTCAACTCAGAACCCTAAAGGTCCGTGAAATAGCCGAGGTTCTCAACGTTTCCCAGCCCTATGCTGCCTTCATTCGTTCGGGTCGCCGCCGCCCCCATCGGAGGCATTGGCAGGTCCTCGCCAAGCTGACGAAAGCCTCACCCGTTTCCGAAAGGCGGGTATAGCAGTCCAAGAAGTTTAGGCTGCCTCTAGGCGGATGACCCTTGTCCAGACGGGCCCAGAGCTCGACAGACTTCGGAATTTTAGAAAACCGGGATAACTCTGTAGTAACGAAGACGCAAACAATTGACGGGCCACCATTAATCGAGATAATGTTCTTCGCTCGTAGCCGACGGCCTGGGCGTGAAAACATAAGAGATAGTCGTATCTCTTCGGGGGATCGAACACCACCTAAGAACCAATACTTGGCGGGTGTCGGACAGCTTGCCGCAAATCGATCACATAAGAGAAGTCTTGCAGCGTAATCCCTCCGCGCGTGTGCTCCATAGCATATGGGAGCAGCGTGACTCAGAGGCGATGACATTTAGCCGTTCATCTCACGAACTCGATCCGGCCCGGCTTGGCTGGTTCAAGACCGAAAGCAGTGTCGATTTAGACTTTCTGACTAGCGCCTTAAACGCTGAAGAGTTCCTTCTTGTTTCGGATGTTTTCCATCAGTGTTTTCGTTACTGGAGCAGCTGCACGACTTGTGACCCGTCGATCTTGGCGCGAATGTCAGTTGCCTACGCCTCTGCTAGAAGGAGCATAGGGGATACTGGTGAGGCCTTTCGACAGCTCGAGCCTTGGTGCCGCCGTGACGACCTTTGTAACGACTTGAAGGCCTCTATACTGTTACACCTTGGTCACATTCTGAAAGACGAGTTTGTCATAGAACCGGATTCTGCTGCTAGGTTGCAAATAGGCGAGCGCGCCGTCCATTACTATCAGCTTGCACAGGACATTTCTCCCGATTCCGGACAGGCGGCTGTGGCCTCCGTATGGATGTTGCTTGCTCTGAGCTCGATTGATGAATCACGACAGGATGCTGCAAGCCATCAAGCGAAGCTTGCACTTGATCTTATCAATCGTCTCGAATCCGAGTCCGGCCCGACTCTACAGACAACTCTTTGGAAAGCCATCTCACTTGCTGGCCAGAAGAGATCGGAGGAGGCACTTCAGCAGTACTACCATCTGAAGCATTTCGGCATCCCTCCGCTCGGATTCTTAGCAGAGGCGCGGCACGATTCGAGAACTGTGGCCGTCTCACTTGGCAAGTCACCAGAACACTTCTATGAAGCGTTCCCACCTTTGAACCTGGTTGTTTTTTGCGGAGTCTCACCCAAGGTAATCGATGCGACATTCTCATTGGAGTCTGTTGCAAAGGTGCGGGAGACAGTAGCTCACAAGCTCGATGACTTAGGTGCTCGTGCAGCACTATGTGGGGCCGCCGCTGGATATGAGCTTTTGTTTGCTGAAGCGATGTTGAATAGGCTGGACGCAAAATTAGATATCGTCTTGCCTTGGGCGAAAAATGAATTCTTGCGAACGAGTATTGCTCCCTTCGAAGGTTGCCCCATGGGCTTTTCTTGGGGCACATTGTTCCAGCGAGTACTAGCCGAAGCATCCAGGGTTAGGGAACTCGGCCAGCTTTTTGAACCGGGTGCTTCGGTGGACTGGCAGTTCACGCAAGAGGTGACGGCAGGGATAGCACTGATCGTAGCGAAGCAATTACGACTGGACCTCTTGCCCATTGGGATTACGGACCCCCGCTTAGAGTCGAATACTGCGGAAATGAGCAGTTCTGTGCAGCTTTGGCAAGGTCAACTCGGCGTGAAGCCGGTCATGATAAACCTCCCACAGGAGCAAATAAGTCTACCTTTCAGTCTTCCCTCTGCGAGATCGGAAAAACCAACCTTGCACCGTGAAGTGAAAACGATGTTGTTTGCGGATGTGGTTGGATACTGCAAGTTGACAGAGAGTGTGATGCCGGAGTTCGTAGAGGTATTTCTTGGACGACTTTCGCAGCTTATTTCACAGACCTCTACTCCACCTCGTTATCTCAACATGTGGGGTGATGCTATCTATGCAGTGTTTGACTATGCAAGCGAAGCCGGAGCATTTGCGACAGAACTGACTCGATTGATTCACAGCAGTTCAGAAAATTGGGTCGAAAAAGGCCTGTATAGTGAACAGCTAGGTCCAGACTCCCAACAGGTCCTAAAGGTACCGCTGAATCTGAGGGTTGGACTCCACACGGGTCCTATACTAATTCATTATAACCCAGTAGTCCGGCAAATAGGTTTCACAGGAGCCCATGTCAACAGAGCTGCTAGACTGGAGCCCGTAACGGCCATCGGTGAAGTTTATGGTACTGAAGAGTTCGCTGCGATGTTGGAAATAGACCGTTGTCTTCGCAAGAATAAGGGAACAAGCCCAGAGCCAGTGGTTTGTGCGTACGTAGGCACAATGCAACTGGCGAAAGGATACCCGGGTGGTTATCGAGTGTATCGGGTCAGCTCAAAACCGGAGATGCCCGTGGAAAGGCTGGCAGAAGCAGTCCATAACTTTTACTGTGAGAGCCAAAAGGAACGATATAACACACACACTTCCGTCTTCGCTTCACTACCTTGGCAGCAACTACCTCCCGATCTGCAGAACGCAAACCGCCTTCAGGTTTCCGACATTCCTTACAAGCTCAACTTATTAGGCTATGAGCTTACCGAGAGCATTGGACAGCACCCGTGCACGATGGCATTCTTGCCGTCAGAGGTTGACTTCCTGGCTCAAGAAGAGCACGAAAGATGGTCGCATGACCGTCAAAGGGCGGGCTGGCAGTATGGACCTATAAGAGACGACGCCAGGAAACGGCATCCGAGCCTGGTTCCATGGAGCATGCTGCCTGAGACCGAGAAGGAGAAGGATAGGGACGTGATCCGACAATTACCCAAGCTGATCGCAAAAGCTGGCTTACGTATCAACCGATATACAACGCACTGACTGTTCTGATTGTATGGTCACCGTAGCTACTAACCAAGCGTTTCGCGCTTCTGACTCTGCCATAAAACGTGCAACCGGGATGGCAATCGAGATCTTCGGGCGCACTATCACAATTGCCGGTGCGGTCACTACTCTCGTTGTTAGTCTGAGCGGCGGCGGCTTTGGTGCTGTCTTTATCCTCTGTATCTGCGTTATTGGATTAAAACTGCAACTTTGGGGCCGTCGTTATTCCAGACGATCTGCCGAGTCAGTCCTCGCTCGTGACCAGCGCCCCCCAGTAGTGTACTTACGTCCTTTCAATTCCGATATGGAGACAACCACATTCGGGGAAGCCGAGGGTCTTTCAGACCTCATCATAGGGAGCTTTGGGGCCTTTTGGACAGGGGGATGGAGGCGCTGGGAGCGCTATCCCAAGCTCGTATATCTCATTCCAAGGTTAATACTGAGTGCCCCTCGCACAGAGGAGGAAGAGTTATCGTACGCACTAAATTGGATCGGCCCCACTATCGCAGTGGCACAGCCCGGCGAGAAACTCGCCCCCGCCGGGATACCACGCCTCAAGCTGGATCCTGACAATTGGCAGGCTGAGGTCGGCTCTCTGCTCAGGCGAGCACGGCTAGTTGTCGTGCGGTGTGGTTCTTCACGCAACTCGTCTGATGGATATTGGCCAACGGATCGCTCTGAAGGAGTGTCCGGCGGAATCGGCTGGGAGTTGTCCGCGGCGATCAGTGAAGTGCATCCCGACAAGCTAATCCTACTTTCGCCATTTGATGCACTTGATTACGAGACATTCTGCGACAAGACTAAGAACATTTTTCCGAAACGTTTACCGCCAGTGGCCGATTGCCGGCCACAATCGGGAACTATACGGAACGTGATCTGGTTTGATTCTGACTGGAATGCCACGTCGACTCCAATCACTGGAATACAAACGGGTGCACGACTGGATACGCTGCATCCTTTGGGAAAGACTCTAAAACAGACAATCGCGGCGATTTGTGGCATTGCAGCAAGTAGAGGAGAACGAGCAGCCCTCCTCGCGAAAAGAGGACTCGCGACGCTAATAGATTACTACCTAACTGCCTTTGCTGTTGGCATGATCGGGTTTTATGTAGCACCGGCATTCTTCGATGTTTCGAGTCTGAGTATCACTAAGCGTACGATGTGGATACTTCTTTTTCTTTGGCCTATTCTCTCGTTGCTGTATGAGAGCATCTTGATTTCATCTAATCTTCAGGCGACCTACGGCAAATGCTTGTTTGGTCTGGTAGTGACAGATTCTGCGGCATCACCACTTGGTTTTACGAACGCCATAAAGCGCTCAGTCTTCAAGCTGGTACTGGCACCATTTAGTTGGTCGCATCTGCTTACCGGATCGGGTCGACTCTTGCACGACGTACTTACAAAGTCCCAAGTAACAGATCGCTATCTCCGCAGAATCGAACCGGCGCGCTGGATATCTGTCGCTGGCTGGGTTCTGTGGCTGCCAACCTTTTTGTTGTGTGCCGGTATGTTAGTACAAATCACGCCGCGGCTTCCGTACGGCAGAGCCATTGTGCCTGGGCCACTAGAGTTCCCTTCGGGAGTATCGGAGGTCAACTTGAAATGCATCGAGGTAAATGGACTGCTCTTGATGCCCATCACAATCAAGGAACATGAGCTCTGGTTTTTGCTGTCGTCAACCGCCGGAGAAACGGTCCTGGATATAAAAGTAGCCGATGCGCTCCATTTAAAACCCGAATTCGGAACACACATAGACTCCGCAACAAAGAAAACGATTGTTTATAGAGACGGGGCCACCCTTGAACTAGGGGGTGCAAAGTTGAAAGTCAGCAGATTTGTCACTTCTGACTTGACCGTGTTCGGAAGTCTATTGCATCGCCGAGTCGATGGGGCGATTGGGTATCAACTCCTTCGGAACGCAGTCGTTTCGCTTGACTATTCACAACAGACTGTAAAAATAATGAATGCGGATATAAACATAATTCGTGCTGGAACTGACAACGTTCCTGTCTCGTTGAGGAATGGCTGGCCCTATGTACGGGCTGTCGCTGAGATTCGGGGATGTACACAAGTTGAAAGCTCATATTTGGTCAACACAGTTGCTCCATACTTTCTCACTTATGAACGTTGTCCTCCTCGAACCAATGCTCTTCTGGGAGCTGGTCAAAGTTTCATAGGAGAGCAAGTAAACGTAATACGAATCGGCTCGACTGCGATCAACGACCTCGGTCCAGGATGCTGTTTTCGCACATTAGACGGTCGACCGCAGCTTGGTGCTGGCCTGCTCAGGAGATTCATTGTTACGTTTGATTATCCCCACTCTCGATT
>Ga0210405_10004069_pt1 | contig 13904 bp, 8 predicted proteins | sample IncBWH11MmetaG_FD_155492 | JGI IMG/M metagenome (GOLD analysis project Ga0210405, IMG submission 155492) | Forest soil microbial communities from Barre Woods Harvard Forest LTER site, Petersham, Massachusetts, United States - Inc-BW-H-11-M | ecosystem: Environmental > Terrestrial > Soil >... | reverse complement strand
AACAACAGCTCAACTGTCGCGGCGCGCATGCGCCGGGCAAAACGCCAGCGCGCCGCGTGGCGCGGACCACAGGAGTGTCCCTATCCGCAGGGAGAAGACGACATGACTATTTTCAATCGGCCCAACGATCGTGATGTGGAATTTGTGCAGCGCAAGAGCGTGGAGCATTTCCGCGGTCTGCTGATCGCCGCGGCCGCGATCTTTGCGCTAGTCCTGCTGGTCGTGTTTCTCGTACGCGTCACGCGCATCGAAGCGGGCCACGTCGGCGTGGAAATCAATCTCGCCGGCAGCCAGCGCGGTGCTTCGGAAATTCCGATCCGTACCGGGTGGGTAGTTTACAGCCCGCTGCGCACACAGATCATCGAGTTTCCGACATACGTGCAAACCGTGAAGTGGACGCGCGACACGGCGGAAGGACACCCGATCAACGAAGAAATGGGTTTCAACTCCAAGGAGGGTATGGAAATCCTGGTGGACGTTTCGCTGTCGTACGCGATTGACCCGAGCAAGGTGCCGGATTTCTACGTGAAGTATCGCGTGAGCGACCTGGAGCTGTTCACGCACGGCATCCTGCGCGACATCGTGCGCAATTCGCTGAACGAAGTCGCCTCGACTTTCACCGTGGAGGATATCTACGGCGAACGCAAGGCCGACTTTCTCGGCAAAGTGCAGGCGATGATCGAGCAGAAGGTCGCGCCGGTCGGCGTCAGCGTTCAGCAGTTCGGTTTCATCGGCGCGCCGCGCGTCCCGGAGGTTATCGCGACGGCCATCACGGCGAAGGCGCAAGCGATTCAGCAGTCCGAGCGGGCGTGTAACGAGCTGGCCACCACGCAGGCGGAAGCCGCGAAGAAAATCGCAGAAGCCGAAGGCGACGCCAAGTCCATGGTCACGCGCGCACAAGGCGAAGCCGACGCCAATCGCATCCGGCAGAACTCGCTCACGCCGCAGCTCCTTGAGCTGCGCCGCATCGAGAACAGCCAGATGTTGATCGAAAAGTGGAACGGCCAACTACCACAAGTAGAATCGGGCCCGGGCAGCGGCATGATGCTGCAGCTCCCGCGGCCGCAGTGAACCCTGCCGGAGGCCAGCCCCCCGCAGGCACGCTAGCGCCGCGCTAGTATCGCAACTAGCGCGGCGTCCGCCTGTGCTTCGTTGAAGCCCATTTTCGATTTGAGACTGACAAATTAAGTTTGTAATGCCCAAGTAAGCCTTGCTTCATCCGGCTTCCAGCACGTCTCACGCGCTTGGGAGGTCCGTACCCGCTGGGTGAGAAACAAAATCAGCCATTGCAACTCTCGTCCAATGCTTCGCTGAAGGTCGATTTCCAAGGATCGCGAGTGACTTCCGATGGGGGCCTGATTCTGACTAAGGTGTTGGCCGGTATGCGATATACGAGATTCGCCGTATAGACAGATCACCGAGAAAAGCATCTGATAACGCGTGCGCTTCTGCCCGGGTTTCTGCGCAAGCCTCATCGCGCCCAGCAGTGAGTCGGGTCGAGAGAAACTGGGAGGACATGGTGCCGCAAGTCGTCCTTCGTTTTTCGTCGGGTGTTTTCTTCTCCGTCCATTCGGTGAGCTGACATGACACAGGAACAACCATTCATAGAGGATTCGTTCGACAGGGCCCGGCGGGAATTCTTCGGGACAGTGAAAACAACGCCCGCGCCGAGTGCGTTTGCGGCCGAGTATCTCAAACCGCGAAACGCGCCCCTCGCAAGAAAAGTCGCCGCCCCTTCCCCCCGTAGAGGATGGGTCAACTCAGTTGCTCGCTCGAGTCCCCATGTCGTATCCGCGATCGATCCCTTACAGGATTCTCGCTGGTCCGGGTTCATCGCGAACCATCCCCGCGCATCGGTGTTTCATACTCCGGGCTGGCTGGAGGCGCTGCGGCGCACATACGGCTTCAAGCCGGAAGCATATACGACTTCTGAGTCTTCGGGCGTGTTAACGGATGCCTTTTTGTATGTCCCGATCCGAAGCTGGCTCACGGGCCGAAGGATCGTTTCACTCCCGTTCTCGGATCATTGCGCTCCGCTCTCTAGCTCCCCAGAGGCGGTGACTTCCATTCTGAGGCATTTACGGACGGCGCTAGATCGCGACAAATTGAAATACGTCGAGCTCCGCCTGGCGGATGCGGAATTTGCAAGCCAGGCAATTCGATGCGGGTTTGAACCCGCCCGCTCCTATTATCTGCATCGTGTGGATCTCCGGCCGAGCCTCGATAACATTTTCCGGAGTCTGGACAAAGACTCAGTACAGAGGCGGATTCGTCGTGCCGAGCGGGAAAAACTGATAGAGAAGTGTGGCCGGTCGGAGGAATTGCTGAAAGGGTTTTACAAACTGCTGGTCATGACCAGGAAGCGCCACGGCGAACCTCCGCAGCCGTATAGCTGGTTTCGCAATGTTCTCGACTGCATGGGGGACCTGGCGGAGATCCGAATGGTATGCGCTGGAAAGGATGCCGCGGCTGCGGCTATATTGACTCTACGCTTTAATGGCTCCGTTGTTTACAAATACGGAGGCTATGACGAAAAGTTCAAGCACTTGGGGGTAATGCCGCTTCTGCTTTGGCGCGCGATCGAAAACGCTAAGGCAAAGGGCGCAACGGAATTCGATCTTGGCCGGTCCGATGAAAACGATGCGGGTCTGGTTGCCTTCAAGGGCAAATGGGCCAAAGACCCGAGTCGCCTGGTTTATTGGCGATATCCCGCCCGTCCCCTATCGAGTTCTGCGGAAGACTGGAAATTGACGGGCGCGCAGCTGCTGTTTGCACGTTCCCCCACGAGTGTATTGACAGCGGCAGGTAGAATGCTGTACCGACATATTGCATAGACGCCGTCAAGAAGGCAAAAGCTCTTCCGACGCGCTGCGGCGGAGCGCGCGGGTAGAAAACGGGGACGGCCTCAGCCGCTGAAGCACGGATTTTGCATCCGGAACACAGACTCTCCTACGGCAACAGGCTGTCGCCACCGTGCGCGACCGATTGAATCCTCGAAGCTGCAGATGACGCCGGCGCTGCAAACGCCGTCCCACCCTTACTACTATCCGCCGCAGCAGGCTGCGGCTGCGCCCTTCGTTCGGCAGCAGTCTGCAATCCTCTGCCGCGAATGTCCGCCAGCAGCGTCCAATCCTGCTTGAAATCGAGCATGGTCTCGCGGCTGTGCTTCGGACTCTTCAGTTCGTCTTCCATGCGTGCGAGCATGATCTGGTAGGCATATTGCCCGTCCGAGTCCGGCGCGAACACGTTGCTGGCGCTGATTCCCACGCGCAGCGGCGGTTCTTCGCCGGAAAAATTCATCCACAGCGCACCGTTAGCGTCGACCGAAATCGTGCTGCTCTCGCCCAGCTTCTTAAGGACGCGCTTCAAATACATGCGGTCAGGAATCACCTCGCCCTGAATAGCTTCGTCAACCGTCGCGTCGAACTGGGCCTGGTATTGATTCCACTCGTCCTTCGTACCGACAATCGTTTCACGCTCCAGGCTGCCTTCGGCCGCAAGTTCCTGGACGCTTACGGTAAATCCGCCGCCGATTTCCGGGCCCTCGCTGTTCGCGCTTCCCGTCGCTTCGGCCGAAGCATGAGTTTCGAATTGATGCTCCGGATTGAAGTGGCCCGTGATCAAGTAGGCCGCCGTCACCGCCGGAACTCCCTGCCACGCGAAAACCGCGAGGGGAATCACCAGCTTCTTCGAGTGGTACAACTGTTCCGTGCCGCTGCGGCATTCGCTGCTGCGCTTGATCGTGCCTGGCACTTGCGAAAAATGCAGCACGCGGAATTCGCTTTCGGGATGTTTTTCTGCGTAAAGAGTCAGTGAACGCGCCACCGCCTTCGGCGTAGTTATGAAAAAATCATTCAGGTAATCGGGCTTCACTGCCCCGGGATAATAAACGTCGAACACACGCCGCGTGAAATCGGCGCAATTGCGCGTCATGCCATTGAAGCGGTTCACGTTCGGCAGGGAATTGAACGTGGCAATAAGCGCGCGATCCTGTTCCACGGACGTCTTCACCACGAACATGTACAGGCTGCGCTCCAGCGTCGCGCCCACCATCTCGCGCCACTCGGCGCGCGTGCCGGTTCGGCAACGTTCTACGGTGCACAGCGCCGCCAGATATTTATCGCGGTAGCGCTCTTCCAGGGCCGCCTTGATCACCTTTGAGCCGACTAGAGGACGATCGCTCGGATCTTCCACACCATACAAATAAACGCTCAGGGGAACGATGTTCCATTCGTAGGGCTGGTCTTCGCCCAGCGTCGTGTAATTGCTCAGGATCGAACCTTGTTCGCCCGGCCGGCACAACCGCATTCTTACGGGCGAACTGTCGGGACAGATTCGCGAGAGATATACAGCACTGTGCCCGGCACCGGTGATGCGCGCGACGCTGGTGTCCAGCGATTCGTTCAGCACAACACCGGCATCAGCGCGCACTTGCGGCGCAAACAATCCCGCCAATACCAGCCCGAAGAGCAGCGCCACCGATCCCCGCAAGGTCTTGCGACACAATGACTCCAGTCCAAACAAATGAATCCTCCGCACTGCGAACGCCTGTAATTCCCCCGAATATTTTGACCGCGAACTGGACAGGGGGCGTATCCATAAAAGTGACTACGGACCGCGATGAATCGCTGTAGAAGAGCGCTGGGGGCACCGGGTCAAAGCCCAATGACTCCCAAGCATTTAAACCCCGATTGGGGCCTAAAGTTGCAGACCGAAATCGGTCAATACTTTGGATGTAATCGGCCAGGCTTTGGCTGCGTCGGTGGGAACGGCCAGGTTGGCGTCCGATGCACCCGTGACGGTTTCTAATCGCTAGTCACCGCGATTCGAACCGTCCGTAACTTACAGAAAACACAGGGCCGATAGCTCTCCTAATCGCTACTTTTCCGGGCCGACCAAGCGGCGCGGCCTCACTCCACCGCGAAATTCACGCTGCGGATCTGCGTCAGGCTCCCGCCGGATTCGCTGGCCTGCATTTTCAGCAGATACTCGCCGGGAGGGAGGGTCTCAACCGGGAGTTTCAGCGCCACCGGAATCATGGCGTTGCCCTTTTGAATGTAGGACGCCATGTCGATGTCCGCCATTGACCCTAGTGCTTTTCCGGTCTTCCGATCGGCGACCAAGTATGAGCACTTCACGGTCGGCGGATTTGCATCGGCCAGTTGCGGAGCGTATATTTGCGCGTACACCGCGACCTTGTCTGTTTTCTTGAAGTGGTTGTTTGCGGACGGCGTTATTTCCAGGTTGCGAACCACCAAAGGCGCGCGATCCGCCAGCAAATCCGCATCCAGCGTGCCGCCCATTTCAGAAACGGGTTGAAACTGATTGCTCAACGCCACCGCGCTGAGGCTGAATTTCTTCCCGTCATAAGGATCAACTGTCAGAGGAGTTTCAAACTTGGCAAATTTTTCGCCGCCGCCGCTCACGACTACGCTGAGCCGATACTGTCCGGGAGCCACCGAGAATTGGTTTTGGTACGGCATCGGTCGCTGCGTGAATTTTTCCCACTGATCTTTCTCCATGTCCAGCGTCACTTCGTCGCTGAAACGCGACGCCACCGTTCCGTCCGGACGGTAGGCGATTCCCAGCACATTCACATCCGCGTGATATTTCCCCTTCACCTTGGGGCAATCGATCGACGCGGTGGGAACTTCGATCGCCAGATGCACGCGCGCCTCGTTCGGAGACGTGTAAAAGAATGGGGCTTCCAGCGACCCGGTGCCAACCGCGCCACCGCTGCTCGTTGCACCTGAAGCCACACTCCCAGCAGCCGACGCCGACGCGCGCGATTCCATCTCCTTTTCAATGGGTTTGCCAGCCAGCATGTCGGTAGAAACGATGTTGCAGAATCCGCTCCGCGCGCGCACGTTCGTCCCACCGCGATCTACTTTCACCTTCAACGTGTGGCAACTTCCCGACGGCGATTCCGCCGGTGCGTAGCCCAACAAGTAATATTCGCTTTGTTCGCGTGCAATCTTTTCCAGGCCCGACATCAGGTCGTTGGTATTCAGGATCGGGAACCCTCCCGTCCCGGTCGCGAGCGCATACATCACCTGCTGATTGGTCGAAGCCGACGGAGGAAATTGCGGAACAATCTGCCGCGCCTGATTGTAAGGCGAATTGCTGTATGCGCTGATGCCTCCTGGCGTGCCGCCCCCAGTCCCGCCTTTTCCGCCACCGGTGCCTCCACCGGTGCCGCCTCCGGTGCCACCACCCTTACCACCGCCAGTGCCGCCACCGGTACCGCCTCCGGTTCCACCGCCAGTTCCTCCGCCTCCTGTCCCTCCACCGCCTGTGCCACCGCCACCGCCGTGCCCCCCACCGCCTGCGCCACCGCCGCCTCCGTGTTGCGGCTCGGCGGAAAACGCAGCCGCCGCCCGATGATATGCGGCGAGTTGAAATCCAGCCTGCGAAGAACGTTGCACGGCTGTGCTCGCTGTAAGTACGGGTACCGAAGCGCGTGCCGCAGCATCGTCTGACCGCTCCGCGTTCCAGCTCGATCCGTAGCCTTGGTCGCTGGCCCATGTCTGTTGCGTTCCGTCACGCAGCATCTCTGACATCGGGGTCACAAGCCCGCGCACATCCAGCGGATACACCGCGACGTTGGCCTTGTTGCAGGCATCAATCGTTGCGGTCAATTCGGAATAGCGCTCTGGGTTGAGCTCGAATCCTGCCGTAAAAAGAATGAGGGTCTTTCTGCCTGGGATTGGCGTAAGGCTCTTCGCCAATTGCCGCAGCGACAGCAGCAACGTGTACGCGCCGAAATCGCCTTCCGCATTCCCCAAACTCGGCATCCCGGTTTGCAGTCCTGAAGTTGGCATACCGGTATTCACGGCGCTGCCGGGCGCTCCGGACATGCTTCCTCCGCTTGCGATATTGGCGCCATTGGACGCGGTGGCATTCGGCGAAACGGAGGAGGTGGAAATTCCAGAGACCGCCTGCTTCAGGCGAGTCACATCCATCGTAAAATTTTGCGCGAACTGCATAGAGCCGCCAAAGTTCACGATCGCCATCACTCGGTCGGGCCCCGCATACGCGTCAATAAATTTTCCTGCCGCAGCACGTGCGCGCGGCTGATCGCCCAGATCCATCGAAGAATTGTCGAAGAACAGCACCATGTAGTGGCGTTTCGCTTCAATCGGCCCGTTCGGGTCGGCACCGAAGGTAAAAGAATTGATGGGCTGCTGCTTGTCGTCTTCGTACACGCGAAAATCGTTGGTGGTGAGGTCCTGAACGTAGTTGCCCTTCTTGTCCGTCACCACCACGTCCACGCGCACTTCGCGTGTTTCGGCTTTGATGGCGCCGCCCGCGGGGGTTTGCGCCTGTTGAGCAGCGGGCGTGCGCTGCTGAGCCGCGGCCGACGGCGCCGCTTCCTGTTGCGGCGGAGTCTGCCCTGGCGCCGCCGATGCTTGCTGTGCGCGCACAATCCCCGGCGATTGAATAGCGCGCCAGCCCAGTCCGCCGGCAATCAAAAACAGCATCGTGAAAGTGGTCGCTACGCGTCGCCGGTTCATTTTTCACCTTCCTGCATCCAACATGTCGACAGCAAAGGGTGCGCTTCCGAAATCTAAGGTATCTCTACCACGCCATTGCGCGCCGAAAGCTGCGCGGCCTTGCTATCGCGCACCACCAGGCGCACCAGATATCCGCCGGGCTTCACGTCAAAATTGGTCTTCACAGTAACACCGGTTTGGTCCAGCCGCTCCAGCGTTGCATCCTTCAATCGCAATTCCAGCGTCTTCTCCTCGCCAGTAATAAAATTACCGTTGCGGTCAAACAGCGCGGCCACGATCGTCAGGTCGTCCCAATTGCGCCCTTGTGATTTCTGGAATCCCACATGCGTCAGGTCCACATGAGCCAGAACCGAGAGCTTAGCGTTCTGCGCGTCCGACTTGAAATACTGCAGTTGCAGCTGAATGGGCACGCTTTGCTGCTCGTCCTGCGAGAATAGCGCGTCCTCGATGTCCTGCTTGGCCAGCTGTCCGGGCGTTTCGCCGCGCTTGGGCGCGAAAAATCCGCGCCGCGCCTGCACCGTGTATTTTTCCTTGGTCGTGAGCTTCACGCTCAGGGTATGAAACTTGCCGTCGTTCTTCAGATTCGACGGAACAAACGCGAGCAGGTAGGAAAGTTCCGGCTCGGCCGCGGTAGTGCGAAATCCCGCATCCAAGTCATTGCTGTTGCGAAAATAGAACCCGCCGGTGCTGTAGGCCAGATCAGACAGAACTTCCGATTGTATTCGTTGTTCGTCGAGGCGATATTGCAACGACATTGCCGAAGTCGCGGCGCTTGCCCGCACCGGGACGCTTCGCGTGACGTCGCCGATGGGATCGACGGTATAGAGGCCGCGAGCATCAAGTGTGTTGATGAATATGTTGGAGTGGTTGGCCTTGTCGATCAACTCCGATACGTCGTACTCAAATGTCGAAGTGAGGAATCCGGGGGAAACCAGCACAATACTGCGTTGGCCCGGCAGCGCCGAGATCCGGCGCACCACGTCCGTCAGACGGCGCACAGCGTATTGCGTATTAATTTCACCCGCAGCCAGAACTTCTTGAACCGTGGACGTTACCAACATAGCGGCTTGTTGCTGCACTCCTTGTCCACCCGTCGCGGCGGCAGCGCACACCATGGCATCCGCATTGGCGACGGCTGCTGCTTGCTGATCATTCTTGTTCTGAATCAGATCTGCTTGGTAATACGTAATCTGCAGGCAGTCGTGCTGCGTGGCCGGATCGTAGGCGCCCATTGGATTTGCGATGAGCCCGGAGATGGCGGCGCGGATTTTCGCCTGATCATCGGTAAAATCCACCTCGTGGTGCCCAGACACGGTGTACACCGCGAGGCGCTGGTTGGGCTTGACCGAAGTTTCGATAAAGCGCAACGCCGCCACTTTCGATTGCGAGAGGTCGCCTATGTCAAGATGCGCATCGTCGAACAACAGCGCCACAAATCGCGAAGGCATCGCGAGCGCGCCGGGCGGAGCCGGGCCGGATTTTCCAGACGTACCATCCGCGGAATCGGAAATTGCATACGCTGTCGAGTCCGCCGGCAGCGGAATAGCCTCGCCACGCGCCACTTGTTTTTCCGCGCTACCAGGCGTCTCCACCGAAAAATGCGTGATGAATTGCGGTTTGCCGTCCTGCTTGATTTGGAAATCGTCTTTCTGCAGGTTTTCCACCGCGTGGCCGCTCGCGTCGTGAACCACCACGCGTACAGGCACCAGGTTGGCGTGCGATTCCAGCGGTACGGACGAAGTGCGCGTGTTGATCTCCGGTGTCGATCGAGCGGAATCTGCGGGAGTGGTCGCGAGGGTCGGACTAGCTGGCGCAGCCAAGGGAGCCGAAGTGGCCTCCGGCGGGGTTGAGGGCGACCCAGGGAATAACTGTACTTCGTTGGACGGCTGCGTAGCGCCCGTAAAAGTGTCGGCAGCAGGCGTCGGTGAAGCGGGCACAACAGTTGCTGCTGACGATCCGGACTGGCCAGGCGCGGAATTTGGCGGCGTTGCCAGCGGAGCTGAAGAACCAGCTTGCCCGGCGGCGCCCGGCGTGGCGCCCGATTGTGTCGCAGCGGCTTGATTTGCAGGCGCGGGCGTCGAACCGGATGGCGGCGCCGGTGTTGTAGTCGGCTGCGCTGGAGGCGTTGGCGCCGGTTTTGCGTGCTTGATCAGCGACGGCGGGGGATCAGCGGGGGTTTCAGGCGGCGTCGCATTCTGCGGGGCCGCCGACTGCGCTCGGCAGGGAAGCCCGAACCACAACGAGGCACAAAGTAAACCCGCGACGAACACCAAGGCGGAGCCTACGCGAACGACGCGCCGATCGGCCGCTAAACACGGCCTACCCCTGCCCGCAACAGCACTCATTCGGCCACTCCTGCCCGCCGCATCTGTGCGGAACCCGCGTGTTCCGTCCCATTACGATTCAGTCACTCTTGCAGGAAAGTCTACTCGCCCGGTCCGCACCCGTCAATCGCGACTGTCCGGGCCGAATCGAAGCGCAGCGAAATTCAGTTTCCTGTATCTCGTCGCTTCCTCGCCGCGCTAGAATCCCGCGGCATCACTATTCGCAATGGGAGGCACGATCGCCATGAATCGCGACCATAAGTCAGAGCAGGCGGGTGAACCGGAGAAGATCTGTACCGGCGCGACAGACAGCGCGCGAGAGCAATCGCTATGCACTCGGCGTGAGTTCCTGGCACACTCTACAGGTTTCGCGGTGGCCGGCGCGACGGGTGGCCTCGCAGCCGCTCGATCGCTCTCTGCTCATGAAATTAGGGCACGCGGGAACGCGCCCGATTCATCGGTGTCCAATGCGGCGCCCGGCAAACCGCGCCGCATCATCATTGACACAGATCCCGGCATTGACGACGCGATGGCCATCTTCCTCGCGCTGCGCTCCCCGGAGCTTAAGGTTGAGGCGATTACACCGGTGGCCGGCAATGTGCCGCTGGATTTAACTTTGCCCAACGCGCTGCGCCTGCTGGAAATTGCCGATCGCACGGATATTCCAGTGGCGGCGGGTGCGAGTCATCCGCTGGTTCGACGCCTGGCGACAGCGGGGCATGTGCACGGGGTAAACGGCCTTGCCGGCGTGGAATTTCCGGAACCAAAAACGAAACCGGTGCGCGAAACCGCTCCGGAAATTATTCGCCGCATCGTGCGTGAAAATCCCGGCGAGATCACCATCGTCGCCGTGGGTCCTTTAACCAACGTCGCGCTAGCCTTGCGCGCAGACCCTGAACTAGCCAACATGATTCCAGCGATCGCTATCATGGGCGGCTCGCTTTCCGGCGGCAACATGACTCCCGCGGCCGAATTTAATCTGTACGTGGACCCCGAAGCGGCGCGCATCGTGTTCGATGCGAATATACCGCTCACAATGGTGGGCCTGGACGTGACCCGCAAGTGCCGGGTGAGTGAGGAACACATCAAGCAACTGGAAGCCGCGAATAATCCAGTGAGCCAAGCCGCCGGAAAAATCCTGCGCGCCACATACGAGCGCATGCGCCACGGCGGGGAAGTCACGGACATCGATCTGCACGACGCGCTCGCCGTCGCTTCGCTGATTGACCACGACGTGATCACGCGCAAGGACTACTACGTGGAAGTGGAAACCGTCGGAGAATGGACCGCAGGTCAAACGCTCGGCTACGACGGTCACGGCCCAGTCCGCAAATCGCCGCAGATGGAAACCAGCGCCCCCGAACCACCGCCCACAGAGCTGCCCTACAAGCCGAACGCCCAGGTCGCCGTGGGCGTTGACCCCGATCGCTTCTTCCGCTTGCTCATTCCGCGTTTGACGGGAAGCGCAGGGTGAATCGCGCGACGGCCGACGCGACGGGACCGACGCTGCAAAAACTTCTCGAACCATCGGCGCAGGCTTCGCACAAACGTAGTGACCTATCACTCGAAATCGCGTAGATTCACTCGGATCTGGGCGATGAAGGTCAGGGCCGGAGCTTACCGACGTTGCAATTCGTGCGATTCAAGATCGCGCTTCTCTGGGGGGAGCATTGAGAATTGATAGGAGCAAACCCGCGAAGCCCCGGCTACGCGGCCAGAAGTTGCCGAGGATCGGAACACTGTCCACGATCAAGGGGCCGGGACACCTTTCCTCGTTTAAGCCGTTGTTGCAGCCCGGGACTAAAAAACGCTAGCGGTGCTGGGCGGACTACAGAACGAATGGCACCAGCCGCGCGGTGCGGGTCATATATTCCTTGTAAGGTTGCCCGAGCGCGCTGACCAGCGCCGTTTCTTCCACATGGATGCGATACGCGTAGCCGACTGAAATACACGCAAGCAGCGCAAGAATGCTCGCGCAATTTCCCAGCACTAGTCCCAGGCCGATCACGGTGATCAGAGCGCCGGTGTACGAAGGATGCCGAATATGGCGGTACGGCCCCGCTTCGATCACCGTTTGCCCTGAATGCACGTCCACCTGAAACGTGAAGTAGCGCCCCAGCACCCGCATCGCGTAGTAGCGCAATCCAATGCCGACCCACATCAGGACGATCCCCACGAAAAAGAGCTCCGTGCGCATCCAAGGGATGGCCGCCTGCTGAAGACCAAAGCAAAACGTAAACGCCAGCGCCAATCCCGCCCAGATCATCGCAAGCAGAAAGCGGAACGAGCCGCGGTCTCGCGCTTTCGTCGGATCGGCTGATTTTCGCTTGCGACCGGTTACGAATTCAAATAGCAGCCAAACTGCATACGTCACGATGAAGATCGCGTCGTATCCCCAGCGGCCGGCAAACGGCACGGGCAGCATGCGCGCGCCTCCTATCTCTATAATACGTCTGTGAGTAGAAATAACTTCAGGCAGGTCAAGAAAAGCGCGGCGAGAACAAACTGGCTGGATGGGCCTAGAGCCGCCCGCAATCGCCCCATTAGGTCAGCCCGACGCGGTCCAGATACAGGGCCGGGTGTATTGCCGGCACAAACGCGTTATTCGTGTTTCTCCGAAATCGTGAAGTCCACCACCGTCGGTTCGCTCGGCTTTACGTTCACCTTCTTGGTCCACGTAGCCGGCGAACTGTACATCGGCCGTTTCACTTCCACCTGCGCGCCGACATCCAGCACTTTTGCTTCGGACAGAACCTGCCAGCCCTCGTGCCAAGCCACGATTTCGTATTCGCCCGGCGGCACATCCGAAAGTTTGTAGGCGCCGTGATCGTCCGTCACCGCGTAGTAGGGATGCTTCACCACCAGCGCGTTCGCGTTCATCCACACATGCCCGGCATTGCATTTCAGTTCAATCACTCCGTTCCGCTGCAGCGTGACGGGAATGAACTGATGCTGAAAGGGGAAGGGAATATTGTTCGTCGCCACGCCGAACATCTGCACGGTATGCAGCACGGGATCTTCGCTCTCGATCTTCAACGTGCCGGCCTCCGGAATGATCATGATATGCGGAATGTAGCGGCAAGTTTTCTGATCGAGTTGCATGCGATTGGGCGGCAAATCCATGGCCTTGCCCCTGGTAATGCCGCGCAGAAACACCACGGTATTGGCGACTCCGCTGCCGTCGGGATTGATCAACAAGCGCTCCAGATCGCGCGTCTTCATGCCTTCGGGATCGCACACGTCTGGATTCTTGCTGATAGGCAGCTTGGGGATCTTGGGGACCGGCCCCGTCCATGTGACCGTGCCGGTAATGGCGCCGCCGTTCTGCACGGTGATCACCGTGTAATCGGCTTGCGCGGCCACCCGCCCGCAGCAGATGGGAATGAACAGCAGCAGGATGCAACACCCCTGCACAACGTAATGCTTCATTTTATCGTTCATCGTTACCTCGCCGGCGATGTCACCCGCATCGCTGCGCCGTTTACCCGGCAACCCGCGCACGCGGAGCAGCACTTGCCGGGCGGCCGACCCCCGTCGTCGCTCGAAGAAATCTTAAACTGTGCGTGGCGAAGTCAAAACCAAGCCCGAGTGAATGCCTGTCCCGCGCCCCTGCCGCGCAAGACCCCCGACTCGCGCAGACCGGGGATTCCTTGGGCTCGGCCCCGTGTCACTCACAGCTCTAAAAACAGTCAGTTCGATGGCGAGCCGCACGCTCGAGCGGAATTCCTGAACGTGTGCCTATGCAGACCCGCAACTCCAAACATACCGCTTTTGCTGGAGAGCGGAACAGGCTCTGTCCTGTGCTTGTCCTATGAGTATATAAAAGCGAAAGAAGCCGCTCCGCGCGCGAGGCGCAGCTGATTCGATGAATCTGGATAAAGTACGGCAGGTCGAGTCGAGGATATCAGAACCTAGCCCAAGCCGATCCGCACTACCTCGCCAGGCTTGATCGATTTCATCTGTTCTAAACAATCCGCTACGTAGGGCAACAGGTCGGCGAGCTGATTCGACTGGGCGCGCAGGATCGTGACCGCTAGGCTGCGTCCCCGGAGGTTTTGTTGGTATT
>Ga0210405_10004068_pt1 | contig 13904 bp, 7 predicted proteins | sample IncBWH11MmetaG_FD_155492 | JGI IMG/M metagenome (GOLD analysis project Ga0210405, IMG submission 155492) | Forest soil microbial communities from Barre Woods Harvard Forest LTER site, Petersham, Massachusetts, United States - Inc-BW-H-11-M | ecosystem: Environmental > Terrestrial > Soil >... | reverse complement strand
AGGCGCTCGTTGCCTACTGGCGCGACAAGTATGACTGGCGCCGCTTTGAGGCTCGCATCAACGCCTTCTCGCAATACCGGACCCAGATCGACGGGGTTGGCATTCATTTCATTCACGTGCGTTCCCCTCAGCAGAACGCGCTACCGATCATTCTCACCCACGGGTGGCCGGGATCGGTCGTGGAGTTCATGGAGGTTATCGGCCCGCTCAGCGATCCCACCCGCTACGGGGGAAGGGCGGAGGACGCGTTCCATGTCGTCGTGCCGTCGCTCCCAGGTTTCGGCTTCTCCGACAAGCCGGTCGAGACGGGCTGGGATGTGAACAAGATCGCCCGCGCCTGGGCAACGCTGATGCCACGCCTTGGCTACGAGCGCTGGGTCGCACAGGGAGGCGATTGGGGGGCGGGCGTAACGCACGCCTTGGCGCATCAGCGGCCCCCGGGGCTGATAGCAGCCCATGTGAACTGGCAATTCGTCTTTCCCGAAAAGCTGCCGGAGAAACCCACGCCTGCCGAGCAGCGAGCCATCGACGGGGCATCGCGGTTCGCTAACGATTGGAGCGGGTATTTTCGTGAACAGGCGACGCGCCCGCAGACCATAGGCTACCCGCTTGCAGACTCGGCCGCGGGTCAGGCGCTCTGGATCTACGAGAAGTTCCAGGCATGGACCGACAATCACGGCAATCCTGAAGATGAGCTCTCCACCGATGCGATGCTCGACGATATCAGCCTCTACTGGTTCACCGACACCGCTGCGTCGTCGGCTCGCATCTACTGGGAGAATACCCGCGCCGGCATGGCGGGCGCGTCTGGCGGACGGATCGAGCTGCCAATGGCGGCGTCGGTCTTTCCGCACGAGATATTCGTCCCGCCAAAAGCCTGGGCTGAGGCACTGTGGCCAAACCTTTTCTACTGGAACGAGCTAGACAGGGGCGGGCACTTCGCCGCGTTCGAGCAGCCAAAGCTCTTCACCGACGAGCTGCGAAACGCCTTCAGGTCACGGCGAGCCTAGCGATCTGGCTGTGGTCTGAACCCCGCGCAAGTGCTCCGCAGCGCACAAAATTTGAAACGGAGGATTGGAGCAACTCATGATAGACGGTTTAGAACACAGAGCAGAAATAGCAGTACCCGTCAGCTCACGGCGTAAGTTCATACGCACCGCGGCTGTAACCGGTGGCGCCGGTTTGTTGTTAGAGGGGCTCGGGCCTATAAGGGCCCAAGAGAGCGGCAAGAAGGCCCCATTGCTCGTGCTCCCGGCCGCGACGAAGGACCTCTTACCCTTCACCGTGCACGTACCGCAGGGGGCACTCGACGATCTCAAAAGGAGGCTTGCCAACACTCGGTGGCCGAATCAGGAGCCCGTAAGGGATTGGTCTCAGGGGGTACCGCTCGCCAAGGCGCAGGCCCTCGCTGACTACTGGCGCACGCGCTACGATTGGCGTCGAGTTGAAAGCGCACTGAATGGGCTCCCGCAATTTCGAACGCAAATCGATGGCCTCGGGATTCACTTCATTCACGTCCGATCGAAGCACGAGAATGCTCTGCCGATGATCCTGACGCACGGATGGCCCGGATCGATCATCGAGTTTCTGCAGGTCATTGGACCTCTGACAAACCCGACGGCCCATGGCGGCAAGGCCGAAGAAGCCTTTCATGTCGTAATCCCCTCCCTCCCAGGGTTTGGCTTTTCAGACAAACCGGCAGAACCGGGGTGGCGTCTTCCGCGCATTGCTAGCGCTTGGGCAGTCCTGATGGCGCGCCTTGGTTACAGCCACTATGTTGCGCAAGGTGGCGATTGGGGTGCCGGCGTGACGAGTTGGATGGCTAAGCAGCATGTATCAGGACTTGCCGCCATTCATCTGAATCTTCCGATTCTTTTTCCGCCTCCACCACCGCCGCCCGGTGGCTATACCGCTGCAGAACAGCCAGCGCTTGCTCAACTCGGCAAGTATGGGAGCGATGGAGCCGCTTACGGTTTGATTCAGGGAACCCGTCCTCAAACACTCGGGTACGGTCTTGCCGATTCACCGGTTGGGCAAGCGATGTGGATCTACGAGAAGTTTCAAGCTTGGAGCGACAACAAGGGTGATCCCGCGGAGGCGATCTCGGTCGATCACATGTTGGATGACATAAGCCTGTACTGGCTGACCGACACCGCCGCGTCCTCTGCGCGCCTCTATTTTGAGAGCTGGGGCAAGGATTTCGGCCGCATGCCCATCGACATGCCAGTTGCGGTGAGCATCTTCAAGGGTGACTTCTTTACGCCGCCGAAGGTATGGGGCGACCAGACCTATTCGAAACTCTTCTACTGGAACGAAGTTCCGAAGGGAGGCCACTTCGCTGCTTTCGAGCAGCCCGAGCTGTTCGTTGCCGAATTGCGCAAGAGTTTCGCTCAAGTGCGTTGACTGCAGGACGCTTTGCAACAAGACCAGGAAGGAAGAAACAAATGTCAGCAAAACTTGAAGGAAAGATTGCGCTTATCACAGGGGGAACGGCCGGGATCGGCCTTGCCGCAGAGCAGCGTTTCGTCAAGGAAGGAGCGTACGTCTTCGTTACCGCCGTTTCTTGCTGTAGAACCATTCGCGAGTAGTCCTGTAAATTGCCCGACTTCTCACGCGCCTGGGCGAGGCGCGTGACTGTGAAAAACGCAATTGGTGAACTTCATCCTCGATGGAGCCATTCCAATTCGCCCGGGTTCCCAACCGTCTTCTCTCACAATCAGCAGTCCAGTAGTCCAATCGGGCATTACGACGTAGACGCTGTGTCAAGGCTTGCAGACTTCGAGCGGTTTGTTTTTGTGCTTTGCGTTCTGGAGCGCTACCGGGAGCACGAGTGTGCTCTGCTTCTCGGCTGCTCGGCTTCCGGAGTTCGCGACGCACGCACTCGTGCAATCGAGGAGTTGGCCAGTAACGGCGAAGTGATCTCGTCTCGGTATGAAGACCGCAAGTTGGGTCAGTTGCCAGCAGCCCGTATGTCGTGAAAGGGATGCGCAAATGAAGGCACTTGTCCTTAATGCACTCGGTCGAGGCTTCGATTTCAAGGACGTTGACATGGCAGCGCCAATGGGACGTGAAGTCCTGGTCAACGTGCAAGACGTGAATTTCGGCTCAAGCAACTTCAAGCGTGACATCCCGATGTACGCACAACTGGCCGAATGAATCTGGACGATCTGGCTTCGAGAAGGATCTGGCTTCGGGACGTGAACGATGGTTGCGCGGCGTTAAATGACGGCTCGCTCACGCGCGTCGTCGTTACTTCGTTCTGATCGCCACGTGAGTAGCGTTATTTTCGACGGACTGATACGAACGTCCAATTGCGCACTCGCGTGGAGCGGTGGCATCCTTATGTTATGGAGTGCCGTTACCCACCTCCATAGAAATAAGGAGAAAAGCCATGCCATACGTTACAGTCGGAAAAGAAAATTCAGGCAACATCGAGCTTTACTACGAAGACCATGGCTCGGGCCAACCGGTCGTACTCATCCACGGATACCCTTTGAGCGGTGCTTCGTGGGAGAAGCAAGTTCCCGTCCTCCTGAATGCCGGTCACAGAGTCATTACCTATGACCGCAGAGGCTTCGGCAAGTCCAGCCAGCCAACCACCGGCTACAACTACGACACGTTCGCCGAGGACCTTCACCAGCTAATCGCCCAGCTGAAGCTGCACGACTTCACCTTAGTCGGCTTTTCGATGGGCGGAGGCGAGGTGGCGCGCTACATAGGAAAATACGGCTCCAAGGGCGTGAGCAAAGCCGTGATTGTGTCCGGTGTGCCGCCATACCTGCTCAAGACCGGCGACAATCCCGAAGGCGTGGATGCCGGTGTATTTGCCGGCATCGAGAAAGCCGTGGCCGCCGACCGCTACGCGTTCTTCACCGGCTTCTTCCAGAATTTCTACAACACCGACCTGCTCCTGGGTAAGCGTGTCAGCGAACAAGCCGTCCAGGCTAGCTGGAACGTGGCGGCCGGCGCCTCCGCCACCGCGAGCCTGGCGTGCGTCGCAACCTGGCACGAAGATTTCCGCAAGGATCTCGCCCGCATCGATGTGCCCACGCTGGTGATGCACGGAGATGCCGACCGCATTCTTCCCATCACGGCTTCGGGACAGCGCACCGCCAAGCTCATCAAAGGCGCACGCCTGCTGGTCGTGAAGGACGGTCCACACTGCATCCCGTGGACACACGCGGAAGAAGTCAACGCCGAATTGCTGAGCTTCCTCGGCGGGAAGGCCGGCAAGTCGCAGACGGAGGCTGCCTAGGCAATCGGTACTTAGGGCCGCCGTGATTCCTTCAGAGAGCTTTGGATGCCTGACTGGGCGGTCGTGTGTTTGCGCGGGCTGGGAGTGCAAGAGTCCAGCGGAGCATCCGCTGGTTACACACGTATTGTTTGTACGAAACTTAGTGGTGGAGGCGGCGGGAGTCGAACTATTCAGCGTGTTGACAACACGTAAGTTACTGATTCTAGGAACTGCCACAACGGCTAAAAAGGCCCCATTGCCCGATCCATTGTACGTTTATTGTACGAAAACGCTTCCGCTCTGAAGTCCCGCAGACCCGCATAGCGACCACAGTATCCCATAGATTCGCCGGGATGGATTGAGAAAAAACACCAGCTTCTGCTGGCAGGCCCCCTCCACACCGCGCCTAACGCGCCCGTGGTCAATCTTTTGGGTTCAGCCTTTGTCATGATCCGCTCCTCATCCTGGGAAATGCCGCTAAGAATTGCTAGGCCTATTCGTCGTGTTTATGACGCAGTGCCAGGTAGCCGTGGAGATTTCCCTGTGCATCGATGTAGAGGCCGACAATCGCCCCTGCTGAGTTAATTGCAAAGGCGTCGGTGAGTGTGGCGTTGAATGGCGGGCCGCTCGGGACGTCAATGGTAATCGGGGTATCCGAGCCCCAGCGCTGCAAGAATCCGTGCTCGTTGCCGTTGGCGTCGTCATACAGGCCTACGAAGTCTGCGGCCGGATTGATGCCCCAAGTCTGCGTAAGCGTGCTGCCAGGAACGTCGTACCGTTGAAATGCGCCGTCGTGCACGATGTAGCCGTGGTATTGCCCGTTTTGGTCCGGGGGATCAACGTACAGGCCAACGATAGTTGATCCATCGGGAGTGGCGCCGTTGTTCATGGATCCCACCACCGATTCCGTGGGGTTCTTCAGCTCGCCGCCGCCGGCGTCCAGGGTGATGTACGTGTCGAGACCGATGCGGCCAAAACCAACCATCGAAGTGAAATAGTCGTCGTCGTGATCGCAACCGTAGATAGTTCCGTTCGGCGAGATGGCGTTCGGGATCGAACCTTTCTTGCCGGGAACCAGCACATCAGAGAATTGACCTTTGCGGTACAGAAATCCCCGCCGACACTGGGGTGAGAAGGGCGGGGAGTCGGGTGTGCAGTCTGGGGCTCCGGGCGCTCCCGGCGGAGCAAAATAGTCGCCGACGATGTCGCCCCTGGCATTGATGCCATTGGCCTCGGTTTGGAGCATCCCGGAGACGCTAACCAGGCTGCCGGGGACATCCACTGTGAGGAAGTTGCCGTGCTTCCGCAGAAAGCCGTGCGAGTTCCCGGCGCTATCGTAGTAAATTCCGACGATTTCTCTGCGAGCGTTGATGCCCGTGGCTAACGTGTTTGTGGCACCTGGTACGTCAATGGAAGCGAATGTGAAGGTTGGACCATCGGGTTCATCCATGGCGGGTCGGGGAACAGTTTGTCGCGATTGGGGATGGCTGTGGTGGTCCTGCATTGTGGTCATGCCACGCATGCGCGGGTTCGTGATCGACTGCGCGGCGCTGTGCGCGCTCAGCAGTAGCAACGCCGGCATCAGCGTGAAGATGAGTCTCTGCCATTCGGTTCGCATATATGTCTCCTTTCGAACTGGCTAACGGTTGACGCGCTTCCTGCAACTACGGAAAATCAGAACGAAGCAGCTCACTCGGCAGCCGTTTCGTGTGGCTCGTCAGTGAGCAAAGGCCTGTTCGCTCTTTGCTACTGAGAAGAAGCGCAAACGAGGCGTCAACTCCCTCACGGAGAGGGGAATATTTCTTGCAGGATAGAGACCCTGCGGCGCCGTTTTGTCGCTTTGACCGGGAGGGCCGCGAGTCGGTTCGCCTTAGCGGCCCTGCTGCCGAGCCTCTTTTACTCTCAATTCTTGGTGAAGGTGTACAGGGTGACGGGAGGCGAATACTGCTCAGTGCTGCCCAGGACGTTCGCGCCATCCTGTCCGCCCACTAGATAGATGAGATTGTTCAATACGACGGCGCCAAACAACTGCCTGCCGGGAAATGGAACCGTCGTCCACGTATTGCTGGTGGGGTCGTACACCTCAACCGTGCTGACGATGGACGATCCGTTGAAGCCTCCGATGGCGTAGATCTTTCCGTTCAGGTAAACCGCGCTGAGGCCGCGGCGTGGGGCCGACAAGGGCGCCGCCGTACTCCAAAGACCGGTCGTCAGGTCAAGAACTTCCACTATGCTCAACGCAGATGAGGTACTGTTGTATCCCCCGATCGCGTAGAGCTTGTCGGCGGTTGTGTCAATGACGGCCGCCAACTGCGCTCTCGCGGTCGGCAACGTCGTAGCAGCGGCTGCCCACGCGCCGCTCGAGTAGTATTCGATTGTGTTCAGAAAAGCCGCCCCGCTGCCGTGGCCGCCAATGGAAAGAACATCTCCGCTGAATGTAATGCCACTTTTCGTCGGGACGACCACTGCCGCCATGTCGTACGTTCCAGTTACCAGCACCCCAAATGGACTCCAGGCGTCGCTGGACGTACTAAAACACTCGACCGAGTTGGTCACGATAGTCGTGCCATTCCGACTCGCGCTCTCTCCGCCCATAAGACAGGGTTCGCCGTTTACCGTGAAGGCGGCCGCGCCGACTAACTTCGAAACCCCGCTCTGAGTTTTCACCGCAGCCATGGAAGTCCAGGTGTTGCTCGTTGGGTCAAACACTTCGTTGGCGTTCGATCCGACCCCGAACTGGCCGTTGGGTTGTCCGCCAGACGCATAGATCTTCCCATTTGCCACCGTGACGCCCATGTCGTAGCGCGGTGTGATCATCGGCGCGAGAGAGACTGCGACGTTGCCGGAAGTGGTCATGCCGGAGAGCGTGTATCCCGACGGCACAGTCGAAGTACTGCCGAGAATCATGAAGCCCGAGGGCACTCCCGAGCCGCCGGTGGCTGCCGTGGTTTGCAGCGTGCCATCGGGAAACTGCACGCCGTTGCCGGAGCCGGTCAGGGCCAGATTTCCGGCGATGGTCTGCGTGCCCGCGAAACTGTTCGGCGTCGCCAGTTGCGGGACCTTCGTGGTGTCGAGGGCGAGACCGACCACGCCGCTGCTGCCGCCGCCGAGGAGATCGGTGCCGGCATTCACGCCGGTGATGGTGCCGCCTCCGCTGATGGTGGAGCACACCCACGCGGCGCCGCCCCATTGCAGCACTTGTCCGCTGGCGCAGGAGTTGGTGAGTCCGAGGGCGACGCTGCCACTCGTGCCACCGCCCATGAGTCCGCCACCCTTGGTTGTCGTCACTCCTGTTACTGTCCCGGTGCCAGTGCCGGGAAAAGTTTGAGTGGGAGCGAAGGTCACGAGGCCAGTGAAGTTGCCCGTGCCGTGCACGTCGAGCGTGTAAGCGGGAGTGGTAGTGCCAATGCCGACATTGGTGTTAGCGGTGGCGTTATTTACGCCGTTAATGCTCCCCAGCACCATGGCATTGCTCTCGGCCACTTCGGCGTTAGCGCCGATGGCAGTGGTGTTTGTGAGCGTGCCCGTGCTCATGGCGGACGCAGCGCCAAGGAAAGCGTTATTCGAGCCAGTGACATAGGACCCGTCACCGCTAAGCCCGGCGCTATCGCCGATGGCTGTGTTGTAGGCGCCCGCGGTGTTGTACACGAGCGCGCGTTCGCCGGTGGCCGTGTTGGAACTGCCCGTGGTGTTGTTTGTGAGCGCGTCGAAGCCGCTGGCCGTATTGAGGCTGCCCGTGCTGTTAAAAAGCAGCGAGTTGAAGCCGGTGGCCGTGTTGGAACTGCCCGTGGTGTTTGAAAGGAGCGCTTGCTCGCCACTGGCCGTGTTGGAACTGCCCGTGGTATTGGCGAAAAGCGCGATGTCACCACTGGCGGTATTCCCGGTGCCCGTCGTGTTGGCGTGGAGCGCATAGGAGCCGCTGGCGGTGTTATAGCTGCCCGTGTTGGAATATAGGGCTTCGTAGCCGCTGGCGGTATTGTCGGTGCCCGCCGTGTTGTTAAGGAGCGCCTCAAAGCCGAAGGCGGCATTGTTCGAACCGGTGATATTGGCGCCGCTGGCTAAATAGCCGGTGGCGGTGTTGAAATTCCCCGTTGTGTTGTAGTAAAGCGCGCCGGAGCCGGTGGCCGTGTTGTTACCGCCCGTAGTGTTGGAAAGGAGCGCGTTGGTTCCCATCGCGGTATTGTCGATTCCCGTGGTGTTGCTGGTGAGCGCGCGAGAACCCGTTGCGGCATCGTTGTTTCCCGACTGATTCGAGTAGAGCGCCAGGAAGCCGGTGGCCGTGTTGACCAGGCCCCCAGCGTTCGAGTTGAGCGCCTGAAAGCCAGTGGCCGTATTCCCCTGCCCGGTCGTGGTGGTGTTGCCGGAAAAACCCAGGAACACGTTGTTGTTGGCATAAGAGCCGAACGCAAACAGGTTGCTGCCGATGTTGAACGCGCTGCCGGTCACCATGCCGGTCGCGCTCACATTCCCGTTGACTGTCTCGTTCCCGGTGAAGGTGTTGTTGGCGACCAGGAAAGGCAACTGAGTTGGGTCGGCGTTGAGCGTGACGTTGCCGCTGGTGCCGCTGCCAGTGAGACCGGTTCCCCCGGTGACCCCGGTGATAGTTCCACCTCCGACCAATACGGCGCACACCCACGCGCTGCCATTCCACTGCAGGATTTGCCCGGTTCCGCACGAGGTGCTCAGGCTCAGAGTCGCGTCGCCGCTCGTGGCTCCGCCCGTCAGGCCGCTGCCGGCAGGCGTCGTGACGCCTGTGATCAACGGTTGATTGCCCGCAAACTTCACCAGCCCGGTGAAGTTGGCGGTGCCGTTCACGTCGAGGGTGTACTGCGGCGTAGTCGTGCCGATGCCGACGTTGACGCTCGCGCAGTTATTCGAGGCTGTGCAGTTGTTCACGTCCGCGATGCTGCCCAGCACCAGCGAGTTGCTAGCTCCAACTTCCGCGTACGCCCCCACGGCAGTAGCGTTATTGAAGGTTCCCGAGCCCGTCGCAGTGGAAGCCCCCAAGAAAGTGTTGTTTTGGCCGGAGGTACCGGAACCCGAAAGGTAGCCGACACCAGTGTTTAAGCTACCCGTCATGTTGGAGAACAGAGCGCTGCGTCCGATACCTGTGTTACCGTAGCCCGTCGTGTTGTAGGCCAGAGCGGTTGCTCCGGTGCTCGTGTTACCGTACCCGGTGTTGTTAGTTGACAGTGACCCGGCTCCGCTGGCGGTATTCGCGTAGCCCGCCGTGTTGGCGAGGAGCGCTTGCCAGCCGCTGGCGGTGTTTGCGGACCCGCTGGACGTCGTATTCCCCGCGAATCCGAGAAAAGCGTTGCCATTCGCGTACGAGCCGAAGTCAAACAGATTGCTCCCGATCTGGAAGCCGCTGCCCGTCACCATGCCCGTCGCGCTCAGGTTTCCGTTCACCGTCTGATTGCCGGTGAAGGTGTTGTTGGCGACCAGGAACGGCACCTGCGTCGGGTCGACGTTGAGTGTGACGTTGCCGGTGCCGCCGCCGCCGGTGAGTCCGGTGCCGGAAGTCACGCCGGTGATGGTGCCGCCGCCGCTCATGGTGCTGCATGCCCATGCGCTGCCATTCCACTGCAGGATTTGCCCGGTTCCGCAGGACGTGCTCAGGCTCAGAGTCGCGTTACCGCTGGTGGCTCCGCCTGTCAGGCCGCTGCCGGCAGCGGTCGTGACGCCTGTGATCGTCCCGATGCCCGGGAAGGTCTGATTCGCCGCAAAGTTCACTAGACCCGTAAAGTTGGCAGTGCCGTGCACGTCGAGCGTGTACAGCGGCTTGGTCGTGCCAATGCCAACGTTGACGCTGGCGCAGTTGAGGGCGGCAGTACAGTTGTTCCAGCCGGTGATAGCGCCCAGCACCAGGGAGTTGCTGGCGTCCACTTCAGCATTCGCACCGATCGCGGTCGCGTTGGCGAGCGTCCCGGAGAGGGCAGTGGTGTTTGCCCCAAGGAAGGTGTTATTGTTCGTTGTCATGGGCGCGCCGTAGACAGTCAACCCGGCTTGATACCCCAAACCCGTGTTGTTGCTGCCGCTCGTGTTGTAGAAGAGCGCGCTTAGCCCAGACGCGGTGTTGTTGCTTCCGGACACATTCCCTCTCAGAGCACTTAATCCGTCTGCAGTGTTGTCGCTCCCCGTGGTGTTGTCGGTAAGAGCGGAGACGCCGGTGGCGGTGTTGTTATACGCGGAAGTCGAACCATTCCCAGCAAATCCCAAGAAGGCATTCCCGTTCGAATAGGAGCCGTAGTCGAATAGGCTGCTGCCGATCTGGAAGCCGCTACCTGTCACGAACCCCGTCGCGCTCAGGTTTCCGTTCACCGTCTGATTGCCGGTGAAGGTGTTGTTGGCGACCAGGAACGGCACCTGCGTGGTGTCGAGGCTGAGCGTGGTTGCGCCGCCGAGAGCTACGGCCCCGCCGCCAGTCAGGCCAGGACCCGCAGAAACCGTCAGTGACGGATTGGCGAGCATGGCGTTGGTGACTCCAGCCGGAGCGATGCTCAACGTTCCTGTGGAAGTAATGGGGCCACCAGTCAGTCCGGCGCCGCTGCCTACGCTGGTGACCGTCCCGTTGCCCGGGAACGTCTGATTAGCCGCAAAGTTCACGATACCGGTGAAGTTGGCGGTGCCGTGCACGTCGAGCGTGTACGCGGGCGTGGTTGTGCCGATGCCGACGTTGGTGCTGGCGCAGCTATTCGCGGCTGTGCAGTTGTTGACACCTGCGATGCTGCCCAGCACCAGCGCGTTGCTCCCTCCAACTTCCGCGTACGCCCCCACGGCTGTAGCGTTATTGAAGGTTCCCGAGCCAGCCGCAGTTTCGGCCCCCAAAAACGTGTTCAATTGGCCGGACATATCGGAAGTATCCACTACCGCACCCGCTTGGAAGCCGACACCCGTGTTGTAGGTACCCGTCGTGTTGAAGGGCAAAGCGTCGAAGCCGGTACCCGTGTTACCGGTACCCGTCGTGCTTTTGTATAGGGCCGAATATCCCGTACCCGTGTTGCCGACACCTGTCGTGTTGTTGCCCAGAGCCTGGCCTCCGGCGCCCGTGTTGCCGGACCCGGTGGTGTTGTTGTACAACGACGCGACTCCGCTGGCGGTATTCGCGTAGCCCGTCGTGTCGGAGTAGAGCGATTGGTAGCCGCTGGCCGTATTACGCTGCCCGGTCACGGTGGCGTTGCCAGAAAAACCAACGAACACGTTGTAGTTGGTATACGAGCCGAACGCAAACAGGTTGCTGCCGATCTGGAAGCCGCTACCTGTCACCAACCCCGTGGCGCTCAGGTTTCCGTTCACCGTTTGGTTGCCAGTGAACAAGTTGGCGGTGTTCAGCATCGGCACTTGCGTGGTGTCGAGACTCAACGTGGTTGTGCCACCGAGCGGAACCGTACCGCCCCCGGTTAGGCCAGGACCCGACGAAACGGTCACCGACGGATTGGCCAGCATGGCGTTGGTGACTCCAGCCGGAGCGATGCTCAACGTTCCGGAAGAAGTGATGGGCCCGCCCGCAAGCCCCGCTCCGCTGCCGACGCTGCTGACCGTCCCGTTCCCCGTGCCGGGGAATGTTTGTCCGGGCGCTGCAAACGTCACGATGCCAGTGAAGTTGGCGTTGCCCTGCACGTCCAGCGAGTACCCCGGAGTGGCTGTGCCGATGCCGACTTTGACCCCTGGGGCCCCCAGCACCAGTGCATTACTCTCGTTCACAATCGCTGCCGAGCCGATCGCGGTCGCGTTGGTCAGGGTCTGCGACCCGGCGTCGGCTCCCTGGCCCACAAACGTGTTGTTGGAGCCGCCGGTGTTGCTTAACCCGGCGCCATCGCCCACGGCGGTGTTCGCTGAACCCACCCCAGTCTGTTCGAGCGCGGCTGTGCCGACCGCGGTATTGCTGCTGCCTGTGGTGTTGAGCTGCAGCGATGACGTGCCGACCGCCGTGTTGGAATTGCCGGTGGTGTTGGCTGTCAGCGCTGTGGTTCCGACCGCGGTATTGGTGTTACCCGTATTTGTTGTAAGGGCCTTGTAGCCGACGGCCGTGTTGTAGCTGGGGACCGTGCTGAAGACGCTCAGAGTGTTGAAATTTCCCGCGTTTGTTCCCACGTATGTGTTGAAACTGGTTGACGAGCAACATGCGTAAATAAACGGCACGCCGCCGAGCGTGATCACGCCGTTGGTGGCGCTTGTGGTCTGCGGCAGATCAAGGTTGCCGGCTTCGAGGAGCACGTCTCCCGTGGCCAGGTCGAGCGTCGCAGAGGGCGTGGCGGTGTTGATGCCAATCATCGCAGTCGGGGCCGATCCCGACTGGAAGAGCGCGGAAGAAATGATGTCGGATGTGCCATCCCAGAGCGGCAGGAAATTCACCGTGCCCGATCCCGTTACAGGACCGGATGTAAGTGGAGTGCTGCTGGCGGTGCGGGTTGACGACGTAGTGCCGGCGGCTGAAGGAGCCAGCAGGAACGCCGAGGGTGGCAATCCGCCGATGGTCTGGGCGTCACCAGCTTTGAGTGCGTAGGGCACGCTCAGCAACATTACGCGTGGATACTCGGCCTGGCCTTGCGGCTGCACGCCCAGCCAGCGGGCCTCGCCGGCTACGAAGATGTCGGCGGGCAAGCCGATGCTACTGGTCGAGCCCAGTTCCACCGAATAACGACCGTTCTTGGCGGGCGTCACATTTTGCGTTTCCATCCAGAGCGGCGACGCAGCCTGCTGGTCGTTGTAGAGCGAGAACGTGACGCCCACGATGGAGGTCAGCGGTTTGCCGTTGATGTCTGTGAGAGTCCCACTGAAATTGATCAAGGGCGGAACCACAGCATCGCTGCTCGTCGCAGCTTGCTGGGCAACCGCCGATAAGGCGACAATCAGCAGAACCAGACAAAAGGAAATTCGCACTCTCAGCTGACGCATAGAAGCCTCCGCACGTTTTGCCCCAGACGAACACGGCTTGTTCGTTCCCTTGCTACTGAGAAGAAGCGCAAAGTGGGGGTCAACTCCCTCACGGGGCGCGAAATTAGTTTTTCGGGACTAGATCAAGTCGCGGGAAACCCTCTGTTTTCAACGCGTTGACTTAGGTCCGAAATTGGGGTATCGTCGGGCGAAATTCCGCGGGGTCCGGGTCCGCGGACTGGGGGCCAGCCTTTGCCGGGCACCACATCCAACCAGGTTACCGAGCTGCTACGGAGGTGGAGAGAAGGCGACCAAGTCGCGCTTGACTCGCTGATGCCGCTGGTCTACGACGAGCTTCGACGGGTAGCACACAACTACTTGCAGCGAGAGCGCCTCGATCACACGCTTCAGAGCACCGCGGTCGTACATGAAGCGTATCTGCGGCTGGTCGAGGGTGCGGTTGAATTTCAGAACCGGGAACACTTTTTCGCTGTGTCATCGCAGCTGATGCGGCAAATCCTGGTGGACTATGCAAGAAGACATCGTTCGCTCAAGCGCGATGGCGGCTACAAACTCGCGCTCGACGAAGCCTTGAAACTTCCATCAAAGAACGTTGATCTCGTCAATCTCGATGATGCCCTCAAAGAACTTGCCTCCATGGATGCGCGGCAAGGTCGCATCGTAGAGTTGCGCTTCTTTGGTGGCCTGTCGATCGAGGAAACGGCTGACGTGTTGTCGCTGTCCGAAGCGACGGTGGAGCGCTCGTGGGCTTCGGCACGGGCGTGGTTGTACC
>Ga0210405_10004062_pt1 | contig 13912 bp, 14 predicted proteins | sample IncBWH11MmetaG_FD_155492 | JGI IMG/M metagenome (GOLD analysis project Ga0210405, IMG submission 155492) | Forest soil microbial communities from Barre Woods Harvard Forest LTER site, Petersham, Massachusetts, United States - Inc-BW-H-11-M | ecosystem: Environmental > Terrestrial > Soil >... | reverse complement strand
GAACTGGCGGATGGTCAGGAACTGCAGATGATTGAGCCGGTCCGCGGCAATGCCGATGGCGGCGGCGATCGGCGCGTAAAGCGCGTCCCAGATCAGGTCGCGCAGATCGACGACAAGGCGCGCCGGCCGCATGTCGCCGGGCGGCGGCATCTCGACATGCTCGCGCGCGCCGAACACGACCGTGCCGAACACGCGGCGGATCGGCTGGGCAAAGCTCGAAGCGGTGTACTGGGTGGCGGGACTTGGGTCCGGATAGCCGCAGTCCCACGCCGGCGCGCGGCGCAGCCGATCCGAGGCGAGGCGGTGGATGGCGACCGCCGCAAGCGTGCCCGATATGACCATGAACAAGAAGACCAGCAGGCCGTCATAGGAGCTGCGGCTCGAGGCGATCGGCACGATCGACAGCCATTGCTCGCCGGCCTGCACCGGCATGCGGCCGCCGACGAGAGCGTCGGTGAGGGGCGCCAGCGCATCGATGAACAGGCCGGGCAGGACGCCGGCGACCAGACACAGTGCGGCGAGAAAATACATCGCCGCGAGCGACCACTGGTCGGTCTCGGTCGCGCGCTCGGCCGCGGGCGTGCGCGGGCGGCCGAGGAAGGTGATGCCGAACGCCTTGACGAAGCAGGCCGCGGCGAGTGCCGCCGACAGCGCGAGCAACGCACCGACGGCAGGCACCAAAAATTTGAGACCCCACGACGGCAGTTGCGGGCTGAGCAGGATTGCCTGGAACGTCAGCCATTCCGAGACAAAGCCATTGAGCGGCGGCAGCGCCGAGATGGCGACGCAGCCGACCAGGAACACGAATGCCGTTTGCGGCATGCGATGGATGAGGCCGCCCAGGTGCTCCATGTCGCGCTCGCCGGTTGCGGTCAGCACGGCGCCGGAGCCGAAGAACAGCAGGCTTTTGAAAACGGAATGATTGAACACATGCAACAGGCCCGCGGTCAACGCCAGCGCTGCGGCAAACGTCATGCCGTGCGCCTTGAATGCCAGCGCCAGCCCAAGCCCGATGAAGATGATGCCGATATTCTCCACGGTGTGATAGGCGAGCAGCCTTTTGAGGTCGTGCTGCATCAGCGCGTAGAGCACGCCCATCACGGCCGTGATGCCGCCGAGCGCGAGCACGACCATGCTCCACCACCACGCCGGCTCGCCCATCAGATCGAACACGATGCGGACAAAGCCGTAGACCGCGACCTTGGTCATCACGCCGCTCATCAATGCCGACACATGGCTCGGCGCCGCCGGATGAGCCAGCGGCAGCCAGACGTGAAGCGGCACCAGGCCGGCCTTGGAGCCGGCGCCAATCAAAACGAGGATCAACGCCAGCGCCGCCAGCCCCGCCGTCGGATGCGCGGCGCGGATCTGGGCGAAGGTGTAGAGGCCGTCGGGACCCGACAGCAGACCGAACGCCAGCAACAAAGCCAGCGTGCCAAAACTCGCCATGACCAGATAGACGTAACCGGCGTAGACGTTGTCACGAACGCGATGGTGCGCCATGACCAGGGCCCAGGAGGTGAGCGACATGAATTCCCAGGACAGCAGAAACGTGAAAGCGTCGTCCGCCATCACCACCAGCATCATCCCGGCGAGGAAAGCCGGATAGAACGGCAACACGCGCAGCGGCGCGGCTTCGTGACGGCCATAGCCGATCGCGAACACGCTTGCGGTGACGGCGCCGAGATCGACGACGGCGAGAAAGAACGCCGATAGCGCGTCGAGGCGGAAATGCGAGCCGATCCACGGAATGCCGAGCGGCAAAACCATGCTCTCGGTCGGCGCGGCTCCGAGCAGATGCCGCAAAGCGGCAAACAGCGAGATCAATGCGGCCGTCGCGCATAAGCCGTAGATCAACGTATTCGCCATCGCCGCACGCCCGATCAACACGGCGGCAATTGCGGTCGCGAGCAGCGCTGCGGCACACGACAATGCGAGGAGGAGCGTCATGGCGGCGGCCTCTTGAGCCGCACGCCGCGGCCGCCGCTCGCGCTCGTGGCGTTATCTGAGATGAGCTCGATGCCGCCTGTATCGAGCGCCGCCACCAGCTTCATCAAGGAATCGACATTACCGCGGATCACGCCGTCGCTTGCCTCCATGCGCTGGATGGTCGGCAGCGACAGGCCGGACAATTTTGCCAGCTTGCGCTGGTCGATGCCAAGCAGCGCCCGGGCGGACCGCAATTGTGCGGCAGTAATCATGTTTCAGACATCAATTGTAACGTCTATGATATCGATATTGAGATTTACAGCGGGAAAAATACGATTTCAAGTATTTCAAAATAATCCAGTGATTCCAACGATATGCCCGTACCGTTCGGAACCAGGACAATGCCGCCGTAACGGCGGGACTCAGGGCGACAATCGGGCCAGATCGGGAAAATTACAATCCGCATCGTGCCGCCGCCGCCTAACGCTGCCGACGATCCAACCGTCGTGGCTGTCACACGCGGGGACGACGGCTGCGCCGATGGATTGCGTTTTCCGTCCGCACGCAATCTTATTTTCGCGCGTTAACCACGGGCATCAACTTGAGGTGAGCCCGACATTTGAGCAATTGATATGGAACGACGCGCGGCACTAAGATTTGGGTTCTCATTGAATGACGATTGAGCAACCGGCCAACAAAATCCAGTCGGATTGTAAAGGAGTTAGGATCATGAAGGCCCTATTCACCGCGATTGTGCTGTCGGCAACCTTGGCGGCGTCTGGTGCGTCGGCGCAGGGCTCGAATTTGAGCGGCCGATGGCAATGCATGGCGCAGTGTCTCGGCCCGCCGGGCGGCTTTGCCTTCATCACGCAAAACGGCTGGGAGCTCAATGTCGTCAACGACCAGGGCATGGCGTCGAGAGCCTGGGAAGACTATCCCGGCCATATTTGGATCGAACGGGTGAACATGGGCGCGCTCTATTCGCCCAACGGCTTCACCCTTCAGTTCGATAACGGAACGATCTGGCAGCGGGCTCCGGAATTGCCGCCGCCACCGCCGCCGCCACCCGTTCGCAGACACCACCGTTAACGGCAAGGGCCGGGCGCTCGACGAGCGAGCCCCGGCGATCGCATCGCGTCGTTCCAGGCTATGATCCAATTCAATTGAAGCGGATCATGGCCTGGAATTTTGTTTGCGGCTGATTTCTAGCCGCGGCCGGCGGCTATTTGGTAATGATCGGTCGCGTCGTTGCAGGCGGAGCGGCCGCCGGCGGTGAGATCACCAGCGTCAGCCACGCATTCCAGCCCGAAGGCCGATCCGATCCGTCGAATTCCCCGTAGGCCTTCAGATTGATATAGCCCTGCATGCCGCCGATCGGAAAAATGTAACCGATCTGCGGGCCGACGCCCAAAACCTGCGACTGGAAGCAGCCGACGCGATTACCCGAGCCGCTGTCGCAGCCGATATCCTTGTAGGCATAGCCGACCAGGCCGACCTGTACCTGCTTGGTCAAAAATTGCGACGCGCCCCAATCGAAGTGCATGTCGACGCCGTTCTGATACTGCGTCGCCGGATTGATGAAATTGGCGGTGAAGCCGAGCACGCCGGACAATTCATGCCCGGTCTGCGGATTGAAATAGGTGTAACCGGCGCCGGCGTCGAACGCGCCGTGACCGATGCCCAAATTCGCCAGCCGGGAGGAGTTATAGGCACCGACCGGAATGTCTCCCGTGGCGTAGACCATGTAGTTGTTGACGCCGGCGTTCCAGCGCAGTGCGGCTTGCGGGATGAGGTCGGTGAAACCCATTACCGAGCTGTTGATGCTGTCGAACCGCGGACCGAACGGGATCGCGTTGCCAAGCGGTCCTGTGACAGTGCCCGCCACCGTCCCGTTCAATGACGCATTCGATCCGCCGTAGCCTGCGATCATGCTGACCGATGCCTGACCGCCGAGAACCGGCGTTGCGAACACATAGGTCGGGATGACCATGCCAATGTCAGCGGTGGCGTGCAGGCTGGCGTTGATCTGCGCCTGAATGTTCGCGGGAAGATTTCTGATCTCGAATTCCCGTGCCAGGGCTACAGCACCGCCCGCGGATACGTCGGTGTAATAATTGATGGTCGCCAGCGACCATCCCGGTTGCTGAGGGGCGGCCGCGAGGCTGCCGAAGAAACCGGGGATCCAGAAACTCACGCCGCCTTCATCGGCGAGCGAATCTTTCGGGACCGAGACAACCGCCGCAAGCGTGATTGCGCCCCAGACCAAACCCGTTTTGATGGTGCGGGTGAGAGCAGCCGGTTGATCGAGAGGTGAGTTTGTAGCCGCGACGGTTGGCTTCATGTTCGCCCCCGTTATGATCGCTCGGCCTATGCAACGGCTCTGGCAATGATCCCGAGCGCTGACGTCGATTATTTTACACGGTGAGCGCCCTGACCATATGCAAATGCGCCGAGCGCTGCGATTGCCGGGCTTCGTTGCCAAAAAGTCGCAGCGTCGAAATTGCCATTGCTGAGAACGAGTTGCTTTTCGTCATGGATCGGCCTGCGGTGGCGAAGCAGAAAATCATTATTGGAAAGATGGTCGATCGCGTCCGCCCAAAGGCACCGTGCGCCAATGCTCTGGGCGCCGGAAATTCGTCATCGGTCGCGTTAATGAATATGAGGCTGTTAGCCATTTTGGCAGAGCCATGCTGCCGCGGTGCCTGGCATCGGCTAGGCTAGGGCAGCGCTTTTGACGACCGATCATCGCTCGCGAATAAGGAAACGACGCCCATGCCGAACAAGTTGGCCATCATTTCGGCTTGCAGCCTGTTGGGATTGCTTTTGGCATTCAACGTCGAGGCTTTCCCGGTCTCGCCCGCGCCGCAGCAAGCGGCGACCTCCACCGTGACGCCGGTGCGCGACTTTTGCGGGCTCAATTTCCACCGTGGCGCCGACGGCTACTGCGAGCGCAACGAGGCATTCTCGATCTATCCGCCGGCGCCGCCGCCGCTCCAGGTGGTTGCGCCGCTGGGGTGCCCGGATGGCTTCTACCTCGGCCCGGACGGCCGCTGCTTCGCGCCGCTGGCGTGCCCAAACGGCTACTACCTCGGTCCATACGGCCAATGCTTTCCATATTGGCGGCCGTAACCGCGTCCGGCCGCTGCCGGTCGTCATCGGTAGGATGGAATTCCGATGCCCTAAGGGCATTATTTGCCGGCGGTAGGCAGCCCCCGGATACCATCACGCGGGTGTGATCGGGCTTTGCCGGATTTGACGCTGACCGATCCTTAGACCACAATGTGCTCTGGCGCGGGTTTAGACAAACAACACCTCTGCCTGCTGAGTGCCGGCGCCGCGGGCGAACCAAAGAGATCAATGCCATGAACGTCAACAGTTTCGGACTCGACTTGGCTGAAGAACAGATCCTCATCGACGAGCTCTCCGACGAGGCGTTGGAGCGGGCAGGCGGTTTGGAAAATCGGGCGGGCTACACGATTGCTATGTGTTCCGGCCTGTCGAGCTGCCCCTCTGCGCCAGCGTAATACACTGCTTCTGGCCTCTTGATTTTGGCCCGATTGCCGAACTCTCCGGCGTTCCGTCGGAGAGTTCGGTGATGCTCGCGGTGACCGATGCGTCGGTGACGAAGTCTGCCTAGGAATTCCGACGGCGGCTTTGATCCTTTTGACGTCTGTCGGATCGGCGGCTGGCTCCGGCAAAACCGGCGTCAGCCGCCACATCGTTGGGACGTCGCGGTCCAGAATCGGGAGCGGAAATCGCTTCAAAATCGGAGCGATTTCCGCTCCGATATTTCCATTGCGCATGATCTTTCTGATCTTCTTCGCCTGCCGAAGCGGGCGTCGCGCGATCCGCTTGCCGATGGTCAATGCGTCATTCCGGCAATTGGCGCGGTTCGGACGGGCGCCCGAAAAAGATGGCGGCGATCAACCCGTCGCGGCGCAATCGCGCTCTCGCGCGCCGCCGGATCGCGCCGCAAGCGGCGCCAGCGTGACGTCATAGCCCAGTCGCCGCATGACCGCGCCATGCGCGGCGACGATGCTGGCGGCCTGATCCGGCGTCAGTTCGTCGCGCCAACCGCCAGCCTCGCCGCGACGGAAGAAGCGTGCCCCCGCTAGCTGCGGCGCCTCCCTGAATCCCTTTTCCTCTTCCTGCTGTCGCAATCGAGCGAAGTCCGCGAACTGCACCGCGCGACGGATCTCGTCGTCCGTTGCCGCCTGGCCGGCAAATTGCAGCGCCCGGCGCAACATCGTTACGGTATCGATCTGCAAATCCTCGTAACGCACGAGATGAACCGGAATGTCGGTTTGGTCGAGCCAGCTCGCAACGTGCCCGCTCCAGCCCGGCAGCTTTTGCCGCAACTGCAAATCCTGTTTGGTCGTATTTGCGCTGAATTGCGCATCGCGATCGTTCATGAACGCAATGGCCTCGTCGATGCTGGTATTGCGGTGACTGGCAAGCGAAGGCGTCACGTCGCGCGGATCGCGCACGATGACAATGGCGCCGTCGGCGCCGCGCGCGCCGGCAAGCAGCGGCTCGCCCAGCGGCGTCAGCGTGTAGGCGTCGTGGACCTTGACGAAGCGCACGGCGGGAGGCGTTTCACGCGGGTCCCGTTCGTCGTCATCGGGGCCGCGCGCCAATTCCTCATAGACCCGCGGGCGCAGGCAGTCCGCTTCGTCATGGGTGAGAAGGCCGGAATCAATCAACAGCAGACGATCGAAAGAACCGCGCGCGCTGGCAATGTTGGTCGTTGCGGCCAGATCGTTGATACCGACCGGTTGGTCGTCTTGTGCCGCGAGATTGGCGATCAGCATCCGCAGCCAGGTATTGCCGGACTTCGGATAGGAGGCGAGCCAGATCCTCCTGGTCACGCTGCTTTCTCCATCAGGCCAATCTCGCGCCAATGCCGCTCCAGCAACGAGACGACCTCCGGCATCGCGGCAAAATCGAGCTTTCTGGTCAGATGGAAAATTCCGGCATTGTTGGCGATCGTCGCCGCGGCGTGAAAATACAGGACCTTTTGGTTCAGGCGCGCGACCAGTCCCGGTCGGTAGGCGTGGCGCCGCAACAGCGCGGCGGCGTCCGCCACATTGGGCCGCTCGATGCCGGGCACAAGCGGCGGCCGCGCCTCGCGCAGCTCGTAAACCGCGCCGAGCGGCAAGGCTTCGAGGTGAGCTTCGCCGGGATCGACATAGAATTTCTCCAGCCTGCTGCGGACGCGCTCGCCGCGGCTTTGCTTGAGATCGAGCTTTTCGATCGCTTGCGCCCATAATTTGAGCTGGCGTCCGTCGGGATGAACCACCGGTGTCCCCGCATCGGTCACGGTGACGGCGCAGAAATCGTCGGTGATGAGACGATAGCCGCGCTGGGCCAGCGCCGCGGCCAGCGTCGATTTTCCCGCCCCCGAGGGACCGCAGAACAGGATCGCCTTGCCGTTCACGCGCACCGCGCTGGCATGCAGTACGATCTGTTCGCGCTGATGCATCAAGATGCCGAAGGCGGTGCCGAGGATGAAGATCGGAATATCGCCGGTATCGGCGCCGGGCTCGGCTTCGAATGCGATCTCTTTCCCGGCGGTGAGCAGGAAGCGCGCCACACCGGGAATGCGCAACAGGAATTGCTGGCCGGCGATTTGCCAGGTTGGGCCCAATGCGGTCGCATTCTCGATTGCCGCTGGAACCGGGCGGCGCCGAATCGTGACGTCGGGCGTGTCGCCACCTGCCGCAGCAGCGTGCAAGCCCTGCAACATGATCTCGCTGCCGACAGACAGTCCTGCGATATGATAAAAATGCACGGTTCGGCTCAATTCGAATGTGGCTGCCGTGGACACGAGGAGTCCTGGGTACCGAGGCACTATACGAAATGACTTATCAAATTCAAAAACCTCGAGAATGACAAAAGCGCTCCCTCACGCATTGCCGCCTTCGACCCAGCGTATGAAACGCCCAACATGGACGCCGCGCGCCAGCGCAAGCCGGTAGTCGCCCATGCGACCTTCGGCCTCGTTTTCGTCTCCCGGCCATTGCGCCATCAGGCGCTTCAGGCGCGGCAGGTCGATCAGCCGGCTCGCCAGCGGGGAAGCTTCGAGACGATCTATATCGGCGGCAATATCCTTCCGCGTCTCATCGAGCGCACGGAACCACATCGGCGTGTTGGTGCCGCGCCGGCGTTCGTCGAGAATTTGCCGCGGCAACCGGTCGGCCAAGACCCGCCGCGCAAAGGATCGGGGGACGCCGTCGCGCCGGTACATCGGCTCGGGCACCGAAAGCGCGAATTCGAGCAGCCGGCGGTCGGCGTGCGGATCGCGCACCTCATGACCGAAAATCTCTTCCGCCAGGCCCCTGATGTCGCGGCTGTATTGCGCGTGATCGAACAGGAGATGAGCACGCAGGCGTTTTGCATTCCATTCGTGCGGGCCGAACCAGGGATCGAAACCTTGCGCTTGCCATTGCCGCGCCAAATTATTATCCGCGATGAAGGTCGGATTCAGCGCGCTGAAATGCGCTACGCTGTCGGGATCGCGGCCACGCAGACGATAGATCAGCCTGCGTAGCCACATTGGCGCTGCGGGCAGGACAAGGTCGGCGCCGAATGTGCGGGCGAGGCCCCGATTGCTTTGCCGCGCAACGGCGCGCAATTCGTGTGCGAAGCCGTGCCATTGCCGCGTGCGCCACAGCTCGACCAGGGATAGATTTCCCGACCAGGTCAGTCCAAAATTTCCGTAATTGCCGATGAGCATTGCGCGATGGCCCGCCGCGGCTACCGCTTCGGACATATACAGGCCGGTGCCGACCAGCGTCGGGGCGAACGAAGGCAAGTTCGCCCGCACAAAATAAAACGTATCGTCCTGCGCCTTGGGATGTAAGCGATCGGACGAGACGAATCGGATGTCGAGGCTCGGATACATGCGCGCCAGCGCCTCGACCTTGTCGCGCTCGTCAAGATAGCGAAACGGACCGACATCGATTGCCGTGCTCGAGGGCGGGACCATGCAAAAGCATGTGATGCTCTCGGCCGTGCCCTGTCGGGCCACCGTGGCCGCGATCGCCGAGGAATCGAGGCCGCCACTGGTGGCGATCGCGACGCGCGGCGTGTCGCGCGTTGCCGAAGCTACGGCGGTGTCGAAGAGTTCACGCGCGCGCTCGATATAGTCTTCGTCGCGCTGATAGGGCGGTGGCGCGTCGAGGTCGGGCGTCCAATAGTGCCGGCTGCGCATCCCCTCATGGTCGATCGTCACCAGCGTCCTGCCGGGGACGCGCTCGATGTCGCGGTAGAAGGTTCGCTGCTTTTCGCTCAGATTGACGGCCATGAAATTCGCCAGCGCGAACTCGTCGATCGCCCGCGGCACGCCCGGCAGCGCCAGCAGCGCGCCGAGGGTGGTGGCGAAAGCGACGAAGTCCGGCCCGCGATGAAAGAACAGCGGCCGGTTGCCGAGGCAATCGCGGCCCAGCGTCAAGCGTCGCGCCGCGGCATCCCAATGCGCGAAGGCAAATGCCCCGAGACACCGCGCCACGCCGGCGTCGCCCCAACGTTCGAACATGCGCAGCAGCAATGCGGCGTCGGAGGTTTGCGCTAGTTCCGAGGCTGTAAGCCCGAGCGCGCGACCGAGTTCCTCGCGATTATCGAGCCGGCAATGCGCGGCAAACAGCGTGCCTCCGTCCGGATTCGCGAGCGGTGGGGTCCTGCCGTCCGCCTCATCTGGTGAGACGCGTTGGACAATCAGCGCGCCTTCAATGCGGCGAGCGGCCGTCCGAGCTTTGCGCAGGACGGTGAGCGCGCTCGCAGCGCGATCCTCCATCTCCCGCTCGATTGGCCTTCCCGTAAATGTGACTATGCCGGCGAATGCGCTCATTCTTCGGCGTCCGAGGGAACGACGCCGGCTTCCTCAACTCTGTGAGGGGGCGGCACCCGCGCCGTCGAACCCACCATTCAGTTGGGTTACCGTCGCGGCGAGTTCCGCCACAAAGAATTGCGGCGCATGCCAGCCGCGCCGCTGCGGACCCGCCGGCTGCTCCTTTGGCGACTCGTGGCTGTTCGGTGTGTTATCCATCGGTTCGCCTACGACCTTTGCTCCTGGCCCAGGACCGCTCTAAACGCGGATCCTCTCTCGCACAAGTGGCATTATGCCTGTTATTGGGTTATTCTTCAATGCCAAGGAGTAAGTACCGCAGCATATCGGAAAATCGGGGCCGAACCCGGATTCGTATTTGTCGATTGCGGAAGTCGATCATGATCTTGATCTGTCAAAAAACGTGCAACGAGAATGTGTGATCGGATCGAGGCAAGGTTTGAAGCGTCGAAGTTGTCAGCTGGCGGCGTCGATTCGCGCTGCCCCTACCTCGTCTTTCACAGCGTCTTGGGCCCCGAATATGCGGCGGCACTCCTGAACTACGTGGTTGACCGGCAAGCCGATTTTCGACATGGCGCTATGCACAATCGGCAAACCGGCGAGAATTTCACGGACCCAAACATACGGCTGTCCCTGTACCTCACGGATCTTGGGGCATTTGCTGGCCCGATCAAAGCCTATGTGACCGCCATTGCGGCTCCGGCGCTGGACGCGCTCGGAATGACCGAACCGCGGGTCGAACCTAAGCAATTCGAAATTACCGCATATCCGGACGGGGGCCACATCGGCGAGCATATCGATACCGATAGGGGAAAAAACCGGGTTCGGGTCTTATCGTGCGTATATTATTTCACGACGACACCACGTCGCTTCAGTGGCGGCGAACTCCGCCTCTATGGCTTTCCCAAATTTTCCACCATTGGCGCAGGGCCATCGTCGCCCTCATTCGTCGATATAGAGCCGCATACGGACACGCTTGTTGTCTTCCCCAGTTGGCTCCGCCACCAGGTATTACCGGTTCGCGTGCCCTCGGGCGCCTGGGCCGATGCGCGGTTCACGATCAATTGCTGGATTCACCGGGCAGGTCCCTCGCAGCTCTGAAGAACGCGCAAGCAGGGCCATCAAAGACAGGCTTTGGTCCCAGCCAGAACGCATGATCGGTTCGACGACTCAAGCCTCGAAGGCGGCGATCGGCGTAAAGCCCTTCGCATGGGCGATGCCGGTCACCGGGACTTCTCCGCAATGGCTCCAGGCATGGGCCTTCAGTTCACTGCCCTCGCGGAGGAGACCGAGTTGAACGGTCGCCGGCAACCCGCGCCTACGCAGCATCAGCAAGGCAGCAAACGCCTGTTGCAGACAGACGGCACGGAACGGTACGTGCCTTGCGGCGCGTGCGATGGCGCGACCGATGAGTTCGGCCGCCGCCGCAGCAGTACGGCCATGGCCGGTCTCGCTCTGGACAATGCCGAGCACTTGCAAGGCCAGTCGCAGCGGCAACAATCCAAACACCAATCGCACGATCAGAAGGTAGAAGGCCGCCTCCACGGTGCGGCCCTTCTCGCCTATCGGCAAGGCAGCAAATCGCAGCAGCTTCGCCATCAAGTGAGCCTCACGACATCCTGCTCCGCCATCAGGCCCAGCAGGCTTTGCACGTCGGCCACGATAGTCGCCCGATCCGCCTCATAGTCGGCAGCCAGTCCATCGATCAGGGTGCCAAACGAGCACGGCGACTCAATGCGCTTCCAGATGTCGCTGCCGATGTCGTCGAGGCCGAAATAGCGGCCCTGTTCGATGCTCATCATGACGATTTCGCCGTCCACCTCGGCGGTGAGCACCGATGGACTGCGCGAAATCAGGGTCGTCGCGTCGATCTGGCGCGCCTTTTCGGTGGAATTTGCGGTTTCGTCGGTCGGCATAGGCCCGTTTCGGCACGATATGCGCCGTAGTCTATGAGGCACGGTTCGTGCTGTCGAGACCGGCAAAACGACGTTCGAAGCCGAATTAATCTCGCCGCTCAGGAGCGCTGTCGGCACCCTTTGTGCTGGTTCTGAGCCATCTGCTAGATAGGCAACTGATGCAAAACCATGCCGTTTCGCCTCCCGCCGGCTCGACGCCGCTCGACGCCTTCTGCGTGCTGGTCCTTGCCGACCATTCGCTGCAAAGGCAATTGCTGGCGCCGGATTTTACCGACGAAGAAAAGTTCATAACCCGGCTCACCGATATCGCGCGCCAGCGCGGCTTCGCGATCGCCGCGGACGATGTGCGCCATGCGATGCGGCCGCGCCTGCCCGGGCTCGAGGGATTGCTCGACGCAAGCGTGAATGAAACCCCGGAGCCGCCGGTCGGCTGGCTGCCGACCCGCGTATCGCCGCACGCCGGCGCGCTCTATCTCCATTGGGCCTATTTCGGCGCGCGGCGCCTGCGGCAGCCGTTCTTCGAGAGCGAGGTCTTTAGCTGCGCATCGCGGCCGCTCAACCGTTTGCTTCATTATGTCACCTCGATCGAAAAGCTTGCCGCCTGGCTCGAGCGCCATCCGCACCTGCAGCCGAGCGGCTTCATCTTTCACATGTCGCGCTGCGGCTCGACCTTGGTGTCGCAGATGTTGGCGGCGCTGCCGTCCAATCTCGTCGTCTCGGAAGCGAGCCCGATCGATACCGTGGTTCAGGCGTCGCACTGGTGGCCCGATCTGGATGAGCAGCGCCACGCCGCCTGGCTTGCTTCCATCGTCGGCGCATTCGGTCAACAGCGCGGTGGCGACGAGCGGCGCTATTTCGTCAAGCTCGACTGCTGGCACACGTTGGCCTTGCCGCTGTTTCGCTGCGCTTTCCCGGCGGTGCCGTGGGTCTTTCTCTACCGCGACCCCGTCGAGGTTCTGGCGTCGCAAGTCAGCCAGCCGGGCACCCAGATGCTGCCGCGCGGCATCGGGCCCAATCTCTACGGCATCGAGCGCGCTTATGGGCCCGGTACCGCGGAAGACTATTACGCCCGCGTGCTGGCGAAGGTGTGCGAGCCGGTGCTGCGACACTATGGCCAGGGCGGCGGCCTGCTGGTGAACTATCGGGAGCTTCCGCAGGCGTTGTTCACGGCGATCCTGCCGCACTTCGGCGTCGCCTGCGGCGAGGCCGATCGCGCCGCGATGACCGAGGCAACCCGTTACGACGCCAAAACCCCGAGCCTGACCTTCGCCCCCGACAGCGAAGCCAAACAGCGCGGCGCCGGTGCCGCGACCCGCGCCGCGGCGGAGCGATGGTTGCACGATCCCTATAGCCGGCTTGAAGCTTTGCGCGCCGCACGGACAGGTTGATTTGCAGGCGGCCGATGGGCGATGCTCGGCGTGCGCCCGGATGCTTTGGGAAGGCCAGGACGACATAGGAAAGCCAACTATGCAATTGCCGGATCGGCTGCGGTTGCCGTTCACCTTCGACCCGGAGCTGTTGGCGCGGGACCTCGCCGGGCTGAGCGCGGTGGGCTGGATCGGGCATTTCGTGCGGCAGAATTACGACGGGGATTGGAGCGTCATTCCGCTGCGCGGCAAGGCCGGTGCCACCCATCCGGTGATGATGATCTATGCGGATCCGACCTGTCGGGATTTCGCGGATACGCCGATGCTGGCGGCCTGCCCCTATTTTCAGCAGGTGCTGGCGAACTTCGCGGCCCCGCTGCAGGCGGTGCGGCTGATGCGGCTGACCGTCGGTTCGGTCATCAAGGAGCACAGCGACCATGACTTGAGTTTCGAGGAGGGCACGGTGAGAATTCACGTGCCGGTTGTGACCAATCCGGACGTCGAATTTTATCTCAACCGCCGCCGCGTGGTGCTTGAAGCCGGAAGCAGCTGGTATTTGCGGCTTTCCGACCCGCACAGCGTGGTCAATCGCGGCACCGCCGATCGCGTGCATATGGTCATCGACGCCGAAGTCAACGATTGGGTCCGCGACGTGTTGGCAACGGCGGCGGCATCAAAGGGTCATATTGAAGCGTCATAAGGAGTGGTGATGCGCATGCCATGGGTCATGGCGATGCAAAGCGGGACCGTCGGATTCAAATTGCATTGTTCTTTACCATCAACTAAGGTTTGAGAACGCGATATATGTGGGAGGGCAAATATGGCTGCGCCGTTTGTCGCCGAAATTCGTCCCT
>Ga0210405_10004061_pt1 | contig 13913 bp, 11 predicted proteins | sample IncBWH11MmetaG_FD_155492 | JGI IMG/M metagenome (GOLD analysis project Ga0210405, IMG submission 155492) | Forest soil microbial communities from Barre Woods Harvard Forest LTER site, Petersham, Massachusetts, United States - Inc-BW-H-11-M | ecosystem: Environmental > Terrestrial > Soil >... | reverse complement strand
GAGCAAGCAGGACGACCAGTAGGGCATACTCCACCAGGTCCTGTCCTTCCTCTTCCTTCCACAGCCTCTTCAGAAAATTCATTGTCGTTTCCTCTCGTTGTCGAAGTTTTCGGCAACCCATGCCTGCTGCCAGTTCTTTGTATAAGCATCTAGAGCGCCAATCTAAATCTCGTGGCTCTCCGGTATCACTGGGAAGATATTCGATATCAATGACTTAGCCGACACTTCTTAGGGTCACCGGGAGCGCCCGCTGCCTACCGGAAGACACTGTCACTGCTTGTGAACAGTTCCGCCGTTGTGGACATCGGCTTTGTGGACATTGTCGTTACCCGTAACAGGTTCTGGCGATTCCTTCGGCAAGGACGCCATGTTAGGGTGCGAGGAAGTTCGGCACCGAAAAGCTCGGAAATGCTCTTCGAAAAAGCGGTAGGATGGCTGGGGCAAATCAAACCTCTGGGTAGCATTGTCGTCGGATTTGCCGTTGGTGGTAGCCCTGAGTTCTGGTGCTCGTCTCTTACCGGCACTCCGAAACCCATGAAACTGAAGACGACTTCAAAGCAAGCAAGCAGCGTCGACGCCCGCCTTCTCCTGATGGTTCTCGTGTTTTGCATATTGGCGTCGAATCTCACCCTTTTCTATCTGGGGAGGAACGGCCTCCCGTATAGAGACTTCAAGATCTTCTACGTGGGCGCACTTTTAGTCCGATCGAATCACGCAGCTGAGCTTTACGATTTCGGATTGCAGCGCAGGCTTCAGACGGAGTTACTTCATATTCGACTCGAAGAATGGCTTCCTTATAATCACACGCCGTTCGAGCTTCTGCTTTTTCTCCCGTTCGCGCGGCTCTCTTACGTCTATGCGTTCTATCTTTGGCTGGCGGTTTCCGCGAGTTTGGGAATCGTCTGCGGGGCGGCACTGGCGCGCAACTTACCGCGCCTTTCACATATGTGGGCGTTATTTCCGTACGCGCTGATAGTCTGCCTTTTCCCGTTCTTCCTGTGCGTTCTGGAAGGACAGGACTCGGCGCTGGCGTTGATCCTGGCCGTGGCGTGCTGGCTCTCATTCCGGAACGCGTCGGATGGAAATCTTGGTTTTCTGCTCGGAATCGGTCTCTTCAAGTTTCAGATTTTCTTGCCGCTCGCGTTCATCCTGGCATTTCGACGCCCGAAATTGCTGCAAGGGTATGCCTTGTCCGCCGCACTGGTAACAATCGCTTCGGCGATCGTCGTTGGTCCGACGGGTTTTGCCTCTTATCCGCGGGCGCTGCTGCAGATGGCACGCGCATCCGAGAGCGGGATTAGTTTTCAATTCGGCATGGACCCACGCTTACTGCCCAATCTAAGAGGGCTTCTTTACGGACTTGCGAGCGGAGGCCGTGCTCAAATCCCATCGTCCGTGGCCGCTGTGGTTCTGGCGGTATTGCTTCTCGCGAGCATGTGGCTGACCGTTTGGACGCTCGGGCAAACCGCCCAACATAGGCTCGGCAAATACAACACTAACGAAACGACCGATCTCGCTTTTGCGCTGGCAATGATCGTGAGCGTGTTGTTGAGTTTTCACGTCCTTGCGCACGACCTCACGGTTCTCGCCGTCCCGTTCGCCATCATTGTCGACCGGTTTCTCGCCTCAAATGGAAGACGCGAACCACGTCGATTCGTTCTGGGGGCGCTCATTTTCTTGTTTTATCCGATAGCAGTGTATTTGGCGCTATTTGCCTGGTCTCTGGTTTTTGTCCTTGGTGGAGTCGTCGCTTTATTAGCCTTTCTTGTGTCGCGGGAACTAAGAGAGGCAACTGAAGAAGTGGGACTCACCATTGCCGCTCAGGTGAATTAGAACGGAGGGAACAAGAAAAGCATCCAATACCAACGGGTCGAACCACCTATATCACTGATTATCTATTTATCCGTAAAAGCGCTACTCGGCCGGACGCGCCCACCATGGCCACTGCCAGAATTGCCAAAGGAACGGCTCCCATCAAGTCCACCAGATAGTGCTGCTCGAGCAACAGAATACAGGGAACAAGAATGACATTGAACGCGAGGAAGGTTGCTGCAATTCGCCGCCACGGCCTCAGAAACGCCAGAGCAATCAGCGGCTGAACCAGATGCATGCACGGAAACGCTGCGAAGTAATGCGCGCCTACGAGGTGCGGTCGCTGGCCCTCTGCATAGCCTCGAAGCACATTCAAATAATCGTATTGACCCGCATACATTTTAAGACTGCGAGAAAAAACGGAAAAGTGGTCAGAACATATGACGAACGGTCCAACGGCCGGTAAGATATAAAAGCAGCCAAGGACCACGTAGTAGGATGTGAGCAGCGCCCCGACAAACTGCCATGCTTGTTTCACGCCGCGTTGCAGTGCCAGAAAAACGAGGCAAGAACCGAGTGCAGGAAACAAGAGGAAGTAAATCCAAGTCATCACGTCGAACGTCTGCGGAGGCACATGGGCTGCCGCTAAATGGGCGAGGGACGATATAGTCATCCCACCCATTATTCGCGCGTCAGCGCGATTCAAGAGAAAGTCAGCAGATCCATTAAACCGAAGGCATGCGATCACGTCGTTGTAGGAAAAAGCTACAACCAGACCAATGAATAAATAGGCTGCCGGCACGATCACGCTTCCCACGCGCTTCGCCGCATGGCGCAACTGAAAACGAAGGGGTGCGGAACTGCGAGGAGCATTCAGCCAGGACCTAAACTGCTCCGGACAACCCAGAATGAAAAGCATCGCCGCGCCGACAATGGACCTGAATGCAAAAACGATCCAGAAGTTCACGAAGTACTCCCGCCAGGCGAAATGAAAAGGCAGGTGGGCGGCTAGCAGTGATGAGGGCAGGGCCAGGGTCAGAATCAACGTTGCGGCATAGTGAACATTTCGGATCGCCCAAAGAAGCCATGTACCCCCGATCGAAACTTCGACCGCGTTTTGCGACGGCTCCGCGCTGATGGCGCGTTCAGGTTGACATGTAACGGACAAGATTCACCACAGAGATTATGGACCGGTCTGTCTGCGAAGTGCCCTCACGTGAGAGGGACCGTTTGGTGATCTGACGCTTACAAAAGAAAGCCTGCACTAAGCCTCCTTCTGGCCCCACATCACCATGTTCCAAGCCAGCCAGCGCACTGCAGGAATTCGCGTTAGTAAAGCATCGAGAGACCTCAGCGGCATCCACCAGGACAAACGTTCCGGCGTCTCACGCAGAATCCTTTTCCAATAGCGATCCTGGTTCGGATGGATCCGATCTACGGCGTAATACTTCAAGAACAGGGCTAGCGTCGAAATCCAGAATTCGCGGTGCTGCACATCGGGAAAGTATTTCCCCGCCAGCTTCAAGTCCCGCACCGTTAGCGGCGACTCGTCTTCCGTCCTCACTTCCGTCGCCATCCGGCGATACACGTTGATTACCGGGTTGTAAGCGATGGGATCGAAGGAGAAGAATCGTCCGCCGGGTTTTAGCGCGCGATGGATTTTCTGAAACAGCTGCTCGCGGTCTTGCACGTGGTGGATCGTATTTGCGATGTAAACCAGATCGTAGGATTCGGCCGGCACGTCCAGTTTTTCTGCGCTGGAGACAATACCTTCCACTTCCACGCCGTCCTTTTTCGCGAGCTCCCGTCCCGTTTGCACCATCCCAGGGGAAATGTCAGCCATCGTCACCCGCGCGCCCTGAAGTGCGAAATACACTGACGATTCACCGAGCCCGGAACCCACATCCAGCAATCGCTTGCCTCTCAGCTTTCCCATCCGGCTGAGAATGAACTGGTTTTCCATCGCTGTGGGAGCTTCAAAACATTCTCGGACGAGGACACTCTCGATCGACGTGTTATTCGCCCACGCATCGTGAAATTCGGTCTCCCGCTGCGCCGTATTATTGCTGCTCGCTTGGGTCATCGCGTCAGAACTCATGGTGTGCCATGGTTTTCGCTGGGCCTAGCCTCGGGAGGGCTTCGCTGTAGATTTCTTCGCAGGCCGCCGGATCTCCTCAGAGTCTTCTAAGTTTGGTTGCCGGCTGGCCTGCACGAACCAGTTCGGCTCGCGGTTGTTGCGCAGAGTCAAAACCGAGCCGCTCGCGCACCACGTAGAGTGGCCGCCGCTTCGATTCCCCGTAAATCCTCCCAACGTATTCGCCGATGATTCCCATGCAGATCAACTGCACTCCGCCGATGAACAGAATCGCCACCAGCACGCTGGCCCAGCCTTTTACCAAGCCTTCTACCCCCATCAGCCTTTCAACCACCGTGATCAAAATTCCCAGCAGCGCGATCCCCGAAGCTGCGAAGCCGACCCAAGTCGCAAGGCGCAGCGGCAGAATCGAAAACGACACGATTCCGTCCGTTGCGAATTTCACCATCTTGAAGAGCGAGAACTTTGTCATGCCTGCGGCCCGGGCCGCCCTCCGGTAGGGCACCGCCGCCTGCGAAAATCCGAGCCAACTCACCATCCCCCGCACGAAGCGGTCGCGTTCCGGCATCGCCAGCAGTGCGTCCACCACACGCCGGTCCATCAGACGGAAATCGCCCGTGTCCAACGGAATCTCCGTGTCAGAAAGATTGCCAATCGTGCGATAGAACATCTTCGCGGTCCATACCTTGAATGCTGTCTCACCGTCGCGCTCGGTGCGCACCCCGTACACTACTTGAAATCCTTCCGTCCATTTCACCACGAAATCCGCGAGCAGCTCGGGCGGATCCTGCAAATCCGCATCGATGATTGCCACGGCGTCCCCCGCCGCATGCTCCAGTCCCGCCGTAATCGCCATCTGGTGTCCGAAATTCCGCGAGAAACGAACCACTCGGATTCGTTCGTCGAGCGCCTGCAGCTCACGCAGAATTTCCGGAGTCGCATCGGTGCTGCCGTCGTCCACGTACAGGATTTCGAATTTCTGCTGCAACTGCTCCAGCACCCCGACAAGTCTTCGGTTCGTGCCGCGCAACACCTCCTCTTCGTTCAAACACGGCACGACGATGGAGATCATTCCCGGCATGATTACCTCGTGCTCACCGCGGCGATTCCGGGTCCCGCCTGTGTGGGAGTCTGAAACGCGTCCCGCCTGACGAAAATCACGCTCACGGGGTCTGAGTATACGGTTTGCCACTCGGGCATCGCCCCAAGGACCGTTGAGAGTGGCTCACCACGCTGCATTAAGCAAGAGCGGACGTGGTACCCACTTAGCACCTGCATCGCGCCCGGTCTCAGGAGCGTGATATGCATGTAATCGTCTAAAATACCGGTCTGCTCGAAAAGCTCGCTCCGGCCATCGATGAAAGTCTTGTAGCCCGACAAGATCAGGTAGCCGCCGAAGCCGTAACTATTAAGCATCGGACCCGGCACTGGGTGATCGTTCAGATACTCGAGGGCCTGCACGGGAAATTTGTCCGCCACCACCTTCTCGAGATCCTTCCGCGGCGGGAAATAATGCACCATCGCGATCACGATTCCCATCGTCAAAGCGAAATTTAGCAAGTATTGGTCCTTTGCCTTGTCGTATGCGGCAAGCCACCGCGCGACCACCGTCGCGAGAAGGGGTGCGAAGAACGGCACAAATAGCATCACGAAGCGGAGGTGTAAGCATGCCAATCCCACGCCACCGATAAGGAGCAGCACTTCAAAGAGGGACCACGAAAAGCGAAAAACCATTTGCATCAAGAAAAAAACCAGTATGAGCACCAGGAATATTTTCCCGCCGGCTAGATTAAATGGCATAACTTGCCATTCCAAAACACTCGCCACGCTCACTGGCAATGACGACGCCACCGTGAACGGATACATCGCCAGCCGCGTCCCGTACGGCGTGATTGGAATGGTCGCGAGACACAGCATGAAAACTGTCTCGAGCCGCAGACGCTCCGACTTCGTCCACCGCCGCGTTTCCAGTCTCCTCATCTGAAAATCTACGAGCCCGCACGCGATGTAGAGGGCAATCACGCCCAACCCGACAATCCACGAACCGTGCGTGTTGATCCAAACGAGAAATAAAATCGGCAGCAGCCATACCGCCCGCTGCTTTCCTTGCTTGAAACGCTCGAGCGCAATGAGAGTGACGATCAGAAACAGATATCCCAACATCTGTGGCCGAAGAGTGAATGACAGATTCGCCAACGCTAGCAGCGCCGCGGCCGCTACAAATCCAGCTTTGCTGTTTCCCGAGCGCAGTGTCGCGAGTCCGTAAAGCGCCAGCATCACGGCGCTCGCTAGCACGATCAGCAAGGCCTCGAGACCGCGCAGGCCGCCGACGCGGTAGACCGCTGCGAACAACACGTCTCCCAGCCACTCGCACGACATCCATGGCGCGCCATGCGATGTGTATGAGTACGGATCCGTCGTCGCCCACTTATGCGTCGAGAGAATCAGTTCGCCCGTCTTGACGTGCCACCACAGGTCCGGGTCCACGTTGAACGCGCGCACCACCACGAACGATGCTCCGACGAGCATCGTCCCGAGCATCGCCGGAAAAGACACCAACCATCGCCACGCGAATCCACGCGCCTTCGCGCGCTCGCCCACCGCCAGCTCAGAGGCAGTCAGCTCCGCGCCATCAAATCCGGGCGTGTAGGCTCCAGTCACCGTTGCGTCAGTTCTAGTCGTCACGTTGCTTCCAGTTCCGGCATTCAGGGGTAACCACACCAGTGGCTTACCATGTTTAGCTGCTACTCCCAAAAGAAAGCATTTCAGTCGCCATTTCTTTACCAGCTCTCGCAAGGCTAGGTTATTGAATACAGACAGGATGCCATAATTCTAGCGCTGACGGTTAACTTCGCGGAAAACAGCTGAGGCGAAGAGTTACGCTTTGAAGACACTCCGTTTCCCGAGGTTGCCAAGTGGGCGCGCCGCGGGCAGGGGACCGAAAGCAGTTCCTGGTCCCAAACTTTAGAACTGCAGGTGGTCATCGCTAATGAGCGATTATCATGCCGGACGTGCTCGACATCGTGATCGTACTCTTGTGGACCCATGCGAAGAGAAAACTGAAGACATAGCTGGTTTTGACCTGGACCGTGCATCCAGGCGCATTCTGCGTCGTAGCGCAAATAGCTGGACTGTCCGTGCTCACTGGCCAAGTTACCGTCGTCGTGATCTTGCTTGTGTCAATCCCGGGCGGAGTGTGATTCGTGACGTAAGTCTGTACGTCGGACTGCGTGGCTGGCCGAGTGTCCATGTATCCCTGGCCGTTGCAGCTGCTGTCGCCTGTGCAGGTGAATCCGTTGACGGCCGCCCACCTCGTTGCCTCTCGCGTCACGTTCGACAGAAAATGATAAGTGTAAAGCGCGCGGCCAAAATCGATGACTCCCAAAATCATCGTCATAAAGAGCACGAAGACGATCGCGTATTCCACGAGGCCGCTTCCACAGTCTCCTTTCAGCTGATACAAGTGTTTTGGTCTCCGGAGAGTTCGAGTTTCTGACTTATGTTTTCGAGATCCCGAGACACGCATTTTCTTACTCATTCGGCACCCGCATTGTGGCTGTCTGAGTTACGGTGAGGGACGCTGGAATTCCAGGATATTTGAATAAAGAATTAAACTTTGCCGAAGCCTTCACCGAAACCATCACTACCCAGTGTCCTGTGGCGCAGATACCTGCATTGGGATTGACATTGGAACTGCACGTTGCGGCCGTGATCGTGCCTCCGCTGTCGCATCCGCAGGAGACATAAGAGCCGCCATTGCCTCCGCTCACCGTCAGAACTGCGCTGCTCGGGCCGTTGTTCTGGAAATCGTTCGTTGCGGCAGTCTGAATGCCGGTTGAGTCTACCGATTGGGCAAGGCTCTCCGAACCATAGGCAGCTCCAGCTCTGGCCGCATTTCCCACTAATATGCTGAGATACGCATAGCGCCCCATCTCAATAGTTCCAACCATAAGGGATAACAGCAACGGCGTGAGCAAAGCCACCTCGATCAGGCTTTGCCCGCATTGCGACCGCAGTCTCGATTTTCGATCCTTCATCAATTTACTCCATCTACTCAACGAGAATCGCATTCGTGATGATGCTCACTCCGGGGGGAAGACCCGCGCTGCCTTGCAGATTAACGGTTGGATTGCCGCTAAGCGCAAGCGCGTCTGCAACGACGATGCCCGCCGCATAGCTACTGTTGTTTCCGTAAAACGTCACTTGGGACTTTGGGAAGTACAATACGCCATCAAAGAAGCTGCCATCATTTCCGCCGATAGCGGGGCCCGCCGTGTCGGCGGGGTTTTGATACATCAGAATCCCAGCATATGTACCCGAACTAGGCGCGGTCAGCCGAACGTTCGTATTGCCATTACAGTTCCAAGTGGCCGTGCCTGTGAAATAGAACGTTACGCCAGTTCCCCGAATGGTCGGCGTGCCAGAGCACGACACCCCGTTGCCGGTCAAAATGTAAGTTCCCGCGCTAAAGGTGACGTTCCCGTTCCCCTGGATATTGATCGTAGTATAGGTTCCTGGATTAAGAGTTTGAGTGTTATTAATATTGGGTGGTGATGCGCCACCCGTGCACGGGTTACAGGGCGGCGTAAGGTACGACATCGGGTCTGTTGCGGCGGGCATACCGGTCGCTGGACAGGGCCCAGCCTGAGCGCTGCAGGTCACCGCTTTGTTTGTGCAGGTCGAGCCCTGGCCTCCGGTGTCGGAAGAGGTCCCCGCGACACCAAAAGTGCCGGCACAAACAGTCAGCGCCTGCCCGGAGGTGCTGAAATTACCGTTGTCGGCTATTCCGCACGTAATAGCATTCAGAGTTGCATGTCCATTGATGTTGATTCCCTCGATAGCGGAATTCGGGGCTCCTAGCGTGTACAAGCAGCCACCGCCTGAGGTTACGCCACTCACGTTCGTAGCCACTGCACGTGCAGTAAGCGTTTGACTGTTGATTCCAACAACCTTCATGAAATAGGTCGGCTGGACAGCGGTAACGAGCACTTCAACATACTTGTTGTTGCCGCTATGCGGCCCTGAGGTCGGCGGATTGTTGACCGTCACCGTAACGTTGTTAGCGCCATCCTTGAAGCCATTCCCGGCTGAGGCGTTTTTCGCCCCAGCAGTGATGCCGCCGCTGGCAGGAAAAGCGAGATTGTTTGCGCCGGCCAATGCCCCCGAATCAGCAGCGGTTTGTTGCAAGCGCTTCTGATAGCGTAGCATGCCCATATCAATCCCGAGGCCGGCGAAGCCCATCAGCACTGCCAGCCCTACTGCCGCGAAGACTAGTGCCTGGCCCGCTTCGTTCTTGCGTTTCATAGCGCCCTCCGTATCAGCTTCTCCGCCATCCCGCACCCTTAGCCCTTTAAAATCAATCGCGAAATGAGTTCAGTTGAGCAAAAAACTTCCACAAAAGTGACGATGCTTTTACTTCGACAGCGAAACCAGCATCGCTACGCCAGCTAAATACGTAAACTCGAGAGAACAGTCGCGATCCTTCCTATCGTCAACACTAGACTTCCCGGCGTCAACATTCAAGCACTGCCATCCCTATGTCGGTATGCGCCAGTCAATCAGAGGCAATTCAAACTCCAAACGGGGCCGGATGCTTTTCGACGCAAATGGCGAAAGGCTTCCAGAACTGCAAATGGGGTACAGGTACTCTCAATGCTCTCGCCCAGCTGTTGCATTTTTTCTGCTTGGATGTGGCCAAGCAGCGTGCCCGCCTGAGCGAGATACTTGATTTTTTCAGGAAGCAGACCCATCACACGAGCGCAGGTTGCGTCCACCGCCACTGGATCGTCACCGCAGACGATCACGCCGCACGATTTAGGCTGGCCCTGGATTGGTCCATTCCCTTCCATGCCGATGATGCCGTCTACAATCGCAAAATCGGGCCGCACGGCAGCATTGATATCGAGAATTGCGCGATCGATCCCTGCCCAGTGAAGAATATTCTTGGGCCAACCATAGCATCCGCCTGGAACGACGCCAAACATATTTTTAAGCGACAACGTGACGCCGGCCCAGTGATGTGTTTTGAGCTTAGGGAGTGAAACCAGAAAATCAACGCCGCGAACTGTCTTGGGAAAATACAATTCTTTCAACCGTGATGCGCGCGTCTTGAGCTCTACGCGCTCCACCGCATCGATATTTAAATCCACGAAAATGCGAGAAAGAGGGCCTGCGTATTCCCGCAAACGGATCGATTCCAGGACGGCCTGCGTGTCGCGATCCATGGCAGGCCCGTCGCCGATCAGAACTTCCGAAGCGCCCATGCGCAGGAACGTTTCTCGGGCCGCAGCGATAACGGCGGGATGAGTGTTCATCATGCCGAGCGGATCGAGGCCCACGAGATTGGGTTTCAGCAGCACCGTCTTGTCTCGAACTGGCAAATCGAATTCGCGTAGGGTTTCAAAAAGCAACGCAGAAAGATCGGCCTCGTATCGACTGACGCGCCGTATCGCGACGCGCGAGGGCGGCCGCGAGAACGGAGGAGAGAGCATTGGCGCGACTCTGGGCATATTCAGCTGGTCTTGCCGGGGAACGTCAACTTGAGCCAATTCTGCTTGCCACTCATCGCGAGTGCGGTCCAGGCGACCGACGGGACATTCACGACCGAAATGTCCCTGTCACGAAAGCTCGCCGCGAGAGAGTTCTCAAGATTCGGGTCGGGGCGACCGAGAGCGTCGAGGCCAATTTTCGTCAAAGCAAGTGATGCGAGACTTTGAACTTTGTCACGATTCGCTTCGAGCCAATCAAGGCTCATGCGGTATTCGTTCGTGCCGGAATTTCGCAGTGCGAGAAGAGCCCAAACGGTAGGAACCACCTGTGGCTCTCCTGCTACTCCGTAAACCATTGGGTTGCCACAATTCCATCCGCCAACCGGACACATCCGGTCAAGAAGCATTTTCTGCGCGATCGAGATTCTTTTTCGAGCGTCGTCGGAAAGAAGCTTCTCCGGAGCGCAGCCTAGAACGATGAGCGCATAGGCTGACGGCTCCACCCAGCTTGCGGTTCCCTGGGTCCAGCTCCAACCGTAGAGTTGGTCACTTTGAGATGAAACACTGCGCTTTGCCGTGAGCCGCCGAATCAGGCGCCACCAAACGCCGGCGTCGCCAGGAGTCGTCTTCAACAGCCAATTCAGGCCGCGATCAAGCTTGTCGTGCGCCTGTTCGCGATGCGCCAGCAACGCCCAACAGGCCGGAGCCGTTGTCCAACTGCCTTGTTCCTGATCTGGTGTCGCCGGCCACGATCCGTCCGGTAACTGCGTTCGCTCCAAATAGCCGAATCCTCGAACGGCCGCTTCGTCAACGCCGGGAACTTCGGAGAATTCACGCAGCGCCAGCACGCACCAAGCAGTCGGCTCGACGCGGCTTTCCAAGCCCTGTGTGAAGCCCCATCCGCCATCGTCGTTCTGTGCAGCTCGCAGATATGGCAAGCAGCTCTTGGGCCCAAAAGACGCTACGTCAATACCTTTGGCAGCGGCGGACTGATCTGGAGCAGTAGGAGTGGAATGCATTCTATGCTGAATGCCTTCACATCACTTGTTTCATCGGAGCCGGCATCTTCTCGGGCGAATTCATAGCGATATTAGCTTCATCGGCCGGCCGCAATTCGAGTTGGTTGATCAGCCTGTGCAAATAGCCGCGAGCGACGCCTAGAGTTCGCGCACTCTCCGCTTTGCGCCAGCCGCACTCCTCGAGTGTGCGTAAAAGAAGCCGGCGTTTGAACTGCCGGACCTCATCCTCGTAGGAGCGAACGACGCCAAGCTCATCGGTGTTCTTTCGAATTCCCGCGGGAAGCTGGCACACCTCGATGGTTTGACCCTCGGACAGCACAACGGCGCGTTGCACGGCATTCTCAAGTTCCCTAACGTTACCCGGCCAGGCATATTCCTCAAGAGCGCGTAGCGCGGGCTGAGAAAATCTCCTGACTTTCTTGTTGAACTGCGCCGCCGAAATCTGCAGAAAATGTTGCGCGAGAACCGAAATGTCGTCGCGGCGCTCTCTGAGCGGTGGCAGATGCATTTGCACGACGTTCAACCTGTAGTAGAGATCGTCTCGAAACTTTCCCTGCTGAACCATCTCAGCGAGATTCCGGTTAGTCGCGCAGATCAAGCGGATATTCACGTTGACGGTTGAGTTGCTGCCCAGCCGCTCGAAGTTGCGTTCCTGCAGCACGCGAAGCAACTTTGGTTGCAAACCAAGGCTGATGTCGCCAATTTCATCGAGGAATAGCGTGCCCTGGTCGGCCATCTCCATACGACCGCGCCTGGCGGCCAGTGCTCCCGTAAACGCTCCCTTTTCGTGGCCAAAAAGTTCGTCGTCAATCAGCGTCTCTGGAAGGTTGGCACACGAAAAGGCCACCAGGGGCCGGCTTGAACGCGGACTCATCTGATGAATAGCTCGAGCGAGGAGTTCTTTACCTGTTCCGGTTTCCCCGGTGATTAGAACGCTGACGTCGCATGGTGCGATCTTCTGCGCCAGAGCGAACAGCTCCTGCATTGCCGGCGACGTGCCAAGTAATTCGTGAAGCCGTCCCGGAGTGCGTGAGTCCGAACGCAGACGCTCCACTTCAGTCTCTGCGGCGTGGAATTTATAAGCCCGGCGTAAAATCAGGCGAAGCTCAATCATGTTGGGGGGATTCGTGACGCTGTCGTAGGCGCCGTGCTCCATGGCACTGAGAAGCAGGGACCGATTTTCTTCATCGCAAAGAACGACGATCGGAGGATGAAGAGATACGTCGCTTATCTGATCCATGAGTCGAAGGCCAGCATCGAAATCGCCCTGCGTGCTCGCGGCTCGGAGGTCCAGCAGTACCACATCGCACCATTCCCGCAAGTCATTGAACCGTTGAAGTTGGAGCTCGTTGATCCCACGTGTGGAAAAACCATCGCCTAGGGCCCGCGCAATCACTTCCGCTAGAGCTGAATCTTGGCTGAAGAAACACAGATGAATGTTCGATTCGAGCAAAATTTACGCTCCAGAGTGCTTCGAGGTAGCCCCTGAGCATTACTACGGTGGATGGGGTACTAGGGTATTTATGGCAATACGGATACCAAAAGTCTGGCGAAGGGTGAAGAAAACGTAACATGTGCGGCGTCAACTGAATGCACCTATGGAGGACACATAAAGTCCTCGAAAGGAGACTTTCTTTCACCTCTCAAAAGGAAAATTTGTGCCAGTTCTCAGTAAACGGATACCTACGTGAGCCAAAATCGGGCTGTCTGGACTGCGGTTCCTATTTGGTTACGGGTAGATTGCGAGCTGGTTCGGTGCAGATCGGTGCGGCTCCGATCACGCGGGTAATAGTGCACTTATGGTGCCGGAGGCGGCTCTGGAGAGATTCCCACCAGGATGTCCACGGCCACTGCTTTCCCATCACGCATTGCCGGCTTGAACTTCCATCGGCTGAATGCAAGCCGCGCAGCCTCGTCCATCGCGGGAACGAGACCTTGATACACCTGCAGGTCCGACACGGCCCCGTCCGCGAGGAGGCTGCCCCGCAGGACGATAATCTTATGGCCCTTCTCAATGGGAACCGGCAGCCGTTGAAAAATTCACCTCGAGTCCGGATCGGCATCCGGTGGGATGAGTGCGGATTCGAGGTGAATCACGGTAGAGCGACTGTCGGGATTTGTCTTGGGCTCAGCAGGATCGGCTTTCTGGCAATACTGCATGGTCCAATTCTTGCCCGGCATCGGCAGAAAGACTGTATAGATCTTTCCGCAGGTAAGTGCGCGATAGACGGCGAGCCCACCGCCACCGATGGGGCCAGCTGAAACGACCAAGCCGCTCTTTCGGAACTTGGGAAGAACCGCCGCAGGGACGGGATAAACCATGCTCGTAAGGGGAGCCGATGCGAGGGCACCCGAAGAACCTGATCCGCCACTTCCGCTAATGCTGATAGCGCCCGACTTTCCGGACGCACCACCGCCGCCACCGCCGCCGCCGGGACCAACGCCAGTGCTTCCATCACCGCCGAGGCCGGTTCCACCGGTGCCTCCACCGACAACGCC
>Ga0210405_10004059_pt1 | contig 13919 bp, 13 predicted proteins | sample IncBWH11MmetaG_FD_155492 | JGI IMG/M metagenome (GOLD analysis project Ga0210405, IMG submission 155492) | Forest soil microbial communities from Barre Woods Harvard Forest LTER site, Petersham, Massachusetts, United States - Inc-BW-H-11-M | ecosystem: Environmental > Terrestrial > Soil >... | reverse complement strand
ATTGATGGTCAGGCCAGCGCTCCCGCTCCGATTGTGGTGACGCGCACGAACTTCGGATTGTTCACACAAGCAGGTAATGGACTGGGAGCGGCCATCGCTCAAAATCAGGACGCAGCGGTCAACAAGCTGACTAATCCCGCTCTAGCTGGCCAATACGTTACCCTTTGGGGCACTGGCTTGGGCTCGGCGACTTCTGACGAAGTGAGGGTGCAGTTGGGCGGAACTGAGATCGCGCCTGTGTACGCCGGGCGTGCCCCGGCATTGACTGGCGTCGATCAGATCAACTTCCGGATTCCAGATAGCGGCACGCTGGATGGATGTTATGTTTCGGTCATCGTGAAGACCGGCGACATCGTGAGTAACGAGGCGACCATCGCTAAGGCCAGCCAGCCCGGACCTTGCGAGCATCCGTTCGGACTGTCTGCGATGGATATGGCGACGCTCGATTCGGGTGGAAGTATTCTGTTTGGCGAGGTTCACCTTCAGAGCGATGGTCCGCCACCCCCAGGACTCGTGCCGGCGCTCGGATCCTCTCCCGCGGCGGCGCAGTTCCTTCCGAGAAATGCTTTTGATATCGGCTTGCTGGCGCAACCCCTGACAATGGATGACAGGTATTTTGTATGCCGCTCTTCCCCGCAGTTATTGATAGGCGGTGTCTTTAGCTTTCTGGGACCCATTGATGCCGGCGCCTTACTAACACTAACGGGACCAGGCCGGACTGCGGTGCTTTCGGGTAACGGCCCCTTTTACGACATGAGCGGTAATCCTTTGGGAATGCCGCCGTCCGATCCGCCTTTTCTTGTTCCGGGGACTTGGCGCATCGAAGGTGGTGGCGGCACGACTATCGGGCCTTTCCAAGCCGATCTTGTGCTGCCGCCGACGGTCCACTGGACGAATCGGGATAGCCTAGTCACAATCGATCGCGGGCAGGACCAAGACGTCACCTGGGACCCGACCGGATACACCGATGCAGACGTAACTGCAGTGAATCTGTCCGTGCCCAGCTCTCAGGTCTTCTGCCGAGCCCCGGCGACCACAGGAAAGCTGACCATTCCATCCAGCCTGCTTGAGACGCTGCCGCTCGGATCGGCATCGCTGCGCCTCGGCATGGGGCCACGGCCGAACCGGCGCACGCTGTTTTCGCTTCCGCTCACCGATGGATCGGCGGCGCAAGCGTTCTTCGACTACTCATTCAGTGAAACTATTGCTACGCAGACGCGGTAGGTGTGAACAATCCACGGACCGCTCCCTTACGGTCGCGGCTCTGATATTGCGGCTCTGATCAGCGGCTCGCCGGTGAGCCGGTACGTGGTCCAATCACTCAAAGGAACCGCGCCGAGCGCTTCGTAAAACCGGAGCGATGGCTCGTTCCAATTGAGCACGCTCCAATCCACTCGCCCGCAATCGCGCTCGACCGCTATTTTCGCCAGACGGGCGAGTAGCGCCTTGCCGATGCCCTTCCCACGGGCGTGCGGTTTCACGAACAGGTCCTCGAGATATAAGCCGGGCTTGGCGAGAAATGTCGAGTAGTTGGTGAAGAAGACTGCGAAGCCCACGGTTTCTCCTTCGAGTGACGCCAGCAAGACCTCGGCCGCGGGACGCTCGCCGAACAATGTGTCGCGCAGGCGCTGCTCGGTTGCGCTAACCCTGTCGGCGAGGCGTTCGTATTCGGCTAGCTGCTTGATTAGATCGAGGATGATCGGTACATCCTGTTCGGTCGCGGGCCTTATCACTAGAGACCGGCCGCCTCCGGCTTGCCTTCGCGGCGCAGCGTCTCGGCGAGACCTTGTACCGCTCGATGGCTGGCCGGATATTGCTCCAGCGCCTGCCGGAATGCGTCCTCGGCGATCTGCAGCTTACCTTGCTTCAGTGCCTTGGGTCCCAGCGCCTCGGCTACCGGGCGCGGATAAGATGGCGGCTCGGTGTAGCGCAAAGCCCGCTCAGATCGAATCGCCGCTTGCAGCGTCTGGAAGGACTTGTCGAATTTCCCCGACGCAAACGCGATGTGTCCCTCCAACTCCTGTCGAGCGATCTCTAGCGGCTTGGGAGTGTCGTGTGTTTTCGCCTTCAGTACTTTCAACTCCGCGTCCATAGCTTTAACTTCGCCACGGGCGGCTCGCACGTCGCCTTTAGCAGCCAGGGCCAGCCCTATCGCCCAATGCCGCCAAGCCTGCTCGCGCGGCTTATCGTAGACCACCAGCGTCTTGCCGTCCAGAATCTCGTCCCACCTTTCGAAATGGACCAAGGTCTCCATCAAGCCGAACCAGCCCTGACGGTGAGCGGTGAACCAGTTGTCGAGGGAAGCGGCTTCACGCGGATTCTCGGGGAAGTTGAGCAGCTCGTGCGATGCTTCCATGGCCTTGTCGTACTCGCCTTGGAAACAATATGTAGTAATCAGGAAATGCACGTTGTGACCGTGATGGCCGCGACTGTACAGCTTATCGGCCTGGATATAGCCGCGCTCATTTTCGGCGGCTGATTCGAAGGAGTGCGCCGCCTCCTCCCACTTGCCTGTCTGCGCCCAGATGTGTCCGGGCATGTGCAGAGCATGCGGGATATTGGTGACCAGCTCGGGATAACGGCGGCAGCTCGGCCAGGCGTCTTTGGCAAAGGTCGAACCCTCGAAGCCATGGATGACGTAATGATGCACGGCCATGTGGTCCGGCGCCACGGTGAGCAGATCCCGCAGAATCGCCACCGCTTCCATAGTGCCGGGCAGCGGCTGCTTGTCTGGTGTGGTGAAGCCTTGCATCAAGTGCAGCGCGAGATAAGTCTTGGCCTCGACCTCTTTGGGATAGGCGGCCACAACGGCGCGCAGACCTTTGATGTAATCCGCATCGGGATCCTTGGAATCGGGATTGCGACGCGCGGCGATGGCGGCGATGTACAGCTTTTCAAGGTCGGTCGCCTTGCCTGGAACCGCGCTAAGCTCGACCGCCTTTTTCACGGCAGCGATGGCGCGAGCGGGACCGCCCACCGGCGTGCGAGGATTGGCGTCGAGCTTCTTGACGTTGGCGGAAACACCGTCGCGGGTGAGCTGGAAACGCGGCCGGTAGTCGCCGGCCGCCACCATGGCGATTCCCCAATAGGGCATCGCCGCCTGCGGATCGAGCGCGGCGGCCTGAAGAAATGAGCGCTCGGCTTCGAATGCCCAGAACGAATGCATCTGCGCCACACCTTGATTGACGAACTCCTGCGCCTTCGGATTCGAGGTGGTGATGGGGAAATCAATGTGTCCTTGCCCGGTCATGATATGGGCCGGCAAGGTCGGCGCAGTGCCACCTGGGGGAGGCACGCACATGTCCTTTGGCTTGGTTTCCGCGGCGGCAAACAGCGTCGCCGATGTTACTAGAACCGCGAATAAGTTAAGGCGCATTTGTTTTCTCCAATTCCCGCTGAATGAGGTCACCTAACTGGCTCGGAGTGAACGAGGAGCCATCTACCTGGGCTACCAACTTGCCATCACGGGCGATCACGCCGGTTTGCGAAGTGTGCGTGATGAGCCCCTCTTCCGGCCAGTAATTCATCCCGAACCGCCGGGCCACAATTTCGATGTCCCCGTCGGGGCCGGTGAGAAATCGCCAGCCGTCGAGGCGGGCATTCCAAATTTTAGCGTATCCCAGCAGCACTTGGGGCGTATCATACTGCGGATCGATAGTAATTGAAAGCAGCATCAAGTCCTTGGCCATCTTTTCGCGGAAGCGGCTTTGCAGTCGCGCGAAATTCGCAGAGAGGCGCGGACAGACGTCCGGCAGCGGGCAACGCGTGTAGATGAAATCGACCGCAACCACTTTTCCCCTGAAATCGGAGAGGCGCACGGGCCGGCTGGATTGGTCGGCGAGTGTAAAGTCGGGCATAGGCGAGCCGATGGGCACTCGGTCGGGATTGGGCGGTAACATGATGCGATCGCCTTGATCCTCGATCACGGCGCTGCCGCCGATGCGGCGCAGACGCTGGATGTAGGAACGGGATCTGCGCGCCACCAGCTCGAACTCGACCTGCTCGCCAGGTTGGAGGTTAGCGAGCTCGGCAGGTTTACGCACGTGGAAAGGCATCGACATGGCGGGCATGTAGCGGGGGATGTCGCGGTGTGAGATGGTGACGGTCCGTTCGGGCGTGTTGACGGCTAGTATCATGCCGCGGACGGGGTAGTGTTTGGCGCAGGCGGGGGCGAACAAGAGGCATGCGAGGGCCGTATAGCGGACGAACTGGCCGGTGTCACTCATGGGATGTCATCAAACGGATCTGTCGAGCAATCAGATCCGCCCGACCGACCGCAACCAGATAGCGCACTGGCGATGTATCGGAAACGGCAGTCATAGGCGGGAATTCCGGCCCTCAGCGAGGATGATCGGAGAGATGGGCCAAGGCTTCGGCTTCGCGCTTGAGTTCCGCGGGCTCGTAGTCGTACACATTAATATGTTGAAACAGGAAATCTTCCGTCTGGATGCGTGACAGGCCAAGCAGATGTCCGACCTGAAGCTGCGTGAGCGCCGCGCGGCGGTACGCTTCCAAGGCCAGGGCTTCGAGGGCGACGCGGGAGATCTCCTGGCCAGCAGCGGTGAGCTGAGCGGCAATCTCATCTGGGATGTCTAGGGTGACGGTCATGAGCCCTCCATGATCAGAATAGCAGCGCATTATAAGGGTGCGCCGCTAAGACCTTGAGGTCCGTGACGTCCGCTTTTTAAGCGCACCGACCCTGCGAGGCTTCAGGACCGCAGCCGCCTGTGCCGTATTCACCAATAGCCGCAGCGCGCGGTTAACCGACTCCGCGTCGGGAAATACATCCGCCAGCTCAGGCTCAATCAACACCAGGTTGGTCCCCGCAGTCGCGCGCCGGAAGTACTTGCCGCGAACTCCTCCCGTGAGCAGGGAAAGGTCGTACTCTGGTCGCAAATCGTCAGATCTTCTCTTCGCCGATACCTTCTTCATATTGCTTACGTTCGCCTCTAGTAGCCTCGCGTGCGCTAATGATTCGCACGCGGTTTCCGCGCTGGGAATGTGAAACAAACAGGACTTGATGCCTGGCGGAATGACCTATCGTAATCTCCCTTTCTTCTCCGTTGTAATGATACGGGTCTAGAAAAGTCAAAGCTAATGGGTCGGAGAAAACCGTTGCCGCATCCTCGAAGCATACGCCATGCTTACGCAGGTTGGCGATTGCTTTCCGCGCATCCCACTCATAAATCACAGCACCAGTCTACCCCGGCAGCATGCCGCAGGCGGATGCGAAGCTAACGTAGCTTGGCCGAGCCGCTCGTCGCCGGCTCTGGCGCGGCCGGAGTGTCCACATATTCCACCCAACCATCCATCATCTCGTTCTCGCTGGCGGTGCCCCAGCGGACGGGTATCTTCGGATCGGGATTCGCCGGATTGTTTGGCGAATTGTCGAAATGCGCGATAAATGCCAGTCTCGTGCCCTTCGGAATAAAGATCGGACTCGCGGCGCGATAAGTGATCTGCCAGTTGAAGCTGTATTCCGGGACGTTCAACAGTGTCTCCTTGCGACCGTCGGGATAAGTTACTTCGAATCGCATGGACTTTCCGCGCAGATGCATGTGCGGGGTGAGACTGGTGATGTACATGTCTTTTTGAAACGTGTGGCACTCGCAGACTTCCTGGTCGGTGGCGCCGGCGGGAATCCGGAACATATGGTTCGAGAGATCAATGCGGCGGGCCACCTGTTTCGGCGGCTCCTTGGAGAACACGAACCCGACACTGGTTATATCGGTCTCCGGCTTGCCTGTGGTTCGCGAATAGTGAATCTGAAATCTCAGGCTGGAGCCGGCCGGAATCTTGCGGGCGGTTCCCTCGGGGTAGACGTCCGGGGCGCGCCCCGGCAGGTACGAGGCGATCAAGCTTCCAAGGTCGCTTTGCTTTGCGCCGGGAAAGACGCCGTTGTCGTCGATGGCGCAACCATCGTTGATCACGGGAGCGTCGGGACGGATCCAGGATTCGGTGCCCTGCCGAAGGTGCAGCCAGCGGGTATACTCATCAGCCGCGTCGGGTTGTTTGGCTGCCGCTTTCTGCTCCGGATCGATGACGAAGACATGCGCGTGATGAACGATCTTCCGGTTCCCGGCGCGCAGCTCGGCCGCCACGATCCAGCGGTCCTCGGTGAAGCCGGTTGGAACAACGATGGATACGTGCTCGTCGGCGCCCTTGCCTTCCAGCTTGTGTTCGGGAATTGAAAGCACCAGATCCGGCTTTCCGTTCCTCCAGCCTTCGGTGAAGACAGGAGCCGGCGGCAGGGCTTTTGGATCGCCCTCGAGCTTGGCGCCGCTCGCCCACACATGGATCGTCTCGACTTCGACCGGCGTGAGAGTGGGATCGTTCAGCCACTTCCCATAATGCGGATCGGCCTTCCACGGCCGCATCTTGCGCGACAGGACCGCCTCCTTGACACTGGCAGCCCAAGGCCGCACGTCTTTATAAGTAATCAGCGGCATCGGGGCGATATCGCTCGAGTGGTGGCAGCCGACGCAGTGCTTATAAAGTATGGGAGCGACATCACGCGTGAAGGTCGGCTCAGCCGCGCAAATCACCGCGGCTGCAGCCAAGCCGGCCATCAGGATTCGAACGGTCATCAACCCCAGTATAACCAAATGCGCTGGGTTCCCGACCTGCCAAGGCCTCGCCAGAGCTAGTGGCGCAGGCTGATAACATGCGATGAGCCATAATGAACGCTGGAGGCAAACCACGTTGACGCGCCGGCTTCTGGGTTTCATCATCTCCCTCGCGATAGTTACTTGCATCGCACAATTCACTCTGCGTTCCCAGAACAAATCCTCTTCAACGCGCCTGAATCCGCCGCCTATAGCGGTCGCCTTCCGGATTGTATTCGGCGCCGGCGACAAAGAGCCGGCCAAGTGGGACGGTTCGCTTCAAATATCGGGCGGGCAAATCGCGCGGCTGGAGGGCTGGCGATTAGGCGCCGATGACCAGATCGCCGCCAACGGGAGTTGGAAGCTTGCGACGGAGCAGTCGGCTCCGGGCGTCGAGACCGCGCTCGGTCCCATAGCGGACAAAGGAGTGGTCGTAACCGTCATTGGCGCCAGCGAAGACACGCGAGCCGATGTGGAGACCAATCACGGAAGGTTCTCCTTCACTGCGCAGCACGTCCCACTCGGCGCTCCCTTTATGGCGCTCGGCGGGCGTATCCGCGTCGAACGATTGCCGGGCATGATCCCGCTAACGAGCTCAACTGACGACCAGGACTATCCAGCGCTCGCCAGCCATCGAGATAACGTCTATCTTGCTTACATCGAGTTTTCTCACGGCGACCGATCGCTCGAGAGCCGGGCGGCGCCGAACGAACCTTCGGCGGATTTCAACTGGCTATCGCGGCCGGCGGGCGGAGATCAAGTGAAGCTCATGCGATATTCGAAATTGCAGCGCAGATGGAGCGAGCCGGAAGACGTATCGCCACCCCATGAGGACTGCATGCGCGCGGCTGTCGCCGTGGATGGACGCGGCCGGGTTTGGACCATCTGGTCCGCCAATCGCGGCGGCAACTTCGATCTGTATGCCCGCTACCTGGATGGCCGCCGTTGGTCGAAAGAAATGCGTTTGACGAATGATCCGGGAGTCGACGTCAACCCGGTGGCTACAACCGATTCCGCGGGACGTGTTTGGGTTGCCTGGCAGGCTTTCCGAGGCACGAACCTGGACGTGATGGTTGCAGCGCAGGCAGGTAGCAGTCAATTCACTCACGAGCAGCGGGTTTCGTTCTCGCCGGCAAGCGATTGGGATCCCGCCATCGCCGCTGGTCCACAAGGCGAAATCGCCGTCACTTGGGACACCTACGATAAAGGCGACTACGATGTGTACGCCCGCACCATGCGCTACACCAAGGCGATCGAGATGGACAAGCCGGTTGCGGTGGCCGCGAGCGAAAATTTCGAGGCGCGCAGCTCGACGGCTTATGACCAGCAGGGCCGCCTTTGGGTCGCCTATGAGAGCTCGGCGCGAAGATGGGGAAAGGATTTCGGCGTCTATGAGAAGAACGGCGTCTGCTTGTACCTGGGGCACACGTTGCGCGTGAAGTGCATCCAAGGGAACAATGCGTTCGAAACCGCAGGTCCGCTCGAAGACGCCCTGCGCAGCGCTCCTGGGCTTACGGGGCGAGAGGGTCCTCCACAAATGGCGCAGACAAATCCGGGAATGGCCGCGGCGACGCAGCCGGGCCCGCGCAACAGTTTCCCTCGCATGGCTGCCAGCGCGGACGGAAAGATGTATCTCACTTTTCGATCCGGAGCGGGCGAGCGCTCCGGGGTCGGAACGATCTACCAACAATATTTGACTTGGTACGACGGCTCACAATGGAGCAGGGCGATGGAGCTTCCTAATACCAATGGACCGGTGGATCTGCGTCCCGCAATCGGCGGCATCGGACCGGAAGGTCTGCTCCTGGTCGGCGTCACCGATCACCGCAAACGGGCTACATCCACGCCCAGAGAGGAAGCTGCGGCCGAGAGTTCAGCGGAAGTGAATACCGACCTCGTCGTGGCCGAGCTCCCCATGAGCGGGCCGGTCAAAGAGATGAAGCTGAATCCCGTCCGCCCTGAGACACCCGCTGCTCCGGCGTCCGACATTCTGAGCGAGCGCAGCGCGATCGATACGCTGCGCGGTTCGCGCGTCAGTTTAGGCGGCGAACAACTGCAACTCATGCGTGGAGAATTTCACCGGCACACCGAATATTCCCTGGACGGAGGCGCCGACGGGCCGCTGATCGACGCCTATCGCTATCTGATCGATGCGGCGCAGATGGATTGGGGAGGATGCTGCGACCACGATAACGGCGGCGGCCGCGAATATCCTTGGTGGATCCAGCAGAAACTCACCGATGCGTATCATCTTTCCAGCGCCTACGTTCCGATGTTTTCCTATGAGCGCAGCGTGGCTTATCCGGAAGGACACCGCAACGTGATTTTCGTGGAGCGCGGCGTCCGTCCGTTGCCGCGTCTTCCGAAGACCGCCCCCAATTCCCCGTCCCAGCCGGCGCCGGACACTCAGATGCTGTATCGCTACCTGCGTCAGTATAAAGGCGTCGCGGCGTCGCACACCTCGGCGACGCAGATGGGCACCGATTGGCGCGACAACGATCCATTACTCGAGCCCGTTGTCGAGATCTACCAGGGAGAGCGGCAGAACTACGAGATGCCCGGCGCGCCGCGATCGCCGGAGGAGAAGTACGCGATCGGCGGATGGCGTCCTCTCGGCTTCGTTTCGCTGGCGCTCAAGAAGGGATTCCGGCTTGGATTCGAAGCCTCGAGCGATCACATATCCACTCACATGTCGTACTGCAATCTTTGGGTGAAGAGCCGGACAAGAGAGGGCGTGATCGAAGCTTTTCGCAAACGCCGCATCTACGGCGCGACCGATAATATTCTTGCGGATGTCCGCTGTGGCGAGCATTTCATGGGCGAGGAGTTCTCGGTGACATCGGACCCGGTCTTGCGCGTTCACCTCGTAGGGACGGGCGAGTTCGCCAAGGTCCATGTGATCCGCGACGGGGGTGTAGTGTACATGAGCGAGCCGCGGTCGAAGGATGTCTCATTCGAGTGGCGGGATACTTCGCCGCCCGCTAAAGGCAGCACAAGCTACTACTACATTCGCGGCGAGCAAAAGGACGGCAACCTGGTCTGGGCAAGTCCGATGTGGATACATCGGCAATGACTATTAGGGGCTGGTCAATCGCCAGTCAAAACCAGTAAGCTTTGAAGTATGAACAAGTCCTCGCCTCACAACTTCGGGGAATCACGCTGGGGCGAGGCGCCTGAACACAAGATTCTACCAAACGCGAGTTCTTATCACATCGTGGCCGTTCGCATCGAGCTCGATCCGGAGGACGGGTCTGAGGCATTCTTGGATGTTACCGTCCGGCGAGGAACGGAGCGGCGCTTACTGCGGTTTTGGTCCCCTCGAGAACTCGAAATCGAAACCGAAGGTGGGGGGCCTATTAACACCGGTGGTTTTCAAATACAAGACATTTCTTCGCGGGGGATGGAAGGTCTTGGCGTTCGGGTTTACGACTGCGAAGCCGCCCGGGAAGGGTCACCTTCGTGGCTAGACAAGTCATCGACTTGACCAAAGCGCCGGCTTAGATCCCGCCTGACGCGGTGGTGTTTACGGATTCGCCGTCTCAAATTGACCACCGGCTATCGCTTCAGCGCATCTTCCACCCAAGGCGGCGTAGCTTCGATTAACCGACCCAACTCCGGCTCCAGCTCCTCCATCTTGCACTTCATCTGCCAGGCGATGTTGCGGTAACTGAAGTGTCCCTTCACGCCGCTGCGGAGCTTGGAAATATATTCTGCCTCCGCAAAATCCATCTTGAACAGGAACCGCGAGCGGGCGCCGAACGGCAACAGGTAATGCGACCCCGGAGCCGGTAATCCGCGCATCGCCTTCCAGGCCGAGTCCATGGCTTGCTTGTAGACCGCGCTCATGCCGGAATCCTCCACCAGCTTCGGGGTGTCGTATCCCAAATCGCCTGTGAAAGCCTGCCGATACTGCTGGCATCGGCGATGCCGGTGCAAATCCCGGTAGGCTCCGATGTCGATGACCATATCATAGGCGTACAGACCACCGCGGAATCCGGCGAGCAGCTCGTCTCGCCGTGTGCGCGATTGCAGCGCCACATCCATCACCTCGCGCCGCTGCGCCCGGCTCCAGTCCGCGGCCATCTCATACAACTCACGGAACGGACGGTCCGTCACCGGATAGAGCAGCGTGGCGACGATGTCGGCCGCGGTTTCGGTGGGCCGGATAAGATCCACAATCTCGGGCGCCCCACCGCGTGAGGCCGGAAGGTTCTGCCGCGTCCACGCTCGCAGGTCGTCTCTTGCCTGTATCAGATAGGTGTCCACTTCGGCATGACGCGCCAGAGTTGGGGCGAGCGGCTCCTGCGCCGAATCGGAATTCCACACACAATCGGGCGCGCGACCGCATGCCTCACCGATCTCGTCGCCGAGGCTGCGCAGCTCCTCATATTCGGAAGCCTTCAGGCGGCGTATCTGTCGTTCCAGCGTGCGAATGCTGGTCACCTGCCCGATGTTCGTCGGAATGCCCCAGAACAGCAGATAGCGCGCTACGTCAAACGCGCGCGCGGCCAGATTGCGCTTATAGGCCTCAGGCTTCATTTCCTCAGGACGAGGTAGCTGGCTAGTGAGGCATTCGAATGCGCGCGCGTTTACTTGCGCGTAGGCTTCGAGAAGCGCACCGGCGGCTCGCGCGTAACTCGCCGCGTCCTCAGCAGTGAGTTCCGGCGGCGTCACGAATCCGGACTTGGAGAAATCCTGATAGCGAGACGATTTGGCCTGCCCGTCCCACAGATTCTCATCTTCAATCTCAGTGGCGGCCAGTTCCGACATGCCCTCGAAGCACACCACCACGTGTCCCAGGTCGGCGATCGAGGCGTGACCATACTGGAAATAGAAGCTTTCGAGAAAGCTCTGCGAATTGTGAGTGCGAACCCATTCGATCGACTGCCGTATCGAATCGGGCGAGCGGCTGTAGCGGGCCAGCGCATAAGCGCACTTCTCGCTGGGCATCGGCGCCACTGTGAAAACACGCTTCGGTTTATCCACGGGATTCTTCAATTCTTGGCCACATAGGAAATGAACTTGTGGAGTTCAATCGCGAGTAGTATAGCCAAGCCGTATTTGATGAGAAAATAATGGGGGTCAGTGAGGAACTTCTTCATTTAGCTCACAGGCTATCATAGCTAGTTCAAATGAAAATCAAAATTCATCGGATATCCGACAATGCCGTCCTCCCCGAATACGTGCACGGCGCCAGAGAAGACGCGGGCATGGACCTGCGCGCGGTAGAGAGCGCCACGCTCGCGCCGGGGATTCCGCTGGCCGTCGCCACCGGTCTGACCATTGAGCTGCCGCCGGGTTACGAGGCGCAGGTCCGCCCTCGCAGCGGCCTCGCGCTGAAGCACGCCATCACCGTGCCGAACGCACCGGCTACTATCGATCCGGGATACCGCGGCGAAATCAAGGTGATTCTCCTCAACCTCGGCCGGGAGAATTACGAGATCCATCCCGGCGACCGTATCGCGCAAATGGTAATCGCGCGCTACGAAGCCATCGAGTGGCAGGAAGGGGATTTGAGCGAGTCGTCGCGCGGGACCGGTGGATTTGGGTCGTCGGGTAGGTGATGAACTCACCCGAGCGCCGCTAATTCGACGCGAGCAGGGGGCCGGCTTGCGGTGGGTCGAGGGCGACCTCATCGCCGGCATGCAGGCCCTCGAGGACGGCGACGTGAATGTTGTCGCTCATCCCGAGCTTTACTTCGCGTGTTTCGTAGCGATCGCCGGCTTTGATCCGCACGAGCGACTTGCCGTCTTTGGTCTCCACCGCCTCGCGCGGAATCAGCAGCGCATTGCCGGTCTGATCCACGGTGACGCTCGCCGCTGTCGAAAGATCGGGGATCACGCGGTTGTCATGATCGAGAATCGTCAGGTAAACACGGACCGTCCGCAGGTAGTAGTTCGACCACCATCCACCGGTCGCGATCGCGCCGAGAGTCGAAACTTTGGCCTTCAATTTCAGCTCGGGGAACGCGTCAAAAGTAATGAGGGCAGGCTCGCCCAGGCGCATCTCGTCACTCTCCACCTGGCTGGCGACCGCTTCCATCTGCATCCCGCTGGTATCCACTATCTTCATGAACGGCTGGCCTGGCGCGATTTGATCTCCGGTCTGGATCTGCCCCATATCGGTCCCGCGCCAAATGGATGACATGACCACCAGACCGTCGATTGGCGCATGAATCCTGAATCTCTCGATATCGTCTTTGTGGCGATCGCGATGCCGCACATGCCGATCTTTGGTGAGCTCTAATATCCGAAGCTCGGCCCCAAAGGAAATCTTCTGTGTGGGTAGATCGATCAACTTCTCCTTGTAGGTGGCTTCGGCCTCTTCGGCCGCAAGCTTCAGGATCTCGACATCGACTGGCGTGCGAACTTCCGAAGCGGAAGCGTCGAGCTTGGCTTTCTCCAGATTGGCCTTAGCCACACGAATGTCTTGCTGCAGGTTCTCCCAGGTCATGGCCTGCTCCGCCTTGCGCCTTCTGATATCGGCGTCGGCCTCGTCGATGGTGGCAGATAGATCATCCACGTGATCGACCATGGATTGCGCATCGATCTGGGCCACCACGTCACCCTTCTTCACGATTGCGCCGGAGCTTGCCACCTGAATCAGGATCAGCGCGCGGCCGGAGTCCGGGCCCCGCATCATGGGAGCGGCGATGGAAGCGAAGGTCTTAGCGGAAGTGGAGCCCGTCAATCGTAGGATGCGCTGGATGGGTCCGCGGGTGACTTTTGCAGTCCGAATGGCGGCGGTTTGGACGGCCCTGCTCTGCGCCTTGGGCTTGACGACGAACTGATACACGGCCGCTGCGCCGGCAACCACCAGCGCCAGCAGCACCCAGATCCGAAACGAGGAATGCTTCTTCGGAGGAGATGGCGGAACTGCAGTTATCACCGGCTCGGGTGTAAGTAATGGCGCAGGATTCAGGCCCTGAATAGCCGACATAGCTTTATATAGATAGAGTACTACAAGGCGCACACGCCGCGCGCAGGGTTACCGGCCCCGATCATAGTGTCTCCACCTGGAACGAATTTTCCCGGCTGCTGTGCCTTGTGGGGCAGGTTGAAAACCTGCGCGCCGGTTGGCAACCGGCGCTCTCTCGGACGCGCCTAACTGCTCAATTTCTTCTCCCCGCGTCAGGCGTGCGACGCCATACTTGGTTGCGGCTCCGCTGCGCCGTGGGGCGGCCAATCTTGGCTGCAGCCGCCTTTCAGCCCGACCTCCGGGAAACCCTGATTGAATAGCCTGTGACTGCCGGTTGCGTCAGCGGTATCGTTTAAGGAGAGCGCGACCGCAGCTATGGCCCTGTTCGCATTCGTG
>Ga0210405_10004058_pt1 | contig 13920 bp, 11 predicted proteins | sample IncBWH11MmetaG_FD_155492 | JGI IMG/M metagenome (GOLD analysis project Ga0210405, IMG submission 155492) | Forest soil microbial communities from Barre Woods Harvard Forest LTER site, Petersham, Massachusetts, United States - Inc-BW-H-11-M | ecosystem: Environmental > Terrestrial > Soil >... | reverse complement strand
CCGCTCTTGCTCCGCTCTTTGCTGGTCCTGCTGCGATTGCAACTGCGCTGCGTGCTGAGCCGCTTCTGCTTCGGCTCGCGCCTGAGCTTGTTGAGCCGCGTCACGCTCCGCTTGCAACCGCTGAATTTCAGCCTGCTGCTTGGCTCTTTCCGAGGCTGCCGCATCGGCTTTGGCTGCCGCTTCTGCAGCCGCGGCCGCGGCCTGTTCTCGCGCTAGCTTCTCGTCGTATTCCCGCTTGATTGCTCTCGTACGAGCGTCGGCTGCGTTCTGAACGGCATCGCGGGCTGCCTGAATGACGCGTTTACGATCACCCTTGCTCGCGAAAAGACTCTCCGCCTGATTCAGCGAAGTCTGCGCTCGACCGAACGCCTCGGGCGCATATTGTTCAGCCTTCGCGGCTTTGGCGATCTCAACCGCGTTTCGCGCTTCATCGAGTTCCAGCGGAGTTTTTGATTTCGATTTCGGATACCTTGAGTTCGCGGCAGAAAAATCGTAGTTATAGATCCCCTTGTCAAGCGACTGATACTTCGCCGAGGCCTGCTCGATCGTTCCCACCGTGCCGGGAACCACGACATTTTCAAGTACCACCGCATTACTTGGCGTCGAAACTGCGAAATAAGGTTCCGCCGTAACGATTAGCCCGAACGTCTGCAGCGAAGTAGTTACGCTGATTTTCGATTTGTCTCCGTCGAGCAATATTTCGCCGAGATTGTTCGACTTTCCCTCTGGCGTAATCGCCCAGAGCACAAGCGTAAGATATTCCGGTCCGAATAATTGAGGTGGCGAGAGCTTCTGAAAATCCGCACTGATCTGGATGCGCCCCTGCTTGCTTTCCACTTTTCCCGAGCCTTTGCCGTTGGGCATGATCGGCGAGCCCTGGAAACCAATCTGAGTCGAGCCGCCGCGATGCTCGTAGTTGATCACCGTAATCGTGCGCGCGACCATCGTTACTTCGAAAGACGATCGATTCTGCTGCGCGGGGTTTGATCGCTCAGTGGCTGCCGTGCTCGCTACTACAAATAGCGCAAGCGCTAAACACGTCTGCACCTTCCTCATTTTTCCCCTCAGTCTTTACGCGCGACTCGCCCGCCGCAGCGTAGGTTCTCTACGGATTCGCTTCCAAGATGGCGTGGAAAAGCCGCACGCTAGATAATACGAATTGACAGCACAAATCAAGCCGTTCTTGGAACGTGCTCTCCCCGTCGGCGGAAGCGTAATTTTGCCTTCCCAGTGGCTGAGAACCACCACCCCCGCGCGAAATCCACCAGCGCCCCAGCCCGGTCACGTGAATGTCTGGCAGCTTCTTGCCTAAGGCACGGTCAATCGAAGGTTTACGCAAATAGAACCGGCATTAAATTTGGTCCCATTCCTGCATTGACGTGAAAGGAATCGAAGGGTCTTACGGGGTCTGCCTGGGTTCCCCAACATCTCCCAGCCGGGGATGACAAATGGGAAGTCTGCAAGAACAGTTCGGGACTCTGCCTCCCGCACCCGACCGGCGCACCGAGCCGCGAACCACACCGGCCTCGCTCACTCAGGTCGAACTTGGCAATGGTCACAGCGGCGTTGTTCTCAATATAAGTGAGGCAGGGATGGCTGTCGCAGTGGTCCACGCTTTCAAAGTGGGTGAATACCTCCCTCGCATTTTGTTTCAGTTGCCCGGTCCCAGCTCCAGCTCAGTGCAAGACGTCGAAATCTCCGCGGAGATAGTCTGGCTTTCAGAGTCGAAGAAAGGCGCCGGGATGCAGTTTGTCGGATTATCTGCCGATGCGCGCAATCGTATTTCGAGCTGGATCGCTCGCGAAAGAACAGCTCCCGAATTTTCACATCTACCGAAACCGGTTCGTCGCGATCGACAGCCCTTGCAAATCAGCTCTGGCCGGTCGAGGGGAACCTTCAGCAGAGACGCGATTGGCAATGTGGAACCGGGAGCCCGTTACGCTAAGATGTTTCCATCCGAAAGCGCAAATCCCAGAGCCACCGCCACAATTGACGAAACCAAGACCCAAGAACCACGATTTTCAACAGCAGTCCTCGGTCACATAGAAAATAAGATTCCCGGCTCGCCCGCGGAAGTTTCAGTGGTTTCAACTGCCAATACTACGCCGACCTTGACGACCACATCTGCAAAGGAAGGTAACCAAGGAGCCGCGTCAGCACTGATTCAGAATGCGAATCGCGATAGGAGGGAACCCCTGACACCACACAAACCGGAAACGCAAGCTGCGGACAGCAAGACCGAGGTTTCTCCGTCCGGTGCCAATGGCTTCTCTTCAAATGTTGATCTTCCCGAGAAATCGGCCGAAAAAGGCTTCAAACTTCAATTCGCCATATTCGGGTTTGTGTTAGTCGCTATAAGTTTCATCCTGGGGCTCACAGCCGGATACGCTCCGATCGAAAAACGCCTCCGAAGTATTGGAAGGCCCACGCGGCCGCCCGCTACCACGCCTTCGGCTCCGCCTGCTGTCCTGGGCGAAGCGACTTCCCCTGCACCGGCGGGCGAAACATTTGACGCTGCTTCAACAGAAGCTCCCTCGCGTGATGAGGAAGCATCGCATCCAGAGAATCGACCCGCTCCTTCGCATTCGCGGTCTTCGAATTCAGCTGCTCGCGTCACCCCAAGTCCATCGTTGTCGCCGTCTTCGCCATCTTCAACTCTTCAACAAAGAAGCGGCTCGAAGATCATTCTGACAGCTCCCTCAAAACGCATAAACTCGACACCGCAAATCGTCTTGAAGCGAATCCCAAGCCGAATCCGAATACGGTTTCTAAGTCGAAGACAACGCCACCTGAGTCGTCCGGTGTTGCGTCCTCCAAGAATCTGCCTCCATCACCGGTAATAGAATCCAAAGAATCCAAACCGAAAGCTGCGTCCAAAAATCCAGAAGAGCGCAATGATTCGACGACCCCGCCTGCTGTAAGCTCAGCCCCAACCGCAAGGCGCGAAACCGAGGGGGCGCCTCCACTCCCAGCAGCCAGTTCGACAGCCGACGTTCTGGAAGAACCCCTTGCGCGTAGCGCAACGCCGCCCGCAAGCCCAACACCAACTCCAAGACCGGCTCCGCATCCCACACCGGTTCCCGCAAACGTCGTCATACCCCCTGCCGAAAACGGTAAAGTCGTCCGTGCGATTCTTCCGCGCAAATCAATCGCCGATTCGCCGGAACTCGGCATCACCTCGCAACTCTCCGTGCTTATTTCTCCGTCGGAACGTTCGACGGATGGTAATCACGAAACGGCGCGCTTGCAGGCGGGTGACGTCATTACTTACGTCGTGCCCCGCCAACCGAGGCCAAGGGATCGTTACAACTCGACGGAAACCGTAAAAGTGCGCGCCACCATCGGAAGCGACGGCCGGGTAACGGACGTCAGGCCACTGAACGGTCCGATCTTCCTACTTGCTTCTGTTGTGAGCGCGGTTCGCCAGTGGCGTTTCCACCCCACTCTCTTGAATGGCAACCCAGTCCAGGCACAGGACGACGTCACAATCGAATTTCGGCAGAAATGATAGTTACTAGCTTAATGTTGACTCGACGGACTTTGAAGGTATTCAACCAATGCTGAGCCCAATTCTTTTCTCGATGCCAAAGCGGTGGAGTTTCTGGCATTGGTACGAACCACCGCCGGTGGTCGATGGAGATCAGAAGCAAGTCCAAGGCGCTTAAAGGTACAAATGGTGTACCAGTTTAAGTCGATTTCATACCACTTGAACCCATGTCGCGCCGAGACCGGGTAGGCGTGATGGTTGTTATGCCAGCCATCTCCGAAACTCAGCAGTGCCACCCACCAATTGTTGGTTGACGCATCTCGCGTCTCAAAGCGACGCGAGCCCCAAATATGCGCGCACGAGTTGACGATCCACGACGAATGCAGTCCCACTACGGTCCGCAAAAAAGTGCCCCACAGTACCAGGCGGAATCCACCGATCGCGAACAATACCAGTCCGAGAATAATCGTTGGAGTGAGATGCCATTTCGTCAGCCACACGTGAAATTTGTCCTCGGCCAGATCGGGGACGTAGCGTTTGAGCGTTGCAACGTCCTGGCGGTAGGTATTGCCCATGAGGATCCAGCCCGCATATGACCACCACTTGCCATCGCGCGGCGAGTGCGGATCGCCGTCCTTGTCCGCGAATTGGTGATGTTTACGATGCGTGGCCACCCACACCAGAGGGCCTCCTTCCATAGCGGTCACGCCGCAAATCGTGAGAAAGTACTCAAACCACTTGGGTGTCGCGTAGGAACGATGGGTGAGCAGCCGGTGATAACACACGCCGAGTCCCAGTCCGCCCATCACCCAGTGCAAGAAGATCGCGGTGAAGAGCCCACTCCAAGTGAAGAAGAAGAGCGCCGCCACGGCGCCGATGTGAAACAGCATCAGGACAGGCGCGATTTTCCAGTTGAAACGATTCTGGCCGTGCTGATTTTGCCGCAAATCATTGGATTGCAAGACACTCATCGACAATCCTGCCTCCGTTTCCTTGTGGTGCTCGTCCCGGAAGGAATCTCTTGAGAAATTTACACTTTGAGTGGCTTGACCGATCGTGAGCAGGCAGGTCGGGAACCATCGGCAACATCAAACTTCCCGATCGCTAAAGCGGTCTCAACGGGCCAACAAATGTGTCCATCTTCAACTGGCGTGCTGCCAAATAGACTACCGCGCGGAACGCGAATTCGTTCGGATATCTCACGTCCTTGGTACCGGACGCCTTCCTTGCAAGGTTGAGGCCCTGAGCGTACCACTTCCGTGGTTTTGCTGCGCGGTTTTCGCATTCCGTGTCCCGCTGGTGCGAGTGGTTTAGATAGGAGACTATTGAACTCGTCAGATGTAGGGGGGAATCGTCAAAAGTTACAGGTAAGCAAGAAGCTTGGCTGCGAGGGGTTACCTGAGACGGCTCGCTCACGACCCGGTTGACGAATAGTGGCGTGTCCCGAAGTTCCAAAGAGAAACGGAGAGCGTAAGAAACACTACAGCAACCACGGGGACAAGCGGCGCATATTCCGGCGTGACAGCGCGTCCGAGCAATTTCACGCTGGGATAAAATGACGCTAGTCCGAAGGGAACTACCCAGCACAGAAAAAATTGTACGACGGGGCTGTAGATCGAAAGTGGGTAACGGCCGAAGGCGATTACGTTCCACACTGGCGGATGAACGCCGATGCGATCCTCGAACCAAAAGGAGACAGTGCTGAGCATCAGGAAAATTGAAATATAAATAATGCCTGCGCAAATGCCAAAGAAGAGCAGCATCGCGAGCTTCGCGGGCGTCCAAACGATCCCCAGCCTTCGCGCCGCCCACACCATGCAGAAAATTCCCGTCGCGACTTCTTGAAACGATTCGATTCGGAACGTTTCGAACAGCACCTGAAATAGCGATGAGACCGGGCGCAGGAGAATACGGTCAAACTTTCCTTCGATGATGTAGTTGTTTCCGAAATCGTAGAGATTCATGCTGATCACGTTGAAGAGCCCGAAGGGAATCAGCGCGAAGCCGTAGAGAAACAGAACTTCCTCGAAGCGCCAGCCGCCCAGTTGCGGTGCTTTTTCGAACAACACCACCACAAATGCAATTTGAAAAATCGTTGCCGCAAAGCTGGTCAGCAGGCTGACGATGAAATCCCCGCGATACCCGATCCGCACCTTCGCGTATTGCGTGAAGTAATCTGCGAAAAGCAGCGCATGCCGTCTCGTCGCGGCCACAAGCGCAGCGATACCGCTTTCTTCTTTCGCTTGAGAGCTGATCGGAATCGAACCCATCGGCTAGCCGCCATGAATCGTGATTTTGCGCGACGCCCGTTCCCACCAGAAATGCGCCAGCGCCAGCATCACGATCACCCAGAGCCATTGCGTTCCGAGCGCGCGGAGAGCGGCAGCGCGGTCAAGCTTGCCAAGATAAATCTGCAGAGGCACAAAGGCGATGTACTCGAACGGCAAGCGCGCCATGATTTTCTGCGCCGCGTCTGGGAAAAATGAAATCGGAATCAAAAGGCCAGAGAGCATTTCGATCAGCCAGTATTTCGCGCGAATCAAAGCCAGAATCGATTTCAACGGGATCGCGCAAGTGCCGATCATGAAATTGATCGCGGCCATCAAAAAGAAGCTGCCCAACACGCTTACAAGGAATAGCGCGAAATTCTCACCGGAAGCCGGTCCTTGCACGGGAAACACCAGCGCCACAACCACGGCCGTTGGTAGCGTGAGTAGCCCAAGACGAAATGCTGATTCGCCCATCGCCCGGCAGATCCACATCCACTGGATCGAAACCGGCTTGATCAAATCCATCGCGATTTTGCCTTCGATCACCTCGTACGCCATCTCCTGGTCAATCGTGTTCCAGTAGAAAGATCGAATCATCCACCCTACACTCACGTATGTGATGATCTGCGGCAGGCTGAATCCTGCGATCGATTGCGCCGAGTGGAAAACCGCGGTCCAAATGAAGTAGTACACCGTCACGTTAAGAAAATACGTAATGATGCCGGTGAAATAACGGAGTCGAAAGGCGAGGATATTGACGAATCCGACGCGCGCAAATTCCGCGTACGGCACCAGCGCATCGGCGAAGCCGTTCACACCGTAACCTCTGGCAACGCTTCGCCAGCATAGATGCGCTTGACGATTTCCTCGATGGGCTCGTCTTCGATCAGCAGGTCGCGCACTTCAACGGCCGCCAGAATCCGCCGAATCAAATCGGCAGTCACGATTTTCAGCCGGTCGAAGCGGATGCGGTAAGTAAGTTCGTCCACCGTCTCAATTTCAAATCCTTCGCGCGCAAAAACTTCGAGGCACGCCACCTGATCGCGGTCCTTCAGTGCGAACTTAATCTGCTTGGTGCGCAACAGCTTCTGCTTCAGATCGTAAAGGTGGCCATCGAAAAGCACACGCCCGTGATCAATGATCATGATGCGGCGGCAAAGCTCTTCAATATCGTCGAGGTCGTGCGTCGTCAGCAGAATCGTGGTGTGAAATTCGCGATTGATGGCGCGCAGGAAATGACGGATGTGATCCTTCGCCACCACGTCGAGGCCAATCGTCGGCTCGTCGAGAAACAGCAACGGCGGGTTGTGGAGCAGCGCGGCAGCCAGGTCGCAACGCATGCGCTCGCCAAGCGAGAGCTTCCGCACCGGAGTATGCAAATAATCGCTGATGCCCAGAATCTCGTTGAAGTGTTCCATCCGCGCGTCGAAATCGTGCTGTGGCACGTCGTAAATACGTCGAAGTAATTTAAACGATTCAATTACCGCAATGTCCCACCACAGCTGAGTCCGCTGGCCGAACACAACGCCGATCGTCTTCACATATTGCCGCCGCTGCCGGAACGGAACGTAGTTATTGACGCGGATCTCTCCGCTCGTCGGGACCAATATCCCGGTGAGCATCTTGATCGTGGTCGATTTGCCCGCACCGTTCGGGCCGATGTAGCCGACCATTTCACCGCGCTCAATTGAAAATCCAAGCCGGTCCACCGCGGCCACGGTACGGTAGTCGCGAACGAAAAGATTTTGAATCGAGCCCCAAACCCCCTCCCGCCTCCGGAACGTGCGGAAGTCCTTGCAAAGATCGTGCACGTAGATAAGCGGTTCGGCGCTCATGTAGATTCAATTCTAACATTCGAGCCACGCGCAGGCAGCCGCACATCGCGGCATCGACAACACATTCCCGCGTCGGCTCCAGCAGGAACTCGCAAATCCTGCCGGCTTCTTACTCACCCATTACTTTGACGAGGATTCGCTTCGGTCGTAAGCCGTCAAGTTCGATGAAAAGCACAGCTTGATTGGGGCCCAGGTCGAGCCGCCCTTCCGTGAAAGCGACAATCACCTGGTGATGCAGCAAAAGGCTCTGAAAATGAATGGCCGCATTACTCTCGAACCGGCCCTTATGCTTGAAGTCATCTCGCGCCGGTGCCACCTCGCCAAGCCACGCATCGAGATCCTCCAGCAGCCCGGGCTCGTTGTCATTGACGACCACCGCCGCATTCGCGTGCAGCGCCGACACGAGAATGACCCCGTCGCGAAAGGTACTCTTCTCCATCGCCGCCTTAATTTGCGAAGTAAGGTCAAAAACTTCGCGTGCCTTCTTCGATTGGACAGTAATCGCCTCATTGTAGATTTTCACGTTGGGACATTCTCCGACAAAACTAGCCCGGGAGAAAATACCACGCTAGCACCAGCACGACACCAAAACAAAAGCAGGCCACCCGGGCAATTAATTGATTCGGCCATGGTCGTCCCGTCCTTGGGATTTCTAACTTTCCTGGTAGGAGTGCAAACCCTATGAAGAAAAAGGCGCCCGCAAGAGTTAGCCAGCGACCAGACAAAGGCGAAGGCGCAAATGCGACCCGCGCGGCAAAACAGTTCACAACTTTATCCCTTATGACAGGTCGAGCAGTGCTTCGCTTCGTAGTTATCCATCGTGACTTCAAACATGTTGTTGCACCCGATGCAAACGCGATGGATCTTCGGCCCGCTACCGGTAGCCGCATGATGACCCGCGGAACGTGCCGCCGTACCCGTTGCAGAAGGCGCGGAAGTCGCCGGCGCCGCCGGCGCTTTCGTCTGTGATTGAGGTGTCTCGCTCATGCCATAAATTTTATCACGACGCGCAATGCCAACCCGCACTAGGCACCTTGACCCCGCCCCCAAAAGCTCGTTGACCTTCTCCACAATCTCCCCAATCCGCACTGGCCGGTAAAACACAGCCGCCACCAGCGGCAGCGGCACAGTCTCCGTCCGTGAAGCCACCAAAATAGTAGGCACGCGCCCCACAAGACTCTGAATCGCCGGATCGCCCGCCAATTCTGCATTCGCCTCGAGCACCACCACCGCCGGCATCATCCCACCAGCCAGCGCCCGCCCAACATCCGCAGCCGAGTCCATTCCCAGCGCATCAATTCCACGCTCCCGCAGTTCAGCCCGTACCGCCGCGCGCAGTTTCCAGTCCTTCGCGATCACGAACACTACCGGCATCCCATTCTTAGAGTAGCGCATCTCTTATGAGTACGCCTGTAGGTACGTAGGTACGCATTGGTGCTCCCGGCGCCACTCCTGCGGCCTTTCCGTAGGCAAGCTTCGAAAGGGTCTGTTACAATTTTGGGATTCTGGTGGTAGGCTGTGCGCGCACGCGCAGCCCAAGATGGCGGAAAACGGTAAGAGAAAGTGGCTCATTCCCACCCTGGCCGTCGCGCTAGGTGCGGTGGTCCTTGTTATCCTGCTAGCCAGCAGAGGCCAGGCTCCGGTCGTTCACTACGTCCCCGTCCAACGCGAAGATCTAAGCGCCTCGATTTCAAGTAACGGCAAGGTCGAACCGATTTCGCCGTCAATCGCTCGCGCCGAATTCGCCACGTTCGTCGAAAAGATCGCCGCCACCGAAGGCCAAGCTGTTCATCGCGGACAATTGATTCTCACCCTCGACGCGTCCGATATTCGCGCGCAACTTTCGCAAGCCCGCGCGAATCTGCTCGCAGCGCAGACCGATTTAAAAAACGCTCGCGCCGGCGGTTCCCCCGACGAAGTCGCCCAGATCAATGGCGATCTCGCGAAGGCGCAAGCCAACGTCGCCAACCTCGAACAGACTCAAAAAGCCCTCGAACAACTCGCCGCCAAGCAAGCCGCCACATCGTATGAAGTAGCGCAGAATCGGGCGGCTCTCGCGCAAGCTCGCGCCACACTCGAAACTCTCCAGCAGAAGAAGGCGGCCCTAGCGGAACGGACCACTGGCGATGCCGAACGCGCCGAGCTACGCTCGAAGCAAGCCCAGGATCAGATTCAATCGTTCCAGGAAAAATTGCGCTCGGCCACCGTCGTCGCGCCTTCCGACGGCACGCTCTACGCGCTTCCGGTGCACGCAGGCGACTACGTCAAAGTGGGTGACTCCCTCGCCGAAATGGCTGATTTGCGTCACGTGCGCGTCCGCGCTTTTGTGGACGAACCCGATCTCGGCGCCCTCGAACCGAATCAAATGGTCCGAGTCGCATGGGACGCCAAGCCCGGTCAGACGTGGACAGGCCGCACGGAGCAGGTTCCCAAGCAGGTAGTCTCGCGAGGAGCACGCAGTGTCGGCGAGGTGCTCTGTTCGATTGACAATGACAGGCTCGAACTGCTTCCCAACGTAAACGTAGACGTTCATATCTTCGTACATGGCCGCCAGGGTGCGCTGGTGGTTCCGCGCGCCGCAGTGCGTTACGACAACGGCCAGCACTTCGTTTTCGTCTATGGCGGCGACAAGATTCACCGCCGCGATATCACTGTCGGTATCGCCAGCGCGCAGAAATATGAAGTAATCAGCGGGCTGCAACTCGGAGACAGAGTTGTGCTGCCGGGCGATATGCAGGTCTTGCGGGATGGCATGGACGTTCGAGCCACGGAGGCTAAATCATAGTGCACCGCGGAAAAAAGCTGTCGTGGGCAGTTCCTATCGCAGTGCTTTTTCTGTTTCAATTTGCAGCAAGCGGCCGCATCGCGGCATCCGGTTTTCCACCGGACGTTTCCGCCTCGCTCCAGAACGCCATCCGTCAATTCAATTCTGGAAACTATTCCGGTGCCGTCTCCACCTTGCAGGTGGCGGTGATCGCGAATCCGAACAACGCAGAGCTTTCCTACTGGCTCGGCCGCAGCTACTACGAGCTGCACGACTACGATAACTCCATAACGAATTTAGAAAAGTCCGTCCAGAACGATCCCAAAAATTCCGATTACCATTTGTGGCTCGGCCGCGCGTACGGCGGAAAGGCCGATCGCGAGCACAGTTTTTTCCTCGGGAAAAAGGTGAAAAAGGAATTTGAGGATGCCGTCGCCGCGAACCCATCGAACATTCCCGCTCGTCGCGACCTCGAAGAATTTGATATTGACGCGCCCTGGGTTGTCGGCGGCAACAAGGACGAAGCCAAAGCCCAAGTGGAAGCGATCGCTGCGATCGATCCTGTCCAGGGACATCTCGCGAGGGCCCTCTACTATGCCCAGGTGACCAAGAAACAGGATGCCGCCGAAAGCGAATACCAGCAGGCGCTCGCCGCGAAACCCAATAAAGTGGATCCCTATTTCGATGCGGCCAACTATTTTGTGAAGCAGAATAAGCCCGCTCAACTCAAGGCTGCCATCGACGGAGCAGCGGCCGTGAATCCCAACGATCCCCGCTTGGCCTATTACCGCGGCGTATATGGCGTGCTTTCGGCAGTTGATCCTTCGCATTCCGAACAGGATTTAAAGTCCTATCTCGCCAGCACGCCCGACCGCAGCGATTGGCCTTCGCACGCAGGCGCACGCGAGTGGCTCGGGCGCTTGTATGAGTCACAAGGCAAGCGCGCCGAAGCGGCTGAACAATATCGCGCTTCTCTCCAACTCGATCCCGGACGCAAGGAAGTGAAAACGCGGCTGGAACACCTGGAGAAATCGAAATAGCCCTGGGAAATTCATCCGGGCCAATCTGAAATCGCTGCCATGTCCAACGTACGAAGCAAATCCGCATATTGGAACGAGACTTGGGATCTCGCTCTTCAGGCGTTGCGCGCGAATAAGCTCCGCGCCGCGTTGACGATGCTCGGCGTCATCATCGGCAGCGGCTGCATCGTTCTCGTGGTTACTGTGGCGCTGGCCGGCAAACGCTACATCATCGCCCAGATTGAAGGCGTCGGTTCGAATCTTGTGTACGCTGGAGTCACGCATTCAAATAATTCCTCGCGTCTCACATTGGGCGACGAGATTTCACTCGCCGACATGGAAGCGATGAAGATCCAGATCCCGGAGGTTGCTGTAGCTGCGGGGGCGTCAGATATTCCGATGACCGTAGTTGCTGCGGGTGTCGAACGGCCAGTAAAACTGGTAGGAGTGACCGAGGGCTTCCAACAGATTCGCAGGCTGGTCGTTTTTCGCGGTCGTTACTTCGACCCCGACGACATGATGACGCACGCCAAGGTCTGCTTGCTGACCCAGGAATTAGCAGCGCGCGTGTTTCCGAACCAAAACCCTGTCGGCCAGGAAATTCGCGTCGGCGAACTGCGCTTCGCCGTGATTGGAGTGTTTCGCGAGCGGATTTCCACCTTCGGCGAGACCGAAATTGCGCGCGAGTCCGTGCTCGTCCCCTTCGGACTGATGACCTACTACACGGGAGCGGACTATCTCCGCACGCTGTACGTTCAGGCAGACTCGCCCGAAGCCGTGCCGGCGGTCACGCAGCAAGTGAGGGAAATTCTAAAAAGCCGGCATCGCCCCGGCGCTGAGTATGAGGTGGAGAATCTCACGTCACTCTTGGAATCGGCTCGAATGATTTCGCAAGCATTGACGGTTCTCCTCGTTGTAATCGCGCTCATAGCGCTCACGATCAGCGGCATCGGCATCATGAACATCATGCTCGTCACTGTCACCGAGCGCACTCGCGAGATTGGTATTCGCAAAGCCGTGGGAGCTCCGCGCGACGCGATCCTCTACCAGTTTCTGATGGAGGCATTCCTGATCAGCGGCACCGGAGCGGTGATAGGGATTGTGATCGCCGTTTCGATACCAGTTGCGATCAATCTGGTCCTGCGCGTGATTCCGGAAGCGGTGGGGATCCGCATGCCCGTATCGTGGGTATCGGTAGTGTTGGCGTTCGTCGTGTCATGCTCAACCGGCATCTTATTTGGCTATCTGCCCGCGAGCCGGGCGGCGAGTTTGCATCCGACGGAATCGCTGCGGTATGAGTAAGGATATGAATAACAAGAGACGGTCGTTACTCGCGATGGTTGCCGGTTTCGTTATCCTCGGAACTGAATTGTTTCCGACCCTCGCTCGTGCGCAGGATCCAGAGAAGCTGACACTGCGGCAGGCCGTCACGCTCGCTCTCCAGAACAGCCGGGAAATTGCTCTTGCGCGAATGCAATATACGGTCGCGCTGAACGCGGCCGGAGTGAACCGCGCCGATTTTCGGCCGAATCTTTACACCGGCTCGGGCGCCGCTTACAGCAGCGGCTTTCCTGCGACCGTTGGTGGCTCGGCTCCGGCCATCATCAGCTTGTCCTATACGCAGTCAATTTTTAATTTGCCTCTACGCGGGCAACTGCATGCGGCCGAAGACCGTGCGGAAAGCCAGAAGATCGAACTCGACCGCACGCGCGACGCCGTCATCGTCCGCACTGCGACCACCTACCTGGAACTTGCGAAGGTTCGAACCTCCCTCGAATTGCTCCGTGGTGAGGGCGCGAGCGCCGAAAAGATTGCCGGCGTCACTCGCGAACGTACCCAAGCCGGCCGGGAACTGCCGATTGAAATCACTCGCAGCCAGTTGACCCTTGCGCGGATTCGCGAGCGCATCATTCATCTGGAAGGGCGTGATGCGATTCTCACCCAACAGCTTGAGAATCTCACGGGCATATCCGGTCAATCGGTCCAAGTGGAGACCGAGCAATCGTCGTTCGCGGTCGATCAGCAAGAGACTGACTTAATCGCCAACGCACTTAAGACCAGCCCTTTTGTCACCGAAGCGGAAAAGGAGCGCGACGCCCGGGTACATCTGCTGAAAGGCGCCAAGGGCGAGCTCTGGCCCACGGTCAGCGCCGTCGGCCTTTACCAGGTGCTCGGCAAATTCAACAACTACACTGAATTCTTCAATCATTTTCAGCGCAACAACGTTACCGTCGGAATCGACGCGCACATTCCAATTTTTAGCTCCAAAACATTTGCCGATATAAAACTAGCCAAGAGCCAGTTGAGCGAAGCCGAACTCATCCTCGGCAACAAGCGTCAGGAAGTCCGCGCCGACGTGCTACAAAAAGCCCGCGATGTTCGCGAACTCGATGCTGCTCACGACGTGGCGCGCCTCGACCTGCAGCTCGCCCAGGAATCCCTTCAAATTCTGCAAACGAAATTGGACGAGGGCCGCGCCACGCTGCGCGACATCGAACAGGCTCGTCTCGAAGAAAACGACAAGTGGGTGGCCTTCCTCGACGCA
>Ga0210405_10004055_pt1 | contig 13927 bp, 11 predicted proteins | sample IncBWH11MmetaG_FD_155492 | JGI IMG/M metagenome (GOLD analysis project Ga0210405, IMG submission 155492) | Forest soil microbial communities from Barre Woods Harvard Forest LTER site, Petersham, Massachusetts, United States - Inc-BW-H-11-M | ecosystem: Environmental > Terrestrial > Soil >... | reverse complement strand
CAAGAAGAATCTGGATCTAGCCCTCCAGCAAATTGCGAAGGATTACGGCGAAGGCGCCATCATGCGGCTCGGCGACGATCATATCGTCCCCGTCGAAGTGATCCCCACCGGTAACATTTTGATTGACCGCGCGCTTGGCGTCGGCGGATTTCCGAGAGGTCGAGTTATTGAGATTTTCGGACCTGAATCGTCCGGAAAGACGACTTTAACGCTGACTGTGATCGCTCAGGCGCAAAAGCGCGGGGGCCTGGCTGGGTTCATCGATGTCGAGCACGCTCTGGACCCGCAGTACGCGCGGCGGCTCGGTGTCAATCTCGACGACCTTCTGGTATCGCAACCGAGTTCCGGCGAAGAAGCACTGCGTATCTGCGAAACCCTGATTCGCTCCAACGCTCTCGACGTCATTGTGATTGATTCGGTTGCCGCGTTGGTGACCAAGGCCGAACTTGAGGGTGAAATCGGCGACGCCACAGTTGGAGCTCAGGCCCGTCTGATGAGTGCTGCGCTCCGAAAATTGACTGCGCTCATCTCGAAAGCTCGGACCACGTGCATTTTTACCAATCAAATTCGGGAAAAAATTGGCGTTATGTTCGGGAATCCGGAGACAACACCGGGAGGGAAGGCGCTGAAGTTCTATTCCAGCGTCCGAATCGATATTCGGCGTATCTCCGCGATCAAACAGACCGACGGAACCGTGATAGGGAACCGGACTAAAGTGAAGGTGGTCAAAAACAAAGTCGCTCCTCCCTTCACCGAGGCAGAGTTTGACATCATGTACAACGAGGGGATTTCAAACGTCGGGGCACTCCTCGATCTGGCCTTGGAGAAAAATATCCTGGAGAAACGCGGCTCCTGGATATCATACAAAGGCCAGCAATTAGCCCAGGGGCGAGATGCCGCCAAAGAGGCGTTACGCGCGGATCAGACGCTCTATGATGAACTCGAGGTCTCTGTGAAAGCCGCTTTGGACGAGGAAGCGGCGAAGAAGAAGTAGCCAAGGGGACTGACTCACACAGAGGTCGCAGAGGTCACAAAGGAGATATGAAAATTGTCCGGGGCGTGCCGCCGGGGACAAGGACGATGACGGCCTGCATCCAGCGGAAACTGGTTGCCGAGTTAAGGAATTGCATTTTATTATCGATCCACCGGAATGCGCGGTTAGCTCAGTGGTAGAGCACTACCTTGACACGGTAGGGGTCACAGGTTCGAACCCTGTATCGCGCACCAGTCCTTTATCCCCCCGGGTCGGCGCAGGGTGACCGCGAATTCTATCAGGGCGAGTTCGGTCAAGGGGACTGCTCTCGCAGCATTCCTCAATTTGGGGCGAATTGACTGCAGATAAGCGGCATCTGCCTCGCGCAGGCGGTGCAATTTTTCGACAATAAACCCCGCTTTTTCAATCACCCGAAGGTAGTCACCTAGAAATCGGCGGGTCGCCCGATGAAACGGTGGAAACATCATTCCGTACAGCCAGTCCGGGTAGGTTTGAAAGTCCAACGGCGGAACGGGGTCCTCAAACTGGCCATGCCCGCCCAGATCGATCATGTGGAGATTGATGCCGCCTGGCTTTGTGGCGCGATAACAAGAGGCGAAAAAAGTCTCAAGATTCTCCACGTGTTCCCCGACACACAACGAGTAAACCAGAGCGTATTTACGATCCGCCACAAAATTGTCCATGAACGTGGTGTGATACCCCACCTTATCCGTATTGAGCGCTACTTGCGGGAGTTCCTGAATTAAATCCAAAGCAACAGGGAAGCCCTGATCATGAAGTGCCTTGAGGACGTCGTTCTGTTTCAAATTAACCACTGGAGGCTCCAGCTCCACCAGGTCGACGTGCCGCGCCCCGAGTCCTAGCACCAATGCGGCGGTGGCAAGGCAATCCCCCGGTCCCGCCTCACAAGCTTCCATTTCAACCAACGAAAAATCCGCAGGAAGCAACTCGCCCAAGTGCCGGCACAGACCAGCATGGCGGCTGATAACACTATCGATCGATTGCCCGAGAACCGGGGCCTTTGGCCTGGCCTTGAGACCGCTCAGCTTACGGAGTTGTCTCAGGCCGTTTCCTTTAAGGGCAGGAAGGACGCGTTGTGGGTGTAGCATTTGCTTCAGTTTTTCCTACACAAAGGTTCCAGGCGCAAGCACGGTCAACGGAGCCATTAGAGGTCATGCCGTTCTCATCAATCCCGATCATGCTCGATCGGCTTACGCGCATTGCGGGCCAGGACGTGTTTCAGGAACGGGCGTTTGTAATTCTCGAACACGGCTGTGATGATTGCCGCGTCATCCGCGTAGCCCGTTCTCGGGATGGCGTCTGGCAGGATATCGACGCCTTTGCGTAGGTAAAAGAGGGCAAAAGCGGATTCCGCAATCGCCGTAAATGGGATCGATCGATTCAGGCCGGCATGAAAATCTTCAACTATTTCCGCCAGAAACTCAACCTGGTCCGGGAGATTCGGGAATTCTGTCACTTGCGTCACAGCCAGTCGGATTTCCGGCAACCAGCGAACGAGCTTGTCCAAATGGGCCGGCGTAATCCGGCGAGCGCCATCCGCGATGAATTCCTGCAGGTCCACCTTCATTGGAAAGGGAGAAAGGCTACCATGCCTTCTGAGTCCCTTCAATCGTACTCGTACTCGATGCCCTTCCACTTGGGAGACGGCGACGTTCTATCGAAGCTTTTACGCACGGGCGCGGCGCCGATGCCACGATTAGATGCCTGCCGTTAGCTCCAGGGCTCGCTCTTTCGCCAGATCCAGTTTCGTCTGATCCTTGCCAACGCCGCGCGCCAGGTCCGCGCGTCCTCCGCCTTTTCCACCGAGAATCGCGGTAAGTTCCTGGACAATCTTACCACCGTGGAGCGTTTTGCTCAGCGAAGGATCCACCATCGCCAACACATGGATCTGTTCTTTGCCTCTGCCGAACAATATCGCGACGCCCCCGAATTTCTTCGCCTTTAACAAGTTCGCTACTAACTGGAGCTGATCCCCAGTCGCACCCTCGATTACCTCCACGATAGCCCGTTGCTCGACGGCAAGTTTCCCTACTATCTGTTCTGCTTCACGCTGAAGAACTAGGGTGCGCTCTTTTTCTATCGCTTTTTTAAGCTCAACTAACTCACGACTCAATTCCTCAATCTTAGCGGTCCTTTGATCTAACTGCTCCTGCAGATGGCGAAAGGCCACCAGACCGGTGAGAGCTTCCACTCTGCGGACACCGGCTGAAATTGCTCCTTCACTAACGATTTTGAATAGACCAAGTTGTCCGGTCCGTAGTACGTGCGTGCCACCACATAACTCCATGGAGTAACCATCCAGCCGTCCAGCATTGCCGCCAATCTGCACGACCCGAACTTCAGCACCATATTTTTCACCAAAAAACTGCATGATGTCCGTTCGAGATTTAACTTCTCCGTAAGGCAATTCGATCCAGCTAACCGTATCGTTCACCACGATCCGATCGTTGACTAACTCCTCTATCTCACGCAATTGTTTCGTTGAAACAGGATTACTATTGAAATCAAAACGCAGCCTATCGGGTCCAACATATGAACCCTTTTGGCTTACTTCTTTACTAACAACTTCATGTAAAGCCCAGTGAAGCAGATGGGTGGCAGTATGATGCGCCTCAATCATCCGGCGCCGAGGACGGTCTACCCTAATAAAGACTTCTTCGGGAACATTAATTTCGATCGGCCTGGTTAGCTTCAGGTAAAACGTTTGCCCTCGCTTAGCTACACCCTGTACCGCCACCACATCGCCACCCGACAAGACGACTTCGCCCGTATCGCTGACCTGTCCTCCCATCTCCGCGTATAAGGGCGACCGATCAACAATTGCAAATGTCTGATTCTCCTGGCTGACGACCCGGACCAGACGTGCTTCGGCTTCATCACGATAAAACCCGACAAACTCGGTCGGAACCGTCTCTTCGATCGCGGCAATCACTTCCCTTTCCTGCGCCGCTCGCGAGCGGTTCCGCTGCTCCTCCATCTGCTTTTCGACCGCTGGAAGATCAAGGGTCAGACCACGCTCCCGAACTAACACCTCCGTGAGATCGACTGGAAACCCGTAGGTGTCGTACAGTTTGAAGGCGGCTTCAGCCGGAAAAGTCTTGCCGATTGGTTTGTCGAATTCTTCCTCGAAAATCCGCAAACCGCGATCCAAGGTGTGATTGAATAAAACTTCCTCACTATCTAATACATCAACTAACTTCTTTTTCTCTGATTCCAATTCCGGAAAAACCGAGCCAAAGTTATCGACCACTGTTGGGACTAATTTGCTAAGAAATCCCTCAAAACCAAAGCCGAGGTAGCGACCAAACATTACCGCTCTGCGAAGGATTCGTCGCACGACATAGTTGCGATCCGTATTGCTAGGGAGAATTCCATCCGCGATAGCAAAGGAAAGGGTGCGAATATGATCCGCCACCACCCTGAAAGCGACATCAATTTTTTCCTGTTCGGAGAGGTTAGAGCGCGAGCCCGGCAGGGTACTTCTGTATGATTTGCCACTCAGGTCCGAGATCCTTTGGAAGATCGGCCGGAAGACATCGCTCTCGTAATTGGAAATTGGGCGGTTGAAATCCCGAAAATCTTTGGTGCATTCGATAATGCCGGCGACCCTTTCGAAGCCGAGTCCAGTGTCCACATGTCTAGCGGGCAACGGCGAATATCCGCCGTCCGAATCGGCATTGAACTGGATAAAAACCAGATTCCAGATCTCCATGCATGACGGCTTTCCCTGGTTGACCAACCTGCCCTCTGTGTCTCCCGTCACCGTCAGGTCCATGTGGATCTCCGAACAGGGACCGCAAGGCCCGGTATCGCCCATCATCCAGAAGTTGTCTTTGCGGTTGCCGTTAACGACGTGGATCCTCGGATTCAAACCGGCTCCGGCAAAGGCGATTGCCCAATACTCGTGGGCTTCCTCGTCAAATGCTGCCGGATCACCTTCCCCCGGTGCATAGACCGTGGCGTAAAGGCGGTTTGGCGGGAACTTCCACCGTTCGACCAAAAGCTCCCAGGCCCAATTGATGGCCTCTTTTTTGAAGTAATCACCAAAGCTCCAATTTCCAAGCATTTCGAAGAACGTGTGGTGATAGGTATCGAAACCGACGTCATCGAGGTCATTGTGCTTGCCGCCGGCTCGTATGCACTTCTGAGTATCGGCAACGCGCGGCGGGGTGTATGCCGGTTTCTCCTGGCCGAGAAAATACGGTACGAACTGGTTCATGCCCGCGTTCGTAAACAGCAGATTTGGAGCGCTGGGAAGCAAACTCGCAGATGGCACAATCGTGTGCTGTTTTTCCCGGAAGAAATCCAAAAAAGATTGCCTGATCTCGAATGCCTTCATGATACAGCGATCTAATGCTGAGCCGCGAAGATGCGCGAAAAACCGTGGGGGCTCAAGTGAGAGCTATTGATAAGACAGAAGCCCGCGAAACACGCTAAAAGACGCGAAAAATTGAAGAGCATTAGAGGCCGAACGCCGATACGCCGATACTCCGGTATCACTCCGGCACATGAACTTTGCATGTGGTAAAGTAGCATAAGCATCCTGCTTGTCGGGTCAGCGAGAGGAGGGCGCGACGGAACAGGCTGGAAGCCTATTGCGACGGCAAAAGGCTCATTCGCCGTCATCGCCCACGGATGTCAGGAGACTCCTCAAACGGGTTAAAGACCCGAATCTCGTAATACCACACCTCATAGCCACGAACACGGGTTTGGATCGTGGGTCGGCCAAAAAGCGCGCGAACGTCCGCCTGAGCGGTCACGCCCTCAAATAATGCCGCAAGGCGCAGCCTTTCCCAGCCTTCCGGCCTGATGGTGTAAATATAAACTGGCGCGAAGGCAACTCGGCCACTGGCATCAAACGGAATCGCGATAGCGTCATCGCCAAATCCCTGGGTGAACATCCTCGGTTCCTCGACCGGGGCTCGTACCAGGCCCCAATGCCACCATTTGCCGGAATCCGAAGGCACCATGTAGTACTCGCGGTGACGCCCAAGAACTACGAGGTCGGGATCGTTCGGAAGGCGAGGAACTAGCCCCGCAAAACTATCTGCCAGCCCTAGCGCCAGCAGCACGCTCAGTACGATCGATCGTTTCATACGTTTTCATTCCTGTAAACAAGACGCATCATCCGGCCATAAATTCCACTGCCGTCCTTTGGAGCGCAAACCCGCTCTCTTCTCTCTGAGAATCAGAAGGCTGCAGCATCCTCGATTGTCTGGTGGCTTTCGCCGGGTTACCTGAGGCTGACTTCCCTACCCGTCAAGCTGGATTGATAGATCGCATCGAGCATTTCCATGAGCTGGACCGCCTGGATTGAGCTATTGATGGCGGCTTCTTCGCCCCGGACTGCCTGCAGAAAGTTCCGCATCTGCGCAGTAAATTCGTGTTTGACAGGTTCGAAGGGAAGTTCACTATCCACCAGCTTTCCATCTCGATCCTCGAATAATGCCAAAGGGGAGATCCTAACTGACGGATCCAACTGAAAAGTGTCCACGATACGGATCGACCCTTTCGGTCCATAAACGGTCGTACTGAATAACTCGCGCTCGCCCTCCTTTCCGAGAGGAATGTCGTCTGTCAGATTCCCTGCCCAGGAAACTTCGAACAAGACTGAAGCGCCATTCTCGAACCGGATCATCCCGTAGGCGCTGTCTTCGACGTCAAAGACAGGCGTTTTCACGAGCTGAGGAAACTTTTGGTAGGTCTGGGCTGAAACGGTCCTCGGTTTTGGATTACCCATTAAATACCAGGCAGCGTCGATCGCATGTACTCCAAGGTCGATCATCGCTCCCCCTCCTGCCCTGGAACGATCGGTAAACCAACCGTCAATTCCTCCAGGAGTCCCTCTTGCTCGCACCCACATCGTTTTCGCGAAATAAATTTCACCTAGCCGCCGTTCACTGACTGCCTTCCGGGCCGCTTGCATCGGACCGGAGAAGCGCATCTGCCGGCCAAAAAAATAAACCAATCCTCGTTGCTCAGCTTCTCCGTGCAGTTGCCGCATTTGCTCTGCGTTCAGTGTTGGCGGCTTTTCGCACAAGACATGCTTTCGGGCCTGCAACGCCTTCAATGTTCCAGGGAAATGAAGCGCGTTAGGCAAACTGACAACCACAACCTCGAGGTTAGGATCCGTCAGCATCTCTTCGTAGCTGCTGAAGACCTTCTCCGGCGAATACCTTGCGGCAAACTTTTTCCGACGTTCTTCGTTGAGGTCGCACGCTGCATATAAATGCCCAAGTCCGCTTTGCTGGATTCCTTCTGCGTGTCGCCTTCCAGGCCAGCCCAGTCCGACGATGCCAACATTATTTTTGTCCATGGCTCGCTAGAAAGAAAAAGCCAAAAAGGACGGGATGCAAACGCCGACCGCGATGTGAACAATCAAGAACTCAAGGACTCAAGTACTCAAGCACTCAAGAAGAACTAAGTCTCGCGCCGATTTTCGCATCGCGCCATTCTTGACTTCTTGAGTCCTTGAGTTCTTGAGTATTTGAGTATTTGTCTTCTGAGAAAATGTCCACTGTTCCAGCCACCATCGAAAAATTAAAGCAGCAAACCATTGCAGATCGAGCCTCCGCCTCATTGCATGCCCAGGTCGATGGGGTGGCTTCGAAACAGACTAAAGAGCAAAAACCATACCTTGAGATTCTCCTGCGAGACAGCACTGCCAGCTTCTTGCTGAGGGTCTGGAGCGATCATCCCTCCTATGAATTTTCCTCTGAACTTCGCGCCGGCGATTTTGTAGAGGTTCGGGGCGATTTTTTTGTCAGCCCATCCTTTGGACTTGAGGCCAGGTGTTGGACGATCCGTTTCCTGACGGGCGTAGAGAAGACCGATCTTCTGGCTGGGCCGGTAAACGTCCAGGAAAAACAAAGGAGCGACTATTCAACAATTGAATCGTATGCCGCATCCATTGGCGATCCCCGTCTCCGCACGTTGTGTCTTGTGTTCTTGCACGAATTTGGAGATCGCATGCGGCGAGCGGCAGGAGCGCGAAACTACCATCACGCGAGGCGCGGCGGGTTGGTAGAGCACGTTGCACAGATGATGCGCTCAAGCGATGCCGTAGCGAGAGTCTACCCCGGCCTGAACCGGGACCTGCTATTAGCCGGTGTCCTTTTCCATGACTCCGGTAAACTTTGGGAAAACTGCTTCCCAAAGGAAAGTTTTATCATGCCATACGATGTCCGGGGAGAACTAATCGGACATGTCTCCATTGGGGTCGAGCTGGTAAATCGGCTCTGGCAAAGGTTGAAGGAGAGCGCAGAATTCTCTCAATGGAGTTCCCTTACCCCGGACTCCGAATCGGTCCGTCTTCACTTGGTTCATTTGGTCTCAGCTCATCACGGCGAGAAGCAGTTCGGTTCTCCTGTCGAACCCCGAACTCCCGAAGCCATAACACTCCATCTGATCGACAACCTCGACGCGAAGCTGGAAATGATGAGTAACGCCTACCAACTCGGCAAACGGCTAAGCGCCGAGGTTGTTGAACGGGTCCGCCCGCTGCCAACGAACCTGGTAGAGCCGTTGCCTGTATTCTCAAAAGAGGAGCAGGCATCATAGAAACCTAACTAACCCGCTTGACACCAGCCGTTCCCGCGCAACGGCGGAGGTAGGGACGCGCTCCCGCTTGATCCGCCGCAGCAGGTCCAATGGTCAGGTCCGGTGTAACCCGCTTCCGATGGTAGATGGCACTCCGGCGCGTCCGGCTTCGCAGGTCTGGAACGCGTCTGTGGACGTGCTGCGCCGGACGCGCCGGAACGCGGATACGATCAGGGGCGCTGCACAGGATCTTAACCATCGGACGTCCTGCCGCGGATCGCGCGGGAGCGCGTCCCTACCGTCCCATCGATCAGCATCGCCTCATCAGATTGTCAAACCCTAGGCAAGCGCGGGCTGCAGTTTTCTTTCTTCCGGTCTCAGAGGTAAATCGCCACGACGTTCGCGGTCTTTCGAGTGATTCTTGGCAATTAAGAGGTAAACCGCCGGTACGACAAAGAGGGTGAAACTGGTCCCGATAATCATTCCAGTCACCAAAACCCAGCCGATGCTGTTGCGCGCACCGGCGCCAGGGCCATGGGCAAGGATAAGGGGCGTGTGACCCGCCACTGTGCAACCGACGTCATCAGAATTGGCCGGAGACGTGTTCCAGCCGCTTCAATAATTGCGCGGACCTTTTCCAGGCCTCGTTCCTGGAGCCTATTGGCAAATTCGACAATCAAAATCCCATTCTTGCAAACAAGCCCGACCAATGTCACCAAGCCCACATAACTGTAAGCGTTGATAGTCGTCGTGCCGAGAAAGGTCACAGCGAGCGCTCCGGTTAAACCAAGGGGCACCGACCCCAGCAGAATAATCAAGGGATCTCGGAAGCTCTCGAATTGAGCCGCCAGCACGAGATAGATTAAAATCCCAGCCAAAGCGATGGTCGTTAGGAACGAATCCCCCTCCTTCCGCAACTGTCGCGATTCGCCGGTGTAGTCGATGGCATACCCTTTCGGCAGGATCCTGGCAGCCTCCTGTTCGAGCACCTTCAGAGCGTCATCCGTGGTGGCGCCCGAGAACTTGTTCGGCAATCCCTCAATCGTCGCGGAGTTTAACTGCTGAAAGCGGTTCAGCGATCGCGGTTGGGTAGTTGTTTCAATTTTCGCGAACGTCCCAAGCTGAATCGGCTGGCCATTCGGTCCGGTAACATACAAATTCTTCAAATCATCGGTCGTGAGTCGACTGATTCGTTTCACCTGGGGAATGACCTTGTAGCTGCGGCCCTGGATACTGAAGTAGTTGGTGTATCCGCCCCCTAGCAAAGTTGCCAGGTCACCGCCAACCTGCTGCAGATTGAGTCCCATCGACGCCACCTTGTCCCTGTCGAAGACAATGTTGGCCTGCGGCAGGTCGTACTTCAGATCGCTGTCCGCAAAAACAAATTTGCCGCTCTTGAGTGCCGCCCCCACTAATTGCTGAGCGAACTCGTAGATCTCCCGCGGCTCAGCCGTCGAGGAGATCACGAACTCGACCGGGAAATTTGTTCCTCCGGGCAACGGCGACGGCGTTGTCGCGAAAATTTGGACTCCGGGAATTTGGGCCAGTTTATGATTTACGTCCACCAACACTTCTTCCATGGTTCGTTTGCGCTCGGTCCATGGCTTCCCAACCATACCGGAAAAACCCTGCGTCTGCAGAGTGATCTGGAACGTCTGAGCCGTCTCAGGAAAGCTCTTGTAGATATCGTTCATCTGCTGGGTGAACAGCATGTTTTGCTCGAGTGTGGCGTTGGGCGGAGTTTGCACGATTCCGAAAATCACGCCCTGGTCCTCCCGCGGTGCGGGTTCCTTGGCGGACATCAAATAAAAGGGCACCGACAGACAGATGATCAAGCCTGCGATGATACAGATCGCCGGCCAATAACCGAGCGACCAGCTCAAAGTCTTCGTATAACTGTTTCGCAGACCGTCGAATCGGCGGGTGATCCATCCCGCGAGTCCGCGCTCCGCCATACCTCTCTTCAGCAGCTTCGACGACATCATCGGCGACAAGGTCAGCGCAACGACGCCGGAAATAGCGACAGCGCCCGAGAGGGTGAAAGCGAATTCGCGAAAAAGCGATCCGCTTAATCCACCCTGCAAACCAATCGGAGCGTACACGGTCGCCAGACTAATGGTCATCGCGATGATTGGGCCGAACAATTCCCGAGCGCCTTTAATCGCCGCGTCGAAAGGTTTTATCCCTTCCTGTAAATGCCGTTCCACGTTTTCAACCACCACGATGGCATCATCAACGACTAGCCCGACAGCGAGGACAATCGCGAGCAGAGTGAGCAGGTTCAGCGTGAACCCGAATAGAAGCATTAAGAAGAAGGCGCCGACCAACGACAACGGGATCGCCACCACTGGAATCAACACGGACCGAACCGATCCCATGAAAAGGAAGATCACAATGATGACGATCAGGATCGTTTCCGTGAGGGTCTTAATAACATCGTTGATCGCATTCTGAATGTATTCCGTCGAATCGTATGGAATTGCCTGATGCATTCCGGTCGGAAGCTCCCGCTCGATGTCCGGCAACGCGGCGCGCACCCGCTTGATCACATCCAGCGTGTTGGCGGTGGGCAGAACGAAAATACCCATGAATGTCGCGGTGTTTCCTGAGAAGCGCACATCGGCGTTATAGTCCTCGGCGCCGAGGTCGACATCGGCGATATCCCTGATTCGCACGATCGCCCCGTTTTGTTGTTTGATCACCAGTTGCTTGAATTCTTCGGCGGTCTCGAGATTCGTATTGGTGACCAGGTTGGTGGCCACCATGGAACCTTTGGTCTGACCCACTCCGGCAAGGTAGTTGTTGTTCTGTAGAGCGTTTTGGACGTCGTTCGGTGAAACGTTGAGGGCCGTCATCCGGTCCGGTTTCATCCAGATCCGCATCGCGAACGTCCGCGCGCCGAGGATCGTGGCGCTCTGGACCCCACTAATTGCCGACAGTTTCGGCTGAACGACTCGAGTCAGATAGTCAGTGATCTGGTTCCGGTCCAGATCTTTGGAGTAGTAGCTCAGGTACATCGAGGCAAACTGGTTGTCCGTCGAAGTGATCTGGAGCACGGGCAACTGCGACGCCGGCGGCAATTGGTTTCGAACCTGCTCAACCTTGGTCTGGATCTGAGCGAGAGCCGCGTTCGGATCGTAATTCAGCTTGAGGTGCACACTGATTGTGCTGGTGCCCGGTTGGCTCGAGGACTCCATGTAATCGATCCCGTCCGCACTCGCAATCGACTGTTCCAACGGCGTGGTGAGAAAGCCCCGCACCAAATCCGCGTCCGCACCGTAGTAGGTCGTGGTCACGGTAATCACCGACAGATCGCTCCGCGGGTATTGGCGGACATTGATATTGCGGATGGCCTGATAACCCGCAATAAAGATGATGAGATTCACTACCGTCGCCACTACGGGCCGCTTAATGAATAGGTCTGTGAAATGCATTTCTGCTCTCCGGCGTCAACTGTCTGAAGGGTTTGGGGCCAGCTCGCTCTCAGGTTTTATCTGGTTATTGACAATGACATGAGCACCGCTCTTCAGTCGAAACACACCTGAGGTGACTACTTCTTCGCCGGGCCTAAGTCCGGAAACAATTGCGATCATGTCGCCGCGCGATGGACCAACCTTGATAAACTGTTCTTTCACTCCTTTGTACGCTTTTCCCTCCTGGTCTTTCATCTCGGAAACAACAAAGATCGAATCGCCGTAAGGGGCATAATGAATCGCCGTAGCCGGGATGGCGACGACGTTTTGCGTCTCACTCATTAAGACACTCACCTTCGCGAACATCCCAGGACGGAGCTTTAAATCAGAATTCGCTAAGGTCGCCTGGACCTGGATATTCCGGGTGGCCTGGTCGACGAGCGCGTTGATCGCCGTGATCGTCCCATTAAACGCTCGATTGCCGTAAGCGTCGACATGGAGCGCAACCGGTTGGCCCACGGCGAGTCTGCTGAGATCCTGCTGCGGCAGCGAGAAATTGACGTAAATCGGATCAAATGATTGGAGAGTCACTACGGGATCTCCCTCTCTCAAATATTGACCGAGGTTCACTTGCCGGATACCGGTTACTCCATCGAACGCAGCACGCAACGTTTTCCGCGCGATCACGGCATTGTATTGATCGACTGAGGCCTTGTTCTGTCTGTAACTTGCCTCGGCGTTGTCGTAATCCGACTGAGAAATCGCGTGTTTCTCCACTAAATCCTTATCACGTTTCAAAGTCACTTGAGCCCAATCTCGTTGCGCTTCGGCTTGATGGAGCTGAGCCTCCTCTTGAACCGTGTCCAGACGGACCAGCAAATCTCCTGCGCGCACTTTACTTCCGGATTCGAAGGCTATCTCGCGCACGATGCCGGCCAAATCAGTGCTGACGGTAACGCCATTCACGGCCGTAATGCTCCCGACGCTCTCGAGCGTGGGCTGCCATTCGGATTGTTTGGCGAGGTCCGTCGTTACGGCTGTCGGCGGGGGCTCGAACGCGCCCGATTTGGCTAGCTTGATGAAACCCTGAATTTGGGTGAATTTCACAAACCCAAGGCCGAATAGAACCCCAAGAAACAGGCCGAAAAGAACGACGAAAAACAGTAGGTACTTCCAGAACGGCTTCTTCTTCATAGATAAAACTCAATTTTATAGGTTCGGCGGCTTCCCATTGAGGGCAAGCTCACTGAGACGAGTGCGAATTTTTTCCAACAAAAAGACGAGTTGCTGCCGTTCCTGTTCGTTTAGCGGTTCCACGATGCTCGTGAACCAGCGGCAATAGGCCGGACGGATTTTATCGAGGAGGCTTTGGCCTGCCAAGGTCAGATGAACTCGGATCAGGCGTCTGTCGACCGGATCGGCGCGGCGCTCAATCAGCCCATCCTTCTGCAATCCATCCAATAAACCCGAGATGGTGGCGCGAGTAACCCCGGTTTTTGCCGCCAGGCCCGCGGGCGTAGCCTGACCCTCCGTGCATTTTAAGAGCATCATGAGAAGGTTGAATCGGCCGTGACGGGTTCCATGCGATGCGAGAACCTGTTCATCAAGCGCCAGTAACTCATCGCCAGTGCGTAAGAGTTGCAAGAAGGTGTAACAGGCGGAGGCATCGAGGCCGGGAAAATGTTTGGCCTCCTCGAGGAAAACCTCGTACCTTGGCAATCCTTTTAGAAGCGTGAGCGTACCTCGCATAAAATTAATGGACTTAATTATTAGGAACCTAACGAATGTCAAGCGGTATTCTGTGTCGATTGCTCGCCTTCTTGGGGACGTCCCACGGAAACAGAACACAGACCAACACCAAATTGTTACAACAATATGGCGCTACCCTTCTCGAGATAGATGGTCAACAACGCAATATCTGCCGGCGTGATTCCGCTGATTCGACCGGCCTGCCCCAGGG
>Ga0210405_10004053_pt1 | contig 13932 bp, 9 predicted proteins | sample IncBWH11MmetaG_FD_155492 | JGI IMG/M metagenome (GOLD analysis project Ga0210405, IMG submission 155492) | Forest soil microbial communities from Barre Woods Harvard Forest LTER site, Petersham, Massachusetts, United States - Inc-BW-H-11-M | ecosystem: Environmental > Terrestrial > Soil >... | reverse complement strand
GCGTGATGGAATTCACAGCCAACTGTTCGCTCACGATCCCGGAGGGAATGGAAGTCGCCAGCGCCTCGGAAAAATCCGCGATCGCCGTACCATCCGGCAACAAATAAAACGCCAGCAGCAAAGCGTCAGGCGGCAGCGTGCGCAGTTCCGCGTCCACGGGACCGGCGAGCAGCGTGTTCAAAACCTGCTTTGATCGCAGCACCGGGTCATTCGAAAGCGGCAGTTCAACTGTTACCGGCACCAGCGTGGCATCGATCGTATCCGATGCCCAGAAGAGTTTGGTCTTCACGCGCGGATCGCCCGGATTGACCGCGATCGGCTGCGCCAATTCGCGCCGCGCCTGTTCTTCGCTCTGCTGCTGCAGCCGCGCCGCGCGCCTTACCCGCTGGCGAAGAATCGGAAAATAGATCGCCGCGGCAACCACGGCAAGGAACAGCCCCGCGATCAGCCAGTATTTCCAGCGGGGCGTCAAGGCCGCGCTCCCGGCGCATTTGCAACAACATAGGAAGGCTTGAACGCCGCTGCGCCACGCGCGATGGCGTCCGCCACGCCCGGCGCCATGCGATCCAAATCGGCGCGGTCCTCCACCGTCACGCTGGAAATTTCCACGGCAATCGCGGGCGCCGCCGTGGTTCGAAGCTGGCGCACGCTGGCGGTCTGCGCCGCGTCAGGCGAGCCTTTGAAACGCTGCGTCAGAAATCCCTGCACCAGACCGCCAAACGTCCGGCTCAGTCCCAGAAACGGCGCTTGCGCGCGGTCCCAGGGGATCAACCCATTGGCATCCGCAACCGGCGGCAAATCCGAATTCACGTACACCCGCGCCGTGCCTGGCAATCCCGTCGATGAAATGTGCAGAGTTACGAACACCGCTCCGCGCTGCGCATTAGCCGTCGCGGAGCGATCATCGAAAGAAGGATTCTCATTGCCCTGCCGAGTCTGCACGACTTGAAAGCCCTGCAGCTCCAGCGCCCGCCGAACCTGAATCGCGAAATCCAGAACGATTTCGCTCTCGCGCATGCCGCCTGTCCCTCGCGCCCCCGGGTCCGTTCCCCCATGCGCCGGATCCAGAACCACGATGTTGAGCCCGCCTTGCTGAACTTGCGCCCCAAACGGAGAGGCTGCCGCGCCCGCCGCTCCTTGCGGAGAACCCGCAGCGGGACTTCCCTGCGGCAGCATGCTTGGTGCGGCCTGCTGGGTCTGCGAGGGAATTTGAGAAGGGGAAACCATCACCGCAGCCAGAAGAGCCACGGAGAGCAGCCCAATCATGCAGAGAGAGTTGCTTCGAAGGATGTTTCTCACCTACAGCAGCATACCAAATCCGCCTATCAATCCGCGCTCTCCGAAAAGCGCAAACGCTGCGACAATGGAGAATGGGTCAGCCCAGTCGCCGCTCCGAATACCACAGAATCGCCGCGTGCTTGCAGGGGCGCAGCATGCTGCGCCCCTACTTGGCAACCAATTCCCGGTTGATTGCGCCACTTCTGGTAAATACGCAACCGAAGCATTCCTCGCGAAAAATCCCAGCTACTACGGCACCGGACTCTCTTCGACCAACAGCGGCTTCAACCTTGCATTTCGCAGCAAACCATTCACACTCTGCAGTTCATCTTTTTGAAACGCGGCCCACCGCGCCAGCGTTTCCTGCGCCGCCTCATTCCACCGTTTGCTCGCCGTTGCGGCATCCGTGGTTGGCCCCGCGTCGGAGCCGTCCACGATGATCAGCAGTCCCGTAAGCGCCGCCGCGACATGGCGAAGAGGCTCAAGCTCCTTGCCCGGAGCGGAAATCCCAAACAACCCAAATTCCGCATCGCGATCGCTCTCCACCGCCCCCTTCAGCTTCTTTTCCAGCCCTTGCAAAGCCGCCAGAAGCTCGGTATTGCCGCTCGCCTCCTTCTTGCGCACGTCGAGCTGCTTGCGGAGTTCACCGGCCTGTTGCAACGCCAGCGAAACTTCTCCCAGTCGAGATGTCAGCTTCGAGGCCAACTCAAACTGCCGCACCAAGGTGTCCTGCGGTGTTTTCACCCGCGGGTCCAGCTTGATCGTCAGCGGTTGCGTACTGTTCTTGCCGTTCGCCGTCAACTTCACTGTGTAACTGCCAGGCACCGCCAAAGGCCCACCCGGCCCTCTTCCCGATCTGCGAACGACCTTCGGCGCCGCGTAACGAAGATCCCACACGAACCGGTGCATTCCCGCCTCCGCCAAAAGTGGTTTCGGATCGCGTATCCACTCAACCTGAATCGGAACGTCGTTCGGATTTGTCTTGTGCAAGAGGTCATCGCTCGCGAACCGCCGTACCAGTTTTCCTTCCGAGTCAAAAATTTCCATCTGGATGGCCGTCGCCAGCTTATCCTTCAAGTAATAATCCAGCACCGCGCCCTCCGGCGGATTCGCCGCCAACCACTCGTCCATCGGCACCGGCGTCCCTTCATCCGATCCCGAGGGCATCCGAATCGCCGTTGGCGGGCGAAACAGCCACGCATCCGCGGCCGCCACATGCGCATCCATTTCCCGCAGCGGCGTCACATCATCCAATATCCAGAACGACCGCCCGAACGTGGCCACCACCAAATCATTTTCATGCACCACCAGGTCGCGCACCGACGTCACCGGCAGATTGAGCTGCAGCGACTGCCAATCGTCTCCGTCATCGAACGACAGGTAGACGCCCTTCTCCGTGCAGGCATACAGCAACCCTTTTCGCGCCGGATCTTCTCGCACACAATTCAAAAAACTCCCCTCCGGAATCCCCTGCGAGACCCGCTGCCAGGTCTTTCCGAAATCCCGCGTGCGATAGAGATACGCCTGATAATCATCCAGACGATGCCTGTCCACCGCCGCGTATGCCGTCCCGGCATCGAAGTGCGACGCCTCGATGTGCGTCACCTTGCTCCACGGCGTCAACTCCGGCGGCGTAACGTTCTCCCAAGTTTTGCCCTCATCCTGCGTTATTTGAATCAACCCGTCGTCCGTCCCCGCCCAGATTTCTCCCGCTCGCACAAACGAAGGCCCAATCGTATAAATCACCCCGCGCCTTTCGCCCTTCGGAGCATCCGCAGCCGTCGCGGCGTCCAAATTCGCCGGCGCACCGGGATCTTCCCGCGTCAGGTCGGGGCTGATCACTTGCCACGAGCCGCCGCCGTCCGCCGTTCGAAACAATACTTGCGAGCCGAAGTACAACACATGTGGATCGATCGGCGAAAACACCAGCGGCAGAGTCCAAGTGCGCCGGTAATCCCCGGGATGCGCCAGCGACGGCGGCATCTCCTGCATCTGCTCGTCGCCGAAATCCTGTCGCGCCACCGTGCCGCCAAACACCACGCCCGGATTTAGCGGGTCCGGCGCGATGTAGCCGTTTTCGCCGCCTACCTCCGTCGGCTGCCAATCATGAAAATTTAGCGAGCGGTACTTGCTGCGGCTGGGAGTGGCCACGGAGCCGCTGTCCTGCTGCGCGCCGTACACCCAGTAAGGAAACTGGTTGTCCGTCGCCACGTGATAGAACTGCCCCGTTGGCTGGTTGTACCAGGAACTCCACGTCTCTCCGCCGTTGCGCGTCACAATCGTCCCTTGATCGCTGCTCAGAGCCATCCGTTTCGGCTCATCAGGGTCTATCCAAAGTTCGTGGTAGTCGTCGCCCCCTGGCGCGCCCCTGAATACCGTGAACGTTTTTCCTCCGTCATGCGACTGATAGGTTGCGGTGTTCGGGAGATACACCGTGTCCGGGTCCTTTGGATCCACGCTGACTTCACCGAAGTACCACCCACGCCCCCAGATGCGCTTGTCATTCGAAACGCCCTGCCAACTCTGTCCGCCGTTATCCGAGCGAAACAGGCCGCCCTCCTTGGCGTCCACGATCAAATAAATCCGCCGCGGATTGCTCGGCGCAAACGCAATACCGATGCGCCCAAGACCTTCCGAGGGCAAGCCCTGACTGCTCACTTGTTCCCAATGATCGCCGCCATCCATCGAGCGATAAAGCCCGCTGCCCGGTCCATTCGAAGGCGGGTAAATGCTCCACGGCGGCCTGCGCGTTTGCCACAACGCCGCGTAAATCGTTTTTGGATTTCCCGGCTCGAATGCCAAGTCGATCGCCCCGGTGTTTTCATCATGAAACAAAATCTTTTGCCAGCTCTTCCCTCCATCTTTCGAACGAAACACCCCGCGCTCCTGGTTCGGCCCGTACGCATGGCCCAGCGCCGCCACAAAAACCCGATTTGCGTCGCGCGGGTCCACTATGATTCGCCCGATCTGCCGCGAATCCTCCAGCCCGATGTGCGCCCACGTCTTGCCGCCGTCCATCGACTTGTACATTCCATTCCCATACGAAATCGAGGAGCGCATGTCTGCCTCTCCCGACCCCGCATAAATCAAATTCGCATCCGACGGCGCCACCGCAATCGCCCCGATCGACGCGATGCCCTGCGAATCGAAAATGGGCTTCCAAGTTCGCCCCGCATCATTCGTCTTCCAAATGCCCCCGCCCACGCTCCCAAAATAGAAAACCTCCGGCTGCCCGCGCACACCGGTCACCGCCAGCGTTCGCCCTCCGCGAGACGGCCCAATCAATCGCCACCGCAAATCCTGAAAAAGCTTTGGATCGTACTGTTTCGGCGCGTCAAGTCCGGCAAAAAGCCGAACCGCAGCACCAAGCACGAAGAGCAAGGATAAAAATGCAAGAGTGAAGTGGCGCAGTTTCACGTCGGAGGTCTCCCGGTAATTCCCACGTCCTCAAAGATTGCTGAGTATATCGTACCCGCATAGCAAAACCGCCCGGCTCTTTCGAACCGGGCGGCAGGGAATCGTTAAAGCAAAAAATGGCCCCTAGGCGGTTTCCAACTCGTCGATCTCTTCCAGCACCACCGGCTTCGTATGGCGAATCTTCAATTTTCCGGTGACGAAGTAGACCAAAAAGCCGGCTAGGATAATCAGCGCGCCAAACAGGAGGCCGTTCATACCCAGCACGGTCTCGTGGTTGCTTTCCACCATCGCCAGGCTGAGCAGCAGCAGCGGAAAGATGCCGCAGCTAATCGCCCCGGTCAGTCCGCCCGGCACGCGGAACCCGCGCTTCAACTCCGGCTCGCGGATGCGCAGCGCCACCAGCGTCACGAATTCCAGCATCAAGCTGATCCCGTAAAGCATGATGTCCAGCGTTACGAGCCGCTTGAAACCCAGCCCAAGGCACAGCGCCCAGCAAGTCGCGCAAATAATGATCCCCACCCAGGGCGCTTTAGTTCTTGCGCTAATCTTGCCAAAAAACTTCGGCAGCATGCCGTCGTGTGCCATCGCGAGCGGCAATCGCGAATAGCTCAGTACCAGCGCATTGAACATGCCAAAAGCGCTCATCATCCCGCCGAGGACGATCAGGAACCGCAGCCATGCGAATCCCAGGAACTTTCCGCCAAGGGATCCCGCCACCGTTGCCCACGAGCCGTCTTCTCCAAAAACTGTCGAAGGAATGCCCGTCAAATACACCGCTGCGAACGGCAGTACGTAGCTAAGCGCCACGAGGACGACCGCCGCGATCATTGCTTTCGGATAAGTCCTCTGCGGGCGTTCGACTTCCTGAGCAATCGTTGAAGCGTTGTCCCACCCCATATAGTTCCACATCGCCACCAGCACCCCGCCGAGCAACCCCAGCCCCGTGGCCGCAGGCGCGGCATGAGTTTCCGCAAGCGCTCCCATTTTGAACGGTGCCATCACCACGATCAGCGCGAACGGCGCCGAAAGCAGGAAGAAAAGCCACAGCGAAGTGATTCCCACTACGCGAATTCCCGCAAGGTTCAGCACCGCGCAGGTCACCACCACAAACAGTCCCGCGTAAATTCCGTGATTCCCAAGGCCAAACCACGGCGACATCTGCTTCAAGTAGAAGACAAACAGCGTCGGGTAGATCGCCATGTCAAAAATGCTTGCGGCCAGCGAAAGCCATGCCTCCTGGAACCCCCAGAAATTCCCCAACCCCCGCCGCACCCACGCGTAATAGCCGCCCTCTTGCGGCAGCGCGCTCGAGAGTTCTCCGATCATGAACGCCGTCGGCAGGCACCACAGCACCGGCAGGAACAGCAATATCAAAATCCCGTGGCCATACCCCGCGCCATGAATGATCTCCTCCGTCCCATACGTGCCGCCGGACACCATGAAAAACGTAGCAGCCACAAGCGGCCAGAGCGTGAGCTTAGCGACTCTTTTTCTTGTTGTGGGGATGGCGAGGGAAGGTAGCTGGGTGCCAAGCGGTAAAGAACTCAATTTTTACTCTCGTCCTCCTAAGGGAAACTCGCTCTCGCCGCTGCGGTAAAGCGAGTTCGCATTCGCAGAATACAAGAGTCGCCCCTGCATGCAAGAAAAAAATGCGCCCCATCGGAAATTTTTTTCAGTCGCGAAAAACAGACTCCAGTACTGCCTGGTCTCCCGCTCTCCAAATCGCTCGCCGCCGCTTCCCGCTTCTCTCCGTGCACCGTCTATCAAAGAGCCTGTGCTACACTTCGCTCCCGGTTTCGATCCAACATTCTGAAGACTGAGGAGTCGTCTGCATGAACCTAATGCCGTGCGTCGTGTTCGCGTCCCTGGCCACCTGCTTTTCGTTCTCAACTCACGCCCAGGAGCCGGCCCCCAAGCCATCTCCCACAGCTCCAAGCGCTCCCCGCGGCATCACCATCGACGACTTCTTCCAAATCCGCGACGTCGCTCAGCCCGAACTGAGCCCCGACGGCCAGTGGGTGGCCTACGCAGTCCGAACCCGCATGCTCAAGGAAGATAAGAGCGAGCAGCGCCTATGGATTGTTTCCACTCACGGGGGCGATGCCATTCCCATGACCGCCGAAGGAGTCTCTTCCGCGCACCCCCGTTGGAGCCCCGACGGCAAATTTCTCGCCTTCCTGTCCGCGCGCAACGGCGGCAAGAACCAAGTTTGGCTCCTCGACCGCCGCGGCGGTGAAGCCGAGCGCCTTACCGAAGTGCCCCAAGGCGTGAACGACTTTGAATGGTCCCCCGATAGCACTCGCCTCGTTCTAATCCTCCAGGATCCCAAGCCTGAGGACCTCGAATCTGCCAAAGATAAGGACAAAGACAAGCCCCCCGCCAAACCCAAGACTCCCCCGCCCTTCGTCATCGATCGCCTCCAATTCAAGGAAGACAACGCCGGCTACCTGGATCGCCGCCGCGACCACCTCTACACCTTCGATGTGGCCTCGAAAAAATCCACCCAACTGACCTCCGGCGACTTCGACGACACCGAGCCCGCCTGGTCGCCCGATGGCAAATCGCTCGCCTTTGCCAGCAACCGCAGCACGCCCGATCCCGACCGCAACTACAACTCGGACATCTGGGTCGTCGGCGCCAACAATACCGACAAAGGCGCCCACCTCACCCAAATCACCACCAATCCCGGCCCCGACCGTCAGCCTGCCTGGTCCCCCGACGGCAAATGGATCGCCTACGTCACCCAAACCGACCTCAAGGCCATGATCTACGCCACCCACCATCTCGCCATCGCGCCGTCCTCGGGCGGCGAAGCCAAAGTGCTCACTCTCGCCTTCGACCGCAGCGTTCGCCGCCCGCGTTTTTCCCCTGACGGCCGCTCCATTTATTTCATCGCCGACGATGACGGCACGGATAATCTCTTCCGCATGCCGGCCGCAGGTGGCGACGTCTCCCGTACCATCAATGGCCCTCTGAGTGTTGGTTACTATTCCGTCGGCAAAGACGGCGCCATCGCCGCGCAAATCAGTTCGCTCGATCGTCCCGACGAAATCTTCCTCTTTAGCGACAATAAGCTCACCCGCCTGACCAAAACCAACGACGCGCTGTTCGCCCAGCTCCGCCTCGCCCAAGTCGACTACGTCCACTTCAAGAGCAAGGATGGCACTCCCGTTTCCGGTTATCTCTACAAACCACTCGACTACACTCCCGGCAAGAAAGTCCCCACCCTTCTCAATCCTCACGGCGGCCCTGTCGGCCAGTATTCCGCCTCCTTCTACCACCTTGCCCAGCTCTACGCCGCCAATGGTTACGCCGTCCTCCTCCCCAATCCGCGCGGCTCCTCCGGCTACGGCCAGAAATTCTGCCAAGCCATCTTTGCCGATTGGGGCAATAAGGATTTCCAGGACGACATGGCCATGGTCGATTACGCCGTCGCCCAAGGCATTGCCGATCCGGATAAGCTCGGCGTCGGCGGCTGGTCCTACGGCGGCATGTCCACTGACTTCATCATCGAACAGACCACGCGCTTCAAAGCCGCCATCTCCGGCGCCGGCATCGCCCTGATGACCAGCGGCTTCGGCCACGATCAATATCAGAAAGACTACTTCTACGAACTCGGCTACCCTTGGGAAAGCAAAGCTGTGTGGGAAAAAGTCTCACCGTTCTACCGCGTCAACAACATCACCACGCCCACGCTTTTCATGGGCGGCGACATTGACTGGAACGTGCCCGTCATCGGTGGTGAACAGATGTACCTGGCCCTGAAAAGCCTCGGCCGCACCACCGAACTAGTCGTTTACCCCGGCGAACACCACGGCTTCACCATCCCCTCCCACCTCAAGGACCGCCTCGAGCGCTACCTCGCCTGGTACGCGCACTACGTCAAGGGCGATCCCGCCCCCGCGCGTCCACCCGAACCCTCGCAAGTGCCAGCGACGAAAGCAGGAGGCGAATAATGCCTTCCCGCGTTTCGATTCTGGCCGCGTTTCTTTCCCTACTTTGTTGCATTTCGGTCTCGGCACAATCCAAATTCTCCGTAGGCACCGCCTCCGCCGCCCCCGGCGAAAAATCCACCGGCACCCTCGAAGTCCCCGCCGGCCTCGACGCCGCCACCAGCATCCCCGTCGTCGTTGTGAACGGCGCCAAGCCCGGCAAAGTCCTCGCACTCATATCCGGCGCCCACGGCACCGAATACGTTTCCATCATCGCCATCGAAAAGCTCATCGCCGCCCTCGACCCCGCCCAAGTCACCGGCACCGTCATCCTCGTCCCGCTAATCAACATCCAGTCCTTCGAGCAAAAAGTCCCCCACGTCAATCCCATCGATAACAAGAGCATGAACCGCTTCTATCCCGGCAAACCCGACGGCACGCAAACCGAGCGCGCCTCCTACCTCATCACCAAGGAAATCGTTGACCGCTGCGACTACCTCATCGACTACCACGGCGGCGACCTCGACGAGAGCCTCCGCCCCTACGCCTACTGGGGCCCCACCGGCCGCGAAGCCCAGGACCGCATCTCCAAGGAAATGGTCCTCGCCTTTGGCCTCGACCACATCATCATCTGGCGCGAGCGCCCCACCGACCCTGCCGCCACCCGCTACCTCGATAACACCGCCTCCGTCCGCGGCAAACCTTCCATCGTCGTCGAAGCCGGCCACGCCGGCACCGTCGACTCCGACGACCTCGCCCTCCTCGTCAACGGCACCCTCAGCACCATGCGCGCCCTCAAAATGCTCCCCGGCGATCCCCACCCCATCGAAAATCCCGTCTGGATCGAAAAGCTAGCCGATGTCCTCGCCGACGGCCCCGGCATCTGGTATCCCCTCGTCAAACGCGGCACCTACGTCTCCGCCGGAATGAAACTCGGCACCATCACCGACTACGTCGGCAGAGTCATAGCCGAGCCAAGAGCCCCCGTCTCCGCCGTCGTCCTCCACATCAACGCCGTCCCCTCCCTGAAAAAAGGCGACAACATAGCCGACCTGGGCGTAGTGGCCGCCCACGCCCCGTAGCGCCGGCTTCCAGCCGGCATCTTTTCTTCGCTTCCATTGGTTTTGTAGGGGCGCAGCACTACTGCGCCCCACAGTGGGACAGCCATTCCTGGCTGTCCTCTTGTTTTCCTCCTGAAAGTGGCCGTCGCCATCCGCTGTAGTGGCGGGCCTTCAGACCCGTCGCCTTTTCTTCCTTCTTCTCTGTGACCTACGTGTCTCCGTGACCTCCGCGCTAAATCGTTTCTCTGCGTTCGGTTGCGGACTTCAATCCATCCTCTTTCGCTCTCCGCGCCGCTCCTTTTGCACAAAAGAATTCTCCGATTAACCTTGACACCCACGTCCGCGAGGCACACCATCATCTCGAAGTTTCGCCCTTTGCGGCGAGACTCCCGCTCCGCACTCCGAGGGCAGTCTCTTTAGCACCTAAGCTCCGCATCGAGCGCCAAGAGGGCAGTACGTCCTCGGCTCGTTTTTCTCCGCTCCTGCGGCGCCTATTCTTCTATCCGATCCAACGGACTGCACGCCCAGGACCGCTGCGGCTCCAGACCACAACATTCGAGCTCGACTCGCTTCAGGCGAGGACCGTTTTTGCATTTCTCAAAGAGGAGAACATCAAATGTCAGAACAAAACAAAGCTATCGTCCGTCGTGTGTTTGAAGAACTTTGGAACCAGGGCAATCTGTCCGTGGCAGACCAGCTCTTTACCCCGAACTACACGGATCATGACTCTTCGTCACCCGATTTTGGCCACGGCCCCGAGAGTGAAAGGAAGAGAGTAACGCTCTACCGCAATGCTTTCCCCGACCTGCGCTTGACCATCGAGGACCTCATTGCCGAAGGCGATACCGTCATGGCCCGTTGGTCCTGTCACGGTACCCACAAAGGGGAGCTCAACGGCATTGCCCCCACCGGAAAGCAGTTCACCATCTCCGGCATGACCGTCGCTCGCCTCTTGAACGGCAAGCTGGCCGAAGGCTACGTCAGTTGGGACGCCCTGGGCCTCATGCAACAGCTCGGCGTCGTCCCTCAGCTCGCTGCCAAAGCCCAAGCCGCTGCCTCCAGCTCCACAAGGTAGCCGTCCTCACAGTACCCAATGAACCGGAAGGCCCGACCACAAGTCGGGCCTTCCTTTTTTTGGTAGTGGCCGGTTTTCAGACCGGTCCTTCCACCCGCTCCATAAGAACTTTGTGGCACACCCATTCATCTCTCCGATCGCACCGTTGACTCTACCTGTAGCGCTGCCTAACATGCTCTTCGATTCACGGCCCTCGGCGTCTCCCCGGGCTCAACTCATTGTTGCTCCACCACGTCCATCCGTCTCAACTTCCGGTTTACCCGTGACTCGGGACCAATCGGGGGACGATAATAACGCGACCACTTCGCGGTCCAATAACCAGACTTCTAAGGAGTTAGTGAGTCCGAGGGGCGGGTTGATCGGGAGTTGAGCGAATGACAGCACGCTACCCGTTGATCTACGAAGTGCGCGCCGAAAAATCAAGATTCAAGACTGAATGGTTGATTCTTAGGATGGTGTATCAGCCGGAGGCCGCAATATGGCCAGCATACGCAGATCCATCACGCCATGGAAGATAATCGGAAGCAGAAGACTTCCGGTCAGCAGAAACAATAGGCCAAAAAGAAAGCCGACGATCGCAGTCCCCGCGACTCCGCCAGCACCCTGATAGAGGTGGTTAAATCCGAAGATCACTGAGGAAATCAGCAGCGCCAGCGTAAGATTCAGCGTCCAGGGAAAAACGTGTAAGTAGTGCAGCATGAAGCCGCGGAAGAGAGTTTCTTCGCAAACTCCCGCTGTGATGGAGACGAACACCCACCAGCGGCGCTCGGTCCAGGTTGCGGGGAAGAAGTAGCTGAAAGATTTCAGGGCGGCAGAAGAATACTTGCGTGGCCGCTTCGTCAGCTTCTTCCAGATAATGATGCCGATCGGAAGCACCACAGAAATAATAAAAACGATCGCGATCAGGGCTTCCAGCAGGTACCGAACCCAAGTGTGCAGTAATAGCCAGGAAATGTCACCGGGCGAAGGACTGATGGTGAACAGCGGGCGGAAGCCAATGGCAACAACTGCGAGCGCACTGGCAATCCACATCCAGGTGCAAACCCTATTATAGTAGCGAATTTTCCGTTCGGAACTGGGATTTCGCTTCAACTTCCGCGTGTAGTAGAAATCCCACATAGGAGCAACAATCAGGAGAAACAAGAAGAGCAGGTGCTGCATTAGCGCCGTAGCCATAAGAATCTCCTCAATGCGTTTACCGGTGGGACAAAGCCCCGAAAAAGCATGTGCGGGCATGCGTTTGCCTCGCGTAATGTAAATGTATATTTACATTTACATTCGTGTCAAGCATTATCCATGCTGAGCTGATATAAAGGAAAGCCATGCCCGACAATACACTCGCTCCCCAACAAGCCCGCAGCCGGGAATCGACGCGGAAGTTGTTGAAGGCGGCGGCGGAAGTCCTGGGACAGCACGGACTAGAGGGCGCCACCATTCCGCGCATCGCCCAGCACGCGGGATTGACGCCCGGGGCCATCTATCGCCGTTTCCCTGACAAGGACGCGCTGCTCGAAACGGTGATCATCCGCATCCTGGAGCGTCAGGACGAGAGGCTTCGCATGATGTTCACGCCCGCCATGGCGCGCCAGATTCCGCTGGCCGTGTTTGCCGAGCAGCTCATCAACAACATGCTGATCAGCTACCGCGCCAACGCCGGACTGATGCGTGCCCTCCGCCAATTCGCGCAGGGCCGCGATCACACGTCGTTTTACAGGAAAGTGACTAGGTTGGAGATGCGCACCTACCAGTACCTGGTCGAGTTGTTCTTGGTACATCGCAAGCAGGTCAAGCATCCCGATCCGCAAATGGCGGTGTCTCTTGCCCTTGTGATGCTGATCAGCGCTCTGATAGAGCTGATTCTGGTGGATCATGATATGAAGAACTGGCAGGCCGTGATTCCAAGAGACGACCAGTCGCTTAAGCGCGAGCTCCTGCGCTCATTTCTGTGCTACTTGGGCGTCGAGCAGAAGGGTTGCTGACCGCTGCACCAATAATGATAGCTCCCCGCCCACGGCGGCGTTTCCCGAAACCGAGTGAATAAGCTCCTCCCCAGAAGTGGCCGCCATCATAATTTCAAGCCAGGTACGCGGTAACACGCGGTTTGTCGGCCAACCGGAAGTAATCCGTTTCATCCGTCACGCGACCCGCTGGCGGCGATTCTTCCGCTGTTCCCTCGTCGCCTCAAATCTCCGGTCCCGCTCCCTGTCTGGTGGCGCAGGCGGGTGGCTGACCCTCGATCCGCACGGAGGCTTTTGGGTGCCGCATCCCTTCACGACTTTGGTGAAGGGTGCGGGTGTCGAATTTGATTTTGACTACCGTCTGTCATTCCACTGACCAGCCCTAAACTGGGGCTCCGGGAGTACAAATCCATTCAGACCCTAAATACTTCCAGGAATTCCAAGTCCGTAATTACGCGAAACCCCTTGGCCGCGCAGAACCGCTGCACATTTTCCGTCGGAAGATCCGCGTCGCGCGTGCAAAGAATCTCAGCTTGTCCTGCCAGTGCCGTCTCGAGGATTGGCCCATCGGTAGGATCCCGAGCGGGTGGCAGGCACGGAGCCGCGGGGTACGACGTGGGTGCCTCAAGGCGGAAAACTTACCCGGATTTCCAGCGCCAGTTGCCTCTTGGCCGGAGCAGCTCCAAGCCGATAGCATAGATATTTTCACGCACTGGTTGGCGGTAGACGACTCGCGCTTCGGACTGCAGGTCTCCCTCCAGGGACTTAATCACTACGGACTCGTCGGCCCACCAAACCTTCCTGGTCAGCACGCGTGCCCCACGCTCGCTGATGTTTTCGGTCAAGGCCAGTTCGGTGGTGAACGCGCGCTCCGGACTTGTCAGCATGACGGCCACAGCCGCCGCAGTTCTTTTGTCATAGCGTCCCGGTGGCAGTGTCATGGGGGGAAGAAGCGACAGACGGGCGCGACATGTCGTGCCCCTACAAGCCAGCGGCGGTTAGGATGCGCGCCGGTGCGGTCTGGCGCTAGTGTTCTCGCGGACGGGTTTAGGCCGGGAGCTCATTGGCTGCCCAGTACTGCCCAAAGGTTCCGCGATCCTGGCTACAAAGTCGATCCGCTCGGAAGGCGGGTGGGGCACCCTTATTTGCATTGAAAGGACTTTGGGTGCCGCAACCCTGCGGTTTTCAGGGTGCGGGTTTTGAATTCGCCT
>Ga0210405_10004052_pt1 | contig 13939 bp, 7 predicted proteins | sample IncBWH11MmetaG_FD_155492 | JGI IMG/M metagenome (GOLD analysis project Ga0210405, IMG submission 155492) | Forest soil microbial communities from Barre Woods Harvard Forest LTER site, Petersham, Massachusetts, United States - Inc-BW-H-11-M | ecosystem: Environmental > Terrestrial > Soil >... | reverse complement strand
ATACACTCTGCGGGCTTCCCGCTGCGTTGTCCGTGATGCTGACACTGCCAGTGCGGCTACCTGTGGTGGTGGGCTTGAAGGTGACGCTGATCGTGCAGTTCGACCCTGCGCCGAGCGTCGTTGGGCTCACAGGGCACGTATTCGTTTCCGCGAAATCGCCGCTGTTGGTGCCAGTGACGGCAATGCTCGTAATCGTGAGCGGTCCGGTACCCGTGTTGCTCAGCGCGATTGTCTGGGCCGCGCTGGTACTGCCGACGAGCTCATTCCCAAAGTTGAGGCTTGTCGTACCTCCCAGACTGACGATCGGAGCTGTGCCCGTGCCTGCAAGCGACACATTCTGCGGGCTATTTCCGGCGTTATCCATAATGGTGACTGATGCATTTCGCGCTCCGGTGGCTGTAGGCATGAAAGTTACACTGATAGCGCAGTTCGACCCTGCTGCGAGCGTCGCTGGGCTTGCCGGGCACGTGTTGGTCTGAGCGAAATCGCCACTGTTCGCTCCGGCCACGGTGATGCTCGTAATGGTCAACGCCGCGTTGCCGGTGTTGGTCAAAGTAACGGTCTGCGCTGCACTGGTCGTACCAACGAGCTGGCCGCTAAACGTGAGGCTCGTAGCTGAAAGGCCGACAACCGGGGCGGCCGGTGTGCCGGTCCCCGTGAGTGAAATGCTCTGTGGGCTGCCGGAGGCGTCATCGGTGATTGCAAGAGAAGCGGTTCGCGCACCAAGGGCCGTAGGATCGAACGTCACGCTGATATTGCAGTTCGCTCCTGCCGCGAGCGTCGTTGTGTTAGCAGGACAAGTATTGGTCTGAACGAAGTCGCCGCTGTTTGCACCGGTGATGGCGATGTTCGTGATCGTCAGCGCCGCCTTGCCGGTGTTGGTTAAAGTCACGCTTTGCGCCGCGCTTGTGGTGCCAACCGGTTGTCCGCTGTAGGTAAGAGTTGTCGTGCCTCCAAAGCTCACCACTGGTGCGACGCCGGTGCCGGTGAGCGAGACGCTCTGCGGGCTGCCGCTGGCGTTGTCCGTGATGGCGACGCTGGCCGCCCGGCTTCCCGTGGCCGTGGGCTTGAAGGTGACACTGATGGAGCAATTCGCTCCCGCATTCACGCTGGCGCCGCAGGTGTTCGTCTGAGAAAAGTCTCCACTGTTCGCGCCCGCGATGGCAATGCTCGAGATCGTCAACGTCGCCGTGCCAGTATTGGAGAGTGAAACCGCCTGCACTGCGCTGCTCGTGCCGAGGATCTGATTTCCAAAGCTGATGCTCGTTCCACCCAAAGTCACGATGGGAGCGACACCAGTGCCTGTCAGCGCAACTGTCTGCGGGCTGCCCGGTAACATGTCGGTGATGGTGACTGAGCCGTTTAGCGGTCCAGTGGCCGTGGGTTTAAACGTCACGCTGACTGTGCAGTTCGTCGCGGGAGCCAGTGTTGCCGGGCTGACCGGGCAATTGTTGGTCTGAGCGAAGTTACCGCTGATGGCGATGCCAATAGTTGTGGCCGCCACGCCGTTATTGCTTACTTTGATGGCTAGCGCATTGCTCGTTGTTCCGACAAGTTGGTTGCCGAAACTAAGACTTGAAGGTGAGACAGCGATCGGTGGTGGAGTCTGGTTCAGGAGAATTGTAATGTAGTTCTCGGGGTCGATCACGAGTACATCCGGCACCCCGTCCCCATTGAAGTCGTTGTTGACGATGGACCCCATGCGGCTGAATACCGGGTTTGCGGTTCGGCCAACCAGATAATCCTGCGGTGCTTGGAAGGTGCCGTCGCCATTGCCTAACATCAGCGACATGCCATGGCTGATACCATTCACCAGGTTCCGGCCGACGCCACCGTGGTCGAAAGCGATATCCAGTTTCCCGTCCAAATTGAAGTCGTCGACGATGATGACATTGGCCGGTGGAAATCCCGCCGGGAGGGGCATGAGAACGCCCGAATTGAAAGTTCCGTCGCCGTTCCCAGAAAAGAACTCTAGAGTCGTGTCGAGTTCGTTGGTCAGGAGGATGTCGAGTTTGCCGTCGCCGTTGAAGTCGGCAACGGCAACACCTCCAGGGTATCTTCCGGTTGCGATGTTTGTCGGCGGCTGAAATGTTCCATCCCCCTTACCAAGAAAAACTTGCACCTGCCCTTTCAGATAGTCGGTGACGATTAAATCCAACTTGCCGTCGTTGTTGAGATCCGCAATTTGAAAAAGGGCGATCGACGACCCTCCCGTCGAGAAGGGAGTGAGGGCCTTAAATGTTCCGTCACCGTTGCCCAACAGGATTGCGATGCTAGGCGGGCCGCTCGTATTCTGGGCTATGGCGAGATCCAGCTTGCCATCTCCGTTAAAGTCGCCCACGAACATAAACACGCCGCCGCTTGATCCGGAACTGACAACGCTAGGAGCCTGAAAAGTGCCGTCCCCTTTGCCGAGATAGACAGATAGGCAGTTCATCGAAGTTCCATAACAAGGGGCAACGAAACCCCCGTTGCCATTCAGCACAATGAAGTCCGGGTTGCCATCGTTGTTGAAGTCACCGGTAACCACATCGACCGGCGTGAGGCCAGGAACCGACAAACTTACCGCTGGCTGAAAGGTGCCGTCTCCTTTGCCAAGCAGGATGCTGTTGTCCCCAGACCCCGAGTTGGCGGTAACCACGTCCAGTTTGCCGTCTTTGTTGAAATCCGCCACACCAGCAGCGGCGGCGCCAGAACCCACGGGAAAGTTGCGCGCTGCCAAAAAGGTCCCATCGCCCCGGCCCAGCCCGATGGCCAAGTAAAACGCCTGGTTCGCGTTGGTGATCCAGTCGAGATTTCCATCACCGTTGAAATCTGCTACGGCCACGAACGACGGGTTATCCACGGTGCCGTACAGCACTTCAGGTTGTAACGTGCCGTCCCCATTCCCCAGCAGAACGGCCACCGTCGCCGCACCGTTCACGCCGCTCAGGCCCGCGATCACATCCAGCTTGCCGTCTTTGTTGAAATCACCTACAGCAATGGGTTGTGCCCCTCCAAAAGGCACGGCCGCAAAGGCCGTTGGCAAGGTCCCAGACTGGGAATTGTTTACCGGAGTAAATGTTCCGTCTCCCTTCCCGAGAAAGACGCTTACGCCGCCGATGTTCGGCGTCGTTGCGACTAGATCGGGAACACCGTCACCGTTGAAGTCGCCGACCGCAACGCCATAGCCGCCATTGCCTGCGGGGAGATTCAAAACGGTGGGTGCGTGGAACGTGCCATTGCCGTTCCCCAGCATGACGTCCACCGCGGCTTGGTTCTGGAAGGAGACAGCCAGGTCCAGATGGCCGTCCTTGTTGAAGTCCGCCGTGACGATCTGATGCGCGCCGGCGTTTACTCCCAGATTTATCGGCGGAGTGGGTGCTTGCAATGTCCCGTCGCCATTCCCCAAGAACACAAGAACCACGTCGCCGGTTGTAGTCCGGTCGAGTACCGCGACGTCGAGCTTGCCGTCGCCATTGAAGTCTCCGACGACAGCGCTTACCTGATTCATAATGCCCGTGCTCGTACTCTTCAGAGTAAACGTGCCGTCGCCGTTCCCTAACAAGATAAACAGGGCCGGGACAGTCTGGTTTGTTGGGAGCGCACCGATAACCGCAAGGTCCTGTTTTCCATCTCCATTGAAATCACCCGCAGCCACGAAAAAGGCTCCCCCGAGGTTCACGGTTGATACGGAGGCTTGGAAAGTGCCGTCCCCCTTTCCGAGTGAAACCGCCACACCGCATCCACTGCACGGGAGGGGCATTGCAAGGTCGGGTATCCCGTCGCCATTGAAGTCGGCGATAGCCAATTCCGGAATCTGAATACCGGTCTGGAGCGGTTCGGCCGTCAGGAAAATGTTTCCCGGGCCGTTGAGCGAAGTGGCATTCGCAAATAGGCCCGGCCTGGACGGAACTCGCTGAACGTCCTGGCCTGCAGCGCGCAAGTTCAGCACCAGAAGGCTGGCCAATAAAGCAAGACCTGCCGCCCCGAGGCTGCAAAGCACTCCGTTCCGGCGCTGGCGATTCTTCGGACGCGGATTCATAGTTTGACGAATCCCAAAAAACTGGAAATGAGAAGGCCGCTGGCTCGTACGCATCGCTGTTCTCCCAAGCACTGCCCTCTGGATTGGTAGGGCATGCTGCATCGTGCGGCCGAGTCGAAAGTGGAGGCCGCTTCTGTTGCGATGGAGTGGGAAAAAATCGGCGGATGTATCAAGAAAATGAGGGCGGACTGCTAGTTCCCTGCCGGCTGCGACTTGTGGGAACTGCCAAACAGTGCGCTTCTAGGGGTCATTTCGGGGTTACAATCGCACCTAATCCGCCGCGATAGCAGGGAGAAATCCGGCACAACGGAGCAGATCGTGTCCGCTCTGACCGATACCGATCTCGTCACGAACATCCAGAGGGGGCAGACGGAGGCGGAGGCCGCATTGTATGAAAAGTACGCGGCAAGAGTCTATTACCTGGCGCTGCGAGAATCGCGTTTGCCGCACGACGCTGAGGATGTCCGCGCGGAAACCTTTCTACGCGTCTTGCAAGCCATCCGCGGCAACAGCCTGCGCTCGCCTGAGGCCTTGGCTTCTTTCGTTCTAGGGACAACCCGCAATGTCCTGCATGAACTTTTTCAGCGGAGAAAACAAACAGGCAAAACCAAAGAGCCCGAAGCGGCAGATTTATCGACGCCTTCTCACGAGGAACAATTTCTAGATTCAGAAGTGCAACACGCCATTGAGCGCACCATCGTGCGATTGAAGCCCAGGGAACGGGACCTGCTGCGCATGCACTTTTACGAAGAGCTGCCCACGCAGGAGATCGCCCGGCGCGCGGGCATCGCCCCGGAACGGGTGCGATTGATCAAGTCTCGCGCCCTGAAACACTTCCGGGAGTTTTACTGGCGCTTGGATCGGGCAACTGCGCCAAAAAAGATTGATACACAAAGGAGGTGATGAATCACTTAGTTATGATGCACCCCCAGATCGAAGAAGAAGAGATCGTTGAGCGTTACGTTCGCAACCAGCTCGCCGAGGAGGAGCGCAAGGCCTTCGAAGAGCACTTTTTTGGCTGCGATGATTGTTTCGAAAAGTTGCAGGTTACCGAGCGATTCGTTGCGGGTGTGCGCGACGCCGCCCGCAGCGGCGTGTTGGCCGGAGAAGTCGAAGGCAGAACCCGCAGCTCGAGCTGGAGCCGCTGGCTGGTTCCCGCCTTTGGAGTAAGCGCCTGCGTGGCGGTGCTCCTTGCCGCATTCAGCGGCTGGCTGTACTTCGCTCAACTGCCAAAAATGCAGCAGCAGCTCAGCCAATCTGCGGCGGACCTGCGCGCTCAACAGCAAGCCCGAGCTGCACTGGAACAGCAGTTGGTGCAAGGTATTCAAGCCGAAGCGAATGTACCTCTGGTCATGCTGCAAGCCACTCGCGATGTGCAAGCCGCTCCTAACGAGGTGATCGTTCCCCCAGGAGCAAAACACCTAGTTCTATGGGTTGAGGTGCCACCAGGGAAATCCAATCAGTTTCGTCTGCGGGTGGACACCGCAGACAACCGCCCTGTCGAAACCCTCGACAATTTGCAACGCAACGCCTATGGCGCACTGGCAGTAAGCCTCCCGGTCGAAGCATTGCAACCTGGCGACTATCGGATTACACTCACCAGTCAAGAACCGTCCCCGGCGTCCCTGCTGGGGGAGTACAGGTTAAGAATCCGCAGGCCGTAACGAACGCGGCCACGTGCCATGAAAGCTCGTCGGAGGAATTGGCTCGCTCCCCTTTTTTGTACGGGTGTTTTCCTGCTCACCGGCAACGCGCTTACCCAGGCGCAGCAGCCTGCTCCGTCACCTAGCAGTTCCCCATCGCCTTCGCAGGCGCAGTCTGCTCCGCCAAATGATCTGGGCGCACAAATCGATGAGCTCATAAAGCAGTGCAATGAGCAGATGAACGTCAAAGGGCAATTCAAGGAGGCCAAGGAGTCAGCCCAACAAGCATTGGATCTGAGCCAAAAGTTAGGCGACAAAAACCGCATTTTGAGGGCCATGCTGTACCTCGGCTCAGCCTTTTTTTACACAGGGCGAACGCCGGAAGCGCTTGAAACGATGCAAAGGGCTGCGGCCCTGGCACGGGAAATTGGCAACAGAAAAGGCCTCTCCCGCGCCCTAAACAACATTGCTGGAATGCTCGGCGAGCTTGGACGCTTTGAAGAATCTCTCAGCTACCTGTACCAGTCGATGGACGTTGCCAGGGAACTGGGCGACCAGCCCATGCAATATACGGTGCTGATTAATATTGGCCAACTGTACCTTCGGTTAGGAGATCCGCAGAAGGCGGAAGCTCCCCTTATGGAGTCGCTCCGGATTGGCCGCGAATTGAAGCACAGCGACATGGTGAGCAATCCCTCGAAGGTGGCCGCAGAAGGCTCCTTGCAACTCCTCGGCGAAATGGAAGCGGCACGAGAACACTATCCGCTGGCTTTGAATTACTTTCAGCAAGTCCGCGACAGCCATCCCGACAGCCAACAAACGGTAATCATGTTGCTGGACGATATGGCTGTAATTCACCAGAGGCTCGGTGAGCCCCAGAAAGCCGTGGAACTTCTTACCGAAGCAATGGGGATGGCCGAGAAGGCCGGCAGCATCTCCTACTGGTCCATTGTTGCCAATTTGGGAGAAGGTCAGGAATCGCTCGGGCAATTCAACGAAGCTCTGGCGTCGGAGAACCGCGCTTTGGAGGCTGTTCGTCACGGCGGAGGAAACCCTGACTATGAATGGCAAATCGAACGACGCATCGGGCACATCGAACGTTCTCTCGGCAACAAGGAAGAGGCCTTGACGCATTATCAGAATGCTGCGCACGGAATCGAGCGCCTTCGTGCGGTGGCATTGAACACCGAACTGGGACAAGCCAACTTCGTGAGCCGCAGCCGGACGGTTTACGCGGAGACCGCTGACTTGTTGGTTGACCTGCATCTGGAGTACCAGGCGCTGGAGGTCGCAGAACGCGGCCGCGCAAGAGCTTTCTTGGATATGCTGGCGCTCTCCCGAACCGGCCTTGCCGAAGAACTGACTCCTGAACAGCGCAAGCGCGAGGACGAGATACTTGTGCGTATTTCCGCCGCGCAAAAGAATCTGTGGAAGGAAAACATCTCTGCGGATGAAGAGAGAAAACTCAAAGCGGAGCTAACCTCCGCCGAGGATGATCTCGAAACTTTTCATGTTGAAGTCCGGCACAGCAATCCGCGTTACGCAAGCATTCAGTATCCGGAGCCGGTCAACGTCAGCCGCATACAGAAGGACTTGCTCGACGCGCAGTCCGTCTTGGTGGAATTCCTCCTCGGAGAAAAACGCTCCCTGGTCTGGGCTGTGTCCAAGGAAAAGCTGAGCGTGGGCGTCCTGCCTCCCCGCAAGGAGATTGAAGACGAGGTTTCCGCCTATCGAAAAGCGTTGACGGAGAAAGTCTCAGCTTTGACGCTGACCGGATCACTTACGCAAATCGAACGTACCGGCAAGAAATTATATGGCTCTCTTCTTCAGCCGGTGGAAAATGCGCTCGCGGGAGCCCGCAGTCTGGTGATTGTCCCCGATGGCACCCTGGGTTACTTGCCTTTTGAAACGCTGGTTCTCCCGACGCGTCACGGAGCGTCTGGTGAGGGTCGCCCTACCTATTTGCTGGAAAAGTTCTCCATCGTTTACGGCCCGTCGGCTTCCGCCCTCGCGACTGTCAAAGGGATGAACCGCGAACAAGGCGAGCCTCCCAAGACGCTCCTGGCCTTTGGCGACCCGACTTTCGATACTCGCGCGGGACCGGCAAAAAACGGTGCGGAGCCCAGCCGGTCTCTTTCTCCGGACCCGGAGCAGGAGTCAAAACCCGAGGCGACCGTCTCCCAGGAATATGCGGAGCGCGGTTTTTCTTTTTCGCGGCTTCCCTACACTCGGGCGGAGGTACTCGGCATCAGCAAGCTTTACCCAACCAACAAGCGCCAAGTCTATCTCGGCGAACTGGCGCGCGAAGAGACCGTGAAAGCCGAAAACCTGGAGGACTACCGCTACATTCATTTCGCAAGTCACGGATTCGTTGATGAGATCCACCCTTCGCGCTCCGGCATCCTGTTCTCCCGCGACTCCCAATCCACGGAAGATGGCGTGCTGCAAATGGGAGAGATTATGCGCCTGAAAATGAATGCGGATCTGGTTACCCTTTCCGCCTGCAGCACTGGCCTGGGCAAGCTGGTGAACGGCGAAGGAATCCTGGGTCTGACGCGTGCTTTTTTCTATGCCGGCGCGCGCAATGTCACCGTGAGCCTTTGGAATGTGAACGATTCCTCGACCTCAGCACTGATGAAAGCCTTTTATGAAAATCTCAACCGGGGATTGTCAAAAAGCGCGGCCTTGCGCCAAGCCAAGTTGACCCTGTTACGCGGCAAGGAAGTCGCCTGGCGCCACCCTTACTACTGGGCAGCATTTGTTCTAGTCGGCGAAGGCAAGTGAACCAACGATTGCCGCAACTGCAAGATAGAGAACGCAGTGTCCCGTAGTGTGGACCCCTCCGCTAGATTTCGCGGCCTCGTCACTCGGCTGAATATCAGCGAGTGACGAGACGATGTCGCATTTGCGCGATTTCTCAGCCCAGGTGTACCGTGAAGGCTGTGACCTGACGACATCTAGGAGACGGTAGGTCCGAACGAGCCCGTGAGATGAGCGAGGCGGCACCCACTGCGAATCCAGGCTCCCCACTACCCCAAGACCGTTTCGCCGCTGACCTACGGGGATTCGGGGCGCTGGGCATACTCGCCGTGCTCGTCATTGCTGCCGCGCAGCTCGCGCCACCGCTCAGTGCCGTGCTGGTTCTGGTGTGGACCAAGCTGTCGCGCACGCCCTGGCGCGAGATCGGCTACGTACGGCCCAAAAGCTGGATAGGAAGCCTGGTCATTGGCGTCGCTTTCGGTATCCTCTTCAAACTCCTCATGAAGTCTATCGTGATGCCGCTGCTCGGAGCCAATCCTGTTAATCAGGCTTATCACTATCTCGTCGGAAACCGGGGTGCGCTCCCGGCAGCCGTGTTCACCATGATTGTCGTCGCGGGCTTCGGGGAAGAGACCGTATTCCGTGGGTACCTGTTCGAGCGACTCGGCAAGCTGCTTGGACGGAGCCTTGCCGCCCGGATCGTGATCGTGCTCGTAACGGCCGCGGTGTTTGCGTCGCTCCACTACTTCGGGCAAGGGCCGGCTGGTGCCCAACAAGCGGCTATCACCGGTCTCGTATTCGCGACGGTCTTCGCCGCCACTGGGCGGATCTGGATGCTGATGTGTGCGCATGCTGCCTTCGATCTGACCGCGGTCGCGATCATCTACTGGAATCTCGAATTCGCAGTCGCTCACCTCGTCTTCAAATAGGGCGAGCAGTTACGAAACGCCACGCGGAATCGCTGCCAGACGAGCCTCTGGGAACTTCCTCTCCTTGCATGACGTATATCCTTGTGTCCTACACGCCATCCGAAAAGGGAGTCACATGAAGAAAGTCTTCATTGCAAAAACGCTGCTGCTGCTCGCGGTATTCGCTTTGTGCTGCATCAGGGCCGGAGCTCAGACGGTCCCGGCGCTCGAGAACATTAATTCCCAGGCCGAGCTAGACAAGGCCATCACCACGCTCGATGCCGCCCTCTTCGACGCCTACAACCGTTGCGATTTGGAGAAGTTCAGTTCGTTCTTCATCGACAATGTCGAGTTTTACCACGATCAGGGTGGTCTCACCCTCGGCAAAGCCGCATTGACCGACAGCGTCAAGAAGAATATCTGTGGCAAAACGACCCGCGAACTCGTTCCAGGGACGCTGCAGGTGTATTACATGAAGGGCTATGGCGCCGTCGAGATGGGCGTCCATCGCTTCCACCACCCGGGACATGAGGAAACAGAGGGCGTCGGCGAAGGCAAGTTCGTTCATCTGTGGCAATACAAAGACGGCGCGTGGAAAATTACCAGGGCCATCAGCTACGACCATCACGCTGCCGCGAAGTAAGCACTGAATGATAGAATCCGCCCATGAGACGAGCGGTTGCTATAGCAGCGATCATCGGATGGGTGTTCGCGCTCTTTCTTCTGTTGCCGGACATCAAGAATTTTCTCCTGATGCATCCTTTGTGGCACAGCTTATTAACTGCCGTGCCTGTAATTGCGGTTCCCGTTCTCGCGTGGTTCGAGTTGCGCCACTCCGTCGAAGCAAACACCCTACGCTCTGATGCAAATCGTCTCCGTTCCGAACAGAATAACCTTCAGAATCAGATCGGTGAACTTACCGCTGAACTTGCTGCGGAGCGGAACAAACATCTTCAACAGATTGCCGAGAATACGAAGAAGCCAGCGGATATTCCAGTTTTTGCAAAGGGCGGCATGGCCTACCACGCCACGTATAGTAAACCCGGTTCGTCCGAGAGGCGAACGCTCTATGTGTATGCAGCCAAAGACGGTTCAAATTCGTTTTTGCTTGAGGCTTCCACAGGACAGAGGATTATAGGAAACAACGAAGAGACTTCTAAGCAGTTCTCGGTCCTGCAAATTGAGTTCGAGGCAGCAGGCTTTGAGCGTACCAACTCCGGCACAGGCGGTACCCTGCATCGACTTTTTATTCGCTAACGCTCTCACACCGCCACTGTCAAGCTGTTCGCGGATTTGTGGAACCAGAAACAATAGGATTGTGATTCCGGGCGATTCCAGTTGTCCGGTAATCCGACTTACTAAGCTGGTGAAGGTCACCTTGGGAAGGGGAACTGCTGGTCGCAGGTATAGCTTCCAAGTGGCCGAATATCGGAGGAGTCCGAATTCTTGCACCGCCGTTCCAAAACAAGTATGGTGATTTGATGCCTGTCTCAGTCGCCTATTCGGCGCGTTGCTCTTGATTCTTGAATGAAACTGATGTGTATGGACGAGATTAGATGGCCGAATCGGTAGAGAGAGTGGGCAGCGCACGCCGTGGGCTCCGGAACCACCTCTTGTACATCGCAATTGTCTTCTTAGCTTATTTTGTCGCGGGCAAACTCGGCCAAGCCACTACCAACATCAGAAGCAGTAACCTTGGACCTGTGTGGCCTGCCTACGGCGTCGCTGTTGCTGCGCTACTACTTTGTGGCTATCGAGTTTGGATCGGGATCGCGGGTGCGGCTTTTCTTGTTGCGTTCTTTAGTCCGGTGCCTCACATTGCTGCCGTCGGTCAAGCAGCCGGAGCTACGGTCGCCGCGTTGACCGGTGCTTTTCTCCTCAACCGCATTGCTCGGTTCGACCTTTCTTTGTCACGCTTGCGCGATGCGCTCGCCCTGATTGTTTTCGGGGCGCTGGCCAGCGGCATGGTGAGCGCCTCAATCGGAGTTTCGGTTCTATACGCGACTCACGTACAGGCGTATTCCGGACTCGGTTCTGCTTGGCTGATCTATTGGCTTGGAGACAGCACGGGGGTGCTATTGGTAACTCCCCTCGTGTTGACCTTCCCCCGTCTCCTGAAAAGTCGTCCTAGGGTTAGCATCGCAGAATTCGCCGTACTCCTACTCATTCTCACGGCGATCTGCTTCATCATTTTTGGCAATCTGTCAATCATCGAGGTTAAGCTGGACGTCTTTGCTTTCGTGGTCCTCCCAATCGTCATGTGGGCGGCAATCCGTTTTGGAGTAAGCGGAGCTGCGTTGGCGACTTTCTTTGTCGCCACGATTGCGACTCTAGAAACCGCATTTGGTTCCGGACCGTTCGCACAGAACAGCCCATTCGTAAACGCGGTTTTGCTCGATGTGTTCTTTGCGGTGCTTTCCGTGTCGGGTTTGACACTCGCGGCGGTAATCGCCGAACGGGAACAGGCCGAACTTGAACGAGAACGGCTTGTCCGCGAACAAGCGGCGATGGAAACACGACTTCAACTTTCCGCCATTGTGCAGTCATCAGACGAACGGTTTCGCCTCGCGGCCCAGGCAGGAAGAATGTACGCGTACGAATGGGACGCCGCAACCGACATTGTCACGCGATCAGGGGAATACGTAAATGTACTTGGTTTGAGCGGTCCGGAGACTCAACTTACTCGCGAGCAACTATCAGCTAGGGTTCATCCGGACGACCGCGCACTGTTTATCGGTGTGGTTGGTCAAGTTACTCCCGAAAATCCGGTCAGCAGGATTAGCTATCGCGCGCTGCGCTCAGACGGTTCTGTTATTTGGGTGGAGAAGCACGCGCGCGCTTTTTTCGATGAGCAAGGCCGGTTGCAACGGATGGTAGGCATGGTCGCCGACATCACTGAGCGCAAGCTGGCGGAAGAGGCACTCCGGGAGAGCGAAGATAAACTCCGGCTGCTTCTCGACTCGACCGCTGAGGCCATTTATGGAATTGACCTTGAAGGCCGCTGCACGTTTTGCAACCCGGCCTGCCTACGTGCCTTGGGGTATGAACGAGACGAGGAAGTCCTCGGTAAGAATATGCATCATCTGATTCATCACACTCGCGCTGACGGCACTTTTTTCCCTCCGGAAGAGTGTCGAATCTATCGAGCATTTCGTACCGGGGAAGCGATCCACGTCGACGACGAGGTGCTATGGAGAGCGAATGGAACAAGTTTTCCGGCTGAATACTGGTCCCATCCGCAGCGGAGAGGGCAAGAGATCGTCGGAGCAGTGGTCGCATTTATCGACATCACGGAGCGCAAAGTGGCTGAAGCGGCGCTTGCAAGCGTGAGCCGCAGGTTGATCCTGGCACAGGAGCAGGAACGCACCCGGATTGCCAGAGAACTTCACGATGATATCAGTCAGCGCCTCGCTATGCTGACAATCGAGCTAGAGCAACTCAAGGAAAGGTATTCGGATTTACCTGCCGGACTTCTTTACTATGTTGGTCAGCTCAGGGACCGCAGCTCTGAAATTGCGATCGATGTTCAATCCTTGTCGCACGAATTGCATTCTCCAAAGCTGGAATATCTGGGCATTGCTCCTGCCATGAAAGCATTTTGTAGAGAGTTCTCCGACCAGCAGAATGTCGAAGCTGTCTTTGATCATGATGAGATCCCACGCACGCTTCCGCAGGAGATTTCGCTTTGCCTCTTTCGTGTCTTGCAGGAATCTTTGCAAAATGCAGTCAAGCACAGCGGCTTGCGGCACTTCGATGTCGAGCTGCGCTACTCCTCCGACGCGATCGACCTCACCGTGCGCGATTCGGGATCCGGTTTTGACGTTCAACAGTCAATGAAAACCCGCGGGCTTGGCCTTATCAGTATGGTGGAGCGGGTGAAGTTGGTGGATGGGCAGCTTTCCATCGACTCGCAACCCAATCGTGGCACGACGATCCACGCTCGCGTGCCTCTCAGCAAATCCGCAAGTGCTTCGGCGTAGTCTGCCGGATAAGAGCCCCGAAATCGCTTGGTCCATTAACTGGGAACAAACGAGCGAGTATTCCGCACACATTCTCGCGTAGATGTGATTTTCCTGTTCGCACTGAAAGCTGTTTTGGAATAATCCACACGGGCGGGTGGCCGCGCCTTAGCTCCTGGTTGGCCTACCGTTTGCGGTGTTGTTTCCCGCAACTTCACACTCCAGCGTTGTGGCGCTAGACCCTTGACCCATCCCGTTGTATAAAGCTCGGCGCATCCTTTAAGATGCCCCGGTTGCTCAAAGGAACGCCGACGAATCGGCTCTCCCGCATCGTGACTAACTACGTGAACGGGATTGAAAACAAATGACCGAATCAACGCCTAGCTCGAACCTCGGCCGTCATCTGTTTGGAGTGGCGGCTCTGGCTTTTGGCATCATCACGCTAGCCTGGCACGACTACAATGGCTGGCATCAACCGCGTTACCTTGTCTACTCCGCTGCCGCAGCCCTGATCCTCGGCGGCGCTGCGATTCACTTTCGTCGGACCGCGAAAACGGGCGCAGCCGTCCTTGCTGTGGTCTATCTTGTCTTCGCTCTACAGTGCGTGCCGGGAATCTTCGCCGCACCGCGGATCTACAATAGCTG